>Ga0137378_10004712_pt1 | contig 11766 bp, 10 predicted proteins | sample SagtaG_21_FD_104813 | JGI IMG/M metagenome (GOLD analysis project Ga0137378, IMG submission 104813) | Vadose zone soil microbial communities from Sagehorn Ranch, Mendocino, California, USA - Sage2_L_60_16 metaG | ecosystem: Environmental > Terrestrial > Soil > Vadose zone | place: USA... | reverse complement strand
CTGAACGCCTTCATGGGGGTCTGCCGGCCCGGCGACATGGGCTTCGACGCCGTACACATGAACCTCCACAAGACGTTCACCACGCCACACGGCGGTGGCGGCCCCGGCGCCGGACCGGTAGGGGTCAAGGCCGAGCTGGTGCCATTCCTGCCCACCCCGACCGTGGAGCGCCTCAACGGCCACCTCAAGCTCGATTTCAAGCGTCCGCAGTCGATCGGCCGGGTGCGCAGCTTCTACGGCAACTTCGGGATGCTCGTCCGTGCCTACACGTACATTGTCGCCATGGGCGGCGACGGCCTCACCCAGGCCTCGCTCGACGCCGTCCTTTCCGCCAACTACCTGCGCAAGCGGGTCGAGGGCCTCCTCGACGTCCCCCACGAGGGCCCCTGCATGCACGAGTTCGTGGCCAGCGCCCACAACCTCGCCCCCGACGGGATCAAGGCCCTCGACGTGGCCAAGGGCCTTCTGGAGCGCGATTTCTACGCCCCCACGATCTACTTCCCACTGGTCGTCCCCGAGGCGATCATGGTCGAGCCGACCGAGACCGAGAGCAAGCCCACTCTGGACGCCTTCGCGGCCGCGATCGCAGAGATCGTCCAACAGGCCAAAGAGGACCCGGAGAAGCTCCACCACGAGCCCCATAGCCTGCCCGTCGGGCGCCTGGATGAGGTGGCCACGGCGAGGAAGATCAACGCCTATCTGCAGGGCCAGGCGGAAGACCCGATCCTGCGTTGGAAACCGCCTGCAAAGTAGCCGCTGTTAAGGGCCTTCCGGCGGGCCATTTTGAACTCGAAATCGAGTAAAATTAGTGTTCTGAAACTCTGCCCAGTTGATCCCCAAGACTTCTCCGGGCTGGGAGGGCTTGAATACCGGTGAGCAATGCCGAAAAGCCGCTTGCCGCGCGTAGTCGCAGGCCCCAGCCCTTAGGCGCCGACGTGGCGTATACCGCCGAGCAGATCCAGGTCCTCGAGGGCCGGGAGCATGTCCGACGGCGCCCGAGCATGTACATCGGGTCGACGACGACGACCGGCCTCCACCACCTCGTCTACGAGGTGGTCGACAACGCCGTCGACGAGGCCCTGGCCGGCTACGCCCAGCGGATCGTGGTGACACTCTTCGCGGACGGCAGCGTGCAGGTCGAGGACGACGGCCGAGGGATCCCGGTCGACATCCACAAGAAGGAAGGCCTTTCCGCCCTCGAGCTGGTTCTCACCCGGCTGAACGCCGGCGGCAAGTTCGGCGGGGGCGGCTACAAGGTCTCCTCCGGCCTGCACGGGGTCGGCGTGTCGGCAGTCAACTTCCTGAGCGAGCGGCTGCAGGTGTGGGTCCACCGCAACGGCAAGATCCACCACCAGGAGTTCGCAAGGGGCGTGCCCAAAGGCGGCGTCAAGGTGGTCGGCAAGACCGACCACACCGGCACCACGGTCCGGTTCTGGCCCGACCCGCAGATCTTCCCCGACACCAAGTTCGACCGCGAGGTCATCCAGCACCGGCTGCGCGAGATGGCGTATCTCAACAAGCGGCTGCAGATCGCGCTGGCTGACGAGAACCTCGGGTTCACGAACACCTTTTATTTCGAGGGCGGCATCGTCTCGTTCGTCCGCGCGCTCAACCGCGACAAGGCGGTCGTCAACCCGACGCCGTTCTATGTCGACCGCGAGGTAGAGGGCACGCAGGTCGAGATCGCGCTGCAGTACAACGACACGTTTGTCGAGAACGTCCTGGCCTTTGCCAACACCATCCACACCATCGAAGGCGGCAGCCACCTCACCGGCTTTCGCTCGGCGCTGACCAACGTGCTCAACCGCTACGCGCGCAAGGCGGGCATCCTCAAGGAGTCCGATCCCAATCTCACGGGCGACGACGTGCGCGAAGGCCTCACCGCCGTCGTCAGCGTCAAGGTGCTCGAGCCGCAGTTCGAAGGCCAGACCAAGGGCAAGCTCGGCAACGCCGAGGTCCAGGGCCACGTGTCGACCGCTCTTACAGAAGGCTTGACCCAATACCTCGAGGAAAACCCTTCCGAAGGCCGCCGCATCGTCGAGAAGTCGCTCACAGCCGCGCGCGCGCGTGAGGCCGCTCGCAAGGCGCGGGACCTCGTGCAGCGCAAGAGCCTCCTCGAGTCGAGCACCCTGCCGGGCAAGCTCGCGGACTGCTCCGAGCGCGATCCCGCGCTGTGCGAGCTCTACATCGTGGAGGGTGACTCGGCCGGCGGCACCGCCAAGGGCGGCCGCGACCGCCGCACGCAGGCGATCCTTCCGCTCCGCGGCAAGATTCTCAACGTCGAGAAGGCACGCCTTGACAAGGTCCTGACCTTCGAGGAGATTCGCAACCTCATCACCGCGATGGGCGCCGGCGTGGGCGACAACTTCAACATTGAAAAGTTGCGCTACCACAAGATCGTGACCATGACCGATGCCGACGTGGATGGCAGCCACATCCGTACTCTGCTGCTCACTTTTTTCTTCCGCTACTTCCCGGACATCATCGAGAAGGGCTACCTCTACATGGCGCAGCCGCCGCTGTTCAAGGTGTCGAAGGGCAAGCAGGTCGTCTGGTGCCACTCAGAGGCCGAGCGTGACAAGGCGATGCGCCAGCTCGGCAAGAACGCGGAGGCCGCGCGCATGAAGGGTCTAGGCGAGATGAACGCCGACGAGCTCTGGGACACGACGATGAATCCGCAGACGCGCGTGCTGCTGCGAGTCCACGTCGAGGACGCGGCCGCCGTCAACGAAGTTTTCGAAAAGCTGATGGGCCCGGACGTAGAGCCGCGCAAGAAGTTCATTCAGGCGCACGCCAAGAGCGTCCGCAACCTCGACATCTAGGGCCCGCGCAGTGCGAATAGCAGTCGACGCCATGGGCGGCGACCACGCGCCCGCTCAAGTGCTGCAGGGCGCTTCGGACGCTGCCGCCGAATACGGAATCGAGATTTCCGTCGTGGGTTCGCCCGCGGTTGTGCAGCCGATGCTCGACCGCCATCCCCGCCTTCGTCTGGTCCCGTCGACGCAGGTCATCGCGATGGACGACCACCCCGCGCAGGCGGTGCGTTCGAAGCCTGACTCGTCGATGGCGGTCTGCGCGCGCCTTTGCAAAGAAGGCAAGGCGGACGGATGGATTTCGGCGGGCAACTCCGGCGCGATCATGGCGGCTGCGCTCTTCATCCAGGGCCGTATCAAGGGCGTGGAGCGGCCCGCGCTGGGTTCGATCATCCCGGTCAAGGCCGGCTTCGCCTACTTTCTCGATGTCGGCGCCAACGTCGATTCGCGGCCCGAGTTCATGGTCCAGTACGCGGCGATGGGCGCCGTTTACGCGCGCGAGATGATGGGGCGCACCGACCCTCGCGTCGCCCTCTTGAGCAATGGCGAAGAAGAAGGCAAGGGCGACGAGCTGGTCAAGGAAACGGCGCGACGGTTGAAAGGTTCTATGCCCGGATTCGTGGGCAACGTCGAGCCCAAGGACCTCTATGCGGGCAAGGCTGACGTGGTCGTGGCGGACGGATTCGTGGGCAACATCGCGATCAAGATGGCCGAGGCGACCGCTGAGTTTCTCTTCAGGAGCATGCGCGAGGAAATCCCGCGCACGCTGAGCGGCAAGCTTGGCGGCGCACTCATCCGTGATGGAGTGCAGCGGCTGCGGAGCGGGATCGACTGGAGAGAGTTCGGCGGCGCGCCCCTGCTGGGCATCGATGGCGTCGCCGTCGTAGCCCACGGGCGCTCTGATGCGAGGGCGATCAAGAACGCCATCCGGGTGACCAAGGAAGCGGTTGAGAATCAACTCGTGGGTAAGATTCGGGCTGAGGTGGGGAAGTGAAAAAGAACGGGCGCGCGCGCGTCGTCGTGACTGGGATGGGGACGGTGAACCCACTCGGCAAGACTCTCGAGGAGTACTGGGACGGATTGATCGAAGGGCGCAGCGGGGCCCGGATGGTCGATGGGTCGTACTCGACGGACAAGCTGGCGACCAAATTTGCCTGCGAGGTGCCCTCGTTCGACCCCACGCAGTACATGGATCGCAAGGCCGCCCAGCGCATGGCGCGGTTCTCGCAGATGGCCGTGGCGGCGTCGGGGATGGCGCTGGCCGATTCAGGCATCGACCTCTCCAAAGAGGACGACTTCCGGGTCGGCGTCGACATGGGGACCGGGATCGGGGGCTTCATCGAGATGACAGGTGGCGCCATCTCTTATGCGACCAAGGGCCGGCTCAACCCGCTGTACGCGCCGATGATCATCCCCAACATGGCGGCGGCATCGGTCGCCATGGCCTTCCACCTTCGCGGCCCGAACACCACCGTGACCACGGCCTGCGCTGCTTCGACGCACACGCTTGGTGACGCGAGCAGGATCATCCAGCACGGCGACGCCGACGTGATGCTCGCCGGCGGCAGCGAGGCTTCGCTGTGCGAGGTCGGCATCTCGTCGTTCAACGCCATCCGCGCCCTCTCGACACGCAACGACGCCCCGGAGAAAGCAAGCCGCCCGTTCGATCGCGATCGCGACGGGTTCGTGCCCGGGGAGGGCGCCGGCACTTTGGTGCTCGAGTCGCTGGAGCATGCGATCAACCGCGGAGCCCGCATCTACGGCGAAGTGCTGGGCTTCGCGCTCACATGCGACGCGTTTCACCAGGTGGCGCCCGACGAGACTGGCGAGGCGCCGGCCCAGGCCATCAAGCTTGCGCTGCGCGACGCAGGTGTTGGGCCCAAGGACGTCGACTACGTCAACGCCCACGGCACCTCGACGCAGTTGAACGACGCCGGTGAGACGAAGGCGCTGAAGCTCGCGCTGGGCGAGGACGCCTACAGGGTGGCCATCAGCAGCACCAAGTCGATGATCGGCCACCTACTCGGCGCTGCCGGCGCGGTCGAGGCGATCGCGACACTTTTGACCATCAACCGCGGCCTCATCCACCCGACCATCAATTACGAGAACCCGGATCCACAATGCGACCTCGACTACGTGCCCAACACCGCCCGCCGCAAGGATGTGCATATCGCCATCTCCAACGGCTTTGGGTTCGGCGGGCACAACGCCGTCGTCGTCCTGAAGAAGTACGAGGAATACCTTGACTGACGAACTCGGCGGCGGAACGGTTCTGATGCGAAGTCTCCAGGAGGAGATGCAGACCTCCTACATGGAGTACGCGATGTCCGTCATCATCTCGCGGGCGCTGCCCGAGGTGCGTGACGGTTTGAAGCCGGTGCAGCGCCGGATCCTCTACGCAATGCATCGCGCTGGGGCCACGTCCGGAAGCCGCCACCGCAAGTGCGCTGCATTCGTCGGCGACGTGCTGAAGCTGTATCACCCACACAGCAATGACGCGGTCTATGACGCGCTCGTAAGGATGGCGCAGCCATTCTCGCTTCGCTATCCGCTCATCGACGGCCAGGGCAACTTCGGCAGCGTCGACGGCGATCCGCCGGCGGCCATGCGCTACACGGAGGCGAGGCTTTCCGCCATCACCGCCGAGCTCATGGCGGACATCGAGAAGCAGACCGTGGACATGGTCCCCAACTACGACGGGTCTGAGGAGGAGCCGGCGGTGCTGCCGTCGCGCCTACCGAACCTGCTCGTGAACGGCGCGACCGGCATCGCGGTCGGCATGACCACCAACATTCCTCCGCACAACCTGCGCGAGATCGCGGGCGGCATCAAGCACCTGGTCGACAACACGGAAGCCACCGGCGAAGATCTCCTCGCGTTCATCAAGGGTCCGGACTTCCCCACCGGTGGCCTGATCATGGGCACGGCCGGGATCAAGGCTGCGTATTCGACCGGCCACGGCCGCATCATCGTCCGTGCCCGCCACACCTTCGAGCAGGCGCCCAACGGACGCGAGCGGATCATCATCGACGAGCTTCCCTACGCCGTGAACAAGGCGGCGCTGGTGGCCAAGATCGCCGAGCTCGTCTCGGAGCGAAAGCTCGAGGGGATCGCGGACCTGCGCGACGAATCCGACCGCCAGGGCATGCGCATGGTCATCGAGCTCAAGCGCGAGGCCCAGGTCTTCTCTGTGCTCAACAACCTGTACAAGCACACCGCCCTGCAGCAGACATTCGGCGTGATCATGCTCGCCATCGTCGAGGGTCGCCCGGTCGTGCTGAGCCTGAAGCAGGCCCTGCAGCTCTTCATCGACCACCGGCGCGACGTCATCCTGCGCCGCACTCGTTTCGACCTCGAAAAAGCCCAGGAGCGCGCCCACATCCTCGAGGGTCTCAAGATCAGCCTCGACCACCTGGACGAGGTGATCAAGACCATTCGCGCCGCGAGCGACACCGAGGTCGCCGCGACCCAGCTGCAAAGCAGGTTCGGGCTGTCCGAGCGGCAGGCGAGGGCAGTGCTCGCCCTCACCCTCGGCCGCCTCACCAAGCTCGAGCGCGGCAAGATCGACGAGGAGTACGAGCAGGTCATCAAGACCATCGCCTACCTCGAGAGCATCCTCGCCAGCGACCAGAAGGTTCGCATGCTCATCAAGGAAGAGATGGACGATGTCGTCAAGAAGTACGGCGACGACCGCCGCACCGAGATCACTGACCAGGAGCCGAACGAGCTGTCTGCCGAGGACCTCGTCCCGAAGGAAGAGGTCGTGGTGACCCTCACCCACCGGGGTTACGTGAAGCGCCAGCCGCTGCGCGTCTTCCGCGCCCAGAAGCGCGGTGGCGTGGGCTTGCAGGGTGCGCGTCCGACCGCAGGTAGCGAAGCGCCCAGCGGCACCCGTGAGGAGGATTATGCGGAGCACCTGCTCACCACGCACACCCACGCGTCGATGCTGTTCTTCACACAGAGCGGACGCGTGTTTCAGCTGCGTGTGCACGAAGTGCCTGAGCGCGAGCGGCAGGCGAAGGGCGTGTCGGTCAACAACCTCATCGATATCGGGCCCAACGAGCGCATCAGCGCCGTCTTCGTTCGCCCGGAGTCGGAGACCGAGGCGCACTACATGCTGATGACGACCCGGAACGGATATATAAAGAAGACGGCGCTCGCCGAGTACGCGAACGTGCGCCGCAACGGCCTCATCGCCATCAACCTGCAGGAGGCCGACGAGCTCAACTGGGTGACGCCCACCACTGGCTCCGATGAGATCCTCATCGCCACCGCGCTCGGCAAGGCGATTCGATTCAGCGAAAAGGAAGTCCGCGCGATGGGTCGCGACACGCAAGGCGTGATCGGCATCAAGCTGGGCAAGGGCGACACCGTCGTGGGCGCCGCGACGGCAACGCCCGACGGCGATCTTCTCGTCGTCACTGAGCGCGGTTATGGCAAGCGCACGCCGGTCGCGGAGTACCCCATGCACCACCGCGCCGGCCAGGGCGTGTTCACTCTCAAGGTGACCGACCGGGTCGGTAAGCTGGCCGCGATGCGAGTGGTCAGCGATCCCGAGGAGGAGGTGCTGATCATCAGCGCGAGCGGTATGGTCCTGCGCACGCAGGTCGGAGCCATCTCGCGGATCGGCCGGCAGACGCAGGGCGTGATCGTCATGCGTGTGCCTCCCGACGACCAGGTGGTCGCCATCGCGCCGGTGGCGGCGATCGAAGAGGGCGACAGCAAGGAGTGACCGATGCGACGATCGCGTTGCTCGGCACGATCGGCATGTGGCTGCTCGTGGCGGGCGCGGTCGCCATCGCTATCGAGATGGTGCTCGTCGCCGTCTGGGGCGTGGCGGTGAGCCGGCGCATGCGCGCGCTCACCGCCTCCATTGAAAGCGAGCGGTCCGAGGCTCAGGCTGACCTGGAACGCCTCAAGCTCGCCATCGAGGAGACGAAGCGACTGTGGCGCCCTTACCGGCGGGCCCTGCGCTGGCTGCGCCACCCGCTGGTCCTCGCTTTGCTAGGTTCGTACCGGAGGCGGATGACGACGAGGTGAGTGAGGTGAAGGATGTGAAGGAAGCGCCGAGCACAGCGTCCGAGTCTCCGGCTTCGATGGCCCGCTCCGCCGCCAAGCAGGCAGCGGAGGAGGCGGTCGACCGCGAGCGGTCTCGCATCGCGCGCGAGCTGCATGACGGCATCGCCACAGATCTCGCGGCGGCTATCTCCCTTTTCAAGACGTACATGGAGGCCCATCCAAAGTTCGGCAAGGCGGGCGGCTCCGACGAACTCTTGAGCAACGTGTTCGGCATCCTCGAGCGGATGCTCAAGCAGGTGCGTGAAACCCTGGCCGAGCTGCGCCCGCGACCGATTGGACCCGAAGGCCTGATGGGCGACCTGCGTATGCAGGCCGAGGAGTTCGCGCGCCTGTACTCGATCCGGGTCGAGATCTCGAGCAACGGGAGCGAGGACATGCTCCCGCCGCAGCAGCGCGAAGTCGTCTACCAGGTCGTACGCGAGGCGCTCACGAACGTCAGGCGCCACTCTGGCTCATCGATCTGCCGCGTGAAGATGGCTTTCGCGGCGCGCCCATTCATGATCGAGGTCGCCGACGAGGGTCGTGGTTTCACATCGAACCCGTCGGGCGGTTACGGCCTGGTGGGCATGAGGGAGCGGGCGGCTGGTATCGGCGGCCGGCTCGAGGTCGTCAGCACCGAAGGGCGGGGTACCACGGTGTTTCTGTTCGGCCCGACCTAGGAGCTGCGACTCCTAACAGGTCACAGCCGCAGCTCCCGGGACCTCACAGGCACCTCCGGAAACGACAACCCGGCCTCGATGCTGACTATCCGGAGCTTGCGCGTCACCTTGTCGACGAGCACCCTTGCGCGCCGCTCTGAAACCTTGATCGCCCTCGCGATCTCGGACTCGGACAGGCCGTTGCTGAGCAGTTGCGCGACCTCGTGCTCGGTCTCGTTCAGCCGGCCGAGCGGGCGGCGCAGCGCGGCCACCATCGGGGCGAGCGTCACGCCGAGGCTGCCCGCGTAATGAACGTCCGCGTCGGTGTACCAGTGGTCGCGGCGGCATCCGATCGTGAGCAGTCCGATCGGCCGCTGGCCAAGGTCGCCAACCGGAGCGTAGAGGACGGCGGGCCAGTCGAGCTCCCAGTCGTAGCCGCTCGAGGGATTCGGGTTCTCGATCACCGAGTTCACGACCACCGGCCTCTTCTCGTATAGCGCTCGGCGCGAAAGCGGCGCGAGCGGGCGCCCATGCAGAAAGCGCGGCGAGATTTCAGAAGCCGCGATCGGCTGCAGCGATCCCCCGCGCAGGTATCCGAGCACCCAGCGGTCGTGGCAGAGGGCGTCTAGGGCCAGTCCCAGTCGCCGCCTGGCTTCTTGGAGGTCCGGGAGCTGGCCCATGCCGAGAGTCTGTGGACCCACAGAGGATCGCGCCTCACCTGGGGTTCAGCACTTCCTCAAGAAACCCTGAACTATCGATAATGGCTGCGGGGATGGGCGGGTGACCGCGAAACTGCTTGTCGTGGACGACGAGCCTCGCATGGCGGAGCTGACCGCCGAGGTGCTGCGCCGCGCCGGCTATACGGTCGAGGTGGCCGGCAGCGGAACAGAAGCGCTGGCACGCGCGCTCGTGAACGCGCCCGACCTCATGCTGCTCGACTACGAGATGCCCGACATGCAGGCGCCAGAGGTGCTCGACGTGCTGCGATCGGGCGGAGACCGCACGGCGTTTCCGGTGATCATCTTCACCGGGGCGCGCCATTCGCCAGGCGACCAGGTGCTGGGCATCGAGCGCGGCGCGACTGATTACATCGCCAAAGGAACGGACCGCCAGGTGCTGCTTGCGCGCGTTCGTGGGGCGCTGCGGGAACGCGCGTCGACGGAACGGGTCATCGTGCGAGGTCGTCTGCGCATCGACACGGCGAAGGGACAGGCGTTTCTGGAGTCGAAGCCGCTGAAGCTCGAACGCCGGCCGCTGCTCATGCTGGAGATGCTTGCGGCGCGCGAGGGCGAGGTGGTCACTCGCGCAGAGCTGCTCGAACGTGTATGGGGCAACAGCTACAAAGGTTTCGAGCACAGCGTCGAGCAAGCCGCGTACGAGCTACGCCGCGCACTGAAGGAAGCCGGTTGGATCGAGACCGTACGTGGCATCGGGTATCGGTTCGTCACCCAAGCCTGAGCTGGCGGCGGCGCTCCACCGCCTCCGATCCACTTTGGCCCGACTGAAAGCGGAGATCGAGCTCGCGTTGGCGGACGGTGTCGGGCCCTCGCCGGAGCGGCTTCTCGAGGACGTTCGCGAAGCGCTGTCCTTTCTCGGCGAGGTGGAAGATGCGAGCCATCTTCGCGGCGCCGTGCTGGTGGTCGATGACGACGCGCGGCTGGCCGACATCACCGCTCGCGGCCTGCGCCGCATGGGTTTCGACGCGGACTCGGCTGTTGCCCTGCGCGCGATGCGAGCTGGAGAGGTTCTGGTTTTCGATCTCAGCCTTGTCGACGCTCTCGACGGCCCGGCCTATCAGCAGGTGCAAGCCACGCGCCCGATCGTCGTCACAGGCGCCACCGACCCAGCGTCGCGGGCGCTGGCTGCGGCCCTTGGTGCCAGCGACTATCTGGTCAAACCGGTCGAGCTGGAGGAGCTGGCCGCGGCCATCACCCGCCGGATGACATAAGGGCGATGCCAGCCCATCGGCAGCGTCAGCATCTCCGCGACGCACAACTACCCAGCCCTCTCCCCTTGTGGGGGAGAGGGGTGGCGGGTAGTTACCACGTCACGGGACTAGAAACGCTGGAAGCCGCCGGATCGGTCCCTAGCTCGATCCAATTCGTCCAGCTTCCCTTGAGGCTCCCGCCGGAGTGAGGCTAGGCTTTCCCCTGGCATGAGCGTGGCGCCGATGTACGAGGGCTGGCAGAAGGTCCAGGCTCACCTGACCCGCCGGCTGCCACACCTCACGTCAGAAGAGCTTCAGCTGAGGGCGTCACCCGATGGGTGGCCGGTCTGGGCGCTGGTGAGCCACATGGCGGGTGCCCGTGTCTATTGGCTGTGCGGTGTCTTCAAGGAGGCTGGCGCCGATGCGACGCCGTTCCCAGATCCACTCGACGGCGACGGTTGGGAGGATCACCTGGATGTCCCTCGCGGTACGGACGAGCTCATGTTTGCGGTCGCAAGCTCCTGGCTGGTCGTCGAGTCGTGCCTGAATCGTTGGACGCCGGAAATGCTCGGCGAGACGTTCACGCGTGACCGCGCCGGCACGATTCAGCGGCATACACGTCATTCGGTTCTGACGCGCCTAGTGATGCATGACGCATTTCACTGCGGGGAGGTGTCACTCCTCCTAGGCATGCATGGTCAACCGTCGCTAGACCCGTGGATGCCGCTGACGTAGAAGGCTGCGATCAGCCGTTGTATGCGGGAAGAACGACGGTGAACACAGCCCCGCGTCGGTTTCCCTCGAACAGAAGTTGGCCCTGGTGCTCGCGCACGATGCCATAGGACATGAAGAGGCCTAGTCCAGTGCCGCCCTCCTTGGTCGTGAAGTGCGGCTCGAATAAATGGTGGCGCTGGTCGTCCGAAACGCCGGGCCCGTTGTCGGCGATGGTGAAGTAGGGCGATCCACTACTTCGCCTGCCGGTGGTCGCGTCGACTCGGCCGCCCTGGCCGACCGCATCAATAGCGTTGTTCAGCAGGTTGGTGATCACTTCCCGCATGAGAAGCGGGTCGGCGCGCACGCCAACCGGGTCCGGAGTCTCGCGCACCGCCAGCTGGACCTCCTTCGTGCGGGCACGGGGCCGCGCCATGCCGACAGCGCGGGTCACGAGCTCATTGAGATCGACAGGTTCGGTCGCAAAGGTGACCCGGGGCGTCGCGCCCTGCGAAAGATCGCGCAGCACAGTGACGGCATCGTTGGCCGCAGCCGTAGCCGTCTCGAGGCTCTCGCGGTCAACCGGATCGAGCCGGCG
>Ga0137378_10004704_pt1 | contig 11778 bp, 8 predicted proteins | sample SagtaG_21_FD_104813 | JGI IMG/M metagenome (GOLD analysis project Ga0137378, IMG submission 104813) | Vadose zone soil microbial communities from Sagehorn Ranch, Mendocino, California, USA - Sage2_L_60_16 metaG | ecosystem: Environmental > Terrestrial > Soil > Vadose zone | place: USA... | reverse complement strand
CATACCGCTGCCTTTTGCCGCTTACCGGCTGCACGGAGCGAGTAAGACCGTAGCCGACAACGATCGCTTTATCGCTGAGTTTGAGCGCAGCGCCGAAGTTTACGAGCATCAGCTTCACGGCGCGGATCGCCGTTGGTGCCGCGCCACGCGTTTCCTGCGTCGTTCGTATGCGGCGAGCGAAGCCGGCAACCGCAAAGAAGGCGCGCGCTGGTTGTTGCGGGCGCTCGCTACCTATCCCGAAGCTTTGGAAGATAGACCATTCTGGGGCTGTTTCCGGCGACTCGTGTCGAACAGTTCATCCGGCGGTAGCGATGCAGTTTGAAAAAGTGGCACGGGGCGTCCCGCCCGTGATATCACGCGCAAGATGCGCGTGCCACTCCAAACTGCGTCACTACCCCATCCGGCTCCTAACTTGCAATGCGCCCGTCTCATCAACTAATGTTCAATCCTTTGAAGCGTTTTCAGTTGTCAGGAGATCTGGAAGCCTTTATGTCTGAAGAAGTGAGAGTGTTGGTGACGGGAGCGGGTGGTTTTATCGGCCACCATTTGGTGAAGTATCTGGTTGAGCGCGGCTACCAGGTGCGCGGCGTCGATGTCAAAGAACCAGAGTATGAGCCGACCGCGGCGCACGAATTTGAGCTGCTCGATCTGACCAGGTGGGAAAACTGCCTGCAGGCTACGCAGGGCATCGATGAAGTATATGGACTCGCGGCTAACATGGGCGGCATCGGATTCATCGAGAGCCACAAGGCAGAGATCGTTCGGGACAACACTTTGATGAATCTGCAATCGATCGAGGCGGCGCGCACCAACGGAGTGAAGCGTTATCTCTACACTTCGAGCGCCTGCATCTATCCCGGTTATCTACAAAAAGACGCGGACGTGACGCCGTTGAAAGAAGAGCATGCCTATCCGGCTGACGCTGAAGATGGTTACGGTTGGGAGAAGCTTTACATGGAACGCGTCTGCCGCCACTACACGGAAGATTTTGGATTGGACACGCGGGTAGTTCGCTTCCATAACATTTTTGGACCGTTGGGGACGTATGACGGCGGTCGCGAGAAATCACCGGCGGCAATCTGCCGCAAAGTCGCGCTGGCGAAAGCCGTCGATGAGATCGAAGTGTGGGGCGATGGCGAGCAGACGCGGTCGTATTGCTACATCGATGATTGCGTCGAAGGCATTTACCGCTTGATGCGCAGCGATCATCGCGATCCGATCAACCTCGGTCAGGACCGCATGATCACGATCAACGAGCTGGTCAACATCGTGTCTGGCATTGCCGGGAAGACGATCCGCAAGCGCTACGATTTGACCAAACCACAGGGCGTTCGTGGCCGCAACAGCGACAACACGCGTTTGCGCGAGGCGCTGAACTGGGAGCCGCGAATTTCTCTCGAAGATGGTCTTGAGCGCACCTATCATTGGATCGCCGGTGAGTTGGCGAAGAGGGTCGCGACTGTTAGCGCCGAAGCGTGAACTGTAACGCAGACTCCCTGGTCCGCGGCGGGTGCGGCGTAACCTTGTAGAGCTGACCGCGGGACTCTCGGCCGTATGATCCTTCCGCAATATCCCCACAGCAGATGAAAATCAGCGTTATCATTCCCGTCCGGAACGAAGAAGAGTCGATAGGTTCATTACTCGATGCGCTGCTCAGCCAATCGCTTCCGCCAACCGAGATCGTGATCACCGACGGTGGCTCGACTGACTCGACCGCGGTGATTATTCAAAACTATATCGACCAGGGCGCGCCGGTCCGTCTGATTCGCACGACCAGAGCGCTACCCGGCCGTGGTCGCAATCTCGCGGTCGCGCATTCCTCCTCTGAATGGCTGGCTTTTATGGATGCGGGCGTCCATCCAGATAAGAAATGGTTAGAGTTTCTCGCCGAAGCAGTGGCGCCCGAGTCCGCCATAGATGTTGTTTACGGATCCTATGAGCCCAGAACTGACACATTCTTCAAAGAGTGCGCCGCCATCACTTATGTTTCACCGTTAACGGAAGTAGAAGGGTCGATGATGCGCGAACGGTTTATCGCTTCCGCGCTAATGCGCCGCGGCGTTTGGGAAACCGTCGGCGGTTTTCCAGAGCATCTGCGATCAGCGGAAGATCTTCTGTTCATGAAAAAGGTCGAGGCGACGGACTTTCGGATCGCTCTTGCGCCGCGAGCAATGGTCCAATGGGATTTGCAACCAAACTTCTGGCGCACCTTCAAGAGATTCACGATCTACGCGCGCAACAACATTCGCGCGGGATTGTGGCGCGAATGGCAAAGACCGATCCTGGGTCGTTATCTGGTGCTGATGATCCTGGCTGTGGTGGCGGTCATTCTTGGTTGGTGGTGGCTAACCGTACCAGTGGGGCTTTGGTTGTTGATGTTATTGGCGCGCGCCGTAGTGGCCATCCGGCGAAACCGCCACTGTTATCCGGCGAGTCTCAGTCGCAATCTTTTGCGCCTTACGATACTCATGCCGTTGATCGCTGTGCTCGATCTAGGATCGATCATCGGCAGCATCCAATGGGTGCTAACTGACAAGCTTGGCCTCAAAAGCGAAGCTGTGAACGTGGGCCATGGCACTTGAAGAAGCGGGCGCAATTCCCGCGCTCCCAGGATCACTTGAAGGCAGACGCGTACTCTTCATCTCGTACAATGGGATGTTGGATCCTCTGGGCCAGAGCCAGGTGATTCCGTATTTGCGACAGTTAAGCAAGCGAGGCGTGCAGTTTACTTTGCTGAGTTTCGAACGGGCCGGCGCTTTTCGGTCAGATGGTCAGGTAAAGAGCGCTGCGCTGCGCGGGCAACTCGCTGAAGATGGTATCGAGTGGCACTGGCTGCGCTATCACCAGACGCCGTCGCTGCCGGCCACGATGTATGACGTTGCCAACGGTGTGCGTTATGCGAGAACGCTCGTACGCCGCAACCGGATCGAGCTGGTCCATGCACGCAGCCACATTCCAGCGACGATTGCCCTCGCCTTGATGAAGCGCTTCGGTCTAAAGCTAATCTTTGATGTGCGCGGTCTGATGGCCGACGAATATGTCGACGCCGATCACTGGCGAACGGGAAGCGTCCCGTATCGATTGACGAAGGCGATGGAGCGCCGCGCGCTGGCTGCCTGCGAGGGCATCGTGACGCTGACCGAGAAGATTTGGCCGATCATTCGCGAGTGGGACGGGCTGAGCAATCGCGAAGTGATTCACGAGGTGGTGCCTTGCTGCGCGGATCTTAAGTTGTTCAAGTTCAGTCAGGACGATCGTCGGCAACGACGAGCCGAATTGAATTTCGCAGATCGTTTTGTCGTCGTATATTGCGGCTCGATTGATGGTTGGTATTTGACGGAAGAGATGATTGACTTCTTCGTCGAGATGTTGAAACAAAAACCCGATGCGCATTTTCTGTGGCTAACGCAAACAAGGCACGAGCGCGTGCGGAGCTTGATGCAAACACAAGGGATTTCCGAGAGTAATTACACCGTCATCGCCGCGGTGCCGCAAGATGTGCCGTCGTATCTATCGGCCGGCGATGCGGGATTGGCTTTCATCAAACCCTGCTTTTCCAAGCTTGCTTCGTCGCCGACGAAGTATGCCGAGTATCTCGCTTGCGGTCTGCCATTGATCATTAACGCGGGCATTGGTGATTCTGATGCGCTCGTAACGCGCGAAAGGGCCGGCGCGTTGGTCAGGGATTTCAATGAAGCGGAGTACCAGAAAGCCCTGACAACGGTCGCGGGCCTGGCGGACGTGGCAGAAACACGGAACAGAATGCGTGATGTGGCCGAGCGGCTCTTTGACGTGCGCACGGTCGGAGCTGAACGGTACGCTCGCTTATACGAAAGAGTTTTGAATGTCGCAAACTGATCGATGAGCTTCTTGACAACCGGGGCAATGAAGAGTGTTCAAAATCCTTTCAGTTGAGGTTGGACAGGAACCGGGCGCAAACCCCGGGAGTCGGGAGTCTCTTAGTTCCTGAACGCTTATGAAGGTGCTAGGTTTATCATCGTATCCAGTCGAAGCGGCCTGCGCTCGGTACAGAATGGAGCAATTTGTCGGGCCGCTGGCCGAACGCGGTATTACTTTAACCACCCGTGCTTTTCTTGATTCTCAGCTCTTTGAACAGCTCTACCGGCGGGAAGCTTTCATCCGAACCGCCATCGGCCTTTTCAAGCCGGTCTTGCTACGCCTCAGAGATGTCGTAACCGCGAGTCAAGCCGATGTGGTAATGGTCCAACGCGAAGCGATGGTATTCGGGCCGCCGCTCGTCGAGTGGCTGGTGACGCACGCTTTCAAGCGGCCGATGGTGCTGGATTTGGACGACGCAACTTACGTCTCATATACTAGTCCTACCTACGGCAGCCTGGGGAGAACCTTGAAATGGTTTAGTAAGACGGACGACTTGATTCGCTGGGCGGCAATAGCAACTTGCGGTAACCGCGCCATTGCCGAGTACGTCTCGAGCCAGGGCACGACCGCGCGAGTAATACCAACCGTCGTCGACACCGAAGTGTTTCGCCCGGCGGAAGACCGTTCCGAAGATACGCCAGTAGTCCTGGGCTGGATCGGTACGCACTCGACGTTTCCTTATCTGGAATCTGTCTTCCCGGTGCTGGAGGAGCTGGCAAAGACCAATCGCTTTCGACTCAAAGTTGTTGGCGCCGGCAAGGACGAGATTAGGATTCCGGGGGTCGAGGTAGAGAACCTACCATGGAAGCTCGAGCGCGAGATAGAGGACTTTCAATCGATCGATATTGGCTTGTACCCGATTGACGCTGCCTTATACTCGGGCAAGTGGGCCGCGGGAAAGTCAGGCTTCAAGGCCGTTCAGTATATGGCCGTCGGCGTTCCTTACGTCGCGACTCCAGTTGGCAGCTCGGCCGAAATCGGAGAAGTTGGGACGACGCACTTTTTCGCTTCGACTGGTGACGAGTGGCGCGACGCTTTGAAGGAATTGATCGTTGATTCCGATAAGCGAAAGTGGATGGGCGCAGCGGGCCGCCGTCACGTTACCGAGCACTACGCATTGCCGGCGCAGGCGGACAAGCTCGCCGCGGCGTTACGCGAAGCGGCGCAGAAAGCTTAGAACGGTCCAGGAGATCTATTTGCGAACGAGCAAATTCAAGCTGGCCATGCTGGCCTGCGTCGCGCTGCTGCCATCGTTTCTGAAGCGACCATGTTACCGGCTTTTTTTTGGCTACAGCATTGGCAAACGAGTACGTGTCGGTCTCAGCATAATCGATGCCCACGAATGCCGGATCGATGACGACGTGCGCATCGGGCACCTTAACGTTATTATCCGAGTAAAGAAGCTGACCATTGGAGACCACGCGCACATCGGTTACGTGAACATTATACGTGGAGGTGATGAAGTCCGCCTCGGTCGCTTCTCGGAGATTATGCGCTTGAACGAGATCAACTCGATTCCCGATCCCGAAGTGGTCAATCCGGTCGAGCCGCGTTTCCTCCTGGGTGATGGCAGCATCATCACGACGGGCCACAAGATAGATTTTACGGATCGAGTTGAGATCGGTCGCCGGACAATTATCGGAGGACGCAATTCATCCCTGTGGACGCACAATCGGCAGCGAACGCGCCCGATCGAAATCGGCTCGTTTACTTATGTGGGTTCGGAGATACGCATCGCTCCGGGCGGCTCAGTGCCTTCACGTTGTATTGTCGGGATAGGCTCGGTGATTACGGGCGAGCTCAGCGGTGAGGACCAGTTGATCGCAGGTGTTCCGGCGAAAGCGATCAAGGAACTGAGTGACGAAGACAAGTTTCTGATCGAGCGGAAGACGCGAAGAGATTTGCCGGAAAATATTTGAGGTAACGGCTACCGGCGTGAACAGCATTCTGACATTTTTTGCGTTGCTGCTTTCGGCATTCATCATCTTGCTCGTGCCCAGTCTGGTCTCGCCTTACGTCCCCGTTTACGGTCCTTTCACCATTACCGACGCCTCTAAGGCAGTCTTGCTTTGTGGCGCCCTGGCGGGAGTAACAGGCTGGCTTGCTTATCGGACCGGGACCCACGGGGCATTTCTGCTAAAGCTCTTCCTGTCCGCTTTACTCCTGCGAGTGTTTATCGCCACGGCCATATTTGTCTTTAACGGACAGAGTTTCTTCGGCGGCGATGCGACGACCTACGACTTTGTTGGTAGTTATCAGTTGAGCGCCTGGGGCGGCGACAGGTTCGCCCAGTCACAAGTGGATCGATTCATCGGCAAAGGACTCGGGTCAGGTTGGGGCATGGTGTATTTGGTTGCTGGCCTTTATGGCATCATTGGTCGAAACATGCTCGCAGCGCAGTTTCTGAATGCCGTGCTGGGCGCGGCCACTGCTGTGATAATTTTCTTGTGCGCCCAGGAAGTGTTTGGTAACACAAGAGTATCTCGTTTGGCCGCGATCGCGGTGGCGTTTTATCCGTCGCTGGTTCTGTGGTCGTCGCAGGGATTGAAAGACGCTCCAATCGTTTTCCTGCTGGCACTCTCGATTTTGGCAACTCTCAAGCTGGGCCAGAAGTTTAGTACGAAGTACCTGGTAGTGCTGATCGCCTCGCTCTTCGGCCTGTTGAGTCTACGGTTTTATGTCTTCTACATGATCCTGGTAGCGATCGGAGGAGCATTCCTGATCGGCATGCGCACCATTACAACGACAAGTTTTGTGCGCCAGTTTTTGATCATTATTGCTTTGGGGTTGGCGCTGACTTACCTTGGTGTGACTCGATATGCGAACGTCCAAATGGAACAATTCGGCAACTTGGAACAGCTTCAACGCAGCCGGGCGGACGCTTCGAGACGAGCAGACTCGGGTTTCCAAAAAGACGTTGACGTATCAACCACGGAAGGCGCCCTTTCCACGATTCCCGTGGGCCTGCTCTATCTACTCTTTGCCCCGTTTCCCTGGCAGCTCGCATCTTTGCGCCAAAGCATTACGCTTCCCGAGATGATCGTCTGGTGGGCGTCCTTTCCCATGCTGGTGTTGGGCTTTTGGTTTTCGATCAAGTATCGGCTGCGCCAGATCTCTCCGATTCTTGTTTTCTCAATCATGCTCTCGCTGGCTTATTCCGTCTTTCAGGGAAACGTCGGCACTGCCTACCGTCAGCGCGCGCAGCTGCTGGTTTTCTACTTCATCTTTGTCGCGGTGGGGTATGTGCTGATGCAGGAGAAGCGTGAGGAGAGAAAACGTCAGGAGCTGGCGGCGCGTCAGGAATTGATGGCCAGGTCGGTTGCCTCATCGCTGGCTGAACGCCCGTCCGGCAATCTCTGACCGGTCTTGAGCAGGAACGTTCAGGCCTTCTTGCTCAAACGTTGAAAGCCACTTCGTCGGTTTGCCCTTCCACTGCCGGTGGCGTCACCACGCTGTTCTGGTAGAGCGTTTCATATCTGGCGACTACAGAAGAAAGTGAAAACAGCTCTTCCTGAGTCTGTGGTGGAGATCTGCGTCAAAACTCTAAAACTTATCGGACATCATTTTTACGAAGCGATGGTCTATCAAGTATTCGAGAATCAGACGAGCGTTCCCTTCCGGTGGTCTATTTATTGTCTCCAGTCTTATCTCTGGATGGTGTGGGGGTTCGTACGGATCATCGATGCCGGTAAAATTCCTGAGCTCTCCGCGACGAGCCTTGGCGTAGATTCCCTTTGTGTCGCGCCTTTCGCACTCCTCCAACGGAGTATCGACGAAGACTTCAACGAACCTGTCGTTCCCTACCATGTTTCTGACATCATTTCGGGTGGTGCGGTAAGGGCTCACCGCCGCGCACACGACCGTTCCGCCGTGGCGCACGATCTCCGCCGCGACGAAACCAATGCGCCGGATATTCAGATCGCGATCTTCTTTGCTGAACCCCAGCCCTCGGGAAAGATGCGTGCGCACGACGTCGCCGTCCAAGACTGTAACTTGCCGCCCGTGCTCTTGCAGGAGCACCGTCAGCACTTCGGCAGTAGTAGACTTCCCGGCGCCACTCAAACCTGTAAACCAAATGCACACGCCCTGCTTGTGTCGTGGTGGAAATGTCTCTCCGAGAATCTCGGCGACTTCGGGTCGAGTAAACCAGGAGGGCAGTGGCCGGCCGTTTTGCAGATACTGATCTCTGACCTGTGTGCCAGAGAGAGAAGCGGTCCGGCTGCTTTCCGCCAGCCGGGCAACTTCCTCGTACCGATCTTCGTCCGGTAGGTAGACAAACTCCCTGAACGGCAACACCTTGACGCCGATCTCTTCGCTGAATTGTTGGACCAGCTCCTGCGCCGCATAGGGTTCATAGAAAGGCCTGGCGTGCGAGTCGACACCGGGACTGGCGTGGTCCCTGCCGATGATCATGTGGTTGGCGCCGTAGTTCCGGCGGATCAGCGTATGCCACAAGGCTTCGCGTGGTCCACCAAGACGCATGGCCAGCGGCAGCAGCGACAGCAGAATGCGATCAGGCGCGTAATAGTTGTCGGCCAGCACGTTGTAGGTGCGCACGCGTGTGTAGTGGTTCACGTCTCCGGGCCTGGTCAAACCGACGACGGGATGCAACAGCAACACACCATCCACCTCTTCAATGGCACGTTTGGTGATCTCCTCGTGAGCGCGATGCAGCGGATTGCGAGTCTGAAAGGCCACGACGTTGTTGTAGCCAAACTGCTCCAGCCGCGCGCGAGTCTCGCCTGGTGTTAGTCGCAGCCCGCGAAAGTCGTAATGCCGCGGCAATTGAATCACGCGCAAAGGGCCCGAGAGGTTCAGTTTGCCGTGAGCGTGCATCTCTGCCACAAAGGGGTGGCGCAGATCGTTCGTAGCAAAGACGCGTTCGGCAACACGGGCCAGATCCCATTCATAGATCTCTTCGATGTTCATGACCGCAAGCAACTCGTTTCGTGAATCTCTCAGGGCCACGTCGGCGTCGAGCCGCACGGTTGGCCGAGCTTCGACTGGCAGCGTCACAGGAATGGGGAAGATGTGTCCGCTCGTCAACCGCATTTCATCCACGACTCGCTCATGATCGGCGCGCCCCATGAATCTATCGAGTGGCGAGAACGCTCCAGTTGCCAACAACTCAAGATCGCAAACCGCGCGTTCAGACAATTGGATTGACGGAAGACGACTGGCGTAAGTCTTTAGTTCAAGCACTTCTGCTTCGGGAACTTTGAGATCGATAAGACTGCCACCATAGGGAGAGATCAGTTCAGCGATAGTGGTGTGTTCGCCTGGGGCCAACGTTATTCACCTTTCCGAGAGCGAAGATCAAAAGGAAAATGTTACCAGCAATCCGGATCAGCCCAGTCGAGCCAGTCGTTTTAGCGCGGCGCGGGAAAGTGGACGCGCTTTTGCGGTGCGGGCTCTTACCAGAGCTAACGCGCTTTCGTAAACACCCTGGTATTGGGCAACTGCTGCGTCAAGAGCGTAGTGTTCGATAATTCTGGTACGCGCCATTGCTCCCAGGGCTCCGCAACGTTCAGCGCCGCTGGCCACCAGTTCTTCAATTGCCGCAGCCAGGGCTGCTGCATTCCTGGGCGGCACCGTGCGCCCAGTCGGACCTACAATGTCCGGCAAGTCGCTAACAACCGTTACCACGCAGGGCACTCCCGAAGACATTGCTTCGCCGACCACGTTCGGAAAGCCTTCGCTAAACGAGGAGGACGCGGCAATATCCAGGGCGGCCATGATGCGCGGCATGTCGTGGCGCTCACCCAGCAAGTGTACTCGCGCGGCCAACTGTAGTTCGTTTACCAGTTCGGAAAGCAGTTTGTTATCCCAGTCAATCCCTTTCCCGCACAAGACAAAGCGCACATGCGGTTGGCTACGAGACAACAATGCGGCTGCTTTCAGAAAATTACTGTGATCCTTCACCGGATGATATCTACCGATGAGTCCGACGAGTAAGGAATCCTGTTCCAGGCCTAACTCTGAGCGCAAACTACAGCGCGCTTCCTTCGAAGGAGCGAATCTTTCCGTGTCAAAGCCATAATACAGCACCAGCCTTTTGTCTTTATTGTAACCAAACCTTTCATGCTGAGTGGCGCTGGTGTTGGAAATGTAAATGATCTGCTCCGGCAGCCTCGAGATCCGAGCGCACAACTTGATAATGGCGGCCGTGAGTGACTTCTCATATTCGAAACCATAGAGCGACTGATGGATGCTCCACAGCACGCTGACCTTCTGTTTGACGAAGGCTGCGGCAACCTGAGCGGCGAGGTTTCCGTGATACATCCAACCGTGGATCAACTCTGGCTGAAATTGACGAACAATTCGTATCAGACGAATGATCGAGAATAGACCAGGAAGTGGGCCTCGAATGCCAAGCGTGTAAACCGGAATACCCAGCGCTTCGATGCGCTCGCGCAACTCGCCGCGGTTTTTCATCGATACGACAGCGGGTGCGAATCGCTCTCTGTTTGTCGCGGCGAGCAGCTTGTAAAGCTTCATTTCCGCGCCGGCAACACAAAGGTCGGTGATGATGTGTAGAATTCTTATTCGGTGAGGAACTGAGACGGTTTGCTGACTTGTCGTCAATGACAAGTTCTTTCCGCCGATGACAACCTCAGGATAAGACGTCAGGGTCTTCAGGGCCTTTCTTGAGGACTCTTGGGGACAAAGTCAAAGCTTATCATATTCGCGAGGAAGTGGGATGTCTTAAGTGATATTTCGGTACTGTCCTGATTTGAAATTCTCTGCGCCACCTCTGCGTTCTCCGCGTCTCGGCGGTGAGTTGTTTTGACCCCATTATTCACCGCCGGGACGCCGAGCTCGCGGAGACCGCGCAGAGAAAGACTGAAATCGGGACACTACTGATATTTCGCCAGGCTTATGACTCTGCGATCTCGCGAATGACCTCAGCCAGCTTTGGAGCCGTCGCGCCAACCGAGTATCGCTCTTCAACCAGCCTTCTACCCTTCGCACCCATACTGATCGCAGCCTTTTTGTTTTCGTAGATGGAGCACAAGGATTCGTGCCAGTCATCCAGAGTGCGCGCCGCGAGAGCTACGTCGCCCTGGGCCAATAACTCGTTACTAACTCCGATCGGAGTGACAATCGCGGGGATGCCCACGGCCAGGTACATGATCATCTTCAGCGCGCATTTACCGCGCGCCCACTCCGCAGCCGGGAGCGGCATTAGACCAACGTCCATCGACTGTACCAGGCGAACTTCATTTTCGGAGGACCAGCGGACGAAGCGCCAGCTTTGCGCCGGTAGTCTTTTCAGCGTTGGTTTGCGATCGCAGACCACGAGCAAGTGAGCGTACGTATGTTGCGCCAAAAAGTCGGCGAGCGGTTCCTCGATCAGATAAAGATATTTGAGATTTGACGAAGTGCCGGTCCAGCCGATGGTCCACTGGTCGCGTTCACCTGGCGGCGCCGGTCGCCATTTCGCGGTATTTATCGAAGTGGGAATCGTCCATACACGCGCGGTGATCTTCCGATAATAGTCGGCGATGAATTGATTGCCGGCGATCACTCCGTCGCACGAGCGCGCCAGTCTTTCCGAAAAATTCGGCGCGTTCAACCAGATCGCGTCATCGACATCAAGCAGCCGTTTGGTCCCGGCAAAGCGTTCGAGCGTGAATCTTCCCGGAATCATTTCGCGTTCGAGCCAGGTCACCGCACTCGATCGCGAAGCCAGCAGGCCGGGCAAACGTGCGAGCATACCCAGGGGCGGCAATGTCCTGGTGTGATACTTGTTCAAGAGCGGGTAATGTTCTGAAACATCTATGCCGAAACTCTTGAGCGGCTCGACAAACTGCCGGACGCGAAAGCGGCTGGAGGGGAAATGTTTTCCGGAGGTCAGCGCGGTGACTCTGATCATGT
>Ga0137378_10004698_pt1 | contig 11783 bp, 12 predicted proteins | sample SagtaG_21_FD_104813 | JGI IMG/M metagenome (GOLD analysis project Ga0137378, IMG submission 104813) | Vadose zone soil microbial communities from Sagehorn Ranch, Mendocino, California, USA - Sage2_L_60_16 metaG | ecosystem: Environmental > Terrestrial > Soil > Vadose zone | place: USA... | reverse complement strand
CAGACGATGACATGGACAAGCTCGCCGCAAACCTCAAGCTGTGGTTTCGCAACTGGACAGCGGAAGGATTCTTTCAATCCGTCCGGTTGTTGGAATAATCACCCAAGTCGGCGAATCTCATTTGTAGCGACCGACTGTGTGTTTCTGCACCCAGCCCGGAGCCCAACAACGATTCAATACTATGACTGGATTCTATTCTGTCCGCCGACCTTGCGCACTCGTACTGGGCTGTGTTGTCTTCGCGGCTCGGACCGCTGGCGCCGAATTCGACCAGACTCACGCAATCTTTACCGGTGTTCTCACACAATACGTCAAGGACGCACGTGTGGACTATGCGGCGCTCAAGGCACATCCCCAGGACTTGAACCGTTACCTCGACCAGGCCGCCGCCGTGACAAAAGGCGAGTTCAAGAAGTGGAGCGAGCCACAGCAAATCGCCTTTTTGAGCAACTCCTACAACGCCTACACGCTGCGGCTGATCGTTGACCACTACCCGCTCAAGAGCATCAAAGACGTCGGCGGCATGTTCAGCAGCCCGTGGGATCAGCCGGTCGTGAAACTTTTCGGCGAGGCGACGACGTTGAACGCCGTCGAACACAAAATGCTGCGGAAAGATTATTCCGAACCGCGCATCCATTTCGCGCTGGTGTGCGCAGCCAAGGGCTGTCCGCCGTTGCGAAGCGAGGCGTATTCGGCCGACCGACTCGACGAGCAATTGGACGATCAAGCGAAACGATTCCTTGCCACTCCGAATAAGAACCGCGTGGAGGCGGGCGAACAGGTTGTTTATCTCTCTCCAATTTTCAAATGGTATGGCGGTGATTTTGAAAAGAAGTCCGGCTCGGTGCTCGCGGCCCTGAAACCTTACTGGCCGGAGAAGGCGGCAGCGGTGCTCTCCAAAGGCGATTTCAAAATCCGCTACACCGACTATGACTGGTCTTTGAACGAACAGAGCAAATGACGGCTCGCCGATTCTCAATCAATTCGCACACAGATAGGCGCGGCACGAAGTAGCAACACTAGCCGCAGAAGGCTCCATCTTCAGCCTCGTCAAATTCCCCCCGATGGCAACCTGCTGGTCGCTGTCAACGCCGAGGGCTAGGCCCACATTTGGCGGGCGCCTTCGCTGCAACAGATCGCAAAGATTGAGGCCGGAAATTCTCTCTGAGTGTTCGCGCAGAAGCCGGGCCGGAGGGCTCCTCCCAGTCATCCCGGCGCTACGGTTCGGCGCATCGTGTAGTTCACCATGCCTGCCCCGAATGCTTTCGGGGCTCAGCTTTGGCACAGCGTTGCGTTGCCGCGGCAGGCCAGTTACTCAGTGGTTAGAGCAGGCGACTCATAATCGCTTGGTCGGGGATTCAAATCCCTCAGGCGCACTACACTTACCAAACTTGCGGAACCAGGAAAGAGCGGCCTGCTCGGATGTGAGCGGCAGGAACAACTCAATAACTGGCTTGGCCGCAACGTGGAGACCGGGCACCCTTCGGCCATGCCGCTGAGTTTTGAGTGGGACGAAAGCAAGGCCAGGTCGAACCAGGCCAGGCACGGTGTCGGTTTCGAGGAAGCGTCCACGGTTTTCAGCGACCCGCTCTCACTGACGATTCCCGATGCAGCGCATTCGCAGCTTGAAGACCGTTTCATCATCGTCGGAAACTCGCACCAAGGAAAATTGCTCGTTGTCGTCCACACCGAACGAGGCGATAATATCCGTATCATCAGTGCCCGCCGGGCATCGAGGCGAGAACGAAAAGATTATGAAGAAAGCACGTGACAAAACCAGCCATGGCGAAATGCCGAGAGAATATGACTTTTCCCGCGGCGTTCGGGGCAAATACGCCCGGCGCTACGCTCAAGGCGCCAACGTAGTGGTCCTGGAACCGGACGTGGCCAAGGTGTTTCCTAATGCCGAGGCAGTGAACAGCTCTCTGCGTGGGTTGGCCGAAATCATCCGCCGCCAAAAGGCCCTCGTGGCCAGGTAGACCAGAGGTTGAACAAGAGGACCTTTGGGCCTCTCCAGCAGCGGCATAAACCGGCACGTAGTCCAGATCGAGTTGATCTGTTTCTCACGCAGCCAGTTATAATGCCTTTCCCCAACAAAACGGAAGACAAATCGGCGAAAAATCTTCCCCTCCAGCACGTGAATTCCACTCGCCCGCTTAGCGTTTCTCGAGTTGGCGGTAATTTCCTCGCTGAATTGACTGACTACTTCGCCGACGACGAAGACGGCTTTGTCCTGACGCAATTCGGGTTTGCCAGCGGCGAGAATGGGACCGGGGGGGCGCATCTTGACACTGCCACCGGACCGCGAGCCGTCCTCGGCTCGCAGCGGCCCCGAACGCAATGGCGCGCGTAAACAGATTCAACGCTACCTGCTCAATTGAACGCGCTGCGAGCCGAGGACGGCTCGCGGTCCGGTCCCTGGGCGACGTCCTGTGCTGTGGTGGCAGTGTCAAGACGCGCCCGGGACGGTGCAGTGGTCTGCTTTCCGCTTGCGCCACGGCGGCCAGCGAGTACTGTCCAGTCATGAGGCTCCGCCTCCAACGCCGAGTATGACCGCGACAATCAATCTCAACGACGACGAAGTCAAAGACCTCCGCGAACTCACGCAGGTCAGCGACATGGCGGGCGCGCTTCGTTGCGCCCTTGACAAGTACCGCCGGTACGCCCGCAGGATGCGCTTGAAGGAGATCTCCGGACCGATCGCCATGGACGACAACTGGCGCACACTCGAAGCCGCCGAGACGGATGCGCCTGGTTCTCGTTGACACGTGCATCTGGGTCCCATTCTTCAACCGCCCGCAGTCGGCGGAAAAGAAGGTCGTGGACGCCCTGCTCGACGACGATCGTGCTGCTCTTATTGGCCCCATCGTCACTGAGATTCTTCAGGACATACCGCGCGAAGCTCAAGCCAACCACGTCGCCTCTCTACTGCGGGGCGTACGCTGTCTCGAAATGATTTGGGATGACTGGCCCGGGGCCGCGCGACTCGGTCGCCGCCTCGCCGCTAGCGGCCACCGTCTCCCGCTTAGCGACCTCATCCTCGCGGCCGTTTCGCTCCGGCTTGAAGCGGAGATCTATTCCTCCGACCCGCACTTCGATCTCGTCAGTGAGCTGAAACGTTTCCGGTTGCCACAGTAGAGGTCATTGCCGAAAAACAGTCCAGTTTGAGTCCAGTGCTTCGCCTCGGCACGGCACCCGCACGGCGCCGCACCGTTGACAATCGCTGAGCGGGCGTGGTAAAAGCCTTGCAGACATTGGGCGAAATAACTGTTCGGTACGACTCATAATCGCTTGGTCGCAGGTTCAAATCCTGGTGGACCCACCATACTCACAGAATTACAGAAGTTGCTAATTCGTGCCTGGCTAATTCTTGGCTAATTCTGAGGTTCTCGTATGTGCCAGCTTCGGATTGGCACCCCACATTGCGGTCCAATGCAGACGGGCGGCGCAAATAGAACAGGAGCTTGCAACCTACACGCATAGGCAGCATGAAGGCTGTCCACGAGTTGCGGCTCCCGTTTTCAGGGCCGTCGCCGGCCACGCGAAGATTGTCCTCTCGGATCAAATGCGGCATCCTGTGTTCTATGCTTGGTTAATCTGATGTCGCACCAACCAAACAATATCTTTGCGGGAACGCAGGTCGTCGCGCTTGTCGAAGTGCGCGGCACGAATAAGTCGCTCGTGCATCCGCGTGGCGCGGTGGGCGTCGTGACGCGCACTCCGGAGGGAGAACCGGGCAAATACCCCTTACGCCGAGCTCGGCATAATGGTTATTTTCTGTAGCGTCGGATTATGCCGAGTAACCGGGGCGGTTCCTCAAAATCATTGAGGGATCACCCCTCTTTTTCTTTTTCAGCTCGGCATTAATAGAGTGTCATTTCCCGCCTGAATCCAGTGGCAATAGGGTGTCCGCCCATCTTGCGATATTTTGGGCAACCTGCGCCTCTTCCCCAGCATACATGTGGTCGGCGTGTTGGATCATGGCAGTATCAATGCGACGGGGGCCGGACGACTGGCGGCCGATGCAAGATTTGAGCAGTTCCAACTCTTTCGCGCTCCCAACGTCTCCCCTTGTGCCGAAGAAGGCAAGAAGCGGACAGCGGATCCGGGTGACTGCCGGGTTAGTTGTCGTCGTTTGGACTCCAAAAAAATCTTTGAATTCGGGAGGCGTGTTGGCGATATCCAGAAGCGTTGCCGCGCTGATGTAAGACGGAAAGGAACGTTTCGGATCGCGCACCAAAGCGTCTCCTTCACCCTGAGTCATCAAGCGAGTCGCCTGTGTAAGCTGGTCCCCATCTGTCGGGCCGGCTGCGCCAATCGAGCCGGACGCGAGAACCACTCCGACTACCCGTGCGTCCTGCTTCTCTGCTTCATACCAGCGAACCGCCGCCGCGCCAGCACTGTGTCCAACCAGTACCACCCGCTTGAATCCTCGCTCGTCGGCGAAGTCAACCCAAGCGGCGAGGTCCCGCACTTCCTCGCTAGCTACACCCCAATAGCCGCCGCCACGGATCCGTTTTTCCCCCCGCCATGCCTCGACGTTTCCGAGGTCATGCATGCGCGTGTTGCCGGTAATGCACGTGTAGCCACGCTCGGCGAGGGCGCGGCCAATCGCAACGTATGTCGGTTGGTAAAAATTCACTCCCCACCCATGAATCCAAATGATGGCGACCGGCTTGGCTAAATCCTTCGATGGCGTAAAAATCGCGCCGCCATTGACAACGTCATCTTTCGACCGGGCATAGACAAGTTCTTCGGGGAACTTTCCAGGTTTTTGGTTTTCAGGGCGCGGGGCGCACCCTTGCAAAACCAGAAAAGCTGTTCCCAGTGACGCGAGCACCGCAGTTGTCGCTGGAAGCCGGCCCCATATCAGCGCGCACTTTGTTGTCAACAGGTTCACGACGGCTGTGTTTGTCTTCATTGTGCTGCAACACGTAGCGGAGCTTGATTGTTCTTGGTTAAGACACGCTTGGGCGCGGTCTTGTTTCAAGAATTTACGCTGGGACTGGTAGCGGTGAGCGATCCGGTGTATGATGAGTATCGACGCGTCGCATGGCGGGTGAGCGGGCGTGATAAAAACCTTGCAGACATTGAGCGAAATCACGGCTCGGTACGACTCATAAGCGCTTGGTCTCAGGTTCAAATCCTGCTGGACCCACCATACTCACAGAATTACAGAAGTTGCTAATTCGTGCCTGGCCAATTCTTGGCCGATTTTGAGGTTCTCGTAGCGGCCAGCTTTGGACTGGCACCCCGCCTGGCGGTCCAATGCAGACGGGCAGTGCAAAGAGAACAGGAGCTTGCAACCTAAACGCATAGACAGCATGGAGGTTGTCCGCGAGTTGCGCCTCCTGTTTTCAGGGCTGTCGCCGGCCATGCGAAGATTGTTCTCTCGGATCAAATGCGGCATCCTGTGTTCTATGCTTGGTTAATCTGATGTCGCACCAACCAAACAATATCTTTGCGGGAACGCAGGTCGTCGCGCTTGTCGAAGTGCGCGGTACGAATAATTCGCTCGTGCATCCGCGTGGTGCGGTGGGCGTCGTGACGCGCACTCCGGCAGGCGCAGAGACGCAATTCCTTGTGCGCTTTCCTGACGGTTTTGAAGCGACGCTTGAGTGTTCGCAGCTTGAAGTGTTGAAACATTTCAAGGATCGGTTGGGCGCTGGAGCGGAGACCGCCCTACCATTCGATTTGGAACAATTCATCATCTACCGTTGCATCGTCGGTTCACGGGCGTATGGGCTGGACCACGACGAATCCGACACCGACTGGCGCGGCATCTACCTCGCGCCCGCCGAACTGCAATGGTCGCTCTTCGGCGCTCCGGAACAATTCGAGGACAACGCCACGCAAAGCTGCTACTGGGAATTGCAGAAATTCCTCACGATGGCGCTCAAGGCGAACCCGAACATCCTGGAATGTCTCTACTCGCCTATGGTCGAGAAGGTCACGCCGCTGGGGGAGGAACTCCTGGCCCTGCGCCAGCAGTTCCTGTCGCAGATGATTTTCCAGACCTTCAACGGCTACGCCATGTCGCAGTTCAAGAAGATCGAGCAGGACATCCGTAATTCCGGTCAGATCAGATGGAAACACGCCATGCACCTGCTGCGCCTGCTGCTCACCGGCGCGGCCACGTTGCGCGACGCTCGTGTGCCCGTGCGCCTCGAGGCGCACCGCGAACGATTGCTCGCAGTCAAACGCGGCGAAATGCCGTGGGCCGAAGTGGACGCCTGGCGCAAGGAACTGCACGGCGACTTCGAACGCGCCCTGACCGAAACCAGACTGCCCGAACGTCCCGATTATGAAGCGGCGAATCGATTTCTTGTTAAGGCGCGGCGGGGAATAGCCAATCAAGTGATTTCAAAATCATGATTTCACAAAGGAAAACAACACCTGCGGTCAAGCGAAAGTCTGGAAAGGCCGTGAACTCTTCTCACGGCTTTGGCGGACGCGCAACGGCTCGCGGTGTCGCCTACGAGTTTCGCATTGCTGCTTTGATTGCTACGAGAATGCTCGCGGGTGACCGATGCGCGGCATGGAGCGGCATCAGCGGGGCGGACATCGCTGCCATCACGATGCAGTCACCGGAGCCGGTAGATGATGTGGTCGTGAGCCTGCGGGGGAAGCCTGAAGGGTTCGTCTTCATCTCTGCAAAGGACCGTGCGAGCACAATTCCACTCACGGCGAAAAGTCCGGCATTTGCGGATACCGTTGACGCCTTCGTTCGCCAATACTTGAGGCTACCGGCAGTTGCTCGGGCGAAGAGTCGTCTTGTCTGGGCTGTTCCGTCGTCTGCGGGCATATCGGTTACGCGCGATTTGGCTGTGGTTTTGGACACCCTTCGTGACGATGACGGATCGAGGCTTTCAGGTTTTTTGCGCGGTCGGCAAGTTCGGGAACGAAAGGCGATAACTGCGCTGATGGCGCAGGTGAAGCGAGTTTGGAAAAAACAATCCGGCAAGTTGCCATCGAGTGACGAACTGCATGACTTCCTGCGCGTGATTCACGTCGAGGTTTACGAATTCGAGTTCGGTCAGCGGCACGACCGGCAGGCGGAAAGCGAAATCCGTACTCACATTGTCGTTGACCCAAAGCAGTCGAAACGTGCTTGGGAAATGCTTGAACGCTTTTTCGAACGAGCGGACCAGCGCGGGGTGCGCGTTACCGCGTCTTCGTTGCGCCGCGCCCTCGTGGCCGATGGGCTGAAACTCAAATCACCACCCGATTATGCCGACGACATCGCCCTGATGGGCGCGCTTACGGCCCGCAACATGTCGCGACTTAGAGACCACACTGTACTTCGGTTCGGTGCAAAGACGGAAGACGAAGTTCATATCGCCCGCCCCGAAGAGTTATCTGCGCTCATTACAGCCGTCAAAGCTGGTCCTCTGCTCATTACCGGGGAGCCGGGCTGCGGGAAGAGTGGGATCGTGCATCCCCTCGTTGAGGCATTGCAGAAGGAGGGTTTCCCGGTGGTGCTGCTGTTGGCCGAGGACAATCTGCCAAGTTTGACCCATACGCTCGACGAAATCCTTGCCAACTGGCCAGATGGTAGTCGCGGATTTCTTGTGACTGACGCACTCGACGCGGTGCGCGACGTTGAGCCTCAGAGGGCGATCCGTCAGCTTTTGCGCGGGGTGCAGGAAGGGCAGTCCGGTTGGACGGTGATCGCGAGCGTGCGGGAGTTCGATCTAAAGCACAGCGGTGAATTGCGTGCGACTTTTCCCGGCGCTGGGATGATGGGCTACTCATCCTGTGATTTTGCTAGCGTTGCACATTTTCACTTGTCGCGCTTGTCCGAGGCTCAGCTGGACGACCTCGCCAGAAAGCGCCCCGACATTTACCCGTTCATCGAGAATGCACGCAAGAGCCCTAAGTCGGCAGAAATTCATCGGTCACCATTTCACCTTCGACTTGCAGCCGAGTTATTGGACGCCGGGGTTCCTTCTACGCGATTGGCGGATTGGCATAACCCGGCGCTGTTGATGCGGAAGTTTTGGGAATTTCGCATCAGAGAGGGTGCGGGGGCCGCCGAGCGAGAGGTCGTGCTCAAGGCTCTGTGCCGTCGAATGTTGGACACTCGGAACATGGTGGTCTCGCTGAAGCAGCTTCCTTTGTCTGCCTCAGATCGCAGCCAAGTTGATGAGCTTCGCAGCCGAGGCATCCTTCAGTCGCCGGCGGTTCGGCTAGGCATGCAAGTTGGCGGTGATGAGATACGCTTCACGCATCATCTACTGCACGACTACGCAATCGCCCGCGCTCTAATTCCGGAAACCCCAGTACTCTTCCGTGATTTCGCCATTCAGGAGCCACTGCTACCCATCTTCTACCGCCAGAGCTTCATGTTTGGGTTGGAAGAGTTGTGGGACGCGCCGGACGGTCGGGAGGCGTTTTGGGAGGCCACGCTCATGCTGGAAAGCGTTCCGAGGTTGCATGGGATCGCGCGCACTATTGCCCCGGTTCTCGCAACTCGTCGCGTTGAATTCCCTGCCGACCTGGAGCCCTTGCTGATCGCCGTCACATCTGCCGATGCCGCCGCTTCCCCGGCCCAGAAAGCACTGCGGCACCTTGCATCCGGAGTCCACGACGCTGATCCAAAAGCGATACGCACTGGTGCGAAAGGTTGGTGTACATTCACAGAACACTTGGCGAATCTGTTGCCGAGGAACGGCTCCATCGAACAACCACTCGCTTTAATCGTTGATCGCCTGAACGCGGTGAACGCCGCCACGATACCTGGCGAGTGCCACGCTTTGAACGCTGCGGCCCGCGGTCTTCTTGCCCACCATGTCGCTAAAGAAGTGTCCAAGGGCTGGCGCTACGCTTCACGCGTCGCAACTGAGGTGCTCTGTCGCACTTTCACCGTCGCGCCGGTGCAGACCGAGCGCGCTCTCCTTGGTTTGTTTGCGCCCGATCGACTTGCCCACTTTCCACACGATGACTTGTTCGATCTCGCGCAGAGCATCAAGCATCTTGGCACCGACGCCGCCGACCCGGTGGTATTTCGATTGTTCGAGGCCGCCTTCGAGTCAGAACCCGAACCAGGCCAGTATGAAGACAAGGGTTCCGCCATCCTGTCACTGCGCTTTCAAACGAGCGACTCCTGGACAATCATTCGTCACGCGCTCGCTGACTATTACCAAGGCAGGACTGGTGGCAATGCGGCATTCATGACGGAGGCTGTATGTATCGCTTGGAACTCTGTTGTGCGTCGGCGCTCAGATAGGCAAGGTAGGGACAACCGCGTCTTGGCGACGATCCATTTTCGTGGCGTGGCGTGCGAACTCGTCGAGGATTGTTCTCATGTTTGGGGCCGCCAATTTGAAAACGATGAGAACCGCATCCTTGCCCATTTCGAGAAATTGCTTCGCGAATGGGCTGCAGGGAACGATACCGCCCGGTTGACCTTGGCACTTGATCTTCTTGCACTCCGGAACCGCACGTCGCTTCTTTGGATGGTCTTAATGGAGGTCGGCGCCGAGTATCCTTCGACTCCGGGTGTCCTTTTGGAAGAATTGTTGAGTGAATCATCATTCCTCACTCATCAAGATTACGTGTACGGCGCCACTGCCTTGCTCAGTGCTTTGCATAAACTGGGAGATACGGCGCGCCGCGAACGGTTGGAGCGGCTCATTCTTGATGTGCCAAGAAATGCCAGGCTGCACGAAGGCGAGCCTCGCGAGCCAACACCTTCGTGGGTCGAATATGCGCAAAATCGGCTGCTTAACGCACTCGATGAGTCGAACATCGTGCTTGGAATTGTTCGAGACTCGTTGCGTGAGCGGCGATGCGCCAAGACACTTCCAGAGAATCGCAAACCCACGGGGCCACAAGTCAGTTCACACACTTTTTCGGATAAGGAGCTCGTAGAACAAAGAGGGATCAACCTGAAGGAAGCTCCGAACGAGGCGATGTTTCGCCTGCGCGAGGCGTTGAAGCCGTTTCTTGGGCGTGACCAAAAACAGATTGACGAGAAGGAGGTTGAACGCAATTGGGATGTGATTCAGAAATGCGAGCGTGCGTTGAGAGGACACGCGAAGCAGCATCCGAAGATGGCTGAGGAACTGTGGGGTTACCTGGTCGGTGCATGCGAGAATATCGTCGGCAACGTAACATCGTGGCCTAAGTCAAGCGGGCGCTGGAAAACCATTCGCCGAATTCTCCTGAAGGCTGCGACCGACCGCTCTCCTGCGCCAGATGACGACGCGGACACGAAGGATGAAGGCTGGCCGAGCTGGGGTTGGCCTGCGCCGCGGCTTGATGCCGCCCGTGGTCTGACATTCCTAACCTGTCGGCTTGGCTTTGCCGACCAACAGGTTGCTTCCGCACTCCGCCGATTATGCCGAGATAAGTCGCATCCTCTGCGATTCAACCTCGCTGACAGGATTGCAGTTTTGGAACAGCCAGCTCCCGATTTGGCGTGGGAATTGATAGACACGTTCATCTCCAATGAAAATAGGTTTTCAGTGCTCGATGCCCTACTGCTTTCGATGGATCGACGACAGTTGTGGGAAAGAGCACCAGGAAAAGCGATGCCGCGCCTGAAGCAAATTAGTGATCGCGCCCATCAACATGCACCAGAGGGAAATCACATCCATGAAACGCTCGGCCACATTCACCTGTTTCATTTTCTCCGAACGGGCGAGGAGTCAGGGGAATCTTTCGTTACGCATCTCATCTCGGAGTGCGACAGCAAACGGGCCAGTCATACGCTTGGCGCGCTGTTGCATGCCTGCCGAGGGGGTGGATGCCTAACGGCGGGCGATGGGGTAACACCAGACGCACAAGCCGATGTTGTCCGCGCGCGAACGTGGGGCTTTTTTTGCAAACTCTTGGCGGCTGCGCAGGCGAAACTGACAGGGCATCGAAACGCTTGGCGAGAATTGGTTCCACTTGGTCAAACCGAGACAGAAGCGGCAAAGTTGGTCCGGGAGAAACTTGATCGAGTAGCGCACTTAGTGGACGACATCGCGATGCAGCTTTACTTTGCCTGCGGTGCTTTCGATGAGAAGAACAAGAAAGACAAAGAGCGACTGACTTCGAAGTCGTGCCGGTTTTGGCGGGAGGCGTCGCCATTGTTCGCTGCTCTCACTGCCGAGCCACACCCTCACACGGCTCATCAAATCGTCGAGACATTGGCTTACCTATTGCCGTGCGCCCCCCGCGACGTTTTCTTACTAGCGACTCAATCCATCCGCAAAAGCGCCACAGAAGCAGGATATCAGTACGACCCTTTGGCTGGTGAAGGCGTGGTGAAGCTGATCCAACACGCCCTCGCCGATCATCGGGAGATCTTTCAAGCCGACCATGGCCAAGAATCCGATTGTCTCGTAGCACTGTTGGAGGTTCTCGACTTGTTTGTGGAAGCTGGCTGGGCGGAAGCGCGTCAACTTACCCACCGACTGGAGGAGATTTACAGGTGACGATTGATTCACGCCTTCACCACATCTTCGCGGCACAGGCGTATCCGCTATCATTCGCCACCATCAGCGGCGCGCACGTGCCCGCCCGGCCGATTTAGCCAACCAATTCGATGAACCACGTTATCGACCAAAATGCTCTTCGCGATTCTCGCCTTGCGACCTACTTAGCCAGTTCTGCAGATAATTTTGCTGTTCTCACTGACAGAGGGTGTTACAAGTTTCAAAACGCCAACCATTGATTTCATAGGCTAAAATGAAGGTCTCGATTCTTTCGCTTACACGCCCATTGACAATGCCTCTGAAAGTCAGATGCGAACAATCGCTCGTGTTTACAGGCGTTCTCGTGGATTTTCTCCT
>Ga0137378_10004696_pt1 | contig 11787 bp, 8 predicted proteins | sample SagtaG_21_FD_104813 | JGI IMG/M metagenome (GOLD analysis project Ga0137378, IMG submission 104813) | Vadose zone soil microbial communities from Sagehorn Ranch, Mendocino, California, USA - Sage2_L_60_16 metaG | ecosystem: Environmental > Terrestrial > Soil > Vadose zone | place: USA... | reverse complement strand
TCGCTGACGCCCCGTGAGCTCGCCGCCGCTTTCGAGGAGGCCACCAACGCCGCCTACCGGGCTGTCAACAAGCCTACCGAGGGCACCATCCTTACCGTGGCGCGCGAGGCCGGCCGCGCCGCCGCCGCCGCCGCCAGCGATCTCGAGGCCACCGTGCCGGGGGTGATCGCCGCGGCCGCCTCGGGCGCCAGGGCCGCCGTCCTCAAGACCCCGAGCCAGCTCCAGATCCTCCGGGACGCCGGCGTTGTCGACGCCGGCGGGTTTGGCCTCCAGATCATCCTCGAGGGCATGCTCCAGACCGTCGAGCAGGCCGAGTCGTTCCACGTCGACGCGCTCCCCTCGAAGCCGAAGGCCGCCCAGGTCGCCCTCGAGCTGCCCGAGGGCGGCTGGGGTTACTGCACCGAGTTCCTGATCGAAGGCGCGGGCCTCGACGTCGACGTGATCCGCGGCGAGATCGAGGCCCTGGGCAACTCGGTGCTGGTCGTCGGTGAGCCGGAGCTGGTCAAGGTCCACGTCCACACGGACGATCCCACCGGCGTCATCACCCTGGCCGGCGGATTCGGCAAGCTTCTCAAGCTCAACGTCGGAGACATGTCGACGCAGCACAAGCGCATCCTCGACAGCGAGAGCGGCACCACCCGCTTCCCACGACCCAACGGCGTCGGCCTCGTGGCCGTGGTCGCCGGCAGCGGGCTCGTCGACATCTTTCGTGGTCTCGGCGTCGACGCGATCGTCGAGGGAGGCCAGACCATGAACCCGAGCACCCAGGACATGCTGACCGCGGTCGACGGCGTGGCGTACGACGAGGTCGTTCTTTTGCCCAACAACGGCAACGTCATCCTGGCCGCGAGCCAGGTGCCCGGCCTGACGAAGAAAAAGATCCACGTGATCGAGACCCACAGCGTCCCGCAGGGCGTGGCCGCGGTGGTTGCTTTCCGGCCCGAACGGAGCGGCGCCGACAACGCGGCCGCGATGAAGGCCGAGGCCGCCCGGGTGCAGACGATCGAGGTGACGCACGCCGTGCGCGACACGCGATCGAACGGGCTCAAGGTCAAGAAGGGAGACGTGATCGGCCTCGTCAACGACAAGCTGGAGTTCGCGGGCACCGACTACGCGGAGGTCGTCAACAAGGCGCTCGGCAAGCTGGGCCCCGACTCGTACGAGCTCGTGACGGTGTACCGCGGGCAGGGCGCCAGCGACGACGAGCTCGCGAGCCTGGAGTCGGCCATCCGGTCGAGCTTCCCCGGCCTCGACGTCGAGGTCCAGAACGGCGGTCAACAGCATTACCCATTCATCCTCTCCGTCGAATAGCCGTCACCACGTGATCTCCAGCCGTCGCTTCGCGGTCGTGACCGACTCGACCGCCGACCTTCCCGATGAGTGGCGCACCCGCTACGGCATCGAGGTGGTCCCGTTGAAGGTCATCTTCGGCAGCGAGACGTTTCGCGATCGGGTCGACATGTCCGACGAAGAGTTCTTCCGCCGGCTCGCAACCGCCACGAAGCTGCCGACAACGTCGGCGCCATCACCGGGCGAGTTTGCCGACGTGTACCGGCGGTTGGCCGAGGACCACGACGGCTGCATCTCCATCCACCTGGGCGCTCAGCTCTCGGCGACGGCCGAGTCCGCGCGGCTGGGCGCACAGGCAGTCGAAGGCTTCAGGGTCGAGGTCGTCGACAGCCAGACCGTGACCATGCCGATCGCGTTCCTCTGCAAGGTCGCCGCGGAATGCGAGACGCTGGATGGGGCCAAGGCCGCGGTCGAGGCGCGCATACCCAGGTGCCGCGTCCTCGCGCTGCTCGACACGCTCCGGTACCTGGAGATGGGGGGCCGGCTCAGCCGGGCGCAGGCCATGATCGGGACGATGCTGGACGTCAAGCCGCTCCTGCTGGTTGTCGACCGCGAGATCAAGCCGGTCGAGCGCGTGCGCACGCGGTCGCGGGCGATCTCGCGGATGGTCGAGTACTTTCGCGGCGAGCTGCCTGTGGAGCATGTCGCGGTCATGCACGCGCAGGCGCCGGACGAGGCCGAGACGGTGGCCGCGGGCCTTCGCCAGGAGATGCCGGGCCAGGACATCGTCATCGGCAAGATCGGGTGCGTCCTCGGCACGCATACAGGGCCGCGAGCCCTGGGCGTCGTCTACATCAAGGAATAGGTTCCAGCCTCACCGAGCGGCCGGGCAGCGGCCACACGCGGAGCACGGGCGGCGTGAGCGCCACGATCCGAGGCACGGCCGCGACCGCCAGCTTGAATGTCCGCTGCTGCCTGCGTCCCCAGGCCAGCCCATAGTCCTCACGCAGGGAGGCGGGCAGCAGGCCAGCGGTGACCACTTCGAACGGCACCATCACCGGCCCGGGCACGAGCCGCAGGGGCGGCCGCACCACCAGGCGGGCGAGCTCTTTTGCCCGCGGGGTGACGTGGACATCGCCCCCGGAGATCATGCGCTCCACGTACTGGTCGAAGTCATTCAGGCCGGCCGGGAATCGGTCCCTGGGTATGCCAAGCAGCTCACCGACCAGCTTGGACTCCTGGTAGAAATCCTCCCGATCCGATCCGCTCAGGCGGTGCACGAACGCCTCGTACGTCACCAGCGCGGAGTCGACGAGCGTGGCGTGCACCCACAGCAGCAGGTCGGGATCGAGCGCGCGGTAGCCGTTGCCGCGCACGCGTGCGTGGACCTGGTTGACGGTGCGGGCGGCGGCCAGCGCCGTTTCGCGCTCTCCGAACACGATCGCCATCGTCATGAGCACCGTGCGGCGAAGACGCCGAACCGGGTGGCTGCGAAAGTCCGAGTGATCGTCGACGCCCGCGGCCACTTTGGGGTGGGCCAGCTGCATCAGCAGCGCGCGACCGCCGCCGAGCAGCAGGATGTTCTCGCGGTTGACTCGCCTGGTTATCGAATCCTCGGCGAAGAGGCCGGTGGCCATGAGCTCATTCAACCGCGTGAGGTCAAGCGGTGGCCTGGTCCATCTCGGCGTTGAAGTCGTCGCGAAAGTGCTTGTAGGAGGCAGTGATCTTCGCCGGGGTCCCACTCAGGTCGATTGCTGACAGCTTCGTGAAGTCTGCCGCGACCTGTTTGTTGGCGGCGTCGAACGCCGATCTGGAAGTGGCGTTCAGCTCCTTGCCCAGGTCTACAGCAAGAGCCAGGAAGGCGGTGAGAAAGTCGTAGAACTCGCCGGGCAGCCCGGGCGCGCTCGTCGACGCCTGCTGGGCCTTCTTGATGTCAGCCTCCATTGCGACGTCGGCGGTCGATGCACCGACGAAGTCGCTGTTCTTGAGAGCAGCCGTCAGGGTGTCGAAATCGATCAGGGCGGTGAAGTAGACCTGAAAGAACTGGCCCAGCCTCGTGTACTCGCCTGCCGCCGACCTGACGGTGGCCACGGCTATGCGCGCATGGTCGACGCGCTCGTCTTCGGCTTTGATCCTCGACTGGCTGAACACCGTGAGCCACTGCTGGTCGTTCAAGCGCTGGCGGGCGGTCGCGAGCGCATGATCACCGCCGGCTACAGACGTTCCCAACGTCTGAGAGGTGCTCACCATCTGGTCGCCGCCCGACTTGCCGGTCTTGGGATCCATGGTCGTACCTAGCGATGTCACCTGCTGGATGAGCAGGTCGAACGTCGTGTTCACATAGTTGCGCTGGGCGTTCACGGTGTCGATGGCTCCACTTACGTCGGAGATTCGGCTCGACGCGTATGCGTATCCCGCGATCACGTAGCCGAGCGCCCCGACCAGCAGCACGACGATCACGACGATCGCCGTGATGATCACCACGAGGTTGCCGCGGGAGGCCCGGTGCCGGCTCGGGGGCGGCGGATACCCATATGGGGGCGCGCCGTAGTAGTCGGGGGCGGGGTAGGCGCCGGGCGCGGGCTCGACGGGCGACGGATATGCCGGTGGCGCGGCGGGCGGCTCCAAGGGCGGCGGAGGATATGCCGGCGGCGGCGGATAAGGCTGCTGGTCGCTCATCTATCGATGAAATCTACTCCCGCGACCAGCTCGCCTCAGGCTCCGCTACGCGCTGTTGGCTTTGGCAACCTCAGCGTTGAAATCGTCGATCAACGGCTGATAGAAGGCCTTGATCGCCGTGCTCATCTTGGTGAAGTCAAACCCCTCGAGCTTGGTGACGTCCGCGTCGACAGCCTTCACGGCCGCGTCCGCACCGGCGGAGTCGCCCGCGCTGGCAGCCGACAGCACCTTGCCGAAGTCCGTCGCCAGCGACTGGAAAACGGTCAGGAACTGCTTCATCTCCGGAGGTAGGCCGGGCGCACCGGCCAGCTGGATCGCTTTGGCGATGTCGGCCTTCAAGGTGACCACGGCTGCGGCGGCGCCGACGAAGTCCGATGCCTGGGCCTTGGTGTCAAGGGTGTCCAGGTCGATGAGCGAATCGTAGAAGGCCATATAGAACGTCCCGAGCTGAACCAGGTCGCCCGTGATGGTCTTCGCATCACCGAGCGCCTTGCGCTCGTGGCCGATCTTGTTCGACGCCTGGTCGATGTTCGAGCGGTCGAGGATGGTCAGCCACGAGTTCTCGGAAAGGCTCGCCTGGGCGGCTGACAGGTCGGAGTCGTCCTTGGTGATGGTGGGCTGGGCGGCTTGCGATTGGGTCACGAGCTGCTGGTACGCGGTCCGGTTCTGCTGCAGCTCGGCCGCGGTCGCGGTCGTCACGTTCACCGTGGACACCTTGCTGTCGAACGAGTTGAACTCGTCGGTGAGGGCATTCTGGTGTGAGACCACCGTGTTGTAGGTGGTCTTGGCGCTGTCGATCCGGCTCGAGGAGTAGGCAAAGCCGGCCACTGCGTAGCCGACGATCGCGACCAGGACCACGACCACGATCACGATCCCGGCGATGATCGGACGCATGTTGCGGGCGGGTGCCGCCGGCGCCATCGGAGGAGTTGCGTAGCCTGGCGGCACCGCATAGCCTGGCGGCGCCGGGTAATCAGGCGGCGGGGCGTAAGGGGTAGGCTCGGCGGCGGCCGGTGGTGTCTCGGCCGGCTGCTGGGGCACGACCTCCCAGGGGGTGGCGCTTCCGGCGGTCTCGGGCGCCGGCGCTGCCGCGGGCTCGGGTGACGCGGCGGGCTCGGATGACGCCGCGGGCTCGGATGACGCCGCGGGCTCGGGTGACGCCGCGGGCTCGGGTGAGGTTTCCTCGGGTGGCGGGCCGGTCGGTCCTTCGTTCACGGCGGTGAATGTAACTCGTCATCGGCCTTTACACCAGCCTTAAGTCTTCGCTTGACCCCCGCTAGCTCTATTTTGGGCAAGATGGTCGTTCTCAACCCGCGGATGCGGCTCGACTCGCCCGTGGCGGCGGTGCCGAAGGTCAGGCCCCAGGATCAAAAACGCCTAGCTGCTCTGGGCATCCGCACGGTCCGCGACCTGCTGCTGCACCTGCCGTTCGATTGGGAGCGGTTCGGCGATCCCAAGACGGTCGCCCAGCTGGCGGACGGCCAGCTCGCCACCGTGTTCGGAACCATCCTCCAGATCTCGCCCAGGATCACATTTCGGAAGAAGCTGAAGCTCACTCAGGCCACGCTCGTCGACGACGCCGACGAGGAGCTGCGGATCGTCTGGTTCAACCAGCCCTGGATCGCAAACCAGCTGCACAGCGGCGACCGGATCGCCGTCGCGGGAACGGTGAAGGCCGGCCGGTTCGGCCAGCTCGAGATGCGCAATCCCCACCACGAGAAGCTCGACGGGGGCGAGAGCGGCGCCCCGAAGTACATCGGCGGCCTCATGCCCAAGTACCACCTGGTCAAGGGCCTGACCTCGAAGAAGCTTTCCGCATGGGTGGACGCCACTCTTCCCCTGGCGGACGGTCTCGCGGACGAATTGCCGGAAGACGTGCGCGAACGCCACCGCCTGCTACCCCTTGCCGAGGCGGTGAAGCTGGGACACAAACCCGACACCGAACGCGATTGGTCAGAGGCCCGGCGGCGGATGGGGTTTGCCGAGCTGTTCGAGCTGCAGGCGGCCTTCGCCTTGATGCGCGCCAGCATCGCCGCGGAGCCGGCGGCGCCGATCCCGTATCGCCAGGAAGTGATCGATTCCTTCAAAGCCGGCCTTGGCTTCGAGCTGACCAGGGCCCAGCGACGCTCGATGTGGGAGGCGTTCCAGGACATCGGCAGGCCCACCCCGATGAACCGGCTGCTCAACGGGGACGTCGGTTCCGGCAAAACCGCCGTAGCCGCCGCCTGCGCCGCGATGGCGCACGCCGCCGGCCTGCAATCCGTCGTGATGGCGCCGACGGAGATCCTGGCGCGCCAGCACCTGCACAGGTTCCGCGCCTACCTGGAGCATTCCTTCCCGGGGCTGACGGTCGAGCTGCTGGTCAGCGGCCAGAGCGCGGCCGAGCGGCGGCGCGTGCGGGCGGCGGCGGCAAGCGGGCACTGCGCGCTGGTGGTCGGCACCCATGCGCTGATCGAGGAAGACGTCGAGTTCGCGGACCTCGGCCTTGCCGTCGTCGACGAGCAGCATCGCTTCGGCACGCGCCAGCGCGAGCTGCTGCGCTCGAAGGGACGCGGCCGTCCGCACTTCCTGGCCATGACCGCCACGCCGATACCGCGGACTCTTGCGCTCGCCCAGTTCGGAGAGATGTCCGTCTCGGTGCTCGACGAGCTGCCGCCAGGGCGGCTGCCGGTTGAGACCGAGGTGGTGGCGCCTGACGAGCGCGCACGCGCTTATGAGCTGGTCAGGAGCCAGGTCCGCCTCGGCCGGCAGGCGTTCGTCATCTGCCCCCTCATCGAGGAGTCGGAGAAGGTGGCCGCGCGATCCGCGACCGCCGAGTTCGAGCGCCTGCGCACCGAGGTCTTCCCCGACCTGAGCATGGACCTGGTCCACGGGCGGCTCAAGGACAAAGATGGCGTGATGCGGCGCTTCGTCGCCGGTGAGATCCACGTGCTGGTGGCAACAGCCGTGGTCGAGGTTGGCGTGGACGTTCCCAACGCCACCGTGATGATGGTCGAGGGTGCCGACCGGTTCGGGCTCGCGCAGCTTCACCAGTTCCGGGGGCGCGTCGGGCGTGGCGCGGCCGAAAGCCACTGTCTGCTGCTCGCGGACGATCCGTCCGAGGCCAGCCTCGAGCGCTTGAACCTGGTCACGCGCATCCGCGACGGCTTCAGGCTCGCCGAGGAGGACATGCGCATGCGGGGGATGGGAGAGCTGCTGGGCGCACGCCAGCACGGAATGTCGGATGAGGCGATGCAAGCGCTCGAGCAGCCGGTGCTGATCAACGAGATCCGCGCCGAGGTGGACCGGGTGCGCGAGACGGATCCCGCATTCGACGGCCATCCGCTCCTGAAAGCGGCTGTCATCCGGCGTCTGGAGCAAGCGTCGATCAGCTAGGCGCTGATAGCCTGCTGGAGTGCCCGCGCTGCCGTTGGTCGTCGAGCTGACGCGAGACCTCATCCGCCTCGACACCACGAACCCGCCAGGCGAGGAGCACACCGCGGTCGAGCTCATCGAGCGGCTGCTCGAAGACGCGCACATCGACTGCGCGCGATATCAGGCCCAGCCCGGTCGCCCCAACCTCGTGGCGCGTGTGAAGGGCCGGGGCGAGGCGCCGCCGCTGCTCCTCCAGGGACACGTCGACGTCGTGACGACCGTCAACCAGGAATGGCGCCACAAGCCTTTCGGCGGCGACATCGTCGACGGCTATCTGTGGGGACGCGGCGCGCTCGACATGAAAGGCGGGGTGGCGATGATGGTCACCGCACTGCTGCGCGCGCACGAGCGGGGCGGTGCGAAGGGCGACCTGGTCCTCGCCGTCCTCTCCGACGAGGAGGCCGGGGGCATATTCGGCGCCAGGTGGCTCGTCGATACGCACCCCGAGCTGTTCACCGGGGTCCGCCACGGGATCGGCGAATCCGGCGGCGTGGCCCTGAACCTCGGCGGCCGTCGCTTCTACCCGATCATGGTCTCCGAGAAGCGCGGCTGCCAGATGCTGGTCACGCTTCGTGGGCCGGGCGGCCACGGATCCATCCCCGCCCGCGGTGGAGCGATGGCGAAACTGGGGGAGATGCTGACCAGGCTGGACGCCGGCCGGCTGCCCGTCCACATCACGACGCCCGTCCGCGAGCTGCTTGCGGGCATGCGCGACGCGCTGGACGAGCCGTTGAGGAGCGGCATCGCCGCGCTGCTCGATCCCGCGCGGACGGACGCCGCGCTGGCCGCGCTCGGGCCGCTGAGCCGAGGGCTCGACGCATCGCTGCACAACACGGTCAACGCCACGATCGTGAGCGGCGGCCTGAAGATCAACGTCATCCCGAGCGAGGTGAGCGTGCAGCTGGATGGGCGCCTTCTCCCCGGCTTCGGGCCCGAGGACATGATGCGCGAGCTGCGCGCGGTGGTCGGGCCCGAGCCCGAGATCGAGGTCGTGCTCGTCGGACCCGCGCAGCCCGAGGTCGACCTGTCTCAGCTCGACCTGTTCGCCTCGGTCCTGAAGGAGGCCGACCCCGGATGCGTGCCGGTGCCGTCCCTCGTCACCGGCGGCACCGACGCGCGCCACTTCGCGAGGCTCGGTATTCGCACGTACGGGTTTCTCCCGCTCAACGTCCCGCCCGACTTCAACTCGTCGTCGACCATCCATGCTGCGGACGAGCGGGTGCCGGTCAGCGCGTTGGAGTTCGGCGCCGAGTGCGTGTTCGAGGCCGTGATGAGGTACCGCGGTTAGGTAGATAGGCCGCGGTCAGCATCCCGAAATACGTGGGCGCCTCGTAGCTGATGAGCCGGCCGCGCCAGCTGTCGCCCGTGGCGCCGTGCAGCATGAGCATCTGCCACCAGCTGTCCGCCTTGGCCTCCTCGACCAGCGCGGCCGGTACGTCCAGCAATCCGCCCAGCCTGTCGCCGCGCACCAGGTCGCACACGAGGTCGTCGTACACCCTGGCGCTGGAGTGGTAGCCATAGGGTCCGTCGGCACGATGCGCGTGGCCATGGTCGGCGCTGGCGATGAACGCCACCCGGCGGCCGGATGCTTCGGCCGCGGCCGCGACCGCGGCGCCCGCGCGCACGTGGTCCACGGCCGGCAGGTCGCGAGCCGGAGCCATCACCACGACCGGCAGCGGCGGATCGTGGCGGCCGCCCATGAACCAGAGCGGGATCAGGACGCCCCAGTCCATCGGCGCCACCGCGGTCGAGGGGTCGTTGGAGCCGAAGCTCACGCCCACCGTGGGCAGTCCGCCGGCCATCAGCGTCTCGAGCAGGAGCCAGGCCATGGCGGTCTCGCTGGGCACGTCGAGCGCCACGGGCTGCGGCGTGCCGTCGAGGTCGCCGGCGACGCGAGCGGCGACCACCACGGCGAAAGCGCCGGAGATGTGGACGTTGTGCGGCGTGGCGATGACGACGACGTCCGGCTTCGTGACGGCGAATGCGCGGCCGAGCTCCTCCATCCCCGCGCGCGTCGCCTGGGCCAGCTGCATCTCTTCGGGATTGCATGCCTCGGTCACTGCGAGGCCGCCATGGGGAGCGATCGCGGCGAACACCAAACCCACGGTCGTGATACTAAGCATCAATGGAGTCCCCTTTGCGGTTGACGGAGTACAGCCACGGGGCCGGTTGAGCCTGCAAGCTCAGCCCGGTGGAGCTAGGGCAGGTTCTCGGGGCTCTGCCCCCGATCGTCGACCCCAACGTGCTGACCTCGGCGTCTTCACGGGATGACGCCGCGGTCTATCGCATCGCGCCCGACCGCGCCCTCGTCGCGACTGTCGATTTCTTCACGCCCATCGTCGACGATCCTTCGGATTTCGGCGCCATCGCCGCCGCCAACTCCCTCAGCGACGTGTATGCGGTCGGAGCACGTCCCCTGTTTGCGCTCGGTATCACGGCATTTCCGCGCGAGCGCCTGGGTACCGGCCTGCTGGAGAAGATCGTCGCCGGCGGCGCGAGCAAGATGGCCGAGGCCGGCATCGCGGTCGTGGGTGGCCACTCCATCGACGACGAGGAGCCGAAATTCGGTTACGCGGTCGTGGGCGAGGTCCACCCCGACCGCGTCGTCGACCACGAAGGCGCCGGCGCAGGCGACGTGCTCTTCCTGACGAAGCCGCTGTGTTCCGGCCTCGTCACGACCGCGATCAAACGCGGCCTCTGTCCGCCAGAGCTGGAGCGCCAGGCGATCGCGGTCATGTCGACCCTCAACCGCGCCGCCTCCGAGGCGATGGTGGCGGCGGGCGCAAGCGCCGCCACCGACGTCACGGGGTACGGGCTCATCGGCCACCTCGCCAACATCGCCGGAGGCGCTGACATCGACCTGCCGGCGATCCCATTCCTCGACGGCGTTCGCGAGCTCGCGCGGCGCGACCTGTTCCCGGACGGCAGCCGGCGCAACCACGACGCCTATCGCGACCAGGTCGATTGGGGCGGCATCGCCGAGCTCGACCAGATGATGCTCTGCGACGCGCAGACGAGCGGAGGCCTGCTCGTCGCCATCCCCGCGCAGGATGCGGACGCATTCGCGCAGGCGCTTGCCTCCTCGCCATACCCGGCCGCCAGAATCGGCACCATTAACGGTCATGGATCCATTCGCATCCGGCCTTGACCAGGCCGCGGCCGTGCGGCGCCGCGAAGTCTCGTCGACGGAGCTGACGCGCTCGTACCTGCAGCGCATCGAACGGCTGAACCCGAAGCTCAACGCATTCGTGCTGACGACACCCGAGCTCGCGCTCGAGCAGGCGAAGACGGCGGACGCGGCGAACATCGGCTACCCGCTGCGCGGCGTGCCGACCTCCATCAAAGACCTCGTCTCGCTGGCCGGATACCCGTGGACTTTCGGCTCGAAGGCATTCGAGGACTTCACGATGACGATGGATTCCTTCCCGGTCGCGCGGTTGAAGGAGGAAGGCTGCCCCATCCTGGGCAAGACCAACCTCTCGGAGTTCGGGACGCGGCCGACCACCGAGCACGGCCTGTTCGGCGCCACCCACAACCCGTGGAGCTTCGACCACTCCGCGGGCGGTTCGAGCGGCGGGGCGGCAGCCGCCGTGGCGTCAGGCCTCTGCGCCTTCGCGCATGGGTCCGACGGCGGAGGCTCGGTTCGCATCCCGGCCAGTTGCTGCGGCACGGTCGGCCTCAAGCCCTCGCGGGGGCGCATCTCGCCTGGGCCGCTTGTCGGCGAGTCCTGGGCCGGCCTCGCCACCGATGGCGTGATCGCGCGCACCGTCGCCGACGCGGCGGCCGGCCTGGACGCGATGGCGGGGCACCTTCCCGGTGACGCGTACTGGGCCGACTCCAACGGCAGGTTCGCCGACTCGGCGACGCCGACCGACCGCAAGCTGCGCGTCGGCTTCACAGTCAGGGCCGGCGCGAAGGTCGACGAAGAGGTCGCTAGATGCGTGCGCGAGGTCGCGCGTCTGCTCGAGGGCCTGGGTCACCGCGTGACCGAGGGCGGCCCCGACACGGAGCCTTTCCGCGCGCCGATGCAGCTCATCGTCGTTTCGGGGCTGGGCTCGCTGCCGATCACCGACGATAGCAAGCTCGAGCCGTTCAACGCCTTGGGCCTCGCGCTCGCCAGGCAGCTCTCCGCCATCGACTACGTGCGCTCCGTCGACGCGATTCGCATGCACAGCCGCATCGTGGTCGGCTTCTGGGACACACACGACGTCCTGCTGACACCGACCATCCCGCGCACGGTGCCTCCGCTCAACACCCTCGGCATCGACCTCGCCTCCGCCGGCGACGAGTACATGGACTTCGTGAGCTTCACGTTCCCGTACAACTGCACAGGCCAGCCCGCGATCTCATTGCCGCTCGGCGTCGATGCGGCCGGCTTGCCGATCGGGGTCCAGCTCGTCGGCC
>Ga0137378_10004689_pt1 | contig 11791 bp, 12 predicted proteins | sample SagtaG_21_FD_104813 | JGI IMG/M metagenome (GOLD analysis project Ga0137378, IMG submission 104813) | Vadose zone soil microbial communities from Sagehorn Ranch, Mendocino, California, USA - Sage2_L_60_16 metaG | ecosystem: Environmental > Terrestrial > Soil > Vadose zone | place: USA... | reverse complement strand
TCCGGAAGTAGTTCTTGTTGAAGCTAAACGTAGCCTCGGATTGTCATCGCTGGAAAGACTTGGCTTGGATCGTCCTGGAAGACTCGGGTGAGCCGTTCCGGATAGTTGCTAAACTCTACCTAAAACCTCTCTCACGTCTCAGGAAAACTTTGTCTCCCCCGGGGGTTTTCGGACGGGTTTCGCCAGTCAAGCACGATCTGCGGAGAATTTCACGATTTCAGCCCTAAAACAGGCTAAAGACTATTTTTCGAAAAGTCACTCTTCCCCATGGGCGTCTTCGTGAAAAACGGGGAGTTGGCCGACCTTCGAAGGGTCTTGCCGGAATAGGCTCTCTCCCTTATCAGTCAGAAACGCGCACAGCTTTGAAGGTCCTGGCCTTTGGCTAGAATCCAAGTGAAAGAATACTACAAGGAGTCCTTGTCCGGGCGGAAGGGAAGCTATCGCTGCCGCGCCTACTACCTCTACATTCCAAGGCGTGTAGCCGAACCATTCCTCGGAAAGGATCTGAACATCACTATCGACAATTCCAGTATCAGGATCAAGCCTCTCGCAATTGACAAGCCCCCTGGTTCACTTTAGAAAGCCAGCGTCGTGATCAGGAAAATCGAGGGGCTCCTCTACCGTAGAGAAGATTACTCCAGGCCTAATGCAGATCCGCTATTGACTCGGAGGATTCAGAGAAACCTATTGCGAAGGGTCCTCCGAACATAATTGGTAACACGATTGGACGCAGTCGAACGCAAGCGCCTCGGTCGGCCTCCAATCTTCAATGCACAAAGGAAGACGACTATGCAAAAAGTGCATCTCAATATCGCCATGGACGTTTGGGATGCCCTGCGTGAATATTCTAAAACGATCGAAGAGCCGTCCCTTAGTCGAGTTGCTAGGCTCCTTCTGAGAGAACGACTTACTCAACTAGGATACTTGAGGGATCAGCAATAATTTCCCAGGTACCTAGAAGGTACTTTCCAGGTACTTTAGATTCCAACTCTCTTCATATATTTCCGTCGACATATAGGAGTCAAGCCGAAAGACGGCGACGGTCAAACGCTGTAGACGCCTACAGGCGTGATGCCAGCGATTCTCCTTGCCCGGACTAACCGGGGAGGCACCAGCAATTAGAGGACAAGTTCGTATCAGACAGCTCATTGGCGATGAGGCTAGCCGAGTCCTGGCCAATTCATACAAGGACCGGCAGCTCGGCGAAGTTGTCTCACTCGTTGAGAGTGTCCTTCTGGACGTTGAACAAGGAGAGGTCATTCGGTCGCCAGGATACGACCGCGATCTACTCGCCGTCTCAATTCCAAAGCCGATCTGGAGGTGTAGACATTAAGCATAACAAGAGAGGTTGCAACACTCTGGGACAAGGCGCTAGCATACCCTAGCTTCAGAGCGTTTCTCCGAATCCTACGAGTAGCAGCAGCAACCGGTATCAGTGCCTTCTTCGCGGCACTTGTACCGCAGCTCCAGGCCGAACCCACGATCGGAGGAGTTCCTCTGATAGCTCTCGCACTATTGTTCGCCGACAAATACCTCAGAGACAAGAAGGTGTACTAGTAAGTGACGAGACAGCTGAAGAGTGTCGTTCAACACATCCGTCGAGGCGACATCGTAAGGGTAGTCTGGCGAGATGCATGTGAAGGCACCACGGACGTTACGCTGTCACAAATGAGACCGCTTGGGGTCCTCAAGTGCACCGACAATACCCTTGTAAGTGTAGGCCGCTTTCTTCGAGTGATCAACGATCGTTTCATCTTGGACGATGTGTTCAGGGAGGAATCAGGGAGTAAGGTCATCTATGAGAAACAAGCCCAAGGGAAATGGCTCAGCATACCGATCGGAGCCGTGTACCAAGTAACCACCCTCGGAGACATGGATCAAATTATCGCGGAGCAAACAAAGAGACGTAGAACCATCTTCAAGCAATTACGTTTCATCCCCCGATCGAAGAGACTCCCGAACGGTGAACTGACAAGGACGCTGTACATGACATGAAACCGGTCCCTCTCAAATTGAAACGAAGAATCACGATAAAAGGACAACAAGTAACAGAGCAAGACTGGCGCGGGATACTGGCGTTGCTCACTACGACGGGGTACTTTATCGTCGCGACGATCTCTATCCTGAAATTTTCCTTCACCGAATCACTTGCGACCATGGGGTTCCTTTTGACACCTCAAACCCTAGTACTCAACTGGTACTACAAAGCCAAGGAGAAGTGATTCATGGACCAACCAAACGAGGACATCGGAAAAATTACCCGTTCGATTGCGGCCGTCAAGAACAGCATAAACAGATTCGAGCAGATCAAAACTTCCACACGGCAAGAAGCGATTGAAAAGCTATCTTCGCTTCTCACCATAAGCTACGACAAGGCAGCGAAGGCAAAGCAGGCAAAGATTCAGCAGAAATGGATCGCAATGTGTGGATATATCAGCCAAGTGCTGGGACGAATCGTTACAGATCTCGAATACGAACGACTGCGAAGCGACGTGGAAAAATTCGATGAACCGGTAGACGAGAATGTCACCAGTACCAGGACAACTATACATCGAATCGAGAATAAAGAAGCGACAGAAACTAGAGAGCACTGAGCACGAAGCAATCCCCACCGATCCCGTTGAGTTCTGCACTCAAATCTTAGCATTCACACCCACAAAATATCAGGAGAGATTCCTAAGAGACACCAGCCAGTTCATAGCACTGAGATGGTCACGTCAAAGCGGCAAGTCATTCATCGTAGCATCCAGAATTATATGGCAAGCGATCCTCAACAACGGACTTTGCGCCGCGATCGTCGCGCCCAGCTACCGTCAAAGCAAACTCGTTTTGGGAAAGATCACCAAGTTAGCCAGCCGTCTTCCCCGAGAATTGGTCTCAACGCTCGACAAAACCAGGATACTCTTCAGAAATGGAAGCACAATCGAGGCACTTCCCAACAGTCCCCTAACAATTCGTGGACCAACCCTCCACCTCGTTTATTGCGACGAGATGAACTTCATTCGAGACGATGCCGAGCTATACGACGCGATACTGTTCACGTTAGGAACAACCAACGGATCCTTCATCGCATCAAGTACTCCTGGTTCTCGAGATGGGCTCTTCTACAAAATCTGCTTTGCACAAGAGTACTCTGACTTCGGAAGACATCATGTCACTTGGCGTGAAGCCCTAGAGCCAACAGGACCCCTAAAACAGAACATCCTCGAACGAATCAGGAAACAACTCGAAACGAATCCTTGGAGATGGACACGCGAAATGGAGGCAGAATTTGCGGAAGACGAAAACGCGTTCTTCCCACTCGCAATAGTGACGGCGTGTGTCGATGGCCAGTTAGAGTACACAGAGTTTGAAGCCCGAATCGCTGACCGATTGATCTACGTAGGAGTTGACTTCGGCAAACACAGAGATCATTCCGTCGTGGCCGCAATTGACTACGACAACGAGTCACGAAATGCCAAACTGATTCACATGCATAGATTCGCACTAGAAACCGAATACTCGTCGGTCATAGGTTACATCAAAGCGATAGTTTCTCGATGGCAGAAGACGCGACAAGTCTCCACCGATGTTACTGGAGTCGGAGACTTCATCACAGAGGAAATGAAACGATCCGGCATCCCCCAAGCCGTTGGAATACAGCTCACGATTCCGAGCAAAACAGACATTCTCGGAAACCTCAAAGAAATGATGCAGGCGGGACGGCTAAGCATTCCGTATGATTCCGAGCTCATATCAGAGATTACGAATCAGAGATTTGAGCTCATGAAGAGCGGACAAGTGCAGTTCTCGCACCCGGAGGACTCACATGACGATAGGCTTTGGGCCCTTGCGTTGGCATGTTACGGAACCAGAATGATCGGACCAGTTCCCACCTATCATCCGGTTGCCGCCCTGAGCAAGAGGCCAGGTGCCATAGGACCGAATCGTCCCTCCAACCTCTTGAGGAGATGAAGTCCACGGTCAACCTAGGCGGCTGGAAGCTACCCTGGGACAACGAGCTACCCTACTCGGCCCCTACGCCTCCTCCACGACGCCTATGTCCGATCTGCGGCAGGAAATACGAGAAGATCTCTGGTAAAGGAAGCCCTTGCGGACACGTGCAAGAGGACGACACGATCATCATTGAAGCTCCTAGAAAGGTTACGTCACCCAAGTCGCAAGACTGAACCGGTCAGATTCACAAGCGCCCTCTCCAAGTCAACGCTATCTGACGTCAGCAGCATAATCGAGCACGTTCCAATAAGCTGGATACAACAGGGACGGATACGCAAAGCCGATGTCGCTAGGGCCCGAAGCTCTGACTACAACCCTTGGAACATTACTGAGAAGCTCAACGCCCAGATCAAGGAAGCCGACTTCGCGCTCTCTGCAACGACGCCAGTCTTAGGGCAGTACGCTCCCACGTTCGGATGGGCGGACGACTGGGGATGGTACTGGGAGTATCTCGACGCCTATCTATTTGTTCCAGAAGTCGCATACGCGATCAAGCTCAAGACCCGCCAAGTCTGGAAACCTAGCTTCGAGATAGAGGCCAACAGCGACACGCTGACACAGAAGTTGAAGCAGGAATGGAAGCGGCGGAAGATCTTCCAGAGCCTCTTCGAAGCGACCAAGAACACAATGATCTGGGGGAATAGCTACATCGAATCTGTTGACGACAGCGAAGCCACTTGGTACCAGGGAACGCCCGGAGACGTCGCGCAGGGAGCTCCCTCCGCCTACTCGCCAGGCGGAAACCCCAATATCACCTACGCTCCACGTCCACTCAAGAAATTCATTCCAGCTACCAAATTCTACGGGCTCAAGAACACGGACCCTCGCACTTGCAGGATCCAAATTCACCCGCAAATGTGGGATACAGAAAGGGCCACAATCAAGGTAGAGAAGATCATTCAACGGCGATGGTCAGGCCCGCTAGCACCCACCGCAATTCTCGGCTCCGAAACAGAGCTCGACTTTCATCCCGAGCAAATGCTACTATTACAGTTCAACAAGATCAGCGGTGGCATATACGGCTACAGCACCTTCCGCGAGACGCTCTTCGCACTGAAAGGATACCTCGTAATGCTTGAGTGGCTCCCATCCATTGTCCAAAAACGTGCGGACGCCACCATCCACTTTCGCATAGGCGGCAACAAATACACAGAGACCGGCCAGCAAGTCACGACAATTCCGACCCAGGATGAGATTCTTAACCAAAAATCAATGATCGAGAGCAGAGTGCCGACAGAGGATATCTGGACAGACATAATGACCGATAGCAAAGAGCTGTACTCGAGCGCGGGTAGCACAGAACGAATCAACGAATTACTCCAGTACTACAAGGAACGAGTCCTGATGGGGATGGGAATCCCCCTCACCGCAGCCACCCTGTCGAAGGGAGGAGCTGAGGTCAAATTCGGAGACCTGTCCTTCGAACTCATGGAAGATGAGACGCGAGAACACGAACAGAAAGTAGAGGATCTCGTCAACGACTACGTGCTCCCGCGATTGCTACTCAATCTTCGACCGGGACGTCAGCTCGGCGATGGACCGGAAGTAGAGATGCGCCTCAACGCCAACTAGCTGGACTACGATCAGAATCATGTTCTGCAATCAGTGCATGACCCCAATTCGGAATCAAAACATTCCGATCGGCATCTGCCCTCTATGTCGGTCGATAATGTGCTCCGATCCGGGCCGGCATCAGAACAAATGGCAACTAGTCGCTGAAGGGACAATGGGCATCTACATTACTGGGGGCCCTTGCAAATCGTGCAAGCAAAGAACACAGGGAATCGAAAGAGCCCATGTCAATTAGCCCGTTGCACAAGAACATCGGACAGCATAAGCCGGAAGAGCCACCTGGAGAATACCAGGAACCGGAACCTCCAAGCTTTCACTTCAAAGAGATCACTCCCGAGGATTGGCGTGCCAACGAGGCACCTCTGGCGGATCTCTACCAGCGAGGAATCGTGTCCGCGAAGTATGTCCGCGAACGATTGAAGATCCCGGAAGAGGCTGGAAAGGGAACAATGGCGCCAGCACCCCAACCATCAGCTAAACCACTAGCAGGCGTGAAGTCGGAAGTTCCTGAGCGTTGGCGTTTGAGACAGACGAAGCGCGGCATTGTCGCTGAGAGGCTAGGATAATCATGTCAAAACGTTTCGAGGTCCTATGGGACGAGCTCGACGATGGTCGAGATGGTATCCAGATAGCATTCAGTGGAGACAATGCGATTCAGGCTGTCTGTCTCACACTTGACGAGTCGAAGCGACTTGTTGCAAGACTACTCGAAGTTAACAGACAAGTCAAGAGAATCCTAGCTAAGAAGGCGAAGCAGTAGATGTCAGAACAGATTGTTCAGGTCGCGGATGCGGCAACTCCGACCAAGAACATGCGCACCATCCAGCAGACAGTGGGAGGCAACACCGTTCAATCGGAAGTCATCGTTCTTGCAACCGGCGCAGCAGGCGGTAACGATACATATGACTCAAGACAGATCCGCACCTTGACGTCGACGGATATTGTAACGTCGATTCTCTCAGACGGCACAAACACTCTCAAAATCTACGCAGGAAACACTACGATACCAAATGATTCAACGCTCCGGCGAATCGCTATAGGACTGCCCTCCGGAGTAACCCTGCCTGTCTCACTAGCGGCAGGCTCAACAGTTACCGCGAACCAGGGCACCAGGGGAACAGCGGCAAACGCATGGTATGCACTCAACATGGCCGATTCCTTCACAGTCCCCGGTACGAACGCTCTGCTGCAGGTAGACGATGCTAGCTTCGCCGGGGTCAGACCATTATTCGTCGAGCCTGTCGGTAGTGCGGGACAACTGCTTCAGCAAGATGCCTCGAACAATCTCAAAGTTGCCCAGCAGGGAACCGTTACGGTCACCCAGAATCTTCTCGGGTCTACCGATCAGCCGGACGTAACCGTGAACCACGCCGGCAGCTTGCCTGTAACGATTCCAGTAACATACATTCAGCCGGCCAAGGGGTCCTGGGGACCCGGCTGGGGAAATTTCAGAGGATGGTAATGAATGTCAGCAGTTGACCAGGGCAGAATAGGCCCACTACTAGGAAACGATGGAGCAATCCAGCCGCTACGCCTCGCGAGAGATGGTGCGCTCGCCTCACTTGATGCCCACGCCCGATACCAAGAAGCGGTTCTAAGAGGCAGTGTCTACTATTTGGCGACGGGAGCCGCAGCACCCACCGCCTTCACAGGCGCAAGCGGAGGAACTCCATTGCTAGGAGTCTACAACCCAGCAGGTTCGGGAAAGGCTCTGATATTCCTAGTTTCATCAGTTCATCCTACTGCAGTTCCGACGCTCGCAGGAGTAATCAATCCTGAACTCTGGGCGGGAGTCAGCGCGACGATCACTGGAACAGCCACAGCGCCGACAAACATGCTCTCACAAATAACAACAGGATCTTCCGCGAAAGGATTCGTCAACACGGCGATGACCGGGTCAACTGCCATCAACCTTGTCAGTGGCCTCGGGTCCTTCTGGTGGGCTACGGCCGCTGCGGGTGCAGTGATGTCAAGCGGAATAGTCAACCTGGATGGCATCGTGGTAGCGATTCCCGGAAATCTTGTAGCCCTGGGCATCAGAACCGTTCCTACTAGTACAACCGCAGATGCTTTCCTGATATGGGAAGAAGTACCCTACGCTACAACTGGCGGTTAGGATGGGTCAAATCGCCCTGATAATCAGACTGTCTAGCGTCTCACAGGCTGACCTTGCAACATTGAGACAGCAATTCCAGCAGTTCCTTCAGACAACCCTGCCGACGGCGCTCCTCGGTGCCAATCCGAATACGCAAGTGACGATCACGGTTGACAAGAGTTCCACTTACGCCGAAACGTTCTGAGAGAATAGTCGAAGTACTCATACCGTTAATGATCCCGCTACAGACAACGGGACAACAACCTCCCCCACCTCCGCCAGCTCTGGCAGGAGGACCCGAAGATGTGTTCGCATTTCTCTACTGGCTGATGCAGAACCCTCCTGGAACGAAGCCGCGGAAGCCCAAGCTTCCATTGTCGAAGAAGGCCAGGAAGCTTCTGAGAATGCTGAGAGCGCTGGACTCAGTCCGGACGCTACAGCTCGCCCGCGCAGGAGCGGGAATCTTCACGAGTGCATAACAAATGGCAACAACCGTAACCGTAACCAAACCGGCAGGGATAGTGGCTGTACATGCCACGTCCAAGGTTCGCTACCACCGGTTCGAAACAGGAGTCACCAGTGCAAATCTCCAGGATACTTCGGACGACAACACTACGTTTTCAGGCACTAGCGTGACATTCAGCGCCGGCAGCGGAACAATCACCCCGACGTTCCCGTCAGGATTGACCCACCTACATGTGATCCTCAGCAACGGCCACTACTACCGTTTCGAATCCAGCGGCCAAGTCACACTATTGCAGAACGGCGATGTGACGGGTAGCTTCAGCACAATCAGCTTCACCACAGCCTAGGAGAAGAACATCTTGAAACGAGTCAGCATCTTCATAGTCTGCCTTCTCCTCCTCGTCGGAGTAGCATACGCGGCAAAGACGGTCAGCCTCAACACGCCAGGGCATATTCACATCAACGCGGGAAACAGAGCCGGACTCACAGTCACTCCAACCACGATAGAGTTCGGCAATGTGACAGTTGGCGATCCTGCAAACGTTACGATAACCGCGGTCAACACAGGCAACTGCAACGAGAACGTTACACTCACAGTCTCTTCAGTCCCCAGCAACGTGACAGCACCAATCATCTACACACCATTCTCACTGAATCCGGGAATGACGATAACCCTGTTGGCCCAGTACACGTCTCAGATGACCTTGCTCATGCCTCCCGGCGACTACACGTTCAACCTCGGCTGGACCGCCATCTGCATCTGACAGTGATCAAGAATTGACAGAATACAAATGCGGAAACTGTAGAGAGGTACACGTCCTCTCACCGAAGGCCAGGTTCTGCCCCGACTGTGGCTCGTCCAGTCTCCATCTTGTAATCAAGGAGCTGAAGGAGCCCGCGCAGAAAGAGACGATTGGAGTCTACAGTCCACCGCCCACCATGGCCGAGCTCGAATCCGTCGCCGCCATCAACGAGGTACTGCCGGATACCAGCATCAAGGAAGAGGAGGATCAGCCACGTCGACCAAGGCGAAAAAGATCAGCATAAACATCTTGTCAAAACCAGTCGCACCAAAGAACGGATTGGCGAAGGAGGAGCAGGCCAAAGAGTGGTTGCAAAAGGTCGGTATGCGTACACACCAGTTCACCTTACGAGAGTCCGCTCCTCCTGGTCTCGTCGCATTCAGAGCCAGAATCCTAGCCGCGGTTCCCGGGAAGAGTCTCAACGGGAGAATCTACACACGTGAACTGCTCAAACAGACAGCGCCTCTCTATCCGAGCAGCGGCGTCAATCCGCGACCGTTCATCCTCGATCACGACATCGAACATGCGGAACGAGTAGCGGGGCTCATCACAGGAGCAAGCTACGGCGTCCAAGAAGCAATGGACGGGCGGCCCGTCGAGGGTCTCTGGCTTGAGGCTCTCGGCTACATGGACGACAAGTTGTTCGCGAAAATGTCCGGATCAAAAATGGTGCCTGCCTTCGTTCGCGGTGTTAGTATTGGAGGGGAAGGAGAGGGAGAGTTCACCGGGGACGGGGTCCTCATCAGAAGGTTCCAGCCGGCAGAGCTCAGCGTAACCGCGTTTCCCGGAATTCCGATGGCCCACGTGGCCGAGCTGAACAGGATACGGGAGCATTACCTGAATCACAGTGACACGGAAGTGAGTAAATCGTCAACATTCCAGATACAGGAGAAAGACGTCTCCCTGGAAGAAGCGGAAAAACAGAAAGTAAACGACGCACGGGACCCGCGCAAAATCCGCGAGGCCCAGCTGCTGGGACCAGACAAGGGCTACAACGACAATAGACCCGGGCTACCAAAGCCCACCGTACGGTCTACAGTAGTCCACCAGGTCCCACAAGCAACCACCTCGAGTACGAGTGGAATCGCTCTCAACCCGGAAGATTCCACCGCCAGTAGAGAGCCATCGTCGACAGCGCGTGGCGCAAGCACGTATGGTCGACTAAAGGGAAATAGTCCTACAGAAGCAGCGCCTGGAACGGCCGCCGACGCGGGAGCTCAGGGCAGTAGAGACGCGAGGGCGAAGAAGATCAAGATTCCAAAGACAGGCGCAACCACGACCACTCATCCAGGACCCGGCAAACTATCGCCCTCAGGAACCGGCATGGACTCCGAGGAGGAAGAGGAAGAAGAGGCAGTGCAAGATCTCGGCAACCAGGACAGCCCATTGAAGAGGGCCGACGACGTTCCCGCCAGCCACACTGATCTCGGCCGAGCTAGGAACAAGGCAATGGCCATGCCTGGCGAGAATCCTCACGCAAAAGACGGCGACGAAGAAGAGGAAGAGAGACAGAAGATTCGCCAAGACAGCAAGGACACATCCGACGATGATTCTGAAGAAGAAGAGGAGGAAGAGGAAGAAGCTGAGGAGCATGGTCCCAGCGGTCACATTCCTGGCAACCCCGTGGGCAAGTATGGGAAACACGCGGCCAAGGACGCGTACGATTCACCCTCTGAGGAAGAGGAGGAAGAGGAAACACAACGCATCCGACAACACGACGAACCTGTAGGCGTCACCCCTAGAGCCAAGCCTGGCACGGATAGCTCAGACGATCGTCCCGAAGAAGAGGAGGAGGAAGAGGACGGTGTCAGCATCGACCCGTTACGAAAGGTAGCCGGCCAAGGCCAGAACCTGCACGCGAACCCGACCCGCGAAGAGAGTCAGCCGAAGGTCCTGTTCAGTGAAGCAGAAGCTATACAGGCACGAGCATTCTCACTCCCAAGCAACAGCGGAATACTCGCAACACTAGCCGCAATGGCGGGACCCGCCAAGGCGAAAGAGGCCATGGCGAAAGGATCCGTCGAAGAGCTAGTCAATGCACTAACACGGCCACAGCACTACATGTCAAAGGACGAAGCGGCCAAGCTGATCGAGGCATGGAACAAGGGCAAGATACCGAAGGAGCAGAAGATGCGCAAGATTGTCATGGGCAAGGCGGCTATCGGCCGATCAGCTGATCTCAGTGTTCCAGATGCCCGCAGGCCAGCGGTCGACGAGTCCGTGGTTAGAACCCGTTCCATCACCGGCACAGCACCAACCTTTGCAGGCACCAGCATATCGACGATTCCAACACGGCGCCTCGAGGAACTTCTCGAAGAGGAGAAGAAGAAGCCATACAGCAACGTCAGCTATCTCAACGCGGCCAAGCGAGCCTGGCACCGTGCAGTCCAGGACATGATCCAGTTCCGCTAATCTCCCAACGACTATTTTAACGTCCACAGGCAAAGGGATTTGCCTTGACAGTAGCACTGCGAATGCTGCTCAGGAATATGGAGCGAAGAGCAGGAGCGAGGCGCAGCTCGGTGAAGGGTCCGGGACGCCTGATGTCTGAAGATGAGATGGCCAAACATGTCATGGCATGCATCAGAGACAACCTCTTCCCAAGGTATGAAGTCGGCACAGGTGGTTAGCAGACTAGAGTTCCGCTAAACTTCCAGAATTCTATTCGCCACGAATAATCGTAGCCCCAGAATATTCTCTGGGGATTTTTTCCCAGTAACACTGGCAGCCTGGTTGACTGAGTGAGTTCACCGGCAAACGAACAGAACCAGACTCGGCTGCCGGGTTACACCGTTCTCAGAAAAGAAACCAATCCAAAGGAGGAAGAAAAAAGAAAATTGGCAGTAGCAATAGGTCCAGC
>Ga0137378_10004686_pt1 | contig 11796 bp, 7 predicted proteins | sample SagtaG_21_FD_104813 | JGI IMG/M metagenome (GOLD analysis project Ga0137378, IMG submission 104813) | Vadose zone soil microbial communities from Sagehorn Ranch, Mendocino, California, USA - Sage2_L_60_16 metaG | ecosystem: Environmental > Terrestrial > Soil > Vadose zone | place: USA... | reverse complement strand
GGCAGGTAACCGTACTCGGGGCGTTCGGCTTCCGCGGCGTCAAGCCGGCCGGCCACCCGGATCGCGCAGTTGGACAGGATGCGGCGCTCGACCTCGCTGGCGGTCTGCTGCGCCCCGATCAGGATGACCCCCCGCGACCGGCCGCGTTCGGCGACATCGAGCAGGATCTGCTTGATCGGGCTGTCGCCCTCGCGCGGCGCGTACTTGTTCAGCTCGTCGAGCATGACGAACAGCGCCGAATCGCGCTGCCCGCCGACTGCTCGCGTCACCGCCGCTCCAGGCAGCGGCGGAACGTATACCTCCGGTTCGACCCTGGTCACGGATACCTCGGCGACCTCGCAGACCTCCGCGGGAAGCGCACCTTGCTCGATCAAGAACACGTCCGAGGAGAACCGGGCGCCTTCGTGCATCGCCTCAACATTCGTCACCACGCCGGAGATCTGCACGCCGGGCTGGCCCGGCAACTCGCGGTGGGTGACCACGACATCATCAAGCTGCGCGTACTGCCCTGCCGCCAGGCCCACCGAGAACTGCAGCGGCGTCGCGGGCACCGTTCCCACGACCAGGCCGAGCGCATCGCCGCCCGCCCGGCCAGGCGATGCCGCCGCCGGCCAGGCCGCAGGGGCAGGGATGTCTCCGGCTCGCGAAGCTCCCCCATCCGGCTCACTGGTCATCTGGCCCCCTCGACCGTTAGTCACTAGCTGGCCGGAGCCTACGTTCAGGATCGGACTTACATGCCTGCCGTCTCCACGTTGAACGCAAGACAGCCCAGGTCTGCCGCGGGAAAGGGCGGCAGCGTGGCTGACTTGCGCAACTGTCGCCCGTGCTGCTCCGGACTCGTCGCTGCGGCCGCAAATTACCGTCTATGCAGGGATCTCACGGTCGAAATGGAGCGCCGCCGGCGAGCCGCACGGTGGACCCGACGTCCGCGTCCAACTGGCCTGCGGTCGCTGGCGCGAGCACTACCTCAGTCGGGGCGGCTGGCAGCCGCCCGGCGGTGAGCACGACGGATCGGAGGGGCGGTCGGGCGGCTGGGGTTGGCTTCGGCGGCTATTGGGCGCTGGGAAGCGGCGCCGCGCCGATCGGCCGCGGCCACGGCGCGGGGCTACGGGGCTCGCAGGGATGCGGCTGGCCGGGTGCGCGCGGCGATGGCGGCGGGGACGGCGGTGAGCAGGTTGCCGGCCACGACGAGCGCGACCAGGCCGAGGATGAGCGCCAGCAGCGGGATCTCGATGACCGGGACCGCGCCGATCGAGCCGGCGAAAGCGTGCCAGGCCCAGCGCCCGGCGGCGATGCCTAGCGGCAGCCCGGCGGCGATGGCGATCACGAGTACAAGCGTCGTCTGCCAGGCGATGACCGCCCAGACCTGGCCCCGGGTCATGCCCAGGGCCTTCAGCAGCGCGAGTTCCTGGCGCCGCCGCCGGACCGAGCTCAGCACGGTCAGCGCCAGCGACAGCACGGCCGCGGCGGCTAGGCCGATCGCGAGCGCCAGCGGCTGATTACCCATCCGCGCGGCGTTACTGACCGACGAGGCGACCGCGTTGTGCAGCTCATATGTTCCCCCGGGCAGGCCGTCGGGATTGTGTGACACGATCTGGTGGATCACCTGGGCGCGCTGTGCCGCGGCGGCGCCGCGAACTAGGTCGATGGCCACGGCACTGGGCAGCGAAAGCGCCTGGGAGTTGGCGCGGTTCAGCCGGCCCTTAAGGCCTTCCACCGCCAGCAGGGTGTCCTCCGGGAGCATCGCCCCGCGGCCGAGCGATACATGATCCCCGGTGGACAGGCCGAAGGAGGGCAGCGCCACGGTCCCGGTGATGGTCAGGGTGCGCGCGTCCTTCCCAGCACCCAGCCGGACGGTGTCGCCGATTTTCTTGCCGAGGTCCCGCAGCGTCGTCTCCCCAAGCTCGATCTGGTTGCCGGCGCTCAGTGGATGGCCGCTGATGGTGAGCGGCTGGACCGGGTCAAGATGGCGCCGGATGCCCATCACAGGAAAGATGCGCCGGTCGATGGGCAGCTGGCCGAAAGCCAGCTCGGACCAGCCGGCCACCGCATGCTGGCCTCTGATCAGCTGGTTCATCCGGCCGGGGATGAAGGCACTGAAACCGCCCTCGGCCTGGATGGCGATATCCCAGTTCCAGCCGTACCGGGCCGGGTGGGAGACCAGCCCAGTCAGGCTGGTGCCGAAGATCACGGCGGTGATCACCGAGGTAACCGCGGCAATGGAGCCTACGATCGCGGACCGGACCGGCGCCGCGCGGGCTCCTGTTCCCGGCTCAAGCGCGTTGCGGCTGCCGATAACCGCGGCGGGCGGGAGGCCGGCCCGGGCAGCTGCGATGGCGATGGCCGACGGATGCCCGCCCGCCGCCCCGGCCGGGCGTTGCCGGACCGACCGCGCGGTCAGCAGCGCCAGCAGGATCAGCAGGACGATGGCGGCGATGGCCACGCCGCCGACGAGCACCAGGCTGTCTGCCTGCAGCCCCCGGACTGGGTCGAAATTGCGCACCGGCCCGACCGGCGCCAGCGGGGACAGGGCCACCGCTCCCGCTGCGGCCAGAACGCTGCCGCCGGCCACGGCCAGCAGCCCCGGCAGAGCGGCCGCCGTGGCGGCCTGTGCCCGGGTCGCGCCGAGCATCCGCAGCACCTCGGTGTCCGGCGCGGACCTGCTGATCAGCTGGGTGAGTCCCTGGCCGACCAGCACCAGCATGGCCAGGGCGGCGATCCCGCCGAAGATGGCCAGGGCGGTCACCTGCGGCCGGATCGACTGCCGTACCTGAGCACGGACGGTGTCGTAGCGCTGGATGGAGAACGACAGGCCGGCGCCATTGTTGCCGGTGATACGGCGCTCTCGCTGGGCCATGCGGTCGGCCAGCTTGGCCAGTTCCTGCTGCAGCGCGGGGATCCCGGCGGTGCCGCCGGCTAGCCGCACCGCGACCCACGCGTAGCCGTAATACGGCAGGGCCTGGCGGGTCGCGCCGGGTGGCAGGATGCCGAATTCCGCGTGATCCGTAGAATCCACCAGCACCGGCGGCAGCTCCACGATCGCCGCCACCCGGTACGCCTTGCGGACTACCGGCCCGGTGGGCCCGCGGAGGCCGAAACGCTGGAATGCGTAGGTAACCCGCCCGCCCACTCCGACACCGAAGGCGCGGGCCACGCCGGATGTCAGCACGATCGCGGTGGTGGCCGACTGCGGCGGGAGACGCCCGGCCAGCACCGTCATCCGGTCCTGCCGGAAGTACTCACCGTCCAGGCTGCCGTTGAGTAGGGGGCCGCTGGCGGACATGTCGACGCGGCCACGGATGACTGGCCTGGCGTTCAGGCCGAGGTAGGTGGCACTGGACAGGATGCCGGGCAGCCGCGAGATGAGCCTGATCGGCCGCCGCACGGGCTCGGCGGGCAGCCTGCCCGGTACGTTCACGAACGCGTCGCTGGCCCTGATCGACGTGAGATAGCGGTCATAGGCCGTCGAGGTGCGCCGCGCCGCTGCAACGGCGCCGAGGGCCACCGAGCCGAGCAGGCCGCCGAGTAGCGCCAGCAGCAGCGCCTGCCGCCAGGACCGGCGCGCCGTAACTCGCCACCAGTACAGCGCTCTGCTCACTGCCGCACCGCCAGCTGGTCTCGCACCCGGGCGGAAGCCATTTCCGCCATGCTGCCCATTGTCCGCCCGCTGCCTGCTCCAGGCAGGACAGCCTGCACCACAACGCCAGGGCGTGCCAGCACCACCATGCGGGGTCAGCCGTGATGCCATCACTGGTCTCCGCCATGTCTGTGCGAGATGGCCCGCGCGACTGCGCTACAGACGATCAACGCTGCCGCGGCCAACCGCGCCTGGCAGCACATCGACAGAGAGATCATGCATTACGCGCCATGGATTCCGCTCGTCAACCCGCTCGGCATCGACCTGGTGTCTGGACAGGTCGGCAACTATCAGAGAACCCCGGCGTTCGGCGTCCTGCTTGACCAGCTCTGGGTAGTGAACTAAAGGCGTCTGCGCACGCAAGCGCTGCTCCGTGGCCGGCAGGCGCCGAGGACGAGATCCACGCGAGCCACCTGGGCAGGACGATCATCCGCCCGTCCAGCGGGCAAGCGAAGCCCCCCGGTACCTCCGCGCCGCGATCAACCGCAACCTGCCACGCGGATCCACGATCTCCAGTGCCGACCTCGCCGCCCGCATGCTCACGCTGCGCGTCGTAGCACCTCAGCTGGACGGCGGGATGTTCTGGTTCATGTGGAAGAGGTTCTCCGGGTCGTAGACGCGCTTGATCTCGGCCAGCCTCTTGTAGTTGCCGCCGTAGTTGTCTTGCACCCTTTGCGCGTCGTCATCGGCCATGAAGTTCACATAGCCAGCAGTCTCAGAGTGCGGGGCGATGGCTTGGTAGTAATCCCGCACCCAGCGGATGCGTTCAGCGTCAAGGGCTGGGTCCTGCCAAGCGCACACGATCACGGTGGCGAAGGTGGCGTTGCGGTAAGCGAAGGCCGTCTCGTCGGCGCTCACCCGGTGGCAGGCTCCGTTGATCGGGTACAGATGCATGGTGGCGCTGACTTCGGGGACCTTTGGGCCGTGGATGAGGTGCTCCTCGATGGCGTCGTCGGTCAGCTCCGTGACGAAGTTGCCCTTCCAGTAGCTGCGGATCCCCTTCGGGAAGATCGGATCGAAGGCGGCGTTGAGGGCGGGATAAGGCATCGGCCCGACCATCTCTGCCACGACTGGCGCCAGCTCGCGGAACGGCTTCATGGCATTCTCGCCCTGATCGAGCGGCCCAGCCCAGTGGACGATTGCGGCGCAGAACGTGTCGCCGTGCCGGTTGGACGGGATGAACTCCAACGGGGGGGCGATCTGGAACGCGGGGAAGGCCCCGTAGGCCTCGGGGGCGTCCTTGATGAACTCCCGGAAGAAACGCAGCAGGTCGCCGGCCGCTTCCAGCTCGTAGAAGAACAGCCCGACATAGACGTCGTTCACCGGGTGCAGCTGGAACTCGAAGGAGGTGACCACGCCGAAGTTGCCGCCGCCCCCACGCAACGCCCAGAAGAGGTCCGGGTTTTCGTCTTTGCTCGCCGACCTTACCCGGCCGTCGGCGGTGATGACCTCGGCGGAGAGCAGGTTGTCGATGGTTAGGCCGTAGCCGCGGGACAGGTAGCCGATCCCGCCGCCAAGGGTGAGACCGGCGATCCCGGTCGTGGAGACGATCCCGCCCGTAGTGGCCAGGCCGTAGGCGTGGGTGGCGTAGTTGAAGTCGCCCCACGTGGCGCCAGCGCCAGCGCGCGCCGTGCGCGCCCGCGGGTCGACGTGGACCTGGCGCATCAACGATAGATCGACCACGACTCCGTCATCGTTGGTCCCAAACCCCGGCGCGCTGTGGCCGCCACCCCTGATGGACAGGTCCAGCCCCGCGTCGCGGGCGAAGTTGACCGTTCCGATCACGTCGGCGACCTGCTCCGCCCTGACAATGACCCTGGGATGGCGGTCGAACATGCCGTTGTGCACGGCCCGGGCCTCGTCGTAGCCGGGATCGCCGGCAGTGAGAATCGGCGCCCTGACCTGCTCGCGAAGCTGATCGATCGTCGGCGTGCTCATTGTTAACCCCCGTTTTGTCCCAAGGCGGCCGGCGCTGCATACCGGTGGCCCCCGCGACCGGTCCTGTGATCGAAGGGGATGCTACTACAAGTGTTGGATACGCTACACTAAGTGATGTCGCTACGCTCGGGCCGCCCTGGAACCTGCCCGAAAGGACGGCATTCGCCTGGATCTGATCTGTGCCAGCTCAACCTGCAAGCGTCACGATGCTCAAGTCCGAAGCGCGACCGAACACCCCTTCTGGTGCCGGAGAATCGCCGGTTCGTGTGGCGGCGGAACGCGCACATACCGAGCCTCTGCCGTACGCCGATGACCGATTACGGAACGCGGCCACACCCGCCGGCGAGCCTCGAGTTGGCCGGGATAGCGCCGAGCCGGGCGCTACTGGCCATTTCATACTGAGGCTCACGGGCACCTCGCCATGCGCGTTATCGGTCTCCCGTGCTGTCAGGGATGGGCGAGGATAGGCGCATGCGTTATGCGACCGCGGTCCGCCGCCTGCGCACGATCGCCGAGAGCTGTGACCGGGCCAGCCGGCTCTGGGATCAGCCGGTGCTGGCCGGCGGGTACGTATTCGGTGATGTGCTCGACGGGGCGGCTGACCTGCCAGTAGTGCAGGTTGCCTTCGTCCTCGAATGTCCTGCACAAGATGTCACCTGGCTGGCCCTGCCGCCGCACAGCGCGGGGATCGCCGACCTGCTCGATCTGGAGAAGGCCCCGGTCGAGTGGTTCTGGCGTCCCGCCGCCTGGCCGGTGTGGAACCACCTGATCCGCGGGCCGGTGCGGTTCTGGTCGCCGGCCGGCCCGGACGAGCACGTCCTGGATTGCCTGGAGCAGCGTCGCTTCGACGGCCTGCCCCGGCTCGTGCCGACGGCTGAGGATGAGCTGAATCAACTCCAGGTCGAGCTCGACGCGGCACTTGCGCACCTGAGGGATGTGGACGAGCGCTACTGGGACAGGGACTGGCGGTCCGTGCACAAGGGCCTGGGCCAGTATCCCCAAGATCACCTCTGGCGAGCGGTGCACGGGTTCCTGAACCTGCAGGCCGCCGTCGCAGCCCGGCGGCCGGAGCGGGGAGACTGACCGGGCCATGGCTGACGACGAGAACCCGGAAATCGCCGCCGCGCTGGCGGAACTAGCGCGCGAAGACCCCGGCGCAGCCCGCGACGCCGAGGCAGCAGTCGAATGGATTACCGGCGGGCAGGGCCTGGCATTGATCACCCAGGAACGCATCCAGACCTTCCTCTGGTACGGCCTGCCGATGAAATGGATGATCGACCTCGACGGCCAGCTCGCAGTCACCGTCGCGCTTGCGCGGGCACTTGATCTACTAGGGTTGCCCAGTTACGCCGCGATCTGCCGGTCGGAAACGACCCGGGCGATCCTTGGCGCCTATGCGGCCAGCACCGATGACGGCAAGTCCGCCTTCCGGCGAGCCAGCGCCGCCTCGGGCATCCAGCCGGGTGACCTGCCTGAGTTCGAGTGGGGCACGATGATGGGCGTTCAGGAGGCGTCCGCGCTGTCCTCGACTGCCGACTTTCTGGAGCTCGCCGTCGCGAGCGGCGACCTGGTCCCAGGCGCCAGGGGCTGGAAGGCCCGCCGGCAGGAGCTGGTGCGAACCCACCTCAACACCCCGAGGGCCGAGCTGATCGGCCAGACTCTGGGCCAGCTGATCCTCACCGAGCGCGCCGAGAACTGGGTCAGTCGCCGCAGCGAAACGCGCCGCAAGATCCTCGCCTCTATCGCCAACCGGCTGCTCCACCCCGCGGAGTTGCCGCCGGTGGCAGCCGCTGACCCAGTGCCGCAGTTGCGCTGGCTGCTTGAGGAGCTGGACGGCGGGATCGCCCTCACCCAGACCGGCAATCTCAACCGGAGGTTCGTCCAGGCGGCCGCGGACCGCTTCGGCTGGGACTTCCCCGGCCAGCCGCGAACTGAGGATGACCTATTCGACCTGCACCAGCTGCGCCACCTCGCCCAGCGGCTCAGACTGGCCAGACGCACAGGCCGCCAACTTGCCCTGACCGCCAATGGCAGGCGCCTTCTCTCCGACCCAGACCGGCTATGGCGTGCTGCCGCCAGCGGGCTGCTCGGCGGCAGCGACTTCAGCGTCTTCGCGGGCGAACTCGTCCTCGCCCTGCTCCTCGACACTGACTCGATGCCGGTTGACGAGATCAAGGCAGTCGTCGGTGAGGCGGCGGCCGAGGAAGGGTTCCGGGAGACCCGGACCGGTGAGCCGCCGACGGATCACGAAGTCGGCTGGGCCATCAGCGACACGATCAACCTGTGCCGCGCCCTCGCGGTTCTGTCGGCCGGCGCCGACTGGAACGACTCCCGCTACGGGCTCGCCACGACCGGAAAGGCGGTTGCTCTCGAAGCGCTGCGAGCCAGAGCCACCGGCCCCCGGACAATCCCCACCTCATGAGGTCGGCAAGCGATCCAGGATTCTCGCCACAGCCGTTATCGCAGGCATCACTGCGCGGAGCGTCCGACCGTCTGGGTAAGTGATCGTGGCGGTCAGGGACTGGTATTCGTCCTTCGAGCTAAGTCGTGAACGCATGCAGGGCCTGTTTCGTGCGCCCGTGAGGTGCCGCGCGAGGACACGCCGTTCACGCCTGCCGCCTGGCTGCTACTGGCCCAGCAGCCAGCGGCCGGGCTCGATGAGCTTGCGTGCCCGGGCCGGTCCCCATGATCCGGGTGGGTATGGGGCAATCCGGGGCGGGTTCGACAGCAGCGGGTCCGCCGCCTTCCACGCCGCGGCCAGCCCGTCGGGGCGGGTGAACAGAGAACGATCGCCGATGAGCACGTCATGGATCAGCCGGACATAGGGCGGCAAGGGATCCGCGCGGTCCAGGCCGGACAACGGGATCGAGGCGTGCGCGGTGTCGACGTCCAGCGCCGGGCCGGGCGTTTTCGCCACTAGCGACAGGTCGATTTCGCCGTCGCCCGCGAGCGAGAACGACAGGACGTTCGCCTCGCGTGGCAGCTGCCCGACGAGCGGCCCGGCCGGCTCGCGCAAGATCAGGCTGACCCGCTGCTTCGTGGCGGCCAGCCGCTTGCCCGTGCGCAGGTAGAACGGCACGCCGCGCCAGCGGGCGTTGTCTATCCAGAGGCGGGCCGCGACGAAGGTGTCCCGGTTGGACCGGGCTGCCACTCCGGGCACATCGCGATAGCCGGCGAACTGGCCGAGCACCACCTCGCTCGGGTCGAGCGGGCGGAAGGACTTGATCACCTTCTCGCGCGCGGCCTGCAGATCGACGGCGCCGAGACTGGCCGGCGGCTCCATGGCGACCTCGGCGGCCACCTGGAACAGGTGCGTGACCAGCATGTCCAGCACCGCGCCGGTGGCGTCGTAGAACTCCGCCCGGTCCGTGATGCCCAGCTTCTCGGGCACGTCGATCTGCACAGACTCGACGTACTCGCGCCCCCACATCGCGGCGAACAACCCGTTGGCGAAGCGCAGCAGGTGCAGGTCCTGCGTCGCCTCCTTACCCAGAAAATGATCGATCCGGTAGATCTGCTGCTCGTCAAGCACCGAGCGGACGACGCGGTCCAGGACGCGGAAAACCCGCTGTGATGTGCCGAACGGCTTCTCGTAGACGACGCGGGCGCCCCTGGCCAGCCCGTGCTCGCCCAGAGCCTTCGTCAGCCCGGCGAAGGCGACCGGCGGCACCGCGAGGTAATGGACCAGCTGCGGGCCGCCGCCGAGAGAGGTGCGCGCCTTGGCCAGTACGTCCAGCATGCTGCCGGGATCGTCAGTGTTGAAGCCCCCGCCGGCGAAGAGCACGCGTTGCGCGAACGATTCCCATGCTCCCTGCTGCGGGTGCGGGCCGAACTCGGTGAGCACGTCGTGAACATGGGCGCGGAACTCCTCATGCGCCACGTCACCGCGGCCGTTGCCCACCAGCAACCACTGCCTGGGCAGCAACCCCTCGATAGCGAGCCGGTAGAACGCCGGCAGCACCATGCGCTTGGCCAGGTCGCCGGTTGCCCCGAACAGGACGAACACCGTCGGGCCCGGATCGGGGCTGGACTTGCGGGGACGTTTCGCGCTCGCCATGTTAGCCAAACCTACGTGATGTCACTCGCCGGCTGCCGCAGGTCATGGCCAGCAGTGTTCCGGCGCCGAGTACTGCACGGCAGGCGCGATGCTGGTAGGACCTGTCACCTAGCAATCACCCGGAAGGGGGAGACCGATGGCACAGGCGCATGAGCCCGTTGCGGTGCTCGGCATTGGAGCTATGGGCCACGGGATGGCGGCCAGTGCTTTGCGCGCTGGCATCCCGACGATCGTCTGGAACCGCAGGATGGAGGCGACCCGGGACCTGGCTGAGCTCGGCGCGGAGGTCGCCGGGACCGCCGCTGGCGCGGCGCGGCGAGCCGCGATCGTCCTCACGATGGTGACCGACGCCGATGCCGTCATTTCGATCGCCCGGGACCAGGGCATGCTCGCTGCGCTGGCTCCGGGCGCGATCTGGGTCCAGATGAGCACCATCGGCGTGGCGGGGATCGACCGCGTCGCGGCCATGGCCGGTGTTGAGCGTCCTGACGTGACGCTCCTCGACGCGCCGGTGTCGGGAAGCAAGGATCCGGCAGAACGCGGCCAGCTGACGATCTTCGCGTCAGGACCCGACGGGGCGCGCGCGCGTGTCGCTCCGCTCTTCGACGCGCTCGGCCAGCGCACGATCTGGGTCGGCGAGGCCGGGGCTGGATCGCGTCTGAAGCTGGTGAACAACACCTGGCTGGCGTTCGCGGCCGAAGCGGTTGCCGCGTCCGTGGCTCTTGCTCGCCGGCTGGGCCTTGAGACCGAGAAGGTGGTGGACGCGCTTGGCGGCGGCCCGCTCGTGTCCAGCTGGCAGGCAGCCAAGCTGCAACGGATCGCCCGCGGCGAGTTCTCGGCCCAATTCGCGCTCTCGCTCGCGCTCAAGGACGTGCACCTCGCCCTCCAAGCGGCCGGCGACGACCGGTTCGCCGTCCTCGCCCGCCTGGCTGACGAATGGCAGCAGGCCGTTGATCAGGGTCTCGGCGAGCAGGACCTGACCATCGTGACGCGCGCGCTCGAGCAGCAGGGAGGAACGCCCCGACCCTGACCGGGAGGTGCGTCTCGCGACGGGCAGGCCCCTGGCTGACGTACCGTTGTTCACATTAGGGACTGAACCGATGTGGACTGCGGTACGTGAACTCTGTTGGTAAGTGTGTCCGGGTGCCAGAAGAGCCTGGGCGCACCTGGAACGGAGGAACCAATGACTCGATTCACGTTCCGTCGACCACGCTCCCTCTCACCGGGGCCCGACCGGCGTCGGCGCCGGCTGTGGCCGGCTGCCGTGGCGGTGGCCACCGCCACGGCGCTGGTCACTATGGCCGCAGGCGCCTCCCCTGCTGGCGCGGGAGCGGCACGATTCCGCCAGGTCAACCTGGTATCGGACATCCCGGGCGTCGCCCCGCTGACCGACCCGGACCTGCTCAACGCGTGGGGCCTGGCCGCCAGTCCTGGGACCGACCAGGCGCCAGGCTCGCCGCTGTGGGTGTCTGACAACGGCTCAGACAAGACGACCCTGTTCGCCGGGGCCACCCCCAACTCGGTGGCCCAGGTCCTGGTGGTGAACGTCACCGCGGGCGCTCCCACCGGTCAGGTGTTCAACCCCGACCGCGCAGGCTTCTTCGTCCACGACGCCGCCGGCCACTCGGGCTCGGCGCTGTTCATCTTCGCCTCGGAGAACGGCGCGATCGACGCCTGGAACCCCGGTGTCGGCGCTACCGGGAGTGGGCCGTCAACGGTGACCGAGACGCCCATCAGCAACGGCGCCAACGCCGTTTACAAGGGCCTGGCCATCGCCCAGGCGTCCGACGGCAACACCTACCTCTACGCCACCAACTTCCGGTCAGGGCGAGTCGAGGTCTATGACAGCAGCTTCCAGCCGGCCGAGCTGCCGGGCGGGTTGTTCACCGATCCCGGCATCCCGGCCGGTTACGCGCCATTCAACATCCAGGAACTCGCCGGCCAGCTTTATGTGACCTACGCCAAGCAGGACGCCGCACTGCACGACGATGTCGCCGGGCAGGGCCATGGCTTTGTGGACGTCTTCACCAACGATGGCGCGCTCATCCGCCGTCTGGTGTCGCATGGTCAGCTCAGCTCGCCGTGGGGACTCGCCCTGGCGCCTGCGGGCTTCGGCGGATTTAGCGGCGCCCTGCTGGTCGGCAACTTCGGCGACGGGCACATC
>Ga0137378_10004682_pt1 | contig 11802 bp, 9 predicted proteins | sample SagtaG_21_FD_104813 | JGI IMG/M metagenome (GOLD analysis project Ga0137378, IMG submission 104813) | Vadose zone soil microbial communities from Sagehorn Ranch, Mendocino, California, USA - Sage2_L_60_16 metaG | ecosystem: Environmental > Terrestrial > Soil > Vadose zone | place: USA... | reverse complement strand
GCGATATGTATCTCAAGCGAGAAGAGTTTAAGCGTGCCATAGATGCATGGGAGGAAGCTCTTTCCCGGAAGAGTGTCATTATGCAGAGCCCTCATGATCCCAACATAGATTTCAAGATTGGAAGGGCATATGCCGTACTAGCGCAGCAACACCATGAATTCAGTCAAAGGAAGGTAGAGAAACACAAAGCACTCGAATATCTCAAACATGCTCTTGATTACTATGAATATAATCAGCAGGAACAAAAACTCGCGGTGTACTACTATCTTGGCCGTTTTCATTTCACACTGGGTGAGTACGAGGATGCAGTTAAACAGTTCCGTGTGACTCAACGTTTTGGTTTTGCACAACTGGCGTCAACGTTTTACCTGGGCTACGCCTTCTTGAGGCTTAGAGAGTATGACGAAGCCATCAGGCAGTTTTGCAGTTTGTATGATTATGCTGCTGATAAAGTGAGTCAACAGAAACCGCTTAGCACAATCATAGAGCCAGAGAAGCCCATTGGAACCTTTTCACTAGGTGACATGTTGGCTTTGGCGAAGTGGGGACAAGCATTTGTCTATGCTGAGCGTAGGACGAACTTACAGTGTGCCTTAAAGCTTATCAATGATGCACAGGGGCTGATAGAATCGACTTTCGGGAAGTACAAGACAGACCTGGCTCAATATCCGGCACGTTATCTAGATTGCAAGGGGTGGATTCTCCAAAAGCAGGGTAAGATTAATGATGCGATCCAAAGCCTGGAAGAGGCAGTAAAGCTAGAAGCTGACGCTGAGATTTACTTCCACCTGGCTTTGGCTTATGAAGCCAAGTCGCAAAAAATTCTTTTCGGCAAACAGAAGCAGAACCTGGTCAGGCGAGTACAGACATATTGCAAGCATATCCAAGAACTCGACTTCAATGGACAATACGAACAGCAGGTAAATGATTTGCTGCAACGCCTGTGCCAGTAGTTTGTGGGCTGTGTTGCAAAAAGAAATTTGATCTGCTAGAGTAGGCGAAAAAGAGCGAAAGAGGCTCCTTTTCATGAGCAGTCAGAGTCAGAATCCTTTCAAATGGCGTCATTTCCAGGCAGACATCATTCTGCTGTGCGTAAGGTGGTATCTGCGCTATGCGCTGAGTTATCGAGACCTCGAGGAATTGATGCGGGAGCGTGGCTTGCACATCGATCATACAACGATCTACCGCTGGGTTCAGCAGTACGCACCTGAATTGGAACGGAGATGCCGCCCTCACCTCAAAGGAACGAACGACTCGTGGCGCGTCGATGAAACGTATGTGAAAGTGAAAAAGGTATGGATGTACCTCTATCGCGCCGTAGATTCTCGGGGAAACACGCTGGAATTTCTGTTCAGCTCCACACGAGATGCTCAAGCGGCTAAGCGCTTCTTCGCGAAAACGCTTGCTGCGTCTCATACGAGCACTCCTCGCGTCATCACCGTTGATAAAAATGCGGCTTATCCAAAGGCTTTCAAAGAGCTGAAAGCGGAGAGGTTGATGCCAGACGGTTGTGAACTACGGCAGAGCAAATACCTTAACAACCTCGTCGAGCAGGACCATCGCTTCATTAAACGGCTCGTCAAGCTTGGGATGGGCTTCTTTTCGTTCGAGACAGCGTGGCGAACGTTGCAAGGATATGAAGCGATGAACATGCTCAGGAAAGGGCAGATATGTGGAATAGAAAAAGGAGACAGCATGAAACAGGTGATATTTATTGCCAGCCTGTTTGGAGTGGCTGTCTAAGCTGAGGGGGAAATTGGGATTTCACGCCTCCAGCATTTTCCTCAGATTATTTGCAACACAACCAAAATAGCTGGCAACTTTCGATTATCTTCGAAGGTTGCCAGCTATCAAGTGTAAGACTTTATTTTAATTGTAAAGCTTTATTTGATGCCTACATGTTGAACAACAATAAACTCGGGAACTGGCAACGGCTATTTTGTGCTCAAAATTTGCGAAACTTACAACCTGTCGAAAAAATAAAGTCGGGAACTCGAGACGTTTCTTTCTCGTTTTAAATCATCCTAACGTACAATAAAGTCGGGAACTAAATAGATGAGCTAGAGATGCAGGTGGCGAAGGAAGGACCGGGGAAAGCTATCATTGATGCTCTTTTTTGGAAGGGATATCCGAAGTAGTCGGTGCAAACCTAGAATGTCCCAAGCCGAGGCTTAGAGAAGAACTGAAAATACGCGAGACGCAAAATAAACATCAAACCAAATGCAATGAGAAAGACAATGCCGACGTTATGGATGCCGACGTTCCTATTGAAGTTGTGAGAATCTATAAAAACTGTGATTAGGTAATAACCACCAAATGCGCCAATAGGACCAATAGCCGCCTCGGTCAAGATACTAAAGAAGTAGGCCTTAGGGATCACCAAACTAATAGCACTAACAACTAAACCGATGAGGAGCAAGTGGTACCACGCAAAACTTGAATTGAGAGAAGAAGAATAGACACCCCACCAGCCAACAACTGCTATTATCAAAAGAAGAATACCAATAGTAAAGCGATGGGCATCTCTCTTTATGAAATATTCAAAGAGACGAAAGAAAGTAATTAAGGTGAGTGCACTCGCAAAGGTAATGCTTATACTCGCTGAGAAGCTTGGTATGTGGATAAAACTATCAACAAGCCATATTCCGCTGGCTGCTCCAATGGGACCTAGTATCACTTCAGTGAGGAGACTCCAAGGACTGGTTTGCGTTAGTAGTAAACCTACAACACTAGCAACAAGACCGATTACGATTACTTCATACCAAGCAAGCTGCGTTTCAGGGGAAGATGAACGGAGTATCAACCAAGAGATCGATGCGGCTATCAGGACAAGAATTCCAATTATGGCTCGATCAAATTCTTGATGATTTGCTAGCTCTTTCGCCAAATCTGGTATGGTCTTGCTTGAGATCACTACCCATATCGTCGCGAGCGATGCTAGAATAGTAACAATATCTATTACGGTATGTAGATCCATATTATACCAACAAATGAGCACATACCCAAGGTAAAATGATCTCGATTTCACGAGAGAATAATACTAAAGGATCCTTCGAACAGCAACTCAACGTTTCTCTCTCTTCGCAGTTGTTTGGCTCATTTTTGACTTTCCGTTTGCTTTTCCTGACGAAGGAGTTGCCGGAGTGCCTTCTCACTCGTAGGGTATTGGAACTTATATCCTAATTCCAGTGCTTTCTTTGGGACGATGTGTCGACCATGGATAAACATATCGGCGGCCTCTCCCATCGCCCACTTCAAGATAAAGCCTGGCTGTGGTAACCAGCTAGGTCGGCCCAACACTCTCCCCAATGTCTTTGCAAAGTCACGGTACCGTTGCAACTGGGGTGCTGCTGCATTGATTGGCCCATGCACCCGATTGTCTTCCAGGGCTAGCAGCAGGATGCCGACTTCATCAGCGATATGGATCCAGGGGAACCACTGCGTTCCTGGTAGAATCGATCCTCCTAGAAAACGACGAAATTGCACGACTAGCTGCGAAAGGAGACCCCCATGAGTATCCAAAACCATGGTTGTACGGATCAGCACAGTGCGGATGCCCAACGTCTCCGCGCGTGTGGCCTCTTGCTCTAAGGCCACCGCGCTCCGACCCCAAAAATCTGTGCCAGGAGGAGCACTTTCGTCCATAAGCTGATCAGTAAAGTTCTCATATCCATAGTAGCTTGCTGCCGATCCGCGCACGAAGACCTTCGGCTTGACCCGTGTATGCGCCATCGCGGTGACCAGTCCATGTGCATCTTCAACGCAGCTTTCATGCCATAGACGCCAATACTGCTCGCTACGGTTTCCACTTACCATCGGTTCGCCTGCCAAGCTGATCACTGCATATGCACCATCAATGGCAGCGATCCGCTCATCCGTCACTGTTGGGTGCCATGCATAGTAGGCCGCAGCATCCGGAATCCTTATACGAGCCGCTGTGGGATCACGAGAAAAGACAACCACAGCGTACCCCCTTTCCTGGAGTTCCTTACAAAGTGCCCTGCCGATCAGCCCGGTTGCACCAGTCACGATCACTCGTCGTTTCACCTTTAAGGGCGGTTCTTGCCGCAAGTCTATACGCTCATTTGTGTCACTTGCCGCTTGGAGATAATAGTAGTGTGAGGGTCTTACTACAGGCACAGTGCCTGTTGCATACCAAAACTCACGGAAAGCCTGCTCCACGCGTTCATGAGCTACCTGAAGGTCCCTCTCAGTGATCACAATATCCTGCACCCGGCCTTCTAAGACAATCCCTTCTAATAAAAGGATGCTCCTCCCCACTGCATCAAGCAGCGGTTCATCTGCAGCGAGACCAAGGTGATGCTTCTTAGCCTGTGCAACACGAAATATGAGGCTGAAATCACCAACAACGGAACCATGAACCTCACGATACGTTGCGACATTTGGATCACTCAGGTTACCTCCTATTGCCTGCATTAAAAGGGCTGAAGCATTTTGCTCTAGAAGAAATTGAGGAGCGACGATTGGCCTATACCCGAATTGCCCGCTTCTGCTTACGAGAAAGGGCCACGCTTTGATGCTCATAGCGAAGATCCTACTCTGCCTTTAGAAGAGATTCCGGAAACTCTCCTTCAAACGCTTCTGTCAAGGTTAAAAATCTGTCAATTGTATGCAACAATGCCACTCTCTCATTCACGACGAGGTCAAGAGAGTCCATTTTCTCTCGTGATTGTTTTCGCTTTGTCTCTATTCTGTTCTTCAATTGTTCTTTGATGGATCTGAAAAAAGTTTTTTCAGAGTGATCAATTTTTCCCCTAAATTCTTCACTAAAAACTAGACGTGTGAATAGATATACAGGCCATTGCATGAATGTAATGCTTCCTTGCAAGAATTGATACATTCTTTCCGTTGCTGTCGAGGGTGTGCGGATAGCACGTATCCTGCTTTCTTCTCGTTGTAGCGTACCAATCAGGGCCTCAAATTTATCAGGGAGAAGACAAACGAGAGGTATTTCTACTCGCAGGGGGTGAGGAATAGCTCCTACCTTCTTTTGCATCAAACCGTCATGTAGTTCAGCAAACCCTATGCCGACTGAACTTACTGGTATGACCCGAATGGGTATATGACGACTTCGTTGCATGATCAAGTCCTTGAATGCAGCTATTTGTTCCAGATTACTTAAAATATCTCGCAACGAATAGTTTTCAAGGAGATCCCACTTTGTTATGATGAAATGGACCGGTTTCTTATGGTTCTGTATTATTGGAAGAATGAAGCGTAAGTCGCTTGAGAGGCGGCTTGGATGATTACCCATGAATTCGAGAATCTTCTGACCATCGAGTATTCCAAGAAATACATCCGCTTCATGGATCATGTTATTGAATTTTTCTACAGCTTCTTGATCTTGTTCATCTGTTAGGAGTTCTCCTGCATAATCAAAGTAGGTAAAGTGAAAACTCTCAAAATTAACCTCAGGATTTGCTCCATCAACACAACAAGTAAAATGCCAATCTGTACGGTCTCCAAGCAGTGTTCCTCGCGGCCACGCTTTTTTAGGATCTGCAACTGTTGTGTCTGCTGTATCAGCAACTATTGTATAAATTCTAGCGAGCTCTTTTCCCTGCTCGAGATTGTCAGCTTTCAGAAAGAAACCAATATCGTTCCTTTGTACCGAAAGCTTATCATACATACTTGCGAGGAAAATCGTTTTACCGGAGCCTGGTACCCCTAAGACCATAATCTTATAATTCTTCAAGTCTTCACTATGGTAGTTCTTCACTCCTCCATCCTCCTTTTTATTCGACTATCTGAACGGATGATCTAGGTAGCCTGCACATTAACAGCGTTATCTGTGAAGGAACTTCAAATCCCTATCTGTATCGTGGTCCAAAAAAATCACTGGAAAACTTCCTGCGCTCCCTCATGAGCAGAATACCTTCATGAGCAGACAAGTGTCCCTGCAAGCGTTCTCTCAACACGGCAAGAGCTAGATAGCTAGTTATGTATCTATCGCGTTGGGCCTGGACACTCTCGCTTTCCATAGTACTATCAAAAAGGATTTGTCGCATCCATTTCCAAGGAGATACTCTTGGTCTCTGGAGTACGTTCGAAGACAGTGAGATAGAGTGTTGCTCCTGATTGATGATGCGGTCAAGATTAAGCACGGGGTTGTAAGTTCGAGTCTGAACGTGAATACGGTTAAGAGCATTATCAATAGCCTGATCAGAAACTTGCTCAAATGCTGGATTGAAAACACTATCAAAATTACGAGAGAGAACGTTAGGTATATTGAAAGAGATTCTGAAGTTAATGTTGAGGTTAAACAGGAGAGCACGATTAAAGGCTAGTTCAAAAGTATCATCAATGGCCCACGGGATGCGCAACGAGATAACGGCAAGCGATCAATAAAAAGCTTCTTTTTTGAGCAAGGAAAAGGGAGAGAAACAGAGTAAATAGACATCTGTCGATATAAAGAGGCTGCCAAGGAGGACGTCATCGGTGAGAGGGAAAAACCAGCAGCGTGGATCAGTGCCTACGCCGCAGGAAGAAAGCCAAAGCCAAAGGAGTGGGCAAAGGTGGCAGGAAGGCCATGGATGGTGAGAGTGAGCGGGGGAGCAGTTGTAGAGCGAGCGTTGCGAGCCAGGCGCTGCTCCCAGGTGAGGCGCCAATGAGCGCGCTCGGCTCGGGTGAGAATGGGTGGATGGGTGGCCACCGTGTGATGTGCCGTCGGCGTTGCAGCCCGGGTCAAGGAAACGGTTTGGGAGCGCATCAGAGTGATCCAATGCCGTCGGAGTTGACAACGTGGCCAATCCTTCCAAAACACTGGGCAACACGCGATGAGTTCAGGCGTCTTTGGGGGAGATTGAGGCGACGGGGGAACGGGTGTGGAGAAAACCGCTTGAAGAGGGGTGGTTGGCCAGAAAACGGCGCTGACCCGGCGTGGTTTCGTGGTGTCAATGCTTTCTTGACACGCAGAGCGTAGGGCGCAGGTCCGGCAATCCCCGATACGAGCCGCATACTGTTCATCAAGAATAAAGTCGCGGACTCAGAGCCATCTTTTTACGTGCAAAAACAGGATTTTTCGGGCGAAATAAAGTTGTGGACTGGCATATTTCATATTGTTTTCCAGAACTTTCAAACCAAGAATAAAGTTGCGGACTCAAACTCAGTTTATCTACTACAGATAAGCAAACAGAACGAAAACTAAACCTCTCAATTGAAGACATTTGGACTAAATAACCAACATGTATCTACTATCAAAGTCACTTAAGAGCCGATTTTCTGAACGGATGACACAAGTAGCAAGCACAGGTTGGAGCAAGAAGTGGACACACTTTTTAAGCCGATGGTGCTACACTTGATGTTGCTGTCCCACCTATCCCTTATGCCCCATCCGGAATCATCTTTTTGGCGTGCGCAACAAGTTGCTTCATGTGCGCATCCACTGCGGTCTGAGCCGGATTTTGAGGTAGACTTGATGCCATGCTATCCACTAGTTGAGCATGGGCCATTACCTGCGCTGCAAGTACTTTTCCTTGTATAGCGCTTTGCTCAGCAGTAGAAGCGCGTCCTTCAGCTTTTTCCATACAATCTGCCGCCATATCTGCTTCCCCACGGTGTACCTGACTGCCAAAGAGCCAGCCAACAGCACCAGCCGTGACTGCTTGCAGTGCAGCTAATAAATATGCAAAATGTCCCCACGTTGGGTCACCCATTGAAGTAGTCGATAAAAGGTAGAATACTATCCCTAAACTAATAACGAATACGAGGGTCAGAATCAAGGCAACCCAAGTCGCCATTTCATCCTTCAGCGATTTCATCAGCGATTGCATGTGTTTTCCCTCCTTTTCAATTTGAGACGATCTTTTTGCTTTTGAATACGAATCCTGAAGTCTTCGCTTGGAGTCATCTGTATAGATCGCTCCATCGTCATCTCACTGAATACTGACAGATCATCCAGAGACCATTGATAACATCCAGATTTATACTTGTGCTGGCTACTTGGGACATCCGTTCGTAGAAAACAATGGATGTCCCAAGTAGCCAGCACACCATGAGAACGTCCTTCCATCAATATATCTTGACTCGCTCTTCTTGACGCCTGATTGAAAGTCAGAGCCGGTATGTGCGTGTACTATTGGAACGCGGTACTAACTTTTGAAACTGCGTTGGTACTCTTCGTCCGTCACCTTATCCATCCAGCAAGTAGCTTTGCCTAGGGTGATCGCAAGGTGAGCCATGAAGCTTTTAGGCCCCGCACCATGCCAGTGCTTCTTGCCTGAAGCAATAGAGATACTGTCTCCGGGATTGATCTCATGTCGCTGTTCACCGGACTCATCAGACACCCGTCCATGTCCAGCCACAACATAGAGAATCTGCCCTTCCGGATGCGTATGCCAGTTGGTTCGTGCTCCAGGCTCAAAAAACACGAGAGCGACTTGCATGTCGATGAGTGTTGGGAGAGTGTTGGATACTTCATGCAACCAGACTGTGCCTGTGAAGTGTTGCTCTTCCCCGCGTCGGGATATCATTTGCGCTGCTGGAACCAGCTGTATTCGTGTTTCCTCTTGCATATCTGCCTCCTTCTTTCTGAAAAGCTCTTCTTAATGCTTGTTCTACGAAACACAACGACCTCATCCTGCAAGGCAAGCACTGCCTTTCACAGCATTATGTCAACAACGAGTTTTTATACTCGTCCTGAAGAAACATGTTCTCCGGTCCTGGAAGGGGTTGACAATTCGTTAATGATATCAACGTTGCAGTCTACCGGGATCGGCCTTCAACTCAGGAAAGTGATCGCACCTCGTCTCATGTGGCCAGTCTGGAGCGCAGCCATCGTCAGTGATGACCAACACTCTGCCTTCGATCTCCTCATTCCTGAAAAGGTCGTTCGTTTGCTGTTCGATAGAGAGTACAAATGCCCACTTGCCTACAGAGTTTTGTCCTATCATCCAGGTCTAACTCCTCTCATTGCCGTTGCGAGTGCTAATTATCTCATGGATCGAGCCCGCTCTCCCCCTACAGGTACTTCACTCTCAAATGAGTGAAGCAGAGCTGCACGTTGTCCACCTCAACTGTGCTGCTCTCTTTTACGATCAACGTAGAGTCGCGAGCGACAGATCGTGTTGGATAGCGCGTATCCGGGTCGAACTGATGCATCGTTACACAACGCTCCCATTCAACCGACCTCCTGCAATACACTCTCCTCCGAGCATTCTCCCTCTTTTCATTGGCTACGGTGATCCAGGGATCATCACGATCCGGTTGCTCAATTGTTTCTCGGTGCTCAACCTTAGCGTGTGTTTTCTGCCTATCTCAGCCGAGCAAACGAATGTAGCAACCGGATCGTCAATGTTTATTTTGGGAAGTCACGGCCTCATACGCTTCACATCAGACTCCATGCGTCTGACCTCGTAGCCACAGAACAGGAAAGCGCATGAGACTACGCCAGTATCCGCCGAGAATCTGAATGTTCCGATGTTGTAATCCCTCTCGCAAAGCGGCCCTAAACGAATGTCAAGGACTCCATGGTAGAGATTGGGCCACTCTTCACTCGCAACACAGGTGATCTCACGCACTTCGCGGTCATCCCTATCCTCATCTCTTTGTCCAACCCGCTGACCGACCAGGAATTTCACCACTTTGTGTTGACCTGGTTCCGCTTCTGGCGCCTCAAAGAAGATGTCGAGCCGGTTGACCCACAACTCTTTGTGGCCTGGAATGAAGGGGAACATGTCGCGGCCGAGCCGGATGCCGAGATGCTTCGGCGCTTCCTCCCGATTAAAGCTGCCCTGGAAGCGATGCCAGGCATCCGGGAATTCGTGCCTGATGTCGAAGTAGCGCAGACCTGCGCCGGGAAGATGACGCTGGGCAACCTCGTTGGCGGCCCGGCGCAAAACTTCCCCGCCCTCACGCGCCGTGTAGTTCAGATGCAGAATCAGGTCGGTCACGCTATCGATATCGAACTGATTGTTCTCCTGCGGAAGCTCGATGCGGACCCGGCAGACAGTGCCCATGAACTCGAATGGCAGGTACCGTTCGTCGCGGAAGTTGAGTTCGAACAGACCCGAGTCGTTCTGACCACTCGATGTCGCGATGGCCTCTGTTGCGGCATACTGGGTAACAATGCGTGGGTCATCGTACACTGGTCGGTAGCCGTTGTCGAAATCATCGTCGTCGCAGCACTCGACGAGCGGATCGCGCAGGCGCGGGTGAACCCTCGTCATGCTGCGCAAGAGGGTCAGGCGGCAATGCACACCGGTATAGGGGCCGACGACGCAAGGAATGGTCAGCGACACATTTCTGATACGACGCATGTAGTGGCCGGGGTAGTCGAGATCGAACATCCATTCGGGGATTTCGATCTCACAGCAACCAGTTTCTTTGAGAAGCAGGAACTCACGTGGAAAATGCAGGCGCAGAGAGAAGTGCTTGGCCAGTTCATACTCGCGCACGTTTTCGTCGAGGTAAGCCTTCTCCATATGGCGCAGCGCGAGTTGCAGCCGCTCACCCGCGAGTAGCCCTTCATGCAGGCTATCCCATGTCTCAGCAGGCAGGAAGTGGCGCGCCGTATGGCCGCGTTCGTAGTTGAATGCGCGCTGGGCTTGCTGAGCAGTGCAGAGCGCCAGTTCGTACATGCGGCTGTACAGCATGGCGGTATCCTGCTGCAGGTAGAGGTAGAGCGCGTGATTGGTGAATTTATCACGCAGGAAGTCCTGCACCTCAGCAGAGTGTTCCATTTGCTGCTGGTGATTATTCAGTTCGCGCAACACGATATCGCGTCGGCGTTCAGCAGCAAGAATCTGGCGCTCGATCTGCTCATTCTCGATATCGAGAACCTGCACTTGTTGCCGCCAATCTATTTCTCGTCGGTCCCATCCAGCCTGCGTCAGGCGAAGCCCACCCGTAGTACCCGCGCTGCCAGCCTGCGAGTTAACTATCTGGGATAGACCAGAAAAGACTCCTTGCAGCTTTGACCCGATAGGAATCGTGGCGAAATCAACTGTACCGACATTGACATCTGGTATGATGCCCAGGATTGTGCCAATCCCTTCCAGGATTCTGCCTGTTTCCTGACCGCTAAGGGTAACCTCGGTGAGCGCCTCGTGTTCTACTTCGCCGCTGATCAGACCATTCTGTATCAGTAGGGCGTTATATTGTCTGCGGGACTGATTACCTGCCTGTGTCTTTTGAAGGGCCTGCACCTGCCAGTCGCCTTCTCGCCACTGGTTCTGCCGAATCTCCAGTGTCAGTTCCAGAAGCTGGCGCTCATGGATTTGACGCAGGGAGGCGAGGTACTCGGCATCTCCTTTCTCGAAGGCGGCGAGTAAGGCTGAACCAAGCTCTTTCACCTGGTTGGCAAGCTCCTGCGCTTTTTGTATCAGGAACATAAAGCGATAGGGGCTGGGGGGACAGCAGCCGTCCTCTTCGTCGGCACAAGGCCCGTCGGCTGTTTGCCATCCATTGCGTAGTTCAGTATTTCCCCAGTATGACCTGTCCCTATCGCGATGCCCTTCTCTTAATCGGCGTGCATCGAGGTAATCGTGGATCAATGTTAAGCCATCGTCCACGAGATCGTAGAGAGCGAGCAAGCGAGGATTCAACGGTGCGCATGCAGGGTGGAAGTTGATAACAGCCTGCTCCTTTTGCTGTGTATTGCCAGTATTGGCTTCCTTGACGGAACGCGGGCGCATCCCCAGAATATATGCCTCCATATCAAGGATGAGTCGCGCCTGCTGGAACGCTTCGGGTGAATTGCGACGCATCAAGGCCTCTGCCCATTGATGCAAGGTTTCAAGGTAGTGCAGCATGATGGAGCGATTACGCGCCTCATCATCTGAG
>Ga0137378_10004681_pt1 | contig 11805 bp, 10 predicted proteins | sample SagtaG_21_FD_104813 | JGI IMG/M metagenome (GOLD analysis project Ga0137378, IMG submission 104813) | Vadose zone soil microbial communities from Sagehorn Ranch, Mendocino, California, USA - Sage2_L_60_16 metaG | ecosystem: Environmental > Terrestrial > Soil > Vadose zone | place: USA... | reverse complement strand
GGAAGTCGCCGCGAAAATTCGCGCAACAGGAATCCCGTTGAGTCTCAATTTTGTGATTCATCGGCGCAACATTGATCGTCTGCCCGAAATAATTGGTCTCTCGGAAACACTCGAAGCTGAGAGAGTCGAGCTGGCCAATGTGCAGTTTTACGGGTGGGCTTTTCTCAATCGCGCGGTGTTGCTTCCAACACGGGAACAAGTCGTCCGCGCACGAGAAATCGCGACCGCAGCAAAAGCGCGGCTCGCCGGCAAAATCGATATCTTCTACGTGCTGCCGGACTATTACGAGACTCGGCCCAAACCTTGTCTCAACGGCTGGGGACAGCGATATCTGACTGTCAACCCGACAGGCGATGTGCTCCCCTGCCCGACTGCCTCATCTGCGATTCCTGATTTGCGTTTCGAAAATGTCCGCGCGCGCGCACTCGATTGGATTTGGCAAGAATCTGAAAGCTTCAATCGCTTTCGCGGCACTGAGTGGATGCCGGAGCCCTGCCGAAGTTGTCCGCAAAAGGAAATCGATTTTGGCGGTTGCCGTTGTCAGGCCGCATTGCTAACCGGAAACGCTGCAAACACAGACCCAGTCTGCGAATTGTCGCCAAATCGCGCGCGTGTGGACGCAGTATTGCGCGATGTAAATTTAACAAGTGATCATGCGCATCATTGGACCTACCGCATCAATCCAACTGTCACGTCGTTAGATCGTTCAATCGTTACTGCGTCGGTTCGCGAATGAAACTTGAGACGTGGATCCGCGGATTCCGGGGAGCACAGGCTGCTAGCCTGTAGTTGCCGGCAGCCCTGCCGGCAACTTCTTTCACGACGCAACTCGATGGCGATAATCATTTCCCCGTCTCGGCAAGCTGCCGAGACTAACAGGCTGGCAGCCTGTGCTCCCCAGAATCCTTTCGGCGCCTTGGGTTCGTCGCGAGGCTCGCTTTAACGGCGAGCGATTCACTATTCAGCAGTTACTAATCTCTGATCTCCGACCACTGACTGCTACGGACTCGGTTGCGGCGGCGGGGTGGGACGTTGCCTCGGTGTTACATTAGGTCGCGCAGTCGGTGTTGGTCTGGCCGTAGCCGTAGGAGTCGCCGTTGGTGTAGCTGTGGGCGTAGATGAGGCAGTCGCCGTAGCAGTGGGCGTTGGCGTTGGGGTTGCAGTCGGCGTTGGTGTAGGCGGCACTGTAGCTGTCGGCGTAGGACAAGGCTTCAGCGCGCACCCAGCTATATTGACTGTGTCAACGCGCCAGCCCTCGCCGGAGCCACTGGTATCGGAAGCCATCCGCCAGCGCAGCTTGCTGTTTGCAGAAAAAGCGAAAGGCAGATTAACCACTGTGGTGATGAAACCCTGCGAGTTGCCGCTCCAAGCCTGACGACCTGCAATCGGACTACCCCGGTCTGTGCTGATCGCGCGATTATACCCTCCCATGGCAAAGCTCCCGCCGGCTGCAAGAATATCTTGAAACGTATTTCCGCCGTCAGTGCTGAACTCCAGCACGCCGCCGTCGAACCCAAGGTTCGGGTTTGGGCCGGAGGCTTCTAGATTGAAGTTGTGCCGAAACGTTAACGTCAGTTGCCCCGGGGGAAGAAGCAAGAGTGGCGAGTCAAGGCGTTTGTCGCTCACTACAGCCGGATCATCGATGAATGCAGAGTTGGGCGGTGTATCAGCAGGGGGCACCGGCACTCCAGAATTTGACGTCACCCAAAGAGGCGGCGGGCCTTGGGCGTTCGTTGCTACCCAGTCTGGAGGCAATGCGGGCGGGGTAACACTGTCGAAGTCCTCTCTCATCATTACCGGCACCAAGCAGGGGGGTGAGCACGAAGGAGCCGGGGACGGTGTCGGTCCGACTGCGGCCGAAATATCGACCCGGCCCCAGCCAGCAACATTGTTTGGTGGTCCCGCCGATCCGCACAGCTTGTAGGCGATAAAATGCGCCGCGTCATTCAACGTTGTCCGACTTCCGGAAATGTTGTGACGCAAATCTGGTCGCGCACACCACAGCAATGTCATGGCGCCAGCGATATGCGGAGTCGCCATCGACGTGCCGCTAAGGCTCACATAAGCGGTATCGGACGTGTTATAGCTGGAACGAGTGCCTGTGCCCGGCGCACTGATATCGGGCTTTATCCGATTACTCCCATCGACTGTCACCGGCCCGCGGCTGCTAAACGAGGCTATGTTGTCGGTGCCGGTATTCAATGCGCCGACGGTGTAAGATGCCGCGTAGATAGCTGGAGGATACATTATAGTGGAACAGTTGGGACCGTCATTGCCCGCGCCAGCCACCATCATGATCCCGGCGGCAGCTTGAGCTTCGACAGCCGCTTGCAATGTGTTAGCCGAACAACCTTCCGAAGGCGGGCAGACCCACGAGTTACTCGTAATATCGGGAGCTCTGAGTGGATCGCCCTGCCCGCCGCCTACTGGATAAGGCGCCAGGAACCATTCCATGCACTCGATGTATCTGGCCGGCGTGCCATTACCCTGATCCATATTACGACAGCCGACCCACTTTGCGCCGGGGGCCATCCCGATCTGATTGCCCATGCCATCGTCGCCAATCGCGGTCCCCATCGTATGCGTGCCATGACCGTTGTCATCACAAGGGAACGGCGAATCGTTTCCACAGGGATTTCCGGTGCTGTCATGGATCGAGTCATGCCAATTGTAATTGTGATCGGCCATGACTCCATCCCAGCCACGGTAGTGAGGCTTAAGCGCGTTGTGCGTCCAGCGCTGGCCGGTATCAGCTCCGGCGACGGTAATTCCCTGACCCCGAAATCCGAGCCCCCACACATCCGGAGCGTGCGTATATGCAATGCCCGGTTCAATGGTCGCCGGATTCTGCGGTTGCGAAGGGGCGGCGGTAATCGCATCCGGCTGAGGCAGCAGATTTTTAATGGTTGGATTGCCTTCTACTCGTGCTACATCGGGATGCGCCGCCAGCGTTTCGGCTACCTCGCGGCGACCTTTGACCAAGATCGCGTTGACAATGTAAAAGGAACGATGCTCAACACCGCGCTCACGCAGCCATCGCAGGATCGGTGCTTGTGTCGCCTGGCGTTTGTTCCATAACGCATCGTACACGTAGCGACCTTTTTCAGCCTTAGTCGCTAAAGCTGCCGCTCCGCTCAGGTCGGCCTGATCTGCGAGCACAACGAAAAATTCAGCCTGCCGCCCGTTGGCCGTGTGCTCAATTACCCACGGCGCGATCTTGAGGTAAAAAGGAGGACGCGGTGATTCCCGGGCGCGTTGCCCGGTCGCGCGCGAGGAACTGATTGTCCCTACTGCGACCATCCCGGCCGCGAGAAACAACACGAAGCAAAGGACACGCCTCAATCGTGACGTTTTGGATCTGTGGTCCGAATTCATGATCATCGGCGCCGAAGCTACTACTTTTTACCCAGGAGCGAATACGGCTGTCAATATTTTTCCAGCGTCAATCTGGGTAGCGCACGTGCCCTCGCATGGTGGCGACTCCGAAAGCTCTTTCGCGAGTCGCGGAGCGGCTGACACGCTCAATCCAAAATCAGGTTGTCGGAAAGTTCGTTTCGGCGGGACGCCCCTTCGACTTCGCTCAGGGCAGGCTTCACCAGCAGCCGAGACGTATGCGCTACCCAATTATCTCACCGCGTGGCCGGGCGCGGCACCGGCGTGGGTCGCCCCCTTGGTGTTACGTGAGGTCTGGCACTAGGCGTCGGCCTGGCTGTAGGCGTTGGAGTCGCAGTAGCTGTTGCTGTCGGGGTCGGTGTTGGCGAGTCGATGATTGTTGCTGAAGGGGATGGCTGCGGCGTTACAGTTGACGTGGCAGTCGCCGTCGGCGTCGGACTTGGTGGCACAGTTGAAGTTGGCGTTGCAGTTGCAGTTGCGGTAGCAGTCGATGTAGGTGTTGCGGTCGCCGTTGCAGTAGCAGTAGGCGTAGGCGTTCCTGTGGGCACTCTAAAGGCATAGATTTTGTTATCGGCACCAAAATAAATCCGGCCGCGAGCAACCATGCCGGTGTTCCACTGACGTGTGCCGCTCATCAGTTCGTTGGTGCCGCCGCCGACATAAATAATGGCGCCGGTGTCCCCATCGTAGGCGTGCAATCGCTGGTCGCCACTGCCTGTCGTGGCCGCGTACCAGACAATCATGTTGGTCGTCCCGTCAGTTGTGGTTACCCACGGCGAGCCGCGCCCGTTCTGATTTTGGCTCCAGCCAAACGTGATCGTAGGCGGATTTGTCGGAGTAATCTTATAGGCCCTGATAGTGCCGACGTCGTTGTGAAAACCAATGTACGTTCCTTGACTGGTATGATAAGTGACAGCTGATGTTCCTCTGTTGATCCCTCCGACATTCGCCTGGTACGGGGTCCCGGGGATACCGCCGAGATTGTTGCGGTTGAGCAGATAAGCGTTGCTATCTTTGCCCAGGGCGAGCACAAGCTGGGGAGGCATAGCTCCGGGAACATCGACGATGGTTGCGCTGACACCGCCCAGGTCAGTATCGCTATTATCCAGATTGAACCAATTGAATGGCGCCCAGTAGTCGGTAGGTTGACCGCTCCATGTCGGTCCCGCTTGCAAACGGATAATGGCTTCGCCGCCCAGCCAGTTGCCGCCGGTGTTAAACGTATTCCCTGTGACCACAAACATGTTTGTGCCATCGCTGGCAACGCCACCGTGTCCCCAGATGCCGCCGCCTATAGCGGTTGTGGCCCAGCCATGCACATTGGTAGGATTGTTAATATCGACGCCCACGACCCAGCCGTGATAATTGCCGCAGTCGCCCAAGTAGCCAGAGTAGGACGAGTATACGATCCCGTTCACAAGAGCGAGGCCACCCCGTTGTTCCTGCGCCAACGAAACAAAAGGTATACTGTTGTAAACAACAGTGGCATTGAGGTCCACTGGCCAGCCTGGAGTTGTGGCCCCACTGTCCACATTCAACGAGTAAATGAAATGCTTAATTGGGCTGCCGTTGGTCAGCGCGTCAAAGAAAAGGCGACGAGAAGCGAGATCGACCACGGGCGTGCCTGTGATACCAGTGGGATTAAAACCTCCGCACGGGGTGGTTGGAACGGGGGAACCAAGATCGGTGCGCGACCAGATCGGAAGGCCTGTCGTGGCATCAAGCGCATAAACGTTGTTCGATTCCGTCACCGCAATGATCATCGGCCCGTTCGGACCGCCCTCGATGTAAAGCGGCTGTGCGTAAACGTTGCCGGAAATCGTGCCGTTGAAGTTGAGGTCGCGTGTCAGGTTGGCCGCGTTGGCCGGCGTGAAAGCCGCATCGATGTAAACGCCGTCACGAGAAACATTGTTGTGCTCCTGAGTGACGTTCACCTGCGCGTTCGCCGGAAGAACTGCACTCCACATGGCAGCGATGAGAAGTGAGAAAATGGAAATCGAAGGTTTCATACGCCCGCGAGCAATCAGCCCGCGTTACCTTTTACCACAATGCGCCGCATTCCTGTCAAGCATTTGCGGCAAAACAATTCGTACGTCTCGGGTAACGCTGTTGTTAATTCTTCGCAGTAGCGTTTAACGGCGATTACCTAAGCAAGTTCTATCAGTGCGCGCGGCCAATCTGGGGAGCGCAGGCTGCCAGCCAGCAGTCGTCGGCAGCTTGCCGACGACACTGTGCGCGAACCAAAGAAGCCACTGACTGTGCAGACTTCTCGGCAGGCTGCCGAGAAGAACAGGCTGGTAGCCTGTGCTCCCCAGAAAATCCACTGCGCTCCGTGGCGTCTGTGCGGTCTGTTTTATCGGCTCTCGACAAGCACCTGGCACGACTTACTCAGCTCGATCTGCGCGCTCACTTTCCGATTTTGCGCAGCCTGTTCATTCAGGCCCGCCGTGAGCGCACGAATTTCGTTCTCCTGTCGCACGGTAGTGGCCTGGAACTCCTGCCGCTGTTGCGCAATGGTCGTCTGCTGCTTCGTCACCGTGGACTCTAACTCCTCGACTTTGCGGTGCTCTTTAAGGAACTCGTTGAGCAGCATCGCATTCACCTGGTCGTAGCGCACGCTGTAAGGTTTTCCTTCCTTGTCGCGCACCACCAAGTCGGGGTTCACTTTTTCCACGTCTTCCGCTACAAGCCCCAACTGCGATTTGCCGTCCGGATCAATTTCCTTTTTGTACCGGAAGGTCACTGGTTTAAGTGCGAGCAGCGCTTCGCTGTCTCGGTCCATTGATTTGATCGCTTCCTTGAAACGCTTTGAGGAGGTATCGGTACCGAGCTTATTTCCGGAGGTAATGAAAACGGCCGATCCGTTCGCAGCCGTTTGCCCGAAAATACTGCGTATGCGGCAGGTGTCGCTCTCACCAGCAACGCCTTGGATTCCTTGGCCGATATAAACATTACCGCTGCCGCTCGTTTGGTTGAAACCGGCGTGGTCGCCTATAGCGGTATTGCCGCTGCCGCCGCTGATACTAAATAGCGCTTCGAGCCCGATTGCCGTATTGAAGTTACCGGTGTTGCTTGGGCCCACTGCGGCTGAGTCGCCTACCGCAGTATTGCCATTGCCGGTAGCGGTCGCGAGGGCAGACTGGCCCACCGCGGTGTTGTTAGAACCATCACCGTTAAAGCCCAGCGCTACATAACCGACAGCCGTATTTCTATCGCCCGTGCTATTGGTCACGAGCGCCTGCCAACCGACGGCCGTGTTGCCAAAGCCGGTAGTGTTGCTATTGAGCGCCACACCACCGATGGCCGTATTGTTGCTGCCGGTCGTGTTGAAACCAAGTGCCGCAACACCGTTGGCTGTGTTCTCGTCCCCGATGGTGTTGTTAGAAAGCGCTTGATCGCCAGTGGCTGTGTTGTTTACGCCGGTGGTGTTGTGAAAGAGCGCTTCAAAACCGCTCGCTGTGTTGTCGTTGCCGTCTGTGTTGCTAAAAAGAGCGAATGCTCCATTAGCCGTGTTTAGGCTGCCCATGGTGTTGCTTAAAAGCGCCCCTGCGCCGGTGGCTGTATTGTTATCTGCTGTGTTGGCAAGGAGCGCCCCCGCGCCAGTGGCGGTGTTGAAGCTGCCGAGCATGTTGCTCCTAAGCGCGAGGTAGCCAAGTCCGGTGTTGAAGCCGCCTGTCGTAAGGCTAAGCAGAGCGACTTGCCCTTCGGCCGTGTTGCCGCCGGGATAACCTCCGTCCGGTGGTGGGCTCACTGCCTGCGCTTTTGGCATCAGGCCAAGCCAGACGAAGCCCAGTTCGATGAGAAAGAGTGAAGTTGCTCTTTTTAGCTGAATCAGCGTGTGCATGGCACATTTCCTTTCTGGTGCCCCGCCGTGTTGTTTCTGCAGTTCGCAGGTCCGGAAGAGGCGAAGAACCTGGCGGGGAAATGCCCTCCGCCCTGATTCAAGATCCCGTGGCGACGCCGAGTTTGACAAAAATCTCGCTAACCTGTCAAATCAATTCGCGCTAAGCGCGCAGCGCCGTTTCGAGAGCGGTCAGCTTTTCGTCGACGCGTTACGACTATCGATCGATCACGCCTTCTTTATTTTGTCTTAATCTCTCAGCCAGCTTCACGCTTTTTTTGCCGCCGTTGATGACGAACGTATTGTTGTCTCCCAACGTTGCCCATGGCCCGTGCGGCACTTCGCTAAAGTCCACAAATCGCCAGTCGGTGACGTCGGTTTCCTTCAATCTGAGATAGTCACGCACGGCTGGCGAGACGTCGAGTCCGGCGCCTTTGTTGAGATTGGGCTTTGGCCGTTCGTTGCCAAACACGTATTGCCAATGGTCCGTTCGGAATGGTCCGGCATCTTCCCATTGCGCATAAGCGATTCGATTGTCGTTGCGGATCGCGACCCATCGACCTTTGCAAGTGGAAACAGCCGGGCCTTGGTACGCTTCTTTAAACCACGGAACAACGCGAGGCGCTTCCGGCTGATGGCCAGTGCGTGCTTTGTCGTTGTAAGGGAGTGCGCAGTAAAATGGGTTCTGCCGCGGCGTAAATTTTACCGGGATATAATTACTGCGATGGCCAGGATCTGGGTCATCAAAACCGCCGTAGCTTTTTGTCCATTGTTTGTCCCAGGAACTTGTGTGATTCGGAGTGAGATTATTTCCGCCTGGCTTTTCGCCGATCCAAAAGACTGTTGTTACGATACTTGTTTTCCACGGGTATCGCTCGGAACGCCGAGACTCGGATGACTTTCTGGTGAGCGGCTTGTTCTTGATCGATTCAGTCTGAGCGGCAAAACAAGCATCAACTGCGATGAAAACCACAAAACAGCAAGAGACAATTCGGCAGCGTTTCCCCATCACTTCGCGAATTGATTCCCTTTTAAACACTGCATGAAGCACGAAGATACTTCGCGGTTCGGGCATAGAGTATGCATTGTGACGCCCGATTGAAAGCGATATTTTTAGCTGCGAGCAGAACTCGATTTCCACATCACAGCCGCCGCCGAATACGAGCAGTTGAGTACAGCTCTGCTATCAGGGATAACAGACCTAATCAATGGGGTACTTGGTCAACTGATTAACGCTACTCTGACGTCGATTACTCAGGTGGGAAGGCATCATACCTGCGCGATCCTGCACCTTTCGCTCGGGCCACTAGATCTCAACCTGCTGGGATTGGACGTCGTGCTGGACAATTGCTCGGGAGGCGCGATCACGGTTGATATCACAGCCGTTACCGGCCAGGGCAATCTGCTCGGTAACCTGCTATGTGAGTTGCTCGGAGGTAACTTGATCAACCTTGGCGCAACCTTGCAGCAGATACTGAATCAAATTCTGGCGCTGCTAAGCCAATAATAGGGACGACTTGCTTTACGCAGATCTGTAGTTAGCAGCATTCAAGGTGGCTCATTCGTGGCTTCGCAGCCAGAGTGAGCCGCCTTTTGTTTCCATCGTTCCGATTCTGTTGGGAATCCTCGGCCTATTCACGCATGATCAGGGACGCTTGTCCTCGTCGTTCCTTGTCGAACACCGCGTTTACGCTCGTGCATGCCGTTATCTAATTGGCCAAGCCCGCTCTTTTCTTCCGCTCTCGAGCCCAGTCGGCCGACTCCGCCGCTATCCCTGAGATAGCCCGGTCCGTTACCCAGACTCTTTTGTCGATTTCTTCTCGGCTGTCTTGGTCTGAGCAGGCGAAGGACTTTTGGCCGGTTCCTTTGAGGCAGCGGATTTCTCGCCGGGCTCGGATGCTTTTTGAGGAGATTCCTTTTTGGCGGCTTCTTTGTACGAATCGCTTCGATAATCGGTGGTGTAGAATCCTGATCCCTTGAAAATCAGACCCGCGCCTGTGCCAAGCAGACGCTTGACCTTTCCGTGTCCCCACTTTGGCAACCGGCAAAGGTCCTTGGGGCATTCGCGGAACGGCTCGTCGCGCATTGACTGGAACGCCTCGAAGTTCTGGCCGCACTTCTGGCAGGAATATTCGTAAGTTGGCATGATCAGTCTGGATCGGTCTCCGCCTGCTTCGCAGACCGGGAAGTCTGCATTAAACAAGTTACAATTCAACCCTCCCAAAGCCGATGGCGAATTGACGACAGCCTCAGCAAACGCATGCTTTGAGTCAACAGCACGAACGCGGATCATAAAACGAATACTCCAGAGACAGAGGACAAATGACAGGGGAGAAGATCCTTACCAAACACCCGCTGGGGAAACGCGGAAGAAACATCAGCAGGCAAAAATACGAAGCGCTCAGGGAGGCTATCCTGTCGGCTTTGCGAAACAGGGAACTTACCCATACCGAATTGTTCAATCAGCTCAACAAGCGCTTAAAGAGTAAGTTCGCCGGAAATATAAGCTGGTATGGAGAAACCGTTAAGCTGGATTTGGAAGCCAGAAAAATAATAGAAAGAACATCTTCAAAACCTCAAAAATATCGGCTCAAACCAAACTGACTATCATGAAAGCAAACGAACCGACCGTTTACGGCGTCACTAAAGTCGCGCAACTCTTTCCCAGCATCAGGAAGATCAAGAACAAGTCGCTGCGCGAAAAGGTCGCTGCGGTCTGGAGCGAGGCCATCACCACGGGCTGCGGCGGCAAGGGCTGGACCTTCGCCGAGCTGCGCGCGGTTAAGTTCACACTGCTGGCCGGCGACATCAACATGACCTTCGTCGAGCATCTAAATTCCTGCGCGCGACAATGCATTGCGATCGCCGACGTCCTCAAGACGTCCTTCCGCTGCAGCATCCCCATCCAGCGCGATTACCTCATTGCTGGCGCGCTGCTGGCCGATGTGGGCAAACCGCTGGAGTATGATAAGGACACGTCGGGCAATGTGATCCAAGGCAAATTTGGACAGCAAGTGCGCCACCCCTTCAGCGGCGTCGCCCTCGCTTACAAGCATGGCATTCCTGGCCAAGTGCTGCATATTATCGCCACCCACAGTCATGAGGGCGACAAAGTGGAGCGCTCGATCGAATCGATCATTTTTCACCACGCCGATTTTGTGGACTTCGATATCGCCAAACTTCTCGGCAAACGCGCTGCGAAAAAGTGATTCTGAGACAGTTGATGGTTGAGAGTTGATTGCTGAGAGTTTAACAGCACCGCTCAACGATGAACGAAATCGACATCGTGCGCGACATATCGCGCAGGTTCGAACAGATCAACATTCCGTACATGCTCACCGGTTCCATGGCGATGAATTATTACGCCCAACCGCGTATGACTCGCGATATCGACATCGTGATTGCCATTTCGCCCGATGATGTCGGCCGCGTCGCTGCCTTATTTCGACCGGACTACTATGTGAGTGAGGAAAATATCCGTGAATCGATCGCTCACGAATCGATTTTCAACCTGATTCACCAGGAAAGCGTCATAAAAGTGGACTGCATCATTCGCAAAAACAGCGAATACCGGCGAATGGAGTTTGGGCGGCGCCAGAAGATCTCTGTGCTCGACTTCATAACGTTCATCGTAAGCAAAGAAGATCTGATTATCTCCAAACTTTCCTGGGCAAAAGAATCGAATTCCGACGTGCAATTGTCTGATGTGCGAAATTTGCTGGCGACCGGATACGACGACGCCTACTTGCGGCACTGGACGCGCGAGTTGGGTCTGGATAATTTATTAAAAGAATGTCTCACGTGACCGATACGCCGCATGAAATCGAGCGAATGGTACGCGAAAAAATCATGGCGCGTTCCGGCGAGGAACGTCTCATCATGGGCTCGCAAATGTTCGATAGCGCGCGTGAGATGATAAAAGCGTCTTTGCCGAAAAACGTTTCGGAGACGGAAGGGCGACGGCTATTGTTCAAGCGTATCTATGGCTGGGAACTTGAATCACGATAAAAGGATATGGGTTTGACCCTGGTTGAGAAGATTGCGGCGCGCCACGCGGATGGACTCGCGCCGGGCACAGTGGTACGCAGCGGCGACTTCATTTCCATCCACCCGCGTCATGTAATGACGCACGACAACACGGGCGCGGTGATCCCGAAGTTTGAGCAGATCGGGGCCACATCGATCGCCGATCCGGCGCAGCCAGTTTTCGCCATCGATCATGACATTCAAAATACTTCGCCGGAAAATCTGGCGAAATACGCGAAAATCGAAGCGTTCGCGCGCGAGCACGGCATCGATTTCTACCCGCCCGGCACGGGCATTTCACACCAGGTAATGGTGGAGCAAGGCTATGTTGTTTCCGGTTCGATGGTGGTAGCCAGCGATTCCCACTCTAATTTATATGGCGCAATGGCGGCACTGGGCACGCCGGTCGTGCGGACCGATGCCGCGAGTATTTGGGCCACCGGAGTTACCTGGTGGCAGGTTCCGCCGGTGGCGAAAGTCGTGCTGAAGGGAAAACTTTCGCCAGGCGTAGTCGGGAAGGATGTGATCATCGCGTTATGCGGACT
>Ga0137378_10004680_pt1 | contig 11805 bp, 8 predicted proteins | sample SagtaG_21_FD_104813 | JGI IMG/M metagenome (GOLD analysis project Ga0137378, IMG submission 104813) | Vadose zone soil microbial communities from Sagehorn Ranch, Mendocino, California, USA - Sage2_L_60_16 metaG | ecosystem: Environmental > Terrestrial > Soil > Vadose zone | place: USA... | reverse complement strand
GTTGACCTCGTACCAGCGGACCTGCGCGCCGGCCCCGCCCATGACGGTGTGGCCCACCCAGACGGCGACCTTCCCAGTCGTCGGGTCGACGCCCGAGACCGCGTGGGTCAGCCGGCCGTCCAGCGTGTCCAGCTTCCGTGTGGTCCCCTTCTGAGGCGCGTCGGGCGGGCTGGTGAACGAACCGACCGTGATCGAATGCGGCTTGCCGAGCACCGGTACCGTGGGGTCCGTCTTCTTCGGCTTCAGCTGGTAGACGGAGAGCTGCGTGCCCGAGCCGCAGATGTCCGGGCACTCGATGTCCGACATGGCCATGATGTAGCCGTTCGCCGACGGATCCGTCTGGATCGCGGGGACCGGCGTGAACGCCTGCGTGCCGTCCTGGTTCCGGAGGTCCTTGAACTTGCCGCTCTTGAAGGTGCTGGCGGCGGGGCACGTGGTGATCGGCCCGCTGCCCTGGGGCTTGCTGGTCCACAGCAGGTCGGACTCCGTGGCGTGCAGGTTGGACCCGGTCGGGTAGAAGTTCACCCCGATCGTCAGGAAGCCCTTCGTCTGCCCGAGCTTGGGGTAGTCGGGGAAGTTCGACGTCGTGTACCCGAACGCCGTGGTGTACTTGCACCAGCTGCTGGTCACCGACGTCGGGTTGTTGTCCTTGCTGAACCCCCACACCATGGTGGCCTGGTTGACGTCCCACACGTTGAAGTAGAAGCGCTGGGTGTCCGGGTCCCACAGGGCCATCGGGTCGCTCAGGCTGAAGTTCGAGTGCCCGGTCAGCTGCCCGAGTGTCCCGGAGGAGACCAGCCCGCCCGCCCGGTTGTACAAAGCGATCTTCAGGTTGATGATTTCGACGTATCCGTTCGGGCCGATCGCGCCGTTCGCGTCCGGCGGGGCCACGCTCGAGTCCGAGATGCCCTGCCAGCTGGTGCCGATCGTCGGGGCGGCGCCGTGTGGAGCGGCGGCGGTGGAGCCGGGGTGCTGAGCGGCGACCAGCGCCGCGGCGTGGGCCTTGGCCGCAGCCAGGACGGCCGGGCCCTTGATCGGCAGGTAGCCGTGCTGGTGCAGGTAGGCGAGCACCTGGGCGCGCGTGTACCCATGCCGGGACGGCGCGGCGCCCGCGGGCGAGATGGAGGCGAACACCCCTACCACGAGCAGCGCAGCGCCCAGGACGAGCGAAGCACGTTTCCTCACGATTCCCCCTCCTTGGGACGACGGTGGACGAATGTCACCGAATGACCGCGCATCCTTGCATGCTCGCTCAGCTTCGGCAACCCCCGGAGGAGGCGGGCTGGACTTCAACCGGATGACGTACCCGGGCACTTCCGTGGCGACGAACCCATCTGCGATACTTCCCGCCACGCGAAGGGGGACCACGTGGACAACGAAGGATGCCGTTTCCTGGGACGCCGGTCGTGGACAGGCCCGAGCAAGTGAAGAGATGCCGCTCGCCGGTTCGCGGCTTGGCGCGGTTGATCGTGCTCGTCGTGGGGTTGCCGATCTTGACCCTCGGCTTCACGGTCGGTACGGCGGCTGCCTCCGGGGCGGGCCGGGTGACGATCTACCCTGGCATCAGCAGCCCGGAAGGGATCGCGGCCGGGCCCGACGGGGCCCTGTGGTTCACCAACCATGGTGGCAACTCGATCGGGCGGATCACCACCAGCGGGCAGATCACGAATTACATCGGCACCGGCATCAGCAGCCCGGTCGGGATCGCGGCCGGGCCCGACGGGGCCCTGTGGTTCACCAACCAGGGCAACAACTCGATCGGGCGGATCACCACCGCCGGGACGGTCACCAACTACACCGGCACCCGCATCAGCGGCCCGTTCGGGATCGCGCCGGGGCCCAACGGGGCGCTGTGGTTCACCAACCAGGGCAACGACTCGATCGGGCGGATCACCACCACCGGGACCGTCACGAACTACACCGGCACCGGCATCAGCGGCCCGACCGGGATCACGGCCGGGCCCGACGGGGCGCTGTGGTTCACCAACCAAGGCAACGACTCGATCGGGCGGATCACCACCGCCGGGACGGTCATCAACTATGCGGGTACCGGCGTCAGCAGCCCGTTCGGGATCGCGGCCGGGCCCGACGGAGCCCTGTGGTTCACCAACTCCCTCAACAGCTCGATCGGGCGGATCACCACCACCGGGACGGTGACGAACTATGCCGGCACCGGCATCAGGGAGCCGCTCGGGATCGCGACGGGGCCCGACGGGGCCCTGTGGTTCACCAACTCCGACAACGGCTCGATCGGGCGGATCACCACCGCCGGGACGGTGACGAACTACACCGGCACCGGCACCGGCGGCCCGTTCGGGATCGCGGCCGGGCCCGACGGGGCCCTGTGGTTCACTAACAGTGGCAACTCGATCGGGCGGATCACCACCGCCGGGAGGGTCACCAACTACACCGGCACAGGCATCAGCGGCCCGACCGGGATCACGGCCGGGCCTGACGGGGCCCTGTGGTTCACCAACCAGGTCAACGGCTCGATCGGGCGCATCGCCACCACCGGGGCGGTGACCGATTACACCCATCCCGGCATCAGCAGCTTCCCGGAGGGGATCGCGGCGGGGCCCGACGGGGCCCTGTGGTTCACCTATGACGGGGACAACACGATCGGGCGGATCACCACCACCGGAACGATCACGAACTACACCGTCGCCAGGATCAGCGTCCCGGAAGGGATCGCGGCGGGGCCCGATGGGGCCCTGTGGTTCACCGATGACGGGAACAACACGATCGGGCGGATCACCACCGCAGGGACGGTCACCAAGTACACCGGCACCGGCATCAGCGTCCCGGAAGGGATCGCGGCGGGGCCCGACGGGGCACTGTGGTTCACCAACCAGGGCAACAGTTCGATCGGGCGGATCACCACCAGCGGGAAGGTCACCAACTACACCGGCACCGGCATCAGCAGCCCGGTCGGGATCGCCGCGGGGCCCGACGGGGCCCTGTGGTTCCCCAACAACGACATCAACGGCTCGATCGGGCGGATCACCACCACCGGGACGGTCACCAACTACACCGGCACCGGCATCTACCTCCCGTTCGGGATCGCGGCCGGGTCAGACGGGGCCCTGTGGTTCACCAACCAGGGCAACGGCTCGATCGGGCGGATCACCACCGCCGGGACCGTCACGAACCACACCGGCACCGGCATCAGCGGCCCGGTCGGGATCGCGGCGGGGCCCGACGGGGCCCTGTGGTTCACCAACCCCGGCAGCAACTCGGTCGGGCGGATCACCACCACCGTGACCCCTTGGATCGACGGGTTCACGCCCACGTCGGGTCCGGTGGGAACCACGGTGACGATCGCCGGCCATAACCTCCGCGGCGCCACCGAGGTCACCTTCAACGGCACCCCGGCCACCATCGTCTCCGATACCGCCACCCAGATCGTGACCGTCGTCCCGACCGGCGCCACCACCGGCCGTCTCTCGGTCACGACCGCGGCAGGCACGGCGATCAGCGCCGGGACCTTCATCGTGACCTAGAGTCACCAGCCGGAGGCGGCCCGAGGACGTCTCCAGAACAAAGAATGAACCGGCCGGTGCGCGGCTTGTGTGAGCGCGCCTCGGGCTGGACACTCTCATTCCGATGATGATCCGCACACGTCTCCTGGGTCCGGTCCTGGCGGTGACCATCTCGGTGGTGACCGGCGGGCCCGCCGCGGCGTCGCGCCCCAGCGACGGACCCGCCCCGGCCCCCGCGGCCGGGCGTGCGCTGCCACCGCCGGCCCCGTGCGCGGGCTGCTGGATCCCGCCCGTGGTCGCGGACTGGCAATGGCAACTGTCGGGGAGGCTCGACCTGTCGGTGGATGTGCCCATCTACGACGTCGACCTGTTCGATACCTCGGCGGACGTCGTGACGTCGTTGCACGACGCCGGGCGGCACGTGGTGTGCTACCTCGACGCGGGGACGTGGGAGAACTGGCGGCCGGACGCGAGCCGGTTCCCTCCCGACGTGCTGGGACGGAGGAACGGCTGGCCGGGCGAACGGTGGCTCGACGTCCGCCGGCTCGATGTGCTCGGGCCGATCATGGACGCCAGGCTCGATCTGTGCGTGCAGAAAAGCTTCGACTCTGTGGAGTTCGACAACGTCGACGGCTACCAGAACCCGACCGGGTTCCCGCTCACCGCGCAGGACCAGCTGGCGTACGACACCTGGCTGGCGAACGAGGCGCACGCCCGCGGCCTCTCGGCGGCGCTGAAGAACGACGTCGACCAGGCGAAGACGCTGCTGCCGTACTTCGACTGGTCGCTCGACGAGCAGTGCTTCCAGTACCGCGAGTGCGACAAGCTCGCGCCGTTCCTCGACGCGGGCAAGGCCGTGATGGAGGTGGAGTACCGGTTGGACACGGCGCGGTTCTGTCCGGACGCGAACCAGATGAACTTGAACTCGATGAAGAAGCGTCTGGGGCTCGGCGCGTACCGCGTGCCGTGCCGGTGAGGGCCACGAACGCTTGGTGCCGCGGCCGGGCCGTATTACGCTCCCCGCGACGCCGATCGAGCGTCCGAGGGGGATGAGCCGTTGAAGAAGTGTCCCTACTGCGCCGAGGAGATCCAGGACGAGGCCATCAAGTGTCGGTACTGCCGCAGGGACCTTCCCCCGACGGGCGCCTCCGCGACGGCGCCGCCGACGGTCTGGCCGCCGACGTCCGCGGCTCCTCCGGCCAGGGCGCCCGAGGACGTCTCGGCGCCCGGCCCGCCCATCCCGCCGGTCGACACCTCCGGCGCCCCGTCCGCGGGCCCGCCTTCGTACGCGTCCGAGCCGGTGGCCCTGCCTACCGCGGCCCCGTCGGTCGGCGAAGGGGCCCTGATGTTCAGTTACACGGGCGAGCGCTACCTGCTGGGGTACGGGAGCGACTACTTCGGCATCTGGGACAGGACCGTCGCGGGCGGGCCGGTCACCAGTTTCCCCCGGAACGACGATGGGTGGGACCAGGCCTGGCACCGGTTCATCGCCATGGAACCTCGTGCCATGGAGGTGCCGACGGGCGGCACTCCTCCGCCCGACGTCCGGGTCTCGGAGGGCCCGTACCGCTCGGGGCAGGCCGTGGCCCAATGGGTGGTCGGGCTGCTCGTCGTCGGGATCTTCGTGGCGATCCTGCATCTCGTGTTCGGCCTGCAGGATCTGAGCCTGGTGAGGAAGATCCGAGCAGGGGGGTTCGTCTCGCTGGCGGAGGCCCGGGACGCCGACCGACGGGTGAACGCCGTCAGCGTGATCGCAGGGCTGGTCAGCATCTCCACGATCGTGCTGTGGCTCGTGTGGCAGTACCGGGCGCACTCGAACCTCCGACCGCTGGGCGCGCGGAACCTCCGATTCACGCCGGGCTGGGTGGTGGGCTGGTGGTTCATCCCGTTCATGAACTTCGCCATGCCGTACCTCACGATGCGCGAGCTGATGAAGGCGAGCGACCCGGCCGGCGGTGCCGCGGACTGGCCGGCCCGCCGGACCCCGACGCTCCTTCCCCTGTGGTGGGTGGCCTTCCTCGTCCCGTTCGTCCTCGCCGCCATCGGGACCGGCGTCGCCGGCACCGACCGTACCGTCGACGCCAGCATCACCCGCCAGTCGTTCGCGCTGGCGGCCGAGGGGGTCCGACTCGTGGCCGCGGTGCTCGCGATCCTGGTGGTCCGGGCCGTCGACGCTCGCCAGGACGCGAAGCGAGCCCGCGTGACGGCGCTCTCGTCCCAGCCATCGGCGGCGGGTCCGGGGTGGTAGGCCCTGACTGAGCTGGTCACGCCCGACGTCACCCTCCACGTCGAGGTCGACGGCGAAGGAGAGCCCGTGACGGTCTTGGCGCACGGCCTGACCAGCTCCTGCCGGGAGCTCGCCGCCCTCACGTCGCTGGTCCCCGGGACGAAGGTGCGGTTCTGCTTCCGGGGGCACGGACACAGCTCGTCGCCCGAGCGCGGGTACCGGTTCACCGACTTCGCCGGCGACCTCGTCGCCGTGGCCGACGCGTACGGGGCCACCGCCGCGATCGGCACGTCGCTGGGAGCCGGCGCCATCGCTCACCACATCGCCGACCACCCCGACCGGTTCGACAAGTTGGTGTTCCTGCTCCCGGCGGGCCTCGACGTGCCGTTCGAGTACAAGGACCGGGTGCTGCACACCGCCGAGCTGATCGACGGCAGGCCGAAGGACGAGGCCATCGAGGCGCTCCTCGCGGACCCGGAACGCGTGGCGAACTACGTCCGCGCGCCGTGGCTGGAGGACCTCGACCGCCAGTTGCTGGCCGACCTGAACCCCGTCGGCATCCCTCGAGCGATCCGGGAGATCATCCACGACTGGCCGCTCCGCGATCGACGGGACATGGCGAAGGTGACCGCCCCCACACTCTTGATCTGCCGCAAGGGCGACGTGATCCACCCGGCGGCGGTCGGGGAGATCCTGGTGGACATCATGCCGAACGCCGAGCTGCTCATGTTCGAGGACGCGGACGACCTGTATCAGGGCATCCCGTTCCTGGTGCAGCGGGTCCGGGACTTCCTGGTGTCGTGACCGTCGCCGACGGCGAGCTGGAGACCGCCGCCGAGATGTCGGCCGCCGTGCACGAGGGCGAGGTCTCGCCCTCCGACCTGGTCGAACGCTCGGTGCGACGCGCCGAGGCATGGCAGGCCACGACGAACGCCTTCTGCTCGCTGTGGGGAGACGAGGCGGTGGACGTCGCGGGCTCGGTCGCTCCCGGCGGCGCGCGGCCATCCGGGCTGCCCATCGCCGTGAAGGACCTGTACGACGTAGCCGGGCGCGAGACCACGGGCTGCTGCCGGCTGTACGCCGGGAGGGTCGCGGAGCGCGACGCCCCCACGATCGGACGGGTCCGCGCGGCCGGCCTGGTCATGATCGGGAAGACGAACCAGCACGAGCTGGCGCTCGGGGGGACGAACCTGTACTCCTCGTGCGGCCGGACCGGCAATCCCTGGGATCCGGGGCGGATGACCGGCGGCTCGAGCGGCGGTTCTGCGGCGGCCGTGGCCGCGGGGGTCGTTCCGTGGGCCCTGGGATCGGACACCGGCGGGTCGATCCGGATCCCCGCGTCCTTCTGCGGCACGTTCGGCCTGAAGCCGACGACCGGGCGGATCCCGATCGATGGTTTGCTGCCGCTCGCGCCCACGATGGATACGCCCGGTCCGATCGCGGCCACCGCCGGCGACCTGGCCGCGCTGTATCGGATCCTCGCCAGGACCCCGGAACCGGCCGGCTCCCGGAGCGGCCCCTACCGGCTGGCGCTCGTCGGCGGCTACTACCGCGACCACGTGCATCCCGACGTCGTTCGGGTCGTGGAGCAGGTCGCGGCCACGTTCGAGGCGCTCGGTCTGGTGACCGAGGAGGTGGAGGGCGACGGGATCGACGACGCCAGGGCGACCTGGCGACGGGTCTGTTACCCGGAGTTCGTCGACGCCCATCCGGCGCTGGCCGGCCGGTGGGACGGCGTCCTGGATCCGGCGATCCGATCCGCCGTCCAGGAAGGGGCGGCCCGGAGCCCCCAGGAGCGGGCGGACGCCGCGGTTCGCCGCGCGGAGATCGAACGCTGGTTCGCCCGGCGCCTGGAGGACGCCGATGCCCTGCTGGTCCCCACGACGGGATACCCGGCCCCGCTCGTGGATCAGCGCGAGTTCGACCTCGGTGACGCCGGGAGGATCGACCTGGATCGGGTCGGCCCCGGCTGGTTCACGTGTCCGGTGAACCTGGCGAATCTCCCCGCGGTGAGCCTGCCGGCCGGTTCGTCGGAGGGGATGCCGGTCGGCGTCTCGCTGGTCGGACGTCCGGGCGACGAAGAGGTGCTCCTGGCCCTGGCCCGGTCGTGGGAGGAGGCCTCCGGGTACCGCGCCCGCCGCGGGTAGCATGGCCCGATGGCGTCGGAGGGGCGGGAGGAGCGGTCCTCGGGCGAGAGGCGCAGCGGGACCGCGGCCGGCGGACGCGCCACCGGGACGCCCGAGGACGCCGGGAGGATCGATCTGGTCGGGGCGGCGGCGGTCGCCCTCGCCGCGCTGCAGTTCGGCGCGGTGGTCGTCCTCGGGAAGATCGTCACGGATGGCGGCCTGCCCGTCCCGTCGTTCCTGGCGATGCGCTTCGGGCTGGCCGCCGTGCTGCTGGCTGGGCTGCTCACGGCCACGGGGAGCCCGCTCGTCGCCGCGCGTGGGGAGGGCTGGCGTCTCGCCCTGCTGGGCATGGCCGGCTACGCGGTGGAGTCCTGGTGCTTCTTCATGGGGCTCCGGCACGGCGGCCCCGCCGCCGTCACCCTGCTGTTCTTCACCTATCCGGTGATGGTGACGGTGCTGGCGGCGGCGCTGGGGAAGGGCCTCCCGGGGACGCTCGTCCTCTCGGCGCTGGCGGCGGCGGTGGTGGGAGCCGCCCTGGTGGTCCTGGGGAGTGGGGGACTCGACATCTCCACGCTGGGTGTCTTCTTCGCCCTGGCCTCGGCCTTCACCTTCACCCTGTATCTGACCGGCGCCGACGCGGTGCTCAAGCGGACGAACTCCGTCACGGGGGCGATGTGGGTGAGCGGCGCGGCGGCGGTGGCCCTGGCGGGGTACGCGCTCGCGACGGGGCAGGGGCGCGTACCGCACGGTTCGCATCAATGGGTGCCGGTGGTGGCGGTCGCGCTATTCACCGCCGGTGCGTTCGGCTGCCTGTTCGCCGGGCTGCGGCGCCTCGGAGCCGTGCGGACCTCGATCGTGGCCGCCAGCGAACCGCTCGTCGCGGCCGCCCTGTCGGTGACGTTCCTGGGGGAGCGGCTGTACGCGGGGACGGTGGCCGGCGGGATCCTGATCCTGGCGGGAGCCGTCGCCGCCTCCGTGGCCCGTCAGGACGCGCGCGGCGAGCCGTCCCTGCCCTGAGGGACCCGGCGGACGGCCGTCGAGCGGCGCTCCCGGTACGTTCGCGTCTTCACGCGGTTCCCGCAGACGGCCATGCTGCACCAGGTGCCGGAGCGGTTCTTCGAGTGGTCGTAGAAGACCCACCGGCACGAGTGCTTCCGGCACGCCTTCAGGCGGACCCACGTGCCGTCCGCCATCGCTCCATGGACGACGGCGAGGATGGTCCCGGTGAGGCCGTCCACCTCGGGAGAATCGGGCTCCAGCCGGGCGCTCCCGTCCGGACCGAACCGAACCACCAGGGGTGCCTCCTCGGACGCTCGATTGAGGATATCCACGGCTCCGGACTGGATCGGCTCGTCGGTGTTCGCCAGCGCCAGCGCACGGAGCGCCTCCCGGACCTCCAGCACCTGTTCGAAAGCCCCGCGGCTGATCCGGGTGCCTGGTTCGAGCAGGCCCCGGCCCGCCGACCACGCCGCGAGTGCCTCCGGCGTGGGCAGCTCGTCCTCGTCCGCCTCGACGTCCCTGGTGTTCACGAGATCCGCCACCAGCCGCAAGGGGTCGGGAACGGGCGGTCGCCTCCCAGCCTGCGCCGGCCGGGCCTCGTCGTCGAAGCTCACGTCACCAGCATACGACGTACGCCGGTGCATCCCACCCAAGGAACCTGGCCACCCCAGTGAGGCCATCGACGCCGATATCGTGTGTTGACGTGTTTGGCGACACCGGTATAAGGTGATGGTCGGTGACAGGGGGATCGATGAAGCTCAGGGTGAGCGAGGTCTGTGCGCCACGGGGACGGCCGTGATCGCCCTCGTGTGGCTCGGGTCAACGCCAGCGGCCCTCGCCGACGACTACGCCGATCATCTCGACCGCACCGGCGTGCCCGAACTCGCCGCCACCGAAGGCAACCTCGGTGTGCTGGTGCTGCGGCGAGCCGGGCCCGAGACCGCGGTCTTCACCGTGATCTCGTTGTGGGAGGACATGAACGCGGTTCGCCGCTTCGCCGGGGCGGATCCCGACCGCGCCGTCTACTACCCGAAGGATGCCGAGTACCTGCTCGAGATGCCGCCCACGCTCGAGCACCACCAGGTCACGGCGGCCGTCGCCCTCGGACGGGGCTACGAGCCGCCGAGCACCACCGCGAGGACGGCGAGCGCGACGTAGATCAGGAGACCGCCGGCCACCAGCATCACCCGAACGGACCGCGGGATCGGTGACCGGCCCAGCACGTAGTAGAGGATCGGTCCGGCGAGCGGCACCAGCAAGACCAGAGCCATCCACCCGATGCGGCGGCCGTTCGCCATGCCCTCCTGGCGGATCATGTCCCACATCGCGATCGAGACCCAGGCCACGTACAGGATCAACGGCAGCAGATAGGCGTAGGTGGCGAGGAGCAGACTCCACCACGTGGGCGCGGCTAGCGAGACTCCGAGCACGGTGACCTCCCGGTGTGTGGTTCGGAGGAACGGCTGAGGCAGGGCTTGGACCTGGAGCTGGACCGGCCCCGGGACGTCGGTCCCGGGGACCGCCGGGACGGCGGGCGCCGTGCCCGGGTTCGGCATGTTGACCTGGGCTGGCGGGGTCGGCGCCGTCCTCCAGTCCCCGTGCGGGTACTTCCCGCCCTGGGCCCGGACGTACAGGGCGAGCGTCTGGACGGCCGCCGACAGGTCCCCTCCGCCCAGCCGGTTCAGCCGGAGGCCGGCGCAGCCGTAGAAGGCCTGGATCGCCGGAGGGAGGCTCGTCTCGAAATCGTTCCCGGAGAAGCAGTTCCCGGGACCCGCCGGACCGGAGAGGACGAGGTCCGCCCGCCCGGACGCACGGACGACGTTGCCCCGGATCAGGTTGTCCTGGGCGACCCAGAAGTGCCGGTCGATGTTCGGCGAGACCTCGATCCCGTAGTTGTCGTGGTTGTACACGTGGTTCCGCTCGACCACGTCCCCGACGCCGCCGGCCAGCAGGATCCCCGTGCCGATGGAGGGGTACTGCAGGTCCTTGGCCGGTGCCCCCACGTTGTTGTTGTCCTCGACGAGGTTGCCGGCGATCGTCACCTGGCGCTGCGGAGGGAGCCGTTCGGAGTCCAGCGTGTTCGGCACGATCCCCGCCATGTTGTCCCGCCACGTGGAGTTCACGATCCGGAGATCGCCGCCGGCGTTCGTCCCCGAATACCCGAGCGCGTTGCCCACGGAGGTCACCTGGTCGATGACCGCGTGACAGGGGAAGCACTGCCCGATGTAGAAGCCCGAATCCGGGTGGCCGCTCGCGTAGGAGAAGTCGAAACGGCCGAAGACCGAGTCGAAGGCGTAGATCCCGTAGTCGCCGTCGTCGTACGCGGTTAGCCACGAGCCCCGGTAGCCGTTGACGCTCGTCCAGAAGAACCCGTTCAGGAGGTAGTGCCGGGCGGTCAGATTCTCCACCGCGACCCCGTCGGCCAGGATCACCTGGATCCCGTTCGCCAGCCGGAACCCGCCGTCGAGGATCGTCGTATTTCGCTCCAGGCCCCGGATCGTGATGAAGGGGGTCGTCACCACCACGGACTCGTGGTAGACGCCCGGCGAGATCAACACCAGATCACCGGGATTCGCCCCGTCGACCGCCTTCTGGATCGTGGGGTACTGCCGGGGGACCCGCAGGGTCGTCCCCGGGCCCGTGGGCGGCGACTCGCGGCCCGGTCCGACCCGGACGCCGCCGGGAGAGGTCAGCGTGGCGTTCCCCACCACGATCACCCCGGCCATCCCGATCCCACCGGGCGCCCCGTGGTACTTGCAGTAGTACCGGTACACCCCCGGCCTCGGGAACGTCAGTGTGAACTCCGCCCCCGGGGGCTGGTTCCCGGAGTCGAAGGAGCCGTCGTCGGCCGTCACCGTGTGCGGGCTCCGGCCGTCGTTCGTCCAGGAGATCGTCGTCCCCACGGCGACGCGGGGAGCGTTCGGGTCGAAGAAGTTGTCGAGCTCGGTGACGGGCTCGGGCCGGCCGCTGGAGG
>Ga0137378_10004676_pt1 | contig 11807 bp, 7 predicted proteins | sample SagtaG_21_FD_104813 | JGI IMG/M metagenome (GOLD analysis project Ga0137378, IMG submission 104813) | Vadose zone soil microbial communities from Sagehorn Ranch, Mendocino, California, USA - Sage2_L_60_16 metaG | ecosystem: Environmental > Terrestrial > Soil > Vadose zone | place: USA... | reverse complement strand
CCCGCGGCGCTCACGCGGAGCGTTTGCGATCGGGGGGGGGAGCGCGTCGCACGGCCTTCGCGCGTGACATTGTGCGCGCGCGCGAAAGCTTCGAACGTCGATGCTCCCGGCGCGGAGTGCAGCGTCGAATGCAAGCGCGATGCCTGCCTGATGCAGCTCGCCCGCGAGCGCGCCCTCGGCGTCGCCTGTCTCGAGGCGCACATCGCCCTTGACGGTCCCGGCCAGCCTCGTCGAGCGCAGATCGGGCGCGAGCGCGCGAAGGTCGAAATTGTCGACGGCGAAATCCCAGCGCAGGATCTTTTCTCCGATGCGGCCTTTGCCGACGACGCGGCCGGTTTCTCCGACCACGGCGTCGACGCCGTCGAAAAACATCGTCTCGCGATCGCTCGTAAACGACGACGAAAGCGCCGCGACCGGCAACCGGTTTGCGGATAGCGGGCCGGCAGCCGCATTTCGCGCTGCGAGCCGGCCGCGCAGACCTCCATCATCCTCCATGCCGCCGTCGACGCTCGCCGTCATCAGGGTCGAAGGCAGTCGCGGATCGAAGCGGGAAAGATCGACGTCGGAGAGCTGTGCGTGTGCCTCGTGCATCCACGCTCGATCAAAGGGTGTGACGCGCATCGAGGCTTGGGCGCTTGCGCCCGCGGCGGATGCCTCGCCGGTCAGCGTGAGCGAGCCGAGCTCACCGCCGATGGCGAGCGAAGCGCTCGTCCGGTACAGCTTGTCGCTGCCTGCAAACGCCAGCTTTCCTTCCGCGGCGAAGGGACGAGTCGCGTCCATCGCGATGTTTCCGCGCAAGGCGCCCCATTCGCTGTCGAACGCGAGATCGTCGAGAGCGTGGTGCCGCTCGTCGCCGCCATAGTGAAAGGCGAGACGGACAAAGCGCCAGCGATTCTCGCCGCTCGAGACGTCGAGGCGCGCGATCGACGCGCGTTGAACGTCGAGTCGCAACGGAAGCGCGAGCGAAGGCGGCGGCGCGTTGACGCCGTTGCCGGGCTTGAGCTCGAGCATCACCTCCGCCGCCGCGACGTCGTCGACCAGCACGCTGCGCGACAACAGCGCGCGCGGCGACCAGCGAAGCTCGACGTCGTCGGCAACGAGTCGAAGATCGTCGTCGGCGTAGGTGAGGCGCGCAATGTGCACGGTGCCGCCGAGCGAGCCCTTGGCTCCCTCCAGCTTCAACCGGTCGCCGGTGCGCAGATGCGCTTGCGAGACCGCCCAGCGCAGTCCGGCGTCGCTGCCCAGAAACAGCCAGGCGGCAAGCAGCAGCCCCGCGCACAGCGATACGAGCGCGATGGCGACGAGCGCAGCGATGCGCAGCCTACGCATCAGAACGACAAGCCCACCGAAAGATGGACGCGAACGGTCTTCGCCGCTTCACCGTAGGCAAAGTCGAGCCGAAACGGGCCGATCGGGGTTCGCACCCTCGCTCCCACGCCGTAACCATAGACGGGCTTGAGATCGCGGACGCCGTCGGCCGCGTTGCCCGCGTCGACGAACGTCGCCAGTCCCCACGATGGAGCGAACCAGCGAACGAGCTCGGCCGTCGCGATCGCGTAATAGCGCCCGCCGACCGTCGCGTCGCCGACGCGCGGCCCGAGGCTCTGATAGGCATATCCGCGCACCGTCGTGTCGCCGCCGGTGCGAAAAAGCAGAGGCTCGGGAATGCCGGCCGATGATGCGGCGGCAACGGCGCCGGCTTCCGCCTTGAGCAGGAGTTGTGTCTTCAAGTCGATGGGCAACCATGCCGCCGCCTGCACGATGCCGCGCGCGAAATCGCGGCTCGAAACTCCCGGCGGAGCGCCGCCGAGCTGCGCATTGACCACATAACCGCGGTTAGGCGACAGGAGATTGTCGACCCTGCGCCACGCGCGCCCGTATTCGAAATAAAGCGCGTGCGCACGCCGCGAATCGGCGTTGAGCGGCTGTGCTTTCGACACGTAGAACGTCGCCGCGTAGGTTTGCGGGTTGCGCTCATCCGCGGTGCGGCGCTTCCAGCCTAGAGCCACGTCCTTCGTCGCAAGTCCCGCGATATCGGTGTGCTCGAGCGACGCTCCAAACGAGTCCGTATACGCGGGAATGCGCGGAGGCAGTGTGAAACGCAGCGTTGCATTCTGCAATTTGGCTTCGGCGCGGATGTCCGAGTGAAGCTGCAGGCCGTCCCCATTCATGTTGACGTCGTCGTAACCGATCCGCGCGCGATAAAGCGTATCGGTGGAGAACCCGATGCCGGCGCTGAACTTCTTCCTCGGAGCCTCGATCAGTGCGACGCGTACCGGAGCCGCGTCGGCGCGCGACGGATCAGCGAGCAAGCTGGCCTGCGCACTCGCGAAATAGCCGCTCGTATTCAAACGCCGCAGAAAGGCGTCCAGCGCCGCCTGCGTGAATGGTTCCCCGGGAGCAAAGGTCAGAAGATTGCGCACCTTGTCCTCGCCGTACTTCGCGAGGCCCGATATTTCAAGCGCGCCGAAGCGAAATGGCGGCCCGCTGTCGATGCTGATGCGAAGCGCTGCGGTGCGCGCCTCGGGATCGACCGAGGCTTCGCTTTCGGCAAGCTTGGCCGCCGCGTAGCGATCGCTCGCAAGCGCCGAGACCGCTGCCGATTTTGCGGACGCCCAGTCGGCCTGGCGAAAGATTGCGCCTTTGGGCAGCAGCCATGCACGCCGCAAACCCGCGACCGTTCCGTTCGCGAGCGGATCTGTCGCGGCGTCCCCTGTCACGTCAATCACGACCTCGGTGATGCGCGTGGGCTCGCCGGGCTCGACGCGAACGACAACGGTCATCGGATTCGATTCCAGGTCCACGTCTACGCCGACGGTGGCGGAAAAATATCCTTCCGCTTCCATCGTTTCGCGCGTCTGCGCCTTCGTTTCCGCGAGCAAGAGCTCGAGAACCTCCGGCGTGAGCTCGGCGTAGTCCTGCCAGCGCACGATATCGAGGTTGTCCTGAATCACGCTCTTCAGAGCCAGGGGTGCGGCGACCTCCACCCGGTAGCGTAATCCCGATCCTTCTTCCACTGCCGCAAGACATTCGGTCCCGCACGCACAAAGCGCAATCACCCCTGCCGCGAGAGAGCAAACGATTGCGCGACAACGGCAGCAGGGATCCAAAGCTAAGGCAGAGGCGATGCCAAGGGGCAATTGAACGGCACGGTTGCTTGTCGCGCCGCAGCCGCCACTCAAAAGCACCGCGTGCGCTGCAGCGTGGGCCGAGCGTATCCGCTGGCCTGACGCAACGTCAAGGCGACCCGCGCCCGAACGAGTAGTTCCCCCGGGCCGCGGAAAAACGCTCAGGCCGTTTGCGCTTGCTTCGCCGGAATCGCTACAAGACAGGGCGCCGGCAATTGGGCGCGCGGAATGGAGCGGCGGCGGGGATCGAGGAGCCGATCACTTGCACACCGTTCCGGGGGAGCGAAACACCTCGCGAGTTATGGCCTTGGTCTGCGACACGCCGTTCACGGTGTAGGCAAAACTTGCGTCGTTGCCATCGCTGAACGTGAACGTAGCCGTGCCGACCTTGGTTACCACGATCGCCGCGGGATTGAACGGCATGGAATCGAACGCCGGCCCGGTGGCTCGGAGCAAGTCACCGGAATACGTACCCGGTGCGGTCTCGTTGGCGGTCACCGCCAGCCACATCGCGCTGTGGTCATGGTCGTAGGTGAACCAGGTCGCGAAAATCGTGTCGCCCTCCTGCGTGAGATTGACACCCCACCCCGATTCTGACTCGGCCGGCATCTTCCACCACAGGTCCTGGTAATTGGTCGCCGTGACGAGATTGTTTTGGGCGCTGAAGATGCAGATTGGCATCTGCCCGAACACTTGGCGCGTGATCGGCTTGGCCTGCGAGACGTCGTTGACGGTATACCCGAAGATGCCGTTGTTGGCGTCGGTGAAGCTGATCGTGCCAGTGCCCACCGCTGTGCCGGCGACCTGGCCGGGATCGAACGGAACGGCATCGAATGCGGGCCCCGTGGTTTGATACAGGGTTCCGGAAAACACGGCGTTGCCCGTCTTGTTCGCTGTCATCGACAGCCACCATCCCTTGCCGTTGGCATCGTAGGTGAACCAGGTGGCGAAGATGACGTCGCCCTGATGCGCGAAATTGATGCCCCATCCGGATTCGGAGCCGGGCGGCGAGGCCCACCACAGGCCCTCGTAGTTGACGGGCGTCGTATTCGAAGACGTGCCGGTGCCGCTGAGCGTCGTGCTCTGCGGGCTGCCCGCGCCGTTGCTCAGGAGCGTGACGGCGGCGCCGCGGTCACCTAACGCCGACGGCTTGAATGCGATATCGATCTGACAGCTCGTGCCGGGATCGATCGTTCCGGCGCAGGTCGAGCCCACGATGGGAAACTCGGAGGGATTGCTGCTGGTGACCGATGCGATGCTGACCGAGGACGTTCCGGCACTGGGAACGACGATCGCGATGGACGGACTCTGGGTGTCGACAACCACGCTGCCGACATCGAGCGCTACGGGAACCTGTAGCAGCCATTTCATTCCAGCCGCGACGGTACCGAGATAGGCAGCGATGTCGTCAGCAGCCTGCGACTCGTTCGAAAAAGCACCCTGAAGAAAATGCATCGGAGCGTAGCTCGCCCAAGCGTAGAGAATCGTCGCTGGGTGGTTGGCGCCGTTCATGATACCGCTCAGATTGTTTTTTGCGGCCCCGTGACACCCGCTGCACCAGGTGTCGAACAGCGCCTCTCCGTTCGTGGCATTCCCTGCGGCTCGCGCCGATCCGCCCGTCGCTAGAACCAGGATCGCAAGCACCACCGCCGAGCGACTGTCCACGGCCAGTCGGTCAATCTTGCGCCGAGACGGCTGCGTTCGTGCCAAACACCGAAGCGCCCGCTGCCGGCATGAGTTCAGCCGAGGAATCCCAGGTCGCTGGTCGGAAACTTGGCGAGGTTGGGAAATACCGTGTTGAGATCGGCCGTGGCGACGCCGAACCAGCGCGCGAGCGTTGCGCCGTATTGATCGACCGACGCCGTAGGCAGCCAGCGGCCCGCGGATTCTACATCGCTCGGACCGCCGAGGATGAGTTGCGGGTAGTCGCCGTACATCATTCCGCCCTTTACCGCGTCGCCGATGACGAAGTGGTGGCTTCCCCACGCGTGGTCGGTACCGCCGCCGGAGGCAGGGTGGAAGGTACGGCCGAAATCCGAAAGCGTGAACGTCGTCACCTGACCGGGCACCCCCAACGCGACCGTCGCGTCGTAGAACGCCTTGAGCGCCGGTGCCATGTCGGCAAACAGATTCTGCTGGCGGTTCGCCTGGTCGCTATGCGTGTCGAAGCTTCCCAGCTGCACGAAAAAAATCTGCCGCTTGGCCCCGGTCGTGGCGCGCGCCTCGATCATCTTCGCGACCTGGAAGAGCTGGTTCGCGATACTTGTCTTCAGGCTGGCGAAAATCGGAGCGACGATCGAGTTCGTGTTGGAAAGGATCGGATTGACCGTCGTGGTTAGCTGCAAAGCCTGAGTTCCGATAGCGTTCGCGCCTGTCACGAACGCGTTGGCGGAGCCTTGCGCGAGGAGCTGCTGCACCGCGGTCATGCGGGCATTCGCCGCTGCGCTGTTGTTGTAGCCCGCGAGTGCAAACGATCCTGTCACCGGAATCGCCAGCGGTGCCGATGTCGCGCCGGTCGCAAAAAGCACGGTTCCGTCGAGCGAAGTGACGACCGGAAATCCCGTCTGAGCGTTCAACGACGCGACTTTGTCGGCGATCCGTCCGCCCCAGCCCGTTCCGGCGACGGTATTGGAGATCGAGGTCTGCCACTGCGCCTGTTGATCCGAGTGTGAAAACAGCGACAGGGGGCGCAGGCCGGCGGCGTACTGCGCTTTGCTCGTCGGCTGCAGCAGCGTGCCGACGTTGGCCAGGATCGCCAGCTTGTTTTGCGAAAACAGCGTTTGTATTTCGGGAAGCGACGGGTGCAAACCATACGGTGTGCCGACGTTTGTCGGCTGGATCGGCAGCAATGACGCTTGCGCCAGGTTGATTCCCGACGAGGCCGGCCTCACGTTGGCATACTGACCGTAGCCGACGGTGTCCATGGGAATCACGGTGTTGTTGCCGTCGTTGCCGCCGAACATGAAGACGCAGACGAGCGCTTTGTAGTCGTTCGCGGACTGCGCGTTGGCGTTTGCGACGAGGCTGATCAGGTCGAGCCGAGAGGCGAGTCCGAGCGCCGAAACCGACCCCACGTTACGCAGGAAAACTCGACGGCTTGAATCGAAGGTTTTCATCTCAGCGCTCCACTTGGTATTGCGGCGACGTGATGACGAGATAAAACGCGGTCTTGGCCCGCGTCAGCGGATCGGTTGCCGGAACGGCGTTGATCGCCGGAATGATCGCCGCCCGGATCGCCGCCGGCATCGTGCCATGAAGCATGAGCGCGTTGAGCTTGTCGAGGAGCGCGTTGGGGTCTCCCGCGAGCGCCGAGAGGGTGCTCCAGTTAGGCGTCGTTCCGATCGCCCCCGGCAGCGTGGCAAGCGGCGCGATCGTGCCGAAAGAAAGCGTGTTAGCGAAATTGTAGCGATTGATCGCCGTGCTCGAGTTCAGAATCGCGAATTCCGGTGCAACGTGGTTGGAATCCGGCAGGAGATAGTCCGGCGGGTAGTAATTGAACACCGACGCCGGGTAGAAAAGATTCTGCCCGAGGGAGCTGCCCTGCTGGCCGAAGAAGACGCCGTCACTCTGCGTGTTGACCGCCCGCGCCGCGGCGGTCATCAAAACGACCGGCTCGCGCAGTTTGCCGTATGAAGGATCGAGCTTCACGTCACCGCGTGCTTCGGGATCAGTAAGAATCGCGTTGACGACCGCCTTCATGTCTCCTCGCGTGCCCTGGCCGTTGTTGTTGAACACTGCCGCGACGCGGCCCACATACTGCGGCGTCGGATCGCCGGTCACGAGCTTCTGGATCAGTTGTTTGCCTATGAACGGCCCGACGTTGGCGTGCATGAAAATGTTGTGAATCGCGAATGTCAGCTCACCCTGCGCCGTCAATCCCATCGGGGTGATCGCACCGTTGAGCAGCGTCCTCGGTGTGACGTCGTGATTGGAATCGACGGGCACCATGTCACCCAGGAAATTCTTGGGGTTGTGCGTGCGCGCGGGAACTCCGGGCAGGATCGGATACGTCCAGCCGGTGAATACGTGGGCGAAGGATTCAACCGTATCCTGGGAATAGCTCGGAATCGGCGCGCCGCTCGCGTCGAGCGTCTGTGTTCCATCCGGATTCAACTGCCACAGCCCGATCGAGAACAACTGCATAACTTCTCGCGCGTAGTTCTCGTTCGGGTTCACGCCATTGGCGGGCTTGTCGTTGTTGACCATGTTGAGGAAATCGCCCATCACCGACGAGAGCGTGACCTTGGTCAGAATGTCCTCGAAATTCCCGAATGCATTGTCGCGCAGGATCTGCTGATAAGTCTCCATTCCGTAACCAAGACCGACATCGAGTCCCGAGGTCACCATGATCTGCGACAGCGCGAACGCGACGCGCTGTCGCAGCTGGTCGTTGGCCGCGAGCGCGTTCTGGAAAAACGCGTTCTGCACCTGGAATAGCGTGTAGTAGTCGCGCACGCACTGCGGATCGGGATCGGTCGGACAGAACGTCGCCTGCTGGCCCGCGGGAACGTATTTGATCGCAGGATACTGGCTCGCCGGCACCGCGAATTGTTCGTTGAGAAACCCCTGCACGCCGATCGCCTGCACGTGCGCGACGAGCGCGTCGGTCGGGCCGAATGTCGCCTGCTCGAGCAGGCGTACCGCGTCGGCCTGAATCTGGCTCGACGACAGCGGCGAGCACATGACGGCACCTTCGAGTATCGATGACGGCGCCATGCGCTCGAACATGGTCAAGTCGCTCAGAAAGCGATGGTTGGACTGCGAGACGTCCGCGCCGGGATAAAAGCTGCGGTAGACCGGTGTGGTTGCTGCGTTGGCGCACGCTCCGTTGTTCGGCACCTCGATGTAGAACGCGATAGCTTCGAAGGTCCAGCCCGGGTTCTGTTTGACCAGCGCGCATTCGTTGGCGTCGGCGGTGTAGAAGTGCGAGTTCGGGCCCCTGCCGGGCGTTCCAAAAAATCGACACACCGGAACCGCGTTCGGATCGTCACCGGGATTCGCCCACGCATTCCACGTGACGCCGGTACGCGTCCATCCCTTGACGACCGTGCCCTGATCGAGCATGGCGGCTTCGTCGGAATACGCGGTGATGAAAAAGTGTTTGAGCGTCGCGTTGTAATACTCGACCACGCTCGCAGTGGGTTCGATCGCCGATGCACCCAACGCCCAAGTCGCGCTGCCGACGGCGGCGGCGATCTTCAGCATGCGGACAACTCGATCGATTTTTCGAGTGCGCATCTCGGTCCTCCTTGACGGGACTCCGGCTTGGCGCCGGATATCAGTGTATGCCCGGATAACGAAGGTCGACGGGCAGGGTTGACCCGCGATTTGTAACGCATTGTGAGTCGAGCGGGGCGATCCGTTTCTCAAACTCGAATGTGGATGCCATCGGCATGGATCATCTGCTTTGACGCACACCGCGCCCCTGCTGAGGCGAAAACATCCAGCGCGCCAGCGATTACAGCTTCCTGAATGCTACAAATTGACTTGTTTGCTAAATTACATGCAAAACAATCCCTAAGTATTTCTATTTATATGGCTTTTTCAAAAATCCAACATAGTGAAGCTAAGTCATTGTTCGCAATACATAATTGGATTGACCGTCGCAAAGCTTTCACATATAGTGGTGCAAGGTGGTAAAAAGTGGGTCAAAGTGGGCGCTCACCTTTCAGGTGCCGGCGCATAGGGAGGTGCGGTGTTTCGAGGGGTATCCCATCTGGTCCTCGACAACAAAGGCCGGCTGGCCGTTCCGGCCAAGCACCGCGAGGCATTGGCCGGTGACGGCGGCCCGCTGATTCTCACCGCGGACCCCGCGCGCTGCCTGCTGCTCTATCCGGCGCCCGCGTGGGACCCGATTCAATCGCGCCTGATGGCGCTTTCCAGCTTCAACGAAAAGATTCGCAGCCTGCAGCGCTTGCTCGTAGGCCATGCCGACGAAGTCGAGCTCGACGCGTCAGGACGCATCCTGGTGCCGCCGGCGCTGAGACAGTTTGCAATGCTCGACAAGCGCGTCGTGCTCGTCGGGCAGGGCAACAAGTTCGAGATCTGGGACGAGGGCAAATGGCTGGAGCAGACCGCGCAGGCGGCCGCATTTCCCGCCGGCGGCCTTCCCTCCGAGCTCGACGGCTTCTCTCTCTGATGCCGCATGGACAACACGTCCCGGTCCTGCTCGAACAAGCGGTGGCCGCGCTGGCGGTCAAGCCTTGCGGCGTATACGTCGATGCCACGTTCGGGCGCGGTGGCCACAGTCGCGGCATCCTCGCGTCGCTGGGCGCCGATGGGCGCCTTCTCGCGCTTGACCGGGATCCGGCCGCCGAAGCCGCCGCGCAGACCATCGACGATCGTCGCTTCACTTTTCGCCGCGGGTGGTTCTCCGAGCTGCCGCAGGTGCTCGACGCCGCCGGAATCGATCGGGTCGACGGCGTTCTGTTCGATCTCGGCGTGTCATCGCCGCAGATCGACGATCCGCAGCGCGGGTTTTCGCTGCGCGACGATGGTCCGCTCGACATGCGCATGGACCCCACACGAAGCGTCACCGCGGCCGACTGGCTTGCGCGTGCGTCCGAGAGCGAACTCGCCGGAGTGATAAGGGACTATGGTGAAGAACGGTTTGCTCAACAGATTGCGAGAGCGATTGTTGCGGCTCGCGCGCGCGAACCCATCGTACGCACGCGGCAACTGGCCGCGGTCGTGGCAAAAGCCGTCGGCACGCGGCCGCGGGGTGATCGGAGTCAGGATCCGGCCACGCGGACCTTCCAGGCTGTACGGATTCACATCAATCAGGAGCTCCAGGAATTGTCGCTAGCGCTGGAAAGCCTGTTGCCGAAGCTGTCACCCGGGGCGCGGTTGGCGATCATTTCCTTCCATTCGCTCGAGGACAGGCTCGTCAAGCAGTTCTTCCGTCGGCTGAGCTTGCCGTTCGGCGGCGACGCACGGCTCGCTCGCATTCCGTTCCCGAGCACCGCGCTGCCGCGTCCCCCGCTCAGGCTCGTCGGGCGCGCGATCCGTGCCGATGACGCCGAGGTCGCGGACAATCCGCGCGCTCGCAGCGCCTCGCTCCGTGTCGCCGAGCGCACCGACGCCCCGCTTGCAAGATGATTCGCCTGAATCTTTTCCTTCTCTCCGTCTTGGTCGTGTGTGCGCTGTCGCTCGTCACATCGCGACACCAGGCGCGCAAGCTTTTTGTCGAGCTCGAGCGCGAGCAGTCGCAGAGCCGCGCCTACGAAGTGGAATACGGGCAGCTGCAGATCGAACAATCGACTTGGGCGATGCCGGGCCGGGTGGAAAAGATCGCACGCGAGCAATTGCACATGCATCTTCCATCCCCGGGACGCGTCGAGGTGGTCGACGCCCTCACGCGATGAGAGCCGCGGCCGCATTTCGAAACGTGCCGGCCGCGCCGAAGCTCGCGCGGCTGCGTGCGCCGGTGGTCTTCGGCGCGCTGCTCGCGCTCCTCGCCGGGTTGCTCGGCCGTTCGCTGTATCTGCAGCGCTTCGACAAGGATTTCCTGCAGGACCAGGGCAGCTCGCGCTACAGCCGCGACCTCGATGTCCCGGCGCATCGCGGACAGATCGTCGATCGCTTCGGAGAGCCCCTCGCGGTCAGCACGCCGGTGAAGGCCGTGTGGGCCTGGCCGGATCAGGTTCGCGCGACACCCGGACAGCTGCGCGAGCTCGCAGCCGCGCTCGATATGCCGGCGACGGCATTGACGCAAAAGCTCGCGCAGGACAGCGATTTCGTCTATCTCAAGAAGCCCGTCGCACCCGAGGTGGCGGAGCGCGCGGCGGCGCTGAAGATCAAGGGCGTCCACGACGAGAACGAATACTGGCGCTATTACCCTGGCGGCGAGGTCATGAGCCATATCGTCGGCTTCACCGGCGATCGCGACGTCGGCCAGGAAGGCATCGAACTCGCGCAGCAGTCATGGCTCGGCGGCAGGCCCGGCAGCCGCCGCGTGATCATCAATCGCCGCGGCGAGATCGTCGAGGACGTCGTGAGTCTGCGCGCGCCACAGGAAGGGCGCGACCTCGCGCTTTCTATCGACAGCCGGCTGCAATATCTCGCCTTCCGCGAGATCAAGGCTGCGGTCGAGGCGAACAAGGCCAAGGCAGGCGCGATTGCCATGCTCGACGCAAAAACCGGCGAAATTCTCGCGCTTGCCAACTGGCCGAGCTTCAACCCGAACAATCGCAGCCACGTAGCGCACGACCGAATGCGAAACCGCGCCCTGATCGATACCTTCGAGCCGGGTTCCACCCTCAAGCCGTTCACGATCGCCGCCGCGCTGAACTCGGGCAAGGTGCAGCCGTCGACCATCATCGACACCGCGCCGGGGCAGCTCAGTATTGGACGCGCGACGATACACGATGCTCACCGCGAGGGCGCGCTGACGGTCGAGCAGGTGATCCAGAAATCGTCGAACGTCGGCGCGGCGAAGATCGCGCTGTCACTGCCTGCCGAGACGATTTGGCACGTGCTGGCCGACGCAGGCTTCGGTACGCCTCCGATGACCGGGTTCCCGGGCGAAGTTTCCGGGCGCTTGCGTCCGGCGAAAAGCTGGCGGCCCATCGAACAGGCGACGATCGCCTACGGGCACGGGATCTCGGTCAATTTGGTTCAGCTGGCCCGCGCATATACGGTGTTTGCAAGCGACGGCGAATTGAAGCCGGTGTCGCTGCT
>Ga0137378_10004667_pt1 | contig 11819 bp, 7 predicted proteins | sample SagtaG_21_FD_104813 | JGI IMG/M metagenome (GOLD analysis project Ga0137378, IMG submission 104813) | Vadose zone soil microbial communities from Sagehorn Ranch, Mendocino, California, USA - Sage2_L_60_16 metaG | ecosystem: Environmental > Terrestrial > Soil > Vadose zone | place: USA... | reverse complement strand
TTCCGCCGCGGCGACGCCGAGCCCGCGCCGACCGAGAGACCGCACGGTCACGAGCGACTGCCGAAGCGCCGCGTCGAGCACCAGGGCGTCGCATCGCATGATGGCGGCGCTGTCGCGCAAGGACTGTGCCGGAATCGGCCACTCCACGGCCGCTGCGCTCCACTCTCGAGTCATATGCCGGTCAATCGCTATGAACGCTGTGCCAGAGTTCGAATTCGGCCACGTGGAACAATCGCAGCGCAGTCGCGGGCTCGACGCGATGATTATTCTGCAAGACGCTCAACATTTCCTGCACGTTGTAAATCCCACGTTCACGGGCCGCCCGACTGGCCAGGATGTCCCGCAGTGGCTCGGCGAGAGCGCTGGTCAACCAGCTATGCAGCGACGTGGGAAAGCCCATCTTCTCGGCTCGGTCTCTCACCGAGTCCGGTATACGGCCGCGCAAGGCCTGCCGGAGGAGGGCCTTGTTCCAGACGCCTTGGATCTTGCGATCCGCGCGCACCCGGAACGCGAGGGAGACCAAGCGGTAGTCCATGAAGGGCAACCGGGCTTCCACCCCGTGGGCCATCGAGTTGCGATCTTCCAGCCGCAGATAGTGTGGCAGGGGCGCGCGCTCGACAGAGCGTCGCAGTACGGCGTTCAAGTGGGGCTCCTCGTAGCCCGCGTCGCTCGCGTCGAGATGATCGATTAGAGACGGTGTAAACCAGCGCCTCTCCTTGAGGCGCCGCCAACGCCGCGTACGCGCCACGCTGCGATACGGCCTCAGTCGCCGCAGCTGATGGTGGAGCAGGTGCGCCAGGGTGTACAGGAAAAGATACCCGGCGTTGGTGCGGTGCTCGGCGGCGTAGGCACGCATCTCGTGCCACGCCCTGGCGACTCGGGCACCGCGGAGTAGTGTGTACCAGTAGTCGTCGAAATAGCTCGAATACCCCGCGAACACTTCATCCGACCCCTGCCCGTTGAGCACGACCTTGACGCCGTTACTCGCGGCCAGCTTCATTAGGTGGAACCCGGCAATCGGCGCTCCCGATACGATCGGCTCGTCCTGGAAGCGCAAGACCTCTGCCAGGCTGTCCCACATCGCTTGTGGGGTCAGCGAGATCCGCTTCAGCAGCGCACGGGTTTGCGAGAGTGTGTCGGCAATGAATGGGCGCTCGTCGAACGCGGCGTCGTGATAGCAAAAGGCCAGGAGCGGAGGGGCCGCCTGTCCTCCGGTAAGAGCTCCGCGGTTTCGAGCCATCGCGCAAATGATCGCCGTGGAGTCGAGCCCCCCGGACAGACAGACGCCAACCGGAACGTCGCTCCGCAGACGGAGGCGGACGGCGCCCTCGAGCAGCTCTGCGATCGCTTCCTCGACGTCGGGCAGCGGCTCCGGCTCGATGTCCGAGAGCGACCAGTACGTCCACTGCCGCGACGTGCCATCGAGCCGGATCTCGAACGCGCATCCCGGCGGGACCTGCTCAATCCCGGCGTAGAAGGTCGCCGGGGTCTCATCCAGCTTGCCGTGGAGCAGGAAGTCGGCGGCGACCTGCCAGTTTGTTTCTCGCACATAGAAGCCCGACGCCAGTATGGCCTTCACCTCTGAGGCAAGCAGCCAGTAATCCTTGCCCCGGTGTGCGAAGAGCGGCTTCACGCCGAAGCGGTCCCGCGCTCCGAACAGCACGTCGCGGCGCCGGTCGTGAATCACGAAGGCCCACATGCCGTTCAGCCTGCCCAGGCATTCCGGGCCCCACTCTCGGTAGGCCGCGAGCAGGACTTCGGTGTCGCTGGTGGAGCGGAAGCTGTAGCCGGCGGCCCGCAACTCGTCCCGTAACTCGATGTAGTTGTAGATCTCGCCATTGAAGACGATGACGAGCTGGCCATCCTCCGAGCACATCGGCTGATGACCCGTGGGGCTCAGGTCCAGGATGGCGAGTCTGCGAAACCCGAACCCCACCTGGTGATCGAGGTACAGGCCCGAATCGTCGGGGCCGCGGTGAGCGATGCTCTGGGCCATGCGGCGGAGTACGGCCGCGTCGGCCTCTCGACCGTTGAGACCGAGCATGACAGCAAGACCGCACATTCGCTAACAGACCTCGCGGTGTTCGTCGGCGAGCAATCGCACGACCAATGCCCACCCTGCAAGGCCGGTGCCCACCGGCCCGACGACGAGGCGCCCGCGACGGGAGCTTCGCCCGACTGGTGATGTTGCGCGATCGCAACATTTGCGCCCACTGGGCTCGACTGATCCGCGCTGGAGCGAGAATGGACCCGCTGGGCCCGGGCTGGTCTCGCTCTTGCGGGTCGGGGGCAGCGATGCCCGACGCAGCGGTGCTTCCCAATGCGACAACGTCGCGCGGCCAGGCCGAGGCCCGAGCGTTGGATCACTCGCTCGTGCGGGGTATCGCCTGGACGGCGGCAGCGAAGTGGGCCAGCCAGGGGCTCGCCTGGGTATCCTGGCTGATCGTCGCCCGTTTGCTCACCCCGGAGGACTACGGCCTCGTGGGCATGGCCGCGATCTACCTGGGGCTGATCACGCTCCTCTCCGAGTTTGGCCTCGGCACCGCGGTGCTGGCCGTGCGCGAGCTCAGCGTCGAGCAGATCAACCAGCTCAATGGGATGGCGGTGCTGTTGGGGCTGGCCGGCGTGCTCGCGTCCTGCGCCGCGGCGATTCCGTTGGGTCACTTCTTCCGCGCGCCACAATTGCCGCTCGTCGTCGTGGCCATGAGCAGCACCTTCGTCATCACGTCTTTCAAGACCGTGCCGTTTGCGCTGCTGCAGCGGGACCTGCGCTTCAAGGCGCTCGCGCTCATCGACCTGAGCCAGGCGCTGATGCTCGCAATCAGCATGGTCGCCTTTGCTGTCGTCGGGTTCCGGTACTGGACACTCGTGTGCGGCGGGGTGGTGGGCGCGCTGGTCTCGACGGGAGCGATCCTGCGGCTGCGGCGCGTGCCGTTCGCGCGTCCGCGGCCCAAGGCCCTGCGGCAGGCGATGACGCTCAGCTCCGACGTGCTCATCACCCGCCTGTGCTGGTATGCGTCTGCGAACGCGGACTTCCTGACAGCCGGGCGGATCTTGGGAAAGGCTGCTCTGGGGTTTTACACCGTCGGGTGGACGTTGGCCAGCATCCCGGTGGACAAGGTGGCAGCGCTGGTCGGGCAGGTGACGCCCGCGTTTTTCTCGGCGGTGCAGACGGACCGTCCCGCCATGCGACGCTACCTCCTCAGGATCACGGAAGCGATCGCCCTGATAACCTTCCCCGTCAGCCTCGGGCTTGCGCTCGTGGCTCGGGACTTCGTGCTGGTGGTCCTCGGCTCCAAGTGGGAGGGGACGATCGCGCCGCTGCGACTCCTGGCCGCGTACGCCGCCGTCCGCTCCATCACGCCGCTCTTGCCGCAGGCGCTCCAGATCATCCGGGACTCCCGGTTCGAGATGTGGAGAATGGTGGCCGCCGCCGTTGTCATGCCTACGACCTTCTACCTCGCCGCAGAGCGTTGGGGGACGGTCGGCCTGGCGATGGCATGGATGCTGGTCGATCCGCTCCTCGCCTTCGTGCTGTACCGGCGAGTGTTCTCCAAGCTCGAGCTGTCTCCTAGGGCATACCTCGCGGCGCTGTGGCCTGCGCTGAGCGGCACGGCCCTGATGACGGCGGCGGTGCTCGCCCTCGGGACACTGAGCCCCAGCGAGTGGACGCCGAGCCTTCGGTTGGCCGCCCAAATCGGAGTGGGCGTGATCACGTACGGGCTCGCGTGCCTGGCACTGCACCGCGAGCGGCTTAAGGCATTCTACGAGCTGGTCGTCGCCGCGCGTCGAGGATCCGAGGGACGCCCGTGAGTGCGCGCAGCGCGCTCGGTGAGGGTTGAGCACCGGACGGTGGGTCCTGATCGTGCCAATCCGTGCAGGCTGCCACGCTCCCATCCGCATCCGGGGTGCAGGTGCCTGGCTTTGTCCTCATGAGCACGAACACATTGAAGGTGGGCCCTGTGACGGGCGCCGGCTGCGCCGTCGTGACGCCGATCGGGCTCGGCGGCGTGAAGATGACCATCGGTAGCTCGAGCGCGCCACCCGTGTACGTGCCGCTCGCGACCGGAGGGCCATAGAAGTCCTGCGCATTCTGGACCACGTAGCGGTCGCCCGGTCGCAGGATCCCTGAGACGTCCACGTTGGCCGTGCCCTGCTGGGCCCAGTTGTACACGATGATGTTGGCCCGACCGCGTTCATACGCGGTGGGCCGCACCACGACCTTGACCCCTGTTGGCGCGCTCCCCGCGTACGTACCCGGATCGGCGAGTCCAGTTTCGGCCCGCCAGCCATCGAACGTGGTGATGGCATTGCTGTCTTGGCGCCACGCCAGGGCCGTGGGATCGCCGAAGAATGTGTTGTCGTTCCACGTCTGCCCGCTGATCGCCCCCAGGGTGCCCACCATGCCGCCGGTCGTGAAGTTGAAGAGCGTGTTCCCTGTTACGGTCGCCGTGGCCCAGGCGCCCACCTGCCACCACCCGCCGACGAAATAGTTGTTGGTGCAGACAATATCTTCGTTCGTAACGACGTTGCTGCCAATGTCGGCACTCATCGCCGTATTGATGAAGTTGGAGCGGTACGTGTAATTCTCGTTGACGGTGATGCCCGACGCGGGAACCGTGCCGCCGACGAGGATGTCAGCATCCCACGGCACGCCCCAGACGTAGTTGTTGAACGCGACGTTCCCTTCGAGATCGATGTCGTGGATATATGGTCCGTCCTTGGCGTAGCAGTGAAAGCCATACGCCCAATTGTCGAAAACGATGTTGTCCTTCAGGAGCAACGTGGCCGTCGCGCTCTGGCAGTAGATGCCGTGACTCAGATTGTCGGTGCGGCCGTTGTTGTATACGATGGAGCCGTTGACTTCGGTCCCGGTTGCCTGCGGCCAGATGAAGATGCCGTCCTCAGGCGCGTCATGGACGATCAAATTGATGAGCTTCGTCCCGGGCCCGTGCACGTCGACGCCGTGGAAGGGTCCCACCTGACCGGGGTTCGTGACCTCAAATCCCCAAAACCACGTGTGCGGGCCGCTCACCAGGAGGATGTTAGTCACCGTCGCATGCTCGCCAGGATACTGGCGCACCACGATAGGCGCGTCAGCGGTACCCGCGAGCGTGCTCTCGAAGCCCCGGGGGTCTACCGCGTTCGTATACGTGCCGCCGCGCAACCAGATGGTGCTGCCCGGTGTCACTGACGCCGGACCGCTTAGCGCCGTGGCCAGGTCCCACGGGTTCGCAAACGATCCGTCGCCGGAGGGAGAGCTGCTGGGCGATACGTAAAAGTCGTGCGCGGGGGTGTCGGAGAGTTGCGCGCTGACGCCGCGTGGTCCCGGCGCATCCTTGGGCGCAACCGTGTCACGCAGCGCGCAGGAGGCCGACAGCGAGAGAAGCGCGGCCGCGAGGGATACCAACCCCGGTCCGGAGCGTGACAGCATCTGTCCGGTGTGTGAGGCCATGAGCGGCGTTTCGACCGCGCAACTTCCGGACCCCTGTCTTTACGTACGGTGGCCCAACCTGGCTGGCGTGTGTAATTCCGCACTAGGTCAAGAACTTGCCGCCCTGCGCGAATCCTCCGACGACCCTGGGGCGCTAGCGCCTCAGGCGTGGCAGCCCCGTTCTGTAGGTGCGACAACTGCTGCCCGGCGGCTACGTGGGCCGCCCACCTCATGCGCAGGCTGTCGGACGGCCGGTGGGGCTCTGGTCGAGGATGGAGAGTTCCGTCGATGGAGAGTTCCGTCAGGGGTGCCACTCGTACGCCCCGATGTCGTAGGCGGCGCCATACGGACGGGGATAGCCGTCGAAGTCGGTTGCAGGCACGCATGTGGACACTCCGACGGCGCAGCGCGTCGTTCCGGCATCAATCGCCACAGCGCCACTCTGGAGGTGGTAATCTCCGTTCTTATCGCCGGTGTAGTTCACGAAGAGGCCGCTGAACTGCACATCTGTAAGTGTGAGGTTGCCGGAGGAGTCTGCGCAGCTACTAAGGTAGAAATTCAGTCGATTGTTGTAGACGATGTTGTTGTAGTAGACGTTGTGGCATCCGGTCAGCCCATAGGGAGATTCCCAAATGCCGTAGCCATAGTAACCACCGGCACTGTCCCTCACATTCACGACGATGTTGTTGTCCACGGTGGTAGAATCGTTCGCCGTTACGTTGCCATCGGCGGATATCGTAATGCCATACCTTCCACAATTGGCCACCACGTTGTTCGAGATGATCGCGTGGGTGGCGCCGTGGTACGTCTGAATGCAGGCGGCGGCCGCGCGGGTGACTATGTTGTTCTCGACGACGGCCTTGCGGCTGGCCACGTAGATGCCGTGGGTGGTGTTGCTTTGACTCTGGCCTCCGAGAAAGGGACCGATGCTGTCTACGACGTTACCGATAACCTGATTGCCGCTGTCCGCATAAGGGGAGCAGCAGGACAGGATGATGGCCCCGTCGGCAAACGAGGTATCGGGCGTCGGTAGGTCATGCACGCGATTGCCGATGATCCTTCCGAAATTGCCTTTCGAACCGTCTCCTTGGATAATGCCGTTGTGGACGCATGCGCCCGTCATGTCAAAACCGATGATGTCGACGTAATCCCCCCTGTTGCCGATGATATAGCTATCGCAGCTCGTAATCACGATCTTGGCGCCCCAAGGCGTATCGGAGACGTAAGTGACCCGAGCGCTCTCGGTGCCACTTGAACCCAACGTCTGCGACGTATTCCAGGTGTACGTACCGGGAGCGAAGTGGGCAGTAGCACCGGGAGTCATGAGCTGACCGACGCGTTGCATGGTGTAGCAGGGAGCAGTAAGGCTACACGGGTTCCCGTCGTCACCGGTGGGCGAGGGCGAGACATAGTAGTTCGCTCCCCCAGCGGTTAGAGCCGCTATCGCCTTGCCTCGAGGCGCTTCCGTCACATCATGGCAAGCTCCTCCAACGACGACCAATATCACCAACACGGCTGTTGCAAATCGGACCTGCCACATGGGCGTCTTCATCGACACCTCCTGCGAGCGGGCAACCCGCGTTTGGTCGACGCTGCGAAGGGACTGCGCGATTTCGCGATTGGGCTGCAAAAATCGGGCTGAACGATGGGCGTCGCGACTGGCGTCGAACGACGTGGGCCGCCGGCAGCGAGCGCGCAACAGTCCGTTGCGTAACCGCTGCCACAGCCATGCCGGTCATCTGACCGGCCATATCAGTTGAAGATGGAACCTACAGGCGCCGCTGGCGTGCCTCCCGCCAGTCCATGCGGATCAGCTGTGGGATGAGAGTGCTGGCGCCTGAGCTGGCGAGTTGTCCACGATCGGTCGAATGGCCTCCATCATCCGCTGCACCGTCATCCTCCATGTGAAGCAGCGCTCGGCACGCGCCCGGCCCGCCCGCCCCATGCGCGCCGCAAGCCCGGGGTCCCCGAGCAGTCGCAGGAGCCGGTCCGTAAGGGCCTCAAGATCGTCGACCGGAACGGTGAATCCCGTCTCCCCGTCGACCACCATCTCGGGAACCGCCCAGGCGTCGGTTCCGACGCACGGCAGGCCGAAGTTCATCGCCTCGATGAATGCAATGCCAAACGGCTCAAACCGAGTGGGCAGGCAAAACACATCAGCAGCATTGTAAGCCGCGACCAGCGCATTCCAACCATAGGGCTGATTCTTGTCCAGATCGCCGAGGAACGTCACCCCCGGCTCAGGGAGCGGGACGCGCTGCGGCCCTGCGATCAGGAGGCGGGCGTCCGGAATCCGCTCGCGCACCAGCCTGAACGCGCGGACGAGCAGGTCTCCTCCCTTCCGCTCGAACTGTCGACCGACGAACAGAATCGTGGGAACGTGCGCTCCCGTGCGTGGGCGATCGATGGGTGGCGTGGCGGGGAAATTCGGGCCCCAGTGGATGGTGTGTACGCGGCTTGCGGGCAGGCCGAAGTCTTCGATGAACGACCGCCGGAGACGGTCGCTCAGCGTGAAAATGCCGGCGGCATCCCGGTACACCGCGAGTTCCCGCCGGACGACCGCTGCCAACTCCCGCCTGCCGAGCGGAGTTGCGTCGCGATAGCCCGCGGCCACGCCGTGCATGGACATACGGATGTTCGAGTCGCAACAGACGAAGTAGGGCGTCGCGCCGCGGTTGCGCGGCTCGTAGGTTGCCCCGGCCTGAAGAATGACGTCGACCTGGCGTCCGTGCGCCGCGATGTGCCGCGCGGCGTTACGGGAGCGCAGTCGAAACGGCAGTGCCCCCAGATGAAATCTCGCGGCCCAGCGCTTGCGCCCAAGCCAGAACGTCGCCGCGGCCCCCGTCAGGCGGCCGACGCCGCGGAGGTCCACGTTCCCGCAGGTGACGGAGTGGCCGTCGGCCCGGAGGTGCTCGACGAGGCTCCTCGGCATTCCGGACAACGAACGCCACGATTCGGCATCGCCCTCGCACAGGTACAGGATCTTCATCGGGACCTCTCCTCGCTCCGCAGCACGCGATGCCCCCTTGGTGACGCGGCATCTTGACCCCCGCGTCGATAGGATGGCCTCTCTCATTGGCGATCGCTGTCCTCGAGGGACGTCGCAAGCTTGGTGCCCGCTGTACGCCCGGCCCGAGCGAGGCGGTGGAGCTCAGGGTCGTGGCGTTGGCGCTACGGCGGCGGCGCAGCAGCGATGGCTCCCATGGATGGCGCCGCTTGAGCTGCGCTGGTATCGCTCTTGCCTCCCATCGTCGAGTATGTGTGCCCCGACTGCGCTTCCTGACCTCATGGTGCACCCGCGGGGTCGTCGCCTTTCGTAGACTCGGTACGGCTGTGTGCCCAGGGCCAGAGGATGTCCAATGAGCAACGCCTGCCGGCTTCTCATCGTCACGTATCACTTCGGCAACGACGGTCCCCCCGGTGGGCTGCGCTGGTTCGGCATTACGAAATACCTGGTCCGGCTCGGCTGGAATGTTGTCGTCGTCACGGGCACGGAGCCCAGCGGGGGCGAATCAGCGACGGGTGTGCGGGTCGAGTACTGCCCGCGCCTCTGGACCCTGTGGGACGGTGTGCAGCTCGTTCGTCGCCGGGCACTTGGGCGGCCGCGGAGACCGTCGCCCAGCGACGCTCCGCTCACGGCACCTGTCGACGTCCGTGAGGAGAGCCCGGTAGCGCGTTCGCCAGAGCGGCGAGGTCTCTTGTGGGCGTTGGGGCGGGAGCTGTCAGTGTGGTTGGCCTTTCCCGATTACAGCCGCGGTTGGGTGGTCCGGGCAGCGCTACACACGCGGTCCCTGGTTCGCCGATTCCGGCCCCAGGCCGTGGTGAGTAGCGGTCCTCCGCACACCGCCCACCTCGCGGCGGGCCTGGCTACCGTTGGGAGTCGAGTGCGCTGGCTCGTTGACTTGCGTGATCCCTGGTCGGGCCCCTTGTCGCCGGTCTGGCAGTCGCATCGGATCCTCGGGAGCCGAACGTTTGGTGTCTTGTCCCACCGTCTCGAACGCTTGGCCTTTCGGGCCGCCGACCGGGTCATCGCGAACACTCCCCAGCTCCTGGAAGCCCTGGTCGCGAGGTATCCGGCCGTACCCTTCGTCTGCGTTCCCAACGGCGTCGACTCAGAATCGTTGCCGACACCGGCTGGCGACCCGTATCCAGGATTGGGCATCGCGTACACCGGCATGCTGTACAACGGTCGCGACCTCGGACCCGTAGTGCGGGCGCTTCGAATCTTCTTGGAGCGTCACCCGGAGGCCGCACGCGCAGATTCTAAGCTCCGCGTTGCCGGCGACGCCGAGGCTCATCATGCTCGGGCGTTCTCCAGCGCGGTCGCGGCGGCCGGGATGGAGTCGTACGTTGAAGCGCTGGGTCTGCTCCCGCGTGCCCAGGCCTTGCGTGTCGTGTCGCGTTCGCGGCTCGCGGTGGTCCTGGCAGAACAGCAAGAGCTGCAGATCCCGGCCAAGCTCTACGAATCGGTTGCGATGGGTGTCCCCACGCTAGTGGTGGCGGGGGCCGGTAGTGCGTCGGCGGTGGAGGGACGTCGGCTCGGGGCTGTGGTTTGCGATCCGGATGATGTCGAGGGAATCGCCTGCCTGCTCGAGCGGCTGTGGGGAGACGGTGCGCGTCGGCCGTCTCCGTGCCCTGTGCCGATCACCTATGAGGCGATCGCTGCTCGGGTGGACGAGTTGCTCCGCGGCTCGACCGCGGCCGCCAAACCGTCACATCATCGATCCACACATGCTGGGTCTTCGGACTTTGACGCATCCAGTTGTCCAACCGGATTTGGTTGACTCTGAGATCCGTCGTCGTGCGCCAGCGCAGGTTCTGCATGTCGATCTTCTTCACGCCGTTCACCCACAGGGTCTGGCTGCCGTTGGATTGGCCGGGCGTGTTCAGCTTGATGTGGAAGACGACCTCCTGCCACTGGCCGCCGATCAGCGGGATCTGAGGAGCGGTCTGGACGAAGCGATTCCCGTAGCAGCAGCTCATGTCCGGCCAGTAGGTGTAAAAGGAGAGGGGCCGCAGCGAGTCATCGCCGACAAAGTCGGGGTCGACGCCGGCGTAGAAGAAATCAGTGCCGTTGGGCACGACGCCCGCCTTTCCCATGGCCGACCCCCGATCATCGATTCTGTTGCCCGCCACCGTGAGAAAGTGCGGCCCGTGCGTGAACCCTTCCTCGAACATCACAGAGAACTTGATGTAAATCTCGTCGTACCCCGGCATGAACCAGCGGGTGAGCATGCCGTAGGCGTTCTCCGAGGTGTAGAGCACTTCCAGGGCGTGCGTGCCGGATTTCACCCGGGCGGGATCGGTCGTGATGCTGTAGCGGCCGGTCGCGGGAATCTGCTCCCACAGGCTCAGGTTGCCGCTCTCGAAGCCGTCTTGAAACACGATCGTGTCCGTCGGTCCCGGCTGCGGGCCCGAGTCGGCGCTTGTCGCCCTCGCCACCACCTGGGCCTTCGATGGCGTTACTGCGGAAGCGACCAGGAGCAGAGGAGCAAGCGCGATGCGTGACAACGGTCCACCCGCGAGTGAAGGCATGGCGCACCACGCGGGTAGCAACTTTCGGACCAGATGCCTGTCGTGAAGACGGCAGCGCCGGGGGAGGGCGACGCTGCCCCCGGCGCGAAGGTGCGGTCCGAGCCGATCAACTCGTTGGGCCCCTTATGGCCGCCAGACGGTCATGTCGTCCACCCAGAGGTGTTCGATGATCGGGGCGGACTGGGTCCAGTTGGAAAACCGGATCAGGTTGAGACGCAGATCGGTGGTGGTGCGCCAGCGCATGTTCTGCATGTCGATCTTCTTCACGCCGTTCACCCACAGGGTCTGACTGCCGTTGGACTGGCCGGGCGTGTTCAGCTTGATGTGGAAGACGACCTCCTGCCACTGGCCGCCGATCAGCGGGATCTGCGGATCGGTCTGGACGAAGCGATTCCCGTAGCAGCAGCTCATGTCCGGCCAGTAGGAGTAAAAGGAGAGGGGCCGCAGCAACTCATCACCGACATAGTCGGGGTCGACGCCGGCGTAGAAGAAATCGGTGCCGTTGGGCACGACCGCGGCCTTCCCGAAGCAGGAGCCGCTGTCCGTGACCGTGCTGCCGCAGACCACCAAGAAATGCGGCCCGTGCTGGAACCCTTCCTCGAACATCACATCGAACTTGACGTAAATCTCGTCGTACCCCGGCATGAACGAGCGGGTGAGCTCGCCGTAGGAGTCCGTCGGGGTGTAGAGGGTTTGCAGGGAGTAGTTGCCGGAATGCACCCGCGTCGGATCGGACGAGATGCTGTAGCGGTCATTCGCAGGCACCTGCGTCCAGGAGCTGTAATTGCCGCTCTCGAACCCCTCCTGAAAGATGATCGTGTCCGTCGCTCCGGGGCTCGGTGCGCCGCTG
>Ga0137378_10004665_pt1 | contig 11822 bp, 13 predicted proteins | sample SagtaG_21_FD_104813 | JGI IMG/M metagenome (GOLD analysis project Ga0137378, IMG submission 104813) | Vadose zone soil microbial communities from Sagehorn Ranch, Mendocino, California, USA - Sage2_L_60_16 metaG | ecosystem: Environmental > Terrestrial > Soil > Vadose zone | place: USA... | reverse complement strand
CCGTGGCATTACCCCTTATCAGGAGCTCATGCCTGGAGGAGAGGTCAATCTTGCAGCAGAGATGAACGAACTTCTTGGCAAGATGCGTGGAGTGCTCTCGGCTGAAACACTGCAATTCCTTGATGAGATGCAAGCTGCTGTGGAACGCGGCGATGCCATGCGCGTCCTCTCGTGGGGTGAGTGCTCCTTTGATCCTGTCTATCGCACGAAGCGTTCGCTGATGCTGGTCGGAACACGAGTACCGGCAGATGACGAGGCCCACTGGGACATCCACAAAAATAACTACCGTGGTGCAATCGAATACGCAAAGCGCTTCGGGCGCTCAAGCTCCTGGAGGGAGTGCGAAGGAGATGACGAGTAGGAGTTCCATGTTTGCACGGGCAAACGGATGAACAAAACGATTGCACCGGTGTAGTCTGGCAGCCGCAACGGGGGTACCAGGGCTGCTTGATGTTCCCCCGGCGACCTCGCTACATTTCACTCATCAAAGTCATGTTGACAGAACACTAGCTATGAGGAAGTGCCAGAGTAGCAGCGTTGCCGGGAGATGGAACTCGGTTTCCTCATGCGCATTCGAGAAACAGCCTTTGGAAAGAGGGGGGCTGGGGACGACTTTGCATGCCTGCAAGCGCGTCCCCAGCCCCCCTTACCTGTTCTATCACCAGGTGTTACGGCTTGCGGACCTCAATGAGGCGATGCACGCCGACCGTCGTCAAGCCTCCCTCCGTCTTCATGCGAAGGTGGAGCTTGTAGAGGCGCTCGCGATAGCGGTCCACATCGAAATCGGTGATGGCCCAGGGCACGGCTTTCAGAAAGTACACGACTGCTCCAATGTCACCGTAGGTAGTCGTGCCCTGCCGCTCGATCTTCTCGACCGTCACGAAGCCTGCCTCGTCGAGCGTGGCGTCGATGTCCCATCCCTGACCTGGTTGGGTCCACTCTGGCGGCGTTCCTTGCAGGGCGTCAACAAGGTCCGGGCCGCGCCTCTCCGTTCCTCCTTGCAATGTCAGGAGCGTGCCCCCACTATGGAGGACACGGTAGATCTCCCTTGGGCTAAAGGAGGTCGAACTGGCGAGCACCAGATCAAAGGCGGCGTCTGCAAAGGGGAGGCGCCTGTGGGACCACTGCCCATGTGGCTGCGGGCCACGTGAATCCGAGCAAGCGGGATCAGTCCAGATGACCTGCACCCCAAGAGGGGTGAGCCGTCTGGCTGCCTCCCTGACATTGGGAGGATACGCTTCAGTAGCCACCGCTACCTTCGGGAACGGAGCCAGCCGTGACAGCCGCTCGCCTCCTCCAGTGCCCAGGTCGAGCACGGCGGTCGCTTTGGCAACAGCTTCCCGCGCCCGCTCTTCATAGTCAATCTCACCACGCGGGTCCGGGGTATGCACGCGGCGACCTTCCAGCCAGGAGAAATCCCATCCCGAGAAGGGAGCCTGGAGGGCATCACTGATCAAGCGCTCAAATTCATCGTCGGTTTCGATCTGGCGAGCGCTGGCCTGTTTAATTACCAGGATAGGCACGCCGTCCCGCAGAGGATACGAGAGCGGGCAGTTCTGGCAGTCAAGCCGTTCGCTGCCCTCTGGGCCGGGTTGCAACTTCCCGGAACATTGGGGACAGATCAGCAGCTCGCTCTGGATTGGATTCATAGAGGTTTCTTCTCCTTGCCTGAACGCAACTGCCTCTGTCTCTGTACGAGCGCAGAGACAGCAGCTGATGGGAGTAAACAAGTGTTCAGCGTGAGCAGCCAACGAGCACATCAGCCAATCACTATCCCACTCATCGCACAAACAGGCAAGCGAAGAAAGTATGGGAAGAGGAGTCGATTAGCGAGGATCCCGGATCGGGTCAGATGTGGCATGGCCTCTGTTTTTCGGATCGGTTCTCATCGATCACCTCCTCATTATCTCGCCGGTTACTGGCGTACATTGACGAGCCTCCACGTCCGATTCTATCATCTTGTGTGTCTAGAGACAAGTATACTCGGTAACCTTTACACCCTTTTTTGGCACCTCTTTAGGAGGAAGATCCGTTTGGTTCAAGAGACACAGCATATGAAAGAGTTACCTGAACTGGTCGAGGCCGCAAAGTCCGGCGACCGCGAGGCCTATGATGCTTTGCTACGGCGTTTCCAGCCGATGGCATATGCCATTGCCAACAGGTATCTAGAAGATCATCACCTGGCTCAGGATGTCGTCCAGGAGGCGGCCTTTGAGGCGTTTGTGCATCTTCAGGAGCTGAAGGAGCCGGCCGCGTTCCCAGGATGGTTTCGCCAGATTGTTTTCCGGTAGTGTACGCGGGTGATGAGGCAGGCAAGCGCGCCATCTCTCTCGCTCGAAGCCGGAGGCTTTGACCTGCTTGCCGAAAGCACTCCCGAAGAGATCGCCTTGCAGGGAGAAGTTCAGGCATGCGTGCGCTCGGCCGTGGCATCGCTGCCGAAGCCAGAGCAGCTGGTGACGGTGCTGTTCTATGGCCGTCACTACTCCTACGCCGAAGTGAGCGCCATCCTCAAGATCCCACTGACGACGGTCAAAAAGTGCCTGTACTCGGCTCGCCAGAAACTCAAAGTGCAGCTGCAGGCCACCCTGCGTGAGGCGAGTGAGCGCGGGTCTCGTGCGAGCGATGGTGCGGAAGGTGCGGAGTTCGTTCTCGTACGCTGGTGGAGCGGGGTGATCCGGTGGGTGAAAGTGAGGCAAGTTGCCTGGCAAACCAGGAGCAGTTTTGGCTAAAGATGCGCTCTCTGCTGTATAACTTGTCACCCATGTTCACTATCGAAGGGCTATAGATAGCAAACAACGCTGAAACACATCTCTGGAAGGAGACGAAGCGATGAGCGATGAACTTGACCATGTTTCGACTCGTGAGTTGCAGGCACAGGCCGTGCAATTGGGGGACCACGACTGGCGCGTGGTCATGGAAGCTGCGCAGTCTCTGGGTCGCGCAGGCCAGGCAGGGATCGATGCCGTACTCTGGGGGCTCTCCCACCCGAACGCGCGCGTGCGACGGGGGTGTGCCGGTTTTATGGACCATCACGCCACTGATGTGTGCTTTCCTCAGATCCGGTGGTTGGCGCTACATGATCCAGCCGCCAAGGTCCGCCGTGTGGCGGTCCATTCAGCGACCTGCCAACAGTGCAAGCCCTCGAAGCTTTCGGGAGATCTCGTCGGCCTGCTCATTCAGGTGGCGCTCGAAGATCCCAATAAACATGTGCGAGAGAAAGCTATCGGTGGGCTGCGCTCCCATCCACCGGATGCTCGCGCTGTCGCGGCTCTGGAGCAGATCCTGCGCACCGAAACCGATGCACACTTGCGAAGTCAGGCTCACCATGCGCTCATACACCAGGATCCGGCTTACAAAGCGCGTGTCGATGCTCAGGCCAGGGAGCGGGGGATCGCGGCGGCCAGAGGCAGAAAGGAAAGGAGTAAGCGCTTCATGCGCTACCATCCCTTTCACGCTGGAAACGAATTTGGGTCATGTATCATGCACGTCTCCCTCAGTGAGATGCGCAATGTCATTGAACCGCACCAGTTGCCACCTCGCCTGAGCGACACGCCACTCGTTCAGTGAGGTATAGCCGGGATCGAGATGCGCTCTGGTCCCAGGCCGTGGGATGTCAAACAGGACCAGCACGGAGGCCACGATAAACCCGGCATGGGTCACGGCGACCACCGTCTGCCCGGCAAAGCGCTTGGCGAGCCGCTCAAGGGTAGCGTGTACCCGCTCAACGAACTCCACCCAGCTTTCTGCTCCAGGAGCAAACGGACGGGTTGGGGAGGTGAGGGGGTTAAATGCTCCAGAAGTGGCGCGATACGCCTCCCATGAGAGGCCATCGGCCGCGCCCGGGTGCAACTCGCAGAGGTCGCAGTCCTGCTCGATGGGCCCGGCGGGCAGCGTCCTGGCAAGCACCTCGGCTGTCTGCCGGGCGCGCAGTACTGGACTGCACAACAACGCTTGGCAGTCGCTCACTTCGCCGGTAGTCGCCAACCGATGCGCCAACAGTTCTGCCTGCTTGAAGCCTCGTTCCGAGAGCCCTCGACAGCTATGCCGTCCCGCAATGACATTGCGCAGGGCATGATCGGATTCCCCATGACGGATCAGGATCAGTCGCATCTTGCTCAGGGTTCCCGTAGAGTGCGCCGAGCCTTGAGACTGGTCAGCATGAGATCCAAGCCGAAGGTAAATTGGGCGTCGAGATCGCAGTCCATGATCACGGAAGCAACCTCCACCAGGTGGGCCGGCGTCGCGCGCGGGAGACGGCGCATGACCTGCGTGAGCCGCCCGATGTCGCTCATCCTCTCCTCCGCGACGCGCTCTGATCGCACGGGCCGCAGCGCGGATAACTCCACCATCGCATAGCCGATCGCGTAGGAGGACACCGTGCAGATGATGTCCGTGGCGCGCTTCCGCTCAAAGCCATCCTGTTGGAGCTGCTCCAGCGTCACATCCCAGAGACCTAACGCCGCGAGCGGCAAGATCTGGCAGTTGAGCAGCAACGGGTACGCGTGGGGGTGAGTATGGCCCAGTGTACGCAGTGAGATGGCCATCGAGCGGAGCAGTGCTTCCCAGCCTGCCTCGCTCCCAGGCAGTTCTATCTCTCTCCACAGCACCTCTGCCACGCCATCCAGCAGCGCCTCTTTGTTCTCGACATGGCGGTAAATGGACATCGGGTCAACACCCAACTCCTGGGCGAGCTTGCGCATGGTGAACGCCCCCAACCCCTGCTGGTCGATCATCTGCAAGCCGACTTGCAGAATACGCTCGCGGGTGAGCGGGCGGCGCGCTGCCAGCGCGGGTGTGTGCTGTACCTCTCTGGTCTCTATGCTCTCGGTCATGGCTGCTCTCGTTGCTCCTCTTTGCGAGACCGGCGGATGAGCCAGTCTTCCTCTTGACAAATCTACAATGTTCATCTACACTGTAGATTAATCTACAACGTAGACATATATAGTTAGCACCTATTGTAGCACATCGCCGCCGAAGACGGGCCGCCCTGGCTGCTCACGATTGGGCTCGAGGTCGCCTCCGTGGTAGAGGCAGCCCTTACCGCGGCCCTGCTCTACCTCTTGATTAACCTGGTGGTGCCGGTGACGATGTCGCTGCAGTGGGCAGCCGTGCTGCCACTGGTCTTGCTCGTGGTAGGCAGTGTGGGGTATTCCTTGATCCTCGGTGGGCTCACACTGCTCTTTAAGCGCCTGGAGATCCTCAAAGACCTCTTCCAGACCGCCGTGCTCATCTTCGGCGGGGTGCTCGTCTCTCTGGAGCGCATGCCGGGCTGGATGGCGACGATCGCGCGGTTCCTCCCACTCACGCCGGGGGTGGATTTCCTGCGCAAGACCCTACTCGAAGGGGTGTCATTGGGGACGCTGGCCGCCGACGGCACGCTCCTGTGGATGGTAGGCAACGCGGCGGCCTACCTGGTGCTGGGGATCGTGATCTTTCGCTGGTGCGAACGTATCGCGAAGCGACGAGGCACGCTTGGTCAGTACTGATGGTCATCCTGGCCATATGTCTTCTGTTCGCTCACCTCTGGGGAACAAGGACAAGAAAGGAGTTTTTTTAATGGTAGACATTCCGTTGCAAGACATCATCACCACCCACACTGACGCCCTGGCGGCTCACGCCGAGGGGTTTCTCCCCATGATTCGTCTCCTACTCCTGCTGGGCAAAGGATCGGTTTCACGTGAGCAACTGGGAACCACGATGCGACTTTCGCGCGAGGAGGTTGAGGCGTTTGTCCAGTCAGCCCATCTGGTGGTCGATATGGACGGGACTCTTCATCTGGCACCCGGGCCGCACCAGATCCAACTGGATGGGGAGGAGCCCTTCACGATGGCTGGGTGCGCTCTTGACACCCTGTTGTTTTCCATGCTGACTGGACGTTCGGCCCGCGTGGTCTCCACCTGCCCAGCCACCGGGACACAGGTGAGCTTAACTGTCACTCCACAGGGCATTCTTGACCTGAACCCTCAAGCAGCAGTCGTCTCCCTCCGCCTGCCAGGGGAGACGACAAACGCCTGTAATACACGGGAGACCATCTGTGCTTACGGTCATTTCTTCGTGGATCGAGAGTCCGCCTCCACCTGGCCTGGCCTGCACCCAGAGGCCGTGCTGCTTTCTGTAGAAGATGCGGCCCATCTTGCACGTGAGATCGCCAACGCCTCACGCAGGTACGCGGAAAAGACGGAGGTCTGATGGGTGCCACCACGAAGATGCTCTCCATGAACGTCTCCGCGGTGGCATCACCGAATTGATAAAGAAGGGAGTTCCATCAAGAGCCATGGGCCTCTCATGTGAGCATCTGATCTCCCTGTGCTGGCTGGCTTTCACACGCTTGCTTGCTGTTTGATCCGGATCTCACCCACCTTTTTTTCTTGTGTCCTGAGAGGTAGAATAGAGTGAGCTTGCAGGAAGAGGAGAAGAACGTATGACACCAGGAGAAATGAGGCAGGAACGATCCAGAGGGAAAGGGAACCGCTCTGCGCAGCTCCTGGCGCTGGCTGGGATAGGTGGTCCCATCCTCTTTGTGCTGGTGTTCACCATCGATGGCTGGTTGTCTCCAGGCTATTCATCCCTGAGCCAAAGCGTGAGTTCCCTTGGAACAACAGGAACATATGCCTGGATTCAGAACACCAATTTTGTGGTGTTCGGTCTTCTGCTTATGGCCTTCGCGGTCGGTTTCTCTCGGCAGATGCGCGAGGTTCTCAGCAGAGAGGCGTTGAGGACCAGTACCCTTCTCCTTCTCCTGACCGGGGCAGGGCTGGTCAACGATGGCTTTTTCACGCAAGATTCCGTCACGACCTTCCAGGGCTTGCTGCATGCGCTTGGCTTCCTCGTTATCTTCGCCTCGCTGATCGTTGCGCTCTTGCTTATCGGGAGGCAGCTCTCTCCCATCGCGGCCTGGCGCGGCTATGGCTGGTACTCGACGATCACTGGCCTACTCACCTTGGGGGTGCTCGTCCTCTCGGCTGTTCTGGCGGCTCCTCTGCACATGACCGGCCTCTTTCAGCGAATCCTGGTGGTCGTGGCCTTCGGCTGGTATGTGGTGATGGGGTGCCGACTCTTCGTTTTCACAAGAGCACAAGCGCGTCCACGGGAGGAGTGACGGTGAACACGTAGGGTTCAACCAAGCACATCGGTTGGCTGAACGCTTGCGGACTACCGGTGAGGTACCGGCCACTTTCTTTCACAACAAACCTGCATGGGAGCAAGAAGACGATGGACAACGATCCGAGCCCCTTTGGCGTGTGGCAACCAAGGCCCACGTGATGCGCAACGAGATGTCATAACTGAGCAATAAGAAAGGGAAACTGGCGGAAGGCAGAAGAAATGTGTCTCCTTACAAGGAAATGACGTAATTGATTTGTTTCCAGACAAGGAGAACACACACTCAGTATGACTGATTTTACCGTAACAATCCAGGTGAACCCGGAATCCGTTCCCTCGCTCCCTTGCTGGTTAGCAGAAGGAGCCGCCTTTGCTCAGGTACTGATCTCGACTGGCATCTTGAAAGCCATTGAGGAACGCGTGCAGTTTGCCCGCGCACGCCTTGGCCAGTACGATACCATTGATTTCGTGGTGGTGCTGATCGGCTATGGTCTCAGTGGTGAACGCACGCTGCAAGCCTTTTACGAGCGACTCCTGCCCTTTGCCGACGCTTTCATGGCGCTCTTTGGTCGTCATCACCTCCCCTCGCGTTCCGCGCTCTCTCGCTTTCTGGCTGCCCTCGATCAAGCGGCGGTGGAGCGGCTGCGGACCCTTTTTCAAGAAGATCTCGTCAAGCGCACGCCTCCTAGCACTTCCCCAGGTGGCTTATCCGATCGACTGGGCAACCACTGGGTGGTGGATGTCGACGCCACCAGGCAAGCCGCACGTCAACGAGCGCTGCCCCAACTCAAGTCGCTCCCGGCCGCCCATCGTCGCCCTGACAATTATACACAAAAATCCGATAACTAAAAGAAAGGAGCGAAACACAGGAAAGGAACACGTATGATGAACGAAGAAGACCTGCAAGAGCCCGAGGAATGGGCAAGCAAGACCTTCGGCCCGGCAGAATTGGGAGATCAGCGACGGACGGATCGGCTGGTGACGATGGCAGCGGCCATTGCCCTCGATCCAGCGGCATGCTTGCCGACGGCCATGCGCAACTGGAGTGACACGAGGGCCTCGTACCGCTTCCTGGACACCCCCGAGGTCACACACGCGCAGATCATGATGCCCCACTGGATGAGCACACGACAGCTCGCAGCGCAGCGCCCGTGCGTCTTGCTGGTGGCAGACACCACAGAAATCAACCTGTCGGCTCATCAGACGACCGAAGGAGTCGGCCCAGTGGGACAGGGCCTGCGCGGACGCGGCTTCTATGTGCACACGCTGCTGGCGCTGGATGCCAGCACCAAGCAGATGCTGGGCTGTGCCTACCAGGAACCGTTTGTGCGCCAACGTGCCCCCAAAGGGGAGACCCGGGCGCAGCGTCGCAAGCGTGCCCGGGAGTCGCAGATCTGGGAACGCAGTGCCCAGCAGATCGGAGCGGCCCCCACAGAGGTCCACTGGGTGCATGTGGGGGATCGGGCCGCCGATATCTACACCTTCTGGCAGACCTGTCAGCAGCTGGGATGTGACTTTGTGGTGCGCGCGACCCAAGATCGTGGGGTTGTTGCCCAAGAGCACGAGGAGCCAGTCGATCACGAGATGGATCACCTGCGACAGTTGGCACGTCGTCTGCCGGCGCAGGCAGGACGCCTGCAGCACGTGCGGGCCGAGCATGAGCGCAAGGCGCGCGATGCCTGGGTCCAGATCAGCTGGTCTGCGATCCCTATCCAGCCGCCCGTCAACGGAGCCTCGTTGGAGCCAACGGAGCTCGAGGCCTGGGTGATCCGCGCCTGGGAGCCCGAGCCACCGGCAGGCGTCGAGCCGTTGGAATGGCTCTTGGTCAGCAGCGTCCCGGTCACCAGCCTGGAGCAGGCCTGGGAACGGGTGGAGTGGTACAGCTGGCGCTGGATGCTGGAAGACTTCCATCACGTGCTCAAGACCGGCTGTCAGATCGAGAACCGCCAACTGCGCAGCGTGGAGGCGCTGTGGCGCCTGCTGGGCATCCTGACGCCGACAGCCTTGCGCCTGCTGTGTTTGCGCGAGATCGCCCAGAGCGCGCCAGAGACCCCTGCGACCGCAGTGGTGTCCCACGAGGTGGTGCAGGTCGTCACCCGGCTGGCCAAACGCCCCGAGGCACCTCTGAGTGCCCATGAATTGTGGCGTACCATTGCCAGCTTCGGCGGCTATCTCAACCGCAAGAGCGATGGTCCCCCCGGATGGAAGACCTTGTGGCGCGGGTGGTTGTATGTCCAAGCGGTTCTGGAAGGCGTTCATCTCGCGGCTTCCTTCCCTCCTTCGTGATTTGTGTATAATTGTCAGTCGTCGCCTGAACCGGCTCTGTAAGCCGGCCTATTTGGGCCGCAAGAGGGGTGAGGTGGGACGAAGCAGAACCACCGTTTTACAGGCCACCACGCATCAATGGATTGGCACCTATGCGGGAGCGGGCAATGGCGACTACCGGGGTGAATTGAAACGCGCTCTGGAAGCCACCACCAGGTACGCGACCGCTCTTGCGCTGCCCGTCTCCCAGGTGGTGATCCGTCTGGATGGGCTGTATGGGAACGCCGCGCCTGTAACGGACGTGCTGCATGCCGCCTTGGTTTGCTCGCCCGCAGCCGTGATTACGCTCTACTGGATCAACCAGAGATACAGGCGCGTCTTGCTTGCCCGCCAGATGCGCAGAGTACTCATCCGGAAAGTGGGACCTATCGTGCGCTTTACGATTGCCCGGATATTGCTCTCACCCCGACTGGGCCGCGTGTGCGCCTGATCGTGGCTACCCATCCCGCTTCATCCACGAGCGCCTCTATTGGGAAGCAGCGCGACGGGCTGGTGTACGAATTGTTTGTGACTCACCTTCCCTCTCCCGCATTTTCCCCGCAAGACGTGCTGGACTTGTATCTGCACCGGGGATCATTTGAAACCGTTCTGGCCGATGAAGACGTGGAGCAAGATCCCGATCGTTGGTGTTCCTGTACCCCTTGTGGCCAGGAATTTTGGCAGGTCATCAGCCAATGGCTGTGGAATCTCCGGTTGGAACTCGGCCAGCATCTCTCTCCTACAGCCATGCGCATCACCGAATTTGCCCCGGCGCACGTTCCCGAACCAGCGTCCGGAGCCTCGCCTGCACCCGAAGCTCAGCCTGCCGAACCGGTGTTGTATGGCCCTGCGCAATGGGCGCGCAAATCGTTTACCGGCGGCTTTCCAGGATCGGCATTTACGCCTCAACCTGATGGGACTCTCCTGTGTCCTGCCAATCATCCTCTTTATCCACAAGAACGCAGACCGGAGCGCGATGGCTCGTACCGTGTGCTGTATGCAGCTCGCATCGGAGATTGTCGGACCTGCGCGGTGCGGTCTGCGTGTCAAGAAAGCATTGATACCACGAAACCACGTCGGGTCAGTGCCGTTTTCTGGCCAGCCACCACCACTCAAGCGGATTCCTCAGCACCCGTTCCCGCGCTGCCTGAAGCTCCCTCAAAGACGCCTGAACCAATCCCACGCTTCCCAGTGCTTTGGCAGGATTGGCCACGTTGTCAACTCCGACGGCGTTGGATTAATCTGATGCGGTCCCAAACCGTTTCCTTGAGCAGGGCAGCGGCACCGACTGCAGATCACACGGGTGCCACATCCCCGCCCATCATCACCCGAGCCGAGCGCGCTCATTGGCGCTTTACCTGGGACCAGCGCCTGGCTCGCAACGCTCGCCCCACGACCGCTCTCCCGCTCACTCTCACCATTCATGGTCTTCCTGCGACCTTTGCTCACGTCTATGGCTTTGGCCTCCTCACGGCAGAAGCGGGGGACACAAACGCCGCTTAATCCTTCCTCGTTCCCACTGCAGTTTGACCTGGCGGGGTTTCTTTATTGATGTTTGTCTATGTATCACTCCTTTCCCCTTCACTTCCCTTCTTTTCTCAACCAGCGGGTGCGGTCTTTACTGGTTGCTTGCTATTTACTCGTTGCGCATCACGTGGGCCCAACCACTCGAACCCATTCCCGACCTGACCAGCCGCATCGCTCATGCCAGTTTTCCCAAGGGAACGCTGGCGATGCACCTGCGCGATGCCCTTGGCCCGATCTATGAGGATGCTGACTTTGCTGATCTGTTTCCAAAACGCGGACGAGCGGCAGAAGCGCCGTGGAGACTGGCCTTAGTCACCGTCTTGCAAGCACTGGAAAATCTGTCGGACCGTCAAGCGGCGGAGATGGTGCGAGCACGCTTGGATTGGAAATATGCCCTCTCCTTGCCGCTGGATGATGAGGGCTTTGACGCCAGTATTCTGACGGACTTTCGTCAGCGCCTGGTCGCGAATTCAGCCCAGGATCGTTTGTTGGAGCCCATTTTGCAGGTATGCCGCCAACACGGCTGGCTCAAAGCTGGAGGCAAACAGCGCACCGATTCGACCTGGGTGATCGCCAATGTACGAGGCTTGAGCAGTCTGGAAAGTGTGGGAGAGAGCCTGAGAGCGGCTCTCAATGAGATCGCAGAAGTGGCGCCTGACTGGTTGCTGGAGATCGTCAGCCCCGCCTGGTTTGATCGCTATGTGCATCGCTTTGAGTTGCAACGCTTTCCCAAAGAAAAGTCTGCTCAGGAAACCTTGCGCAAACAGGTGGGAGAAGATAGCTGGCAGCTGCTGCAAGCGGCGACCGATGAGCAAGCGCCCCAAAGCGTGCAAGCATGCCCAAGTCTGGCACGCTTGCAGCAGGTATGGCATCAACATTTCGAGCGGGTT
>Ga0137378_10004663_pt1 | contig 11825 bp, 17 predicted proteins | sample SagtaG_21_FD_104813 | JGI IMG/M metagenome (GOLD analysis project Ga0137378, IMG submission 104813) | Vadose zone soil microbial communities from Sagehorn Ranch, Mendocino, California, USA - Sage2_L_60_16 metaG | ecosystem: Environmental > Terrestrial > Soil > Vadose zone | place: USA... | reverse complement strand
ACCTCGCCGACATCCTGCCCGGCCTCGCAAACGCATCGGTTCAGCGCACCGCGGAAATCACCCCTGTGGCTTGGGCCGCAAAAAATCCATAGTTATCACCATGCGTTTGCTCTAACGCTTACGCCTGAGGATCAGTCCTCACAAACGCGCATGTTCTCGCCATCTAACGGCCACTGCCAAGAAGGTGACTGCTAGGCGAACCGAAACTGCCAAGCACGGAGGATTGGATCAAGCTCGTCATTGTCTGTGAAGGGAGCCACGCTTCCGCAACGCAAGCTGGGCTGTTTGTGCTTCCATGGCATGAATAACCGAGACCATGTCTTCATCCTGGCGACCGGCCGATATGGTTTCCGTGTACATGTCGCGGCAGCGTTCCACAAGGCTCACAGAAACATCGGCTTCCCTGGCAGCCTGAAGAATTAGGTTGGCGCTGTTCCAAGCGTCGTTCATAGCAGCTTGCGGGCTGAAGTCGCGAGTAATAATCTTCTCAACTTTTATGCGGGACACATCACTCGCCAGCTGACTAGCGTTTAAGACCTCTCCCACGAGATCCAGATCGAGACCTTGCTTCTCGGCGAAGTGAATCGCCTCAGACAACCCGGTGAGGGTGACGATGAGAAAAAGATTGACGGAAAGCTTCATGAGAAGTGCGCTGCCAACCTGCCCGCATTCAATCATGTGACGGCACATCGGCTTTAGGATTGGTTTTACGGTTTCGAGAACCCGCTGATCTCCCGCCATCATAACGACAAGTTGCGCCTTTTCGGCTGGGATACGTGACCCGGAAACTGGGGCCTCCACATAGTTTCCACCAGCTCGGGCGATGTCTGCAGCCAAAGTCCGCGAATATGTCGGTGACACTGAGCTGGTATTGACGATCGTGTGTCCGGCTACAAGCCGCGCGAAATCGGCCTCGCTGCGGCCAAGGACAGAATCGATGGCATTGCTATCGAAGAGCATCAGGACGACCGTATCGGCTTGCTCGAAAGTTTCTGCGACAGTCAGTGCGATGGTGGCCCCCACTTCACGCAGCGGTTCGCATCGGTCTGACGTTCGGTTCCAAACAACTAGTGGAATCCCTCCACGTGCCATATTCAGAGCAATCGGCAGGCCCATTTTGCCTAGGCCAATAAAGGCGACCTTCCCGCAATTGACTGGTTTCTTATCAATCCCGTCCATTATGTCCACTCCTCTGCCTGTCAGCGGCTCCCACCTGCATTCAATGGCGGGATAGAGCAAGATCCTTGAACAATTGGCCCAACACATATCCATTTCGCAGCCATTTTTGCAGAAAATCGCGTGGAAACGGAGTTGCGTAAACTTTATGACCACCATCCCTGGATTCAACCGATCAAAAGAGTTTGCGAACGATTGAGCGAGCCGGCCGCCTGTCCAACCTCGACCTGGCCGGGCAATTGAACCTCTCGCCTCGACTTGGCTCCGGCGCGTCCGTGCTCTTCAGGACGCTGCCATCATTGAGAAATATGTTGCCACCCTCAAACCTGCGAAGGCAGGCATCGGCCTCACAGTCTTTGCTCGCGTGTGGCTTGAGGTTGCTGGCCATCCGCTTTGAGAAGGACTTCGAAGTCTATCTCTTCTTTATCTGGCATCATGCAGTTTTTACGAGCTTCCACTGAATAAAGAAGCTCTCGGCTGTAGTAACGCAGCATCAGGTCCTTCGTTGACGCGGGACCGTCAAGTATCCGCCTGCACATTTGCACCAAATCAAGATGCGGCTCCAAGGCTAGGGTCTTCGCAACCAGATCGATGTAAAAGATGGTGATCGTATGGTGATAGCCGGAGGTATCGGTATTTTGGCCTCCCTGCGAAACGTTATAACGACGGATCAGGTCGGGAAGGTCGCGTCGCCAATCGCGATGGGGGAAAGTCCATAGCAAGTAGACGGTTGTCACCAAATGTTCCCGGTGGTGGAAATCGGCGCCCGGAAACGTGCACGCCAGAAAGCCTTCACCAATAGAAACAATCTCGGTTTCTTCGATTGCAGAACTCACGATGCCAATCTCCCCTCCCCACGCAACGAGCGTTCCAGTGCCAGAACGAAGATTACATTCGCGGCATAGAACAACAGGTTAGCCGGTACGGTTCTGCCAATGGTCGTCACCACTACTGCGATACCAAATACCAGGAGCAATATGACTCCAGCTGCCTTTCGGGTAGCTCGGAACGCAAAGAGAATTGACGCGATGATCTCGACTGTTGCAAGAGCTAGAACGTGAGCGTGGCCGTGATGGCCCTGCGCTCCGTGAGCTTCCAAGATTGCGCGAATACTGGCAAATGTTATGAAGATAGCAAAAATCCAGGAGTACATCGTGATGATTGAACGTGGCGACGCGACTCTCATTGTTGCTCTCCTCGCCGCTCCACCAATTCGTGGGAACGATTGACTCCAAGCGTCAAGCCGCGGATGGAGCGCAATTGGGGCGCTACTTCAGGGGCTGGATTAAACAGTGACAGCGGGCCGTCCAATGCATTAAACATGGTGGCCTCGATGCGGTTGCACTTGGACAGGTGATGTAGTTCGGCAGGAGGGCTTGAGAACCTCAAGGGCCCGACACCTGCATGAACGCGAGTGAGTACTCCAGCGATGATTGGGAAATCAATGCCCCTGATCAGGTCCAGGGCATGGCTGTTCCACGCTTCTACCCAGTGGTTGGCGAATTTCCAAGCATCGTCTCTTGTCATCGATCTTCCTTCCTTTTGCAGTTCGGTTGTTGGGGTCATCGGCTAAGGCCGCCCCGAACGGAGCCAAGGATGTCGCTTAGCCTGCGGGTTTCTGGTTCTGAATGAAGCAGAATTTTCTTCAATGAATCTGAACGATACCGCTTGGTCCGAGCCTGTCGGTATTGACCACCGTGGATGGAAGAGGTGATATGCGCGCCAATCCTGCAGCGACCGCCGGCACAGACGGCGGTCGATAGCAGGTGAGAAACCATGTAGAAGAAGGTCGTGCAGATGCATGATGTCTCCAATGGACGTGCGTTGCGTGCAAAAGTTTATGCAAGTACTTCCTATCGTCACGCACCCGCGCTAGCACCTACGTCACTTTCGCGAAGCCGCAAGGTAGTCGTTAATCTGTGTCTCCCACTCGGGACCTGACTGGCTATCATGGTCAGCCATCTTCTGGACCATATCGTTGGCAGCAACATTCAAAGCAGTGCGTTCGTATCGGACTTCAGCGTGTGTCGATGAGCCGTGAGGTGTGAGGTTCACCGTTATTAAGGTTGCTACAACGTCTGGCGTCACGTACGCATATTGGAAAAGGCCTTTTACCGGGTCGTTCGCAGTGGTGATCCACACCGATTTCCTCTCTCCCCGCGTAACCGTGAAGACCGTTCCTTGCTGATCTTTGACGTTCACTGGCCAGACAAACGACGGGTCCCACCCCGGCGCCCAGGCGCGCTCCTTATCTGCCCCGAAGAGAGGCGCAGCGAGCTCCATAGGGGCTTTGACAGTGAATCCAAAGGTGCGCTCCGTATGCACGCGCTCGGTCGCGCCTGTGGGTGTGCTGCCTGAATGCTGAGCGTCTGCAGCTGTGTGGACCTGCGATATTGCAGTCGGCAACCCGAGACAACTCGCAGCAATGAGCGGCGCACTTAGTCCTATCTTCATAATCTCTCCTCATTTCCTCATTCTTGTTGGTTCACATTGTCGGTTCGGTCGACCATGTATCCATGTACCAACATACCACAGTACACCCGGTTGGCCCTAGCGGCCATTGCCAGGCTCCCGTCGTCGTTGCCGCATGGCATCTGACTGTGTATTCGAAAATCTCTTCATGCGAGCAGCGTCTGAGAGACTGTAGGTCCGACGACCGATACAGCTACGGGGGACAGATGCTCCGCGCACGGTTGCGGGACGAGGTGCACCGGTCTCCATGCAAGCAGGGTCAGGTCCTAGATTTTCGGTATCCGAAGGAGAGGGTCACTCAGCACGAGGACTCATTACGCGGGTTGGAATAGGAGCTCTCCAAGAAGCCACTGTCATACGATCACGCACAAACGTCATAGCTCCGGTTTTGGCCACACAATCGCAAAATTGAAGAGTCAGACCAGCCGTCAACCGACAGCGCCTTCCCCTCCAGATCACATCCGGGTAAACACTTGCTCAATTGGAAGGCCAAAGCTGTGAGCGATGCGAAAGGCAACAGCAAAGGATGTCGAGTGCTTGTTCGTCTCAATTGCGGCGATGGTTTGACGCGCGACTCCCACGAGGTTTGGCAACTCAGCCTGAGTCATAAACCGTTTGGCGCGAAGCTCACGGACCGTGTTGCGAAACTGAAATGGGCATCAAGTCCTTCGCCTTCGATGATTGCATTCGGGCGATCACGGTTCAGTCAGGCTTCGATCGCCGCTTGCCCTCTTTGAGGTGGTGACTATCAGAAGCTCGTAGAGTCAAGCCGTAGATCGTCTTGAACTCCCCGATCTGCTTTAGGGTTTCCGGGCTAAACGCCAACTTTCCTTCAAAGGCATGGAGAACGATTCCTTCAAGAAGATCGCCTACGGACATGTCCTTGAGTTCGGCTGTTGCCTTCAGGACCTTCAGAATACGGCGCTCCATTCGGATTCCGGTCTGGACACGCTCGATTACAACTTCTTTCGATGTCGTCATCGTATGATGATACCACTGTACCAACGTACATCCTCGCGCGACGCTGGAACGTCATCTTTTAGGAAATCCAGAGGCAATTGTGAAGCTGACCCCATCTCTCCTTGACCAGTGGCTTCTGCAGAAGCACACCGCACAACCGCCCATCGAGTTTGACCTGGCATCAAACACCGGGCCAGTAATGACGTTGCACGATATTATCGCCCTCTCTGATGAAGATCTCCTTCGAGAACTGCTCCATACTCCTGTCTCTTACATATCGGCGGCGGGGTCGACCGAACTTCGCAATGCGATTGGGCAACTTCAGGGAGTCGACGGCGATGCGATTCAAATCGTGACCGGGGCGTCCGAAGCCTTGCTGATTTTTTGTTTTCTCGCTGCGGAACCAGGAGCGAACGTAGTGCTTCCGGATCTCGGCTATCCGTCCAATACAGCAATCGCCGCCTCGTTAGGACTGGAGGTGCGTCTGTACCGGTTGCGAGCTGAAGCTAATTTTCAGCTTGACGTCGATCAGGTCGCCAAATTGATAGATCGAGAGACACGATTCTTGCTGGTAAACTCTCCGAACAATCCGACGGGCGCTGTGATTGGCGACTCAGACATGGAGATTCTTTACCAGTTGTGTGAAGAACGCGGGGTTCAATTCATTTCCGATGAGGTCTACCACCCCATCTTCCACGGGCCGCCATCGCAGTCGGCTGCCCGATTTCCTAATGCTACGGTGGTTGGCGATCTCTCGAAGTCGCTCTGCCTCAGCGGATTGCGCGTCGGTTGGATCGTAGATCGGAATCATGGCCGCATCGAGCGCTATAACAACGCGAGAAAATACTTCACGATTTGCAACAGTCCGTTGGGTGAGAAGCTAGCGACAGCCGCCGTGAGGCACAGCCGGAAAATATACGATCAGACACTTTCGACGGCGGCGAAGAACCTTGCGCTCCTTGAGCCCGTGCTCGCTACACACTCCGACCTCATTCGGTACCGACGACCGGGCGGCGGTATGACCGCGTTTCCTGCGCTGGTAAGTGGCGATGATAGCCGTAGTTTTTGCTTGCGTCTTGCGAGACGAGGTGTCCTCGTCACCCCGGGTGACTGCTTCGGTCGACCAGGGCATTTCAGGGTGGGATTTGCTGCGAGCGGTGACCGCTTCAGTTCGGCGCTTGAGCGCTTCGATTACTTTCTCAACACGGAATCTTGGAATCGTCGCTGACGACGCCGGACGAATACTACTGTCCCCATTTGGTCTTCATTGGAGTACCACGAAGCCCGAATTACCTTTGACTGGTCCTAGTAATCGCACATGTCGCCGCGAATCACTCTCAGTCGTTATGCGGCCAAGGCCGCGGCTGGAGCCGGGCTCGGATCCCACGGCCCCGGAAGCGGGGGAACCAATCGAGCTATGTCATCCGATCCGCAGAGTCCGCAGCGCCGCCCAGTTGATGTCGAAACTGTTTCGCAGTTCTCGCAATAGACGGCGCTCTCTATAGGAATGGAAACCAGGCCCGGCTCGGGGCGAATCATCAATACATTGCGCATGTGTCCTCCAGCGGGTCCAAGGTGGAAAGTTCGTGCGATTAGGCGGCAGTCCGCGCCGCCTCCTGCTCAAGCTCAGCCACCAGAGTCTTGAGGCATTCGAGCCTGGGAATCGCCGTCATGGACTCGATTCGCAACCTGTCGAGGATCGCGACGAAGGATGTCTCACCAATCTGTTCGGCGAGGGAGTGCGCCTTACTAAATCCGCGCGAGGCTCGCTCCATCGCGTCGGCAACATTGGCTTGCAACTGTGCATTCGGGATGGCGTTCGCTTGCCGTGCATGCGCGACGCGCCAAAGGATCTCCCCGTAGATTGGGTCACCCAAAATGCGCCGAAAGCCTTCAATCCTCACCGTTGTCTTCTGGTCGATAGGACCTCGTTGCACAGCTGGAGGCCGCGAACCAGCCGCGGGGTGGGACTTGCCCGTGTTGTTCCCTTTGGGCAGCGCCCAATGCGGGAGCTTAGGAAACTCGACCGGCTGCCGATATTCATTGAGCGGGACCCACAACTCGGCGAGGTTGTAAAGATATCGCCCCAGGCCATAACAACTGGCAGCCCGTTTGAACGCTTGCGCTTCCGCCGTTGTCATAGCATTTGCCTCGTCTGCCCAGTCCTCGCCACTGCCGGCATGGCAACCCAATCCAGTAATCGTAAGCGTGCATGTCACCAGAACTTTGCCCGTCTGGATGAGTTTGTCTTTCTTCATGCGCGTGACGGCCGATACCGTGGAAACCTCGTATGTCCGGGTCCAACCAGTCGGGGTGAACAATTGGTTGAGACGGTCTGTGTACGCTCGCGGGTCAGCGTATGCAACGACCGCGCCACGGCTTCCATCGCGGGTTGTGTGTGTAACGCGCCACTTGATTTCGTTCGGGTCAAACGGCTCCGCCAGCTGAGTGAACAGAGCGTCCAGCTCCGCGTTTGTCTTGACTTCTTTGATCGCCATCGTGGTAGCTCCTCAAAAGAAAATGGCGCCCCGAAGAGCGCCCTGATTCACGTTGATGAAGACACCTCGTTCTAGAACGGGATCTGATCGGGGTTCAGTTCTTCGTCGGAGTACTGCTCATCCATCTGCTGCGGCTGGTAGCCCGATCCGCCAGAGCTCCTCCGGGAATTGTCCCGACGATTGCTGTGAATGGAGCCGCCATTCTCCCCACGGCCGCCGCCCAGCAGCGTCAGATCATGGACGAATATCTCCGTCCAGTACCGCTTCTGCCCGCATTCCTTGTCATCCCAGGAGCGTGTCTGGATATTGCCCTGGATGAAGAGCTGCGTGCCCTTGCTCACATAATCCCGTACGATCTCAGCGGTCCGACCGTAAGCGACCAGGTTGTGCCACTCGGTCCTGTCGGACCAGTTGCCCTGACGATCCTTCTCCCGGTCGGTGGTTGCGAGAGAGAAGTTGACGGCAAGCGTGCCGCCCGGTGTAGTTCCGACCTCGGGATTCTTGCCAACGTGCTCGAGTAGAAATGTCCTGTTGACGCTCTTTGCCATGGTGATGTCCCTTTCCTAGTGGTCTCGGTTAAGCACGTGGTCGAGAGCCACAGCTTTGGTGACCTCGACATACGCTCCGTCGGAGTAGCGGTAGAATCGCGGGCCGTCAGCACTGATGTTGAGATAACGGCGCGTGAGCCAGTGCTTGTACAACTCGATCTCCCCAGCTCGGCCCATGTACATGAAGTTTTCGAGCTCGCAAGCAGGAAGGAGCAGTTCAAGCGGAGTCCAGTTCGGCTCACCGACTGTAATCGCAGCTTTGATAGGAAGCGTCATGGTCTCAATCCTCCGACGACTGGCGGCACTCCCACATGCGTGTGTTTGCAGCCCACACAGCAGACGGCCGCCGTTACTTTTCTGATCGCCTCTTCAAACCGCTGAGGCAGATGCAGCGCCTCTCCGGCGCGGTCATAGAAGATAGGAGTCAACTTTTCACGGAGCGCGCGGTGTTCTTCCTTCCAGAGATCGAGGGGGAGAGCACCATCCCGTCCACGAAAGAGCGGAGCTGAAGCAACCTCCGGGCGATTGCGGCCCGGCGCGTGAGACAAAGTGTGGAGCGTAATCGCCAGCTCGCATGTCCTCACGGTGCGCAGCATCTCCACGCGCACCAGGCTCTCCGCAAGGAAGATCGCATGACGGCCATTCACGGCAATCGAGTCGAGCGACTGTAACCACGGCAGCGGATCTCCTTCAGGCGAAACGAAAGCGCACGCCTTGCCCATGTCGGAGACCGCGCCGCCGGACTCCACGCCGCGCAGCACATACCGTTTGGCAAGGTGCTGGTGTTCCAGTGAGATTCCGGGGGTGCAGTAGATGCCTCGCTTCTGAAGCGCCCTGAGCACGCTGGCCGGAAGCGCGAGCCCGTGAAGAGCGCGGCGCGATGCGGCGGATTCGGGGTTCCGTTTTGCGGGCACGGCCATCATACTCACTCCCTACTCACTCCCTATACCGCCGCGCGTGTGTGGATGGGCTGTCCAAGCGCGGCCCGAATTTCCTCTTTCGTGCAGCCGGCCCAGCATTTGTAGAAGCGCGGGTTCTTGATCTGGATTGCAAGGTTGTCGCCGGAGCGGTCGCGCCCGACCCCCGCACAAGAGGGGCACTTTGCCCACCAGTTCCGGCTGTCCTTGCGCGTGGTCCGAACATAGTCCAGGATTCGGAACTCTGTGTACTGCGAGGATGAGGCTGGCGGAGTGTACGGCGCCGCGACGACCGGCCGGTACGCTTCGGGGAGATTCATCCCCTCAATAAATGTCCTGAGTTCGGACTCGGTGAGCTTCTTCAACTCGTCGAGATAGGCAAGCTGCGCTTGCGGAGTGGGCTCGGCTTCGTAAAACCAGTAGCGCCGATTCGTCTTCCGGTGCACGCCGAGCGGAGCACGAATCGCGTTGCCGTACTCGCCATGATCGAGCTTGTCCTGGCGCGGGAAGACTTCTATGCCATCCTTCAGACCGCCGCCTTTGACCGGAACGCCGAGCCGGAGCGCGAGGTTATAGACGTAGATCCGGCATTCAGATGCCAGCAGCGGCTCGGCGCCGAAGATCCAGAGGTGGCCGCCGCGGCGGGATTGCTCCAGCGCCGCCTCCACTCCATCCTGTTTGAGTTCCCATTGCAGCCGGAACAGGGAATCCAACGCACCATCGAAGTCGGCGTCGATTGCGACCCACTTTGAGCGTTGCGTCTCGGGGTTGATTGCATAGAGACTGATTGTGATGTCGCCATTGAGGTGCATCCGCACGACGCCGTCATCGAGTGGTTTTGGTTCCTTGGTCTTCCAATCCCGCGCCGGGTAATAGGGGACGGAACCGTTCGGCAACGGTCGCTCTCCCTGGATTGCGTAAGCCCGCCGGTTTACGAACAGCCGCATGAAGCTGCTAGCCGTTTCCCGGTTTACACAGAATTTGGCATACATGGCGTCCTGCCTCCTTCATCCGTTTGTGTGGTTGTATCCCGGGTCCGAAACTCGGTCAAATTTTCGGAATGGGCGAGCAGAACATGCTGGCCCAGCATGTCTCCTCGCCTGTTCCGGTAGAAGGCCCTACGCGGCTTTGCCACTTGGGGCGACGACGATCTTGACGTACTTGGGTGCATTCATGGGGACAGCTGGTGCCGGGCTGGTGGCCGGGTGGCCGTGGGATCTTCCTGACGCGCACCAGGCGGACGACTGAACCCTGGCAATCGCGCGATTGATCGAGCGGATACGACTTGCGGACAGACGCATGACGGCTCCTCCGTGGATATGGATGGGTTTGCTTGTTCGGGGTGTAGCGAGGCGGGCTAGGCGTTGGCTGGCTGGAATTCAGTGAGCAACAGGCCGGGCTGCTCAACCAGGCGGAACAGGTCGTACTCGGAGAACGCGCGGTCGAACTTCTCCGAAGTGAACTGGTCCTCGCAGCCTTCGAACCACAGCATGTACCACTGCTCGCGCTGTCGATCGAAGACGTAGATTGCTCCCGAAGCGCAGTCGTCCGGGACCATCTGGAGTAGCAGGACACCCTTTCGGGTCTCGATCCAACGCGTTGCGACGGCTTCCCCAAGTTCCAGGAACGTTGTGACCGTTTGTTCGATTGAGCCCGCGGCCCGGTCCCGCCAACTGAACATTTTGTAGGCGGACATCTTTCCTAAGCTGGATTGCATGGCAATTCTCCTTTCTTCTGAGTTGAGGTTGACGGGACGGATCGTTAGTTATCGTGCCCGGCTCTTGAGTGTGAGGAACCACATCCGAGCAAGCGATCCGAGCAGGGCAGCGAACAGCAAAGTCACTCCGACCTGCTGAAGCGCGTGGTGGGTGGTCGCACGATAGAGTGTTCCAGCGAATCTCACGACGATGATCGCGTTGACCACGGTCTGCACAGAGCAGATCGCAAGACGGCGCTGGAAGTGGCTTGAGGGAGATTCTCCTTCCACCTCTTGGTTGGGAGAGGCGGAGGCATAGTGGTGCATGGCGATTCCTTCCTTCCTTTCGTGGCATGGTGCGCCGGTTGTCGTTCATGGCGTATGCGCAGGGGGACCTTCGGGAGCAGGCGACAAGGGTGCGCCCTGAGCTTGCCTCGGAGGCTTTGTTTTTTGGGAGTGTGTATTGAGAGCGGATGCTCCGCTTAGCAATTGAAGTTCTGCTGCTGTGCCTCCTCAACTGGCGTTGAGGATTGGTATTCGGCAACTTACCCCAGGCCGGCGTCCCGACGCTTCTAGAGCGGTCTCATGTCTGAGTAGCAGGTGAAGGCAGGCAAGGTGGGCGGAGCCGAGGAAGTTCTCGCTATAATTGTTAGATGTTGGACAGACATCTCCTCGTCCTATTTTTCGCTGCCGCGACTCTGCTTGCAGTGACTCCCGGTCCCGGAATCTTCTATGTCCTTGCGCGTACCCTCTCCGGAGGCAAGCGAGAAGGCGTGCTTTCGGCATTCGGGACTTTCATCGGGGGATCGATACACATCCTAGCCGCTGGGCTCGGTCTGTCTGCCGTGTTGGCTGCATCGGCTACAGCCTTCGCGGTGGTCAAGTATGCCGGAGCACTTTATCTTGTCTGGTTGGGATTCCGAATGATTCGGACGCGGAACGTGCCGATGGATGAACCCGCCGTAGCAGGCAAGACTAATCACGCATTCCGGCAAGGTGTGGTTACCGAGGTTTTGAACCCTAAGACGGCTCTATTCTTCCTCTCGTTCCTTCCCCAGTTTGTGAATCCAGCCCTCGCGCATGTAGTAATGCAATTCCTGCTGCTAGGCATCATGTCAGTTTCGTTGAACACCACTGCCGACCTACTTGTGGTTTCCTTCGCGGCTCTTATCGGCACACGGCTGGGATCAAGCGCGCGTTTCCGTCGCAACCAGAGAGTAACCTCTGGCGTTGGAATGATCGGACTCGGTGCCTTTGTGGCATTCGGTGAAAAGTAGATAGACTCCACGCTGGCTCTGCCTCACTGACCCGTCATCGACGATTTCAGCTGCCTTAACTTCGTTCACGTCGCCTACGTCCAAATGCAGTTTAGGGTATCTATGAGACCGCTTCTAGCTAGGCCCGATTGAAAATCACTCAATTCCGTCCTTCCTTCTCCCTAACTTCTTCCCGCCGTCTCAACATCGCCATGTATACAAGGGGATAGTCAGAAAGGAAGTTCTTGAGGGGTCATGACTTAGAGAGGGCCGATTCCGTTCAATAACGAGGCAAAGGAGGT
>Ga0137378_10004660_pt1 | contig 11829 bp, 12 predicted proteins | sample SagtaG_21_FD_104813 | JGI IMG/M metagenome (GOLD analysis project Ga0137378, IMG submission 104813) | Vadose zone soil microbial communities from Sagehorn Ranch, Mendocino, California, USA - Sage2_L_60_16 metaG | ecosystem: Environmental > Terrestrial > Soil > Vadose zone | place: USA... | reverse complement strand
GCCGGCGGGCACGGGGTCGACCGGGCCGAACAGCTCCCGGAGGCGCTGGGGGCCGTAGATGCGACCTGCGCTCTCGACCAGGCGGGTGGGGTCTTCCAGGTGGGGTGCGCCCCGTTCGTGGACCCAGACGGTCGCCCCGGGGAAGTGGGCGGCGACTCGGCCCGCCCCGCCGGCATGGTCGAGGTGGATGTGGGTGACGACGATGTGGGCGAGATCGTCCGGCCCGATCCCGAGATCGGTCAGCCCGGCGATCACCGCCTCCGACGAGGTGGTGGGACCCGTCTCCACCAGCGCGGGCTGATCCGCGTGGACCAGGTAGGCGGAGGTCACCCGGTACCGTCCAGCCATCCGGGTGTCGACGGCCGTGATGCCGGGCGCGGCTTCGAACGTGGCCGGTATGGCAGCCCCTGGCACGATCACCGAAGTGTAGCGATGGAGTCGGGTCCGGGCCTCGGAAGGCGTGTCAGACCCCCCCGCTACGATCCGGCGTGGAAAGGAGGAGCCATGGTTGCGGTCAACGTCGTGATCCTGGCCGGCCGGCTGTCCGAGACCCCCGAGGTCAAGGAGATGCCCTCCGGCGACCACGTGACCAGGTTCCGCCTGTCCGTCCCCGAGTCCGGCAAGCGCGTTCTCCCTCTCCCGGTCTCGGCGTGGGACAGGTCCGCTCGCAAGGGCTGCGATCGCCTGGTGAAAGGCGACGAGGTCCTGGTGAGGGGGCACCTCGTCCGGCGCTTCTTTCGGGACGGAGGCGGGGGCAGGTCCGTGACGGAAGTGGTGGCGACGGAGGTGAAGAAGCTGGAGAAGCCGCAGGAGGATTGACGAAACCGAAGATCGAATGGGCCGGCTCTGTCGGCCAGGCGTCAACCCCCGGGGTCGAACGTTCGCAGGACCAGCCCGGTCCTCGGTTTCGGCCAGAAGTAGGTGGACTTCTGGGGCAGGACCCCGCCGCGCTGGACAACCCTCCGAACCCGCTCCACCTTCGTGGGTGGTAGGAGGAAGCCGGCGGTCGCCGATGCCGACAGCACGGCCTGTTCGACCGCCGTCGCGTCGGGCACGAACCGGAGCCGGATGGCCTCGTCCCGGTCGAGGATCGCCTGGTGCATCGCGCAGACCGTGGGGGGCGCCCCGTCGAGCCGCGCCACCCGGTGGATGAGCTCTCCGTCCTCCACGCGCACAGTGCCGTAGACGAGCTGTTCGTCGTCGACCGAAGCGAGGACCTCCGCCATGTCCCTGACCCGTTCCCCCGTTTGCGATGCGTCGACCTCGCCGGCCACCACGAGGCGATGGATCGGAAGCACCGGGGGGTCCTCGGCGGCGCCGTCGACCAGGAGCATCATGATGGCGTCCCAGGGGCCGGGGCCGAACCGGGCCCGCATCTCCTCGCGGTAGGCCAAGGCCACCGTGTAACGATGATGGCCGTCCGCGATCAGCAGGCTCTCCCCCCGCAGGGCCTCCGTGACCACGCCGGCGCCGTCGGTGGCCACCCACAGGCTGTGCCGAGTGCCGACGTTGTCGGTGAACTCGACCCGGGGCGGCTCGGCCATCACGCGGTCGAAGAACAACCGAAGCGGGGCCGAGGGCCCGGGAAAGACGGCGTAGACCGGCGAGAGGTTCGCCCGCACCTCTCGAAGGAGCCGGAGCCGGTCCTCGACGGGGCCGGGCATGGTCCGCTCGTGCGGGATGATCGACCCGCCCCAGGGTTCGAGCTCCACCTCGGCGATGACGCCCCGGACCACGCGGTCGCGGCCGCCCAGGTGGAACTGGAACCGGTACGGGTAGACGGCCGGGCGATCGGCGGGCCTCAGCGCTCCCTGCCGCCGCCACGCCTGGAGGTGCAAACCGGCCCTCGTATACTTGTTCCGCGATACGTCGTCCCCTGGCTCGTCCTTTCCCAGGATGAGCCTGACGACGTTATACGGGCTCGTTCGGTGGTAGCGGTCCTGATCGATCGGTGAGATCGTGTCGTACGGTGGAGCGGTGACGGCGCTGGGCGGACCGGCCATCGCCTGGTTGTACAGCAGTCCGATGAACGGGCCGGCTCGTGGCATGAGGGTTCTTTATAGAGTGGATGGGCGATGCCCGTGAAAGCCGCTGGTGAGGACCGGTCGGCGCGCGTCTACGACCTGGTGGAGCGAGCCATGGGGTTCCTGAGGACCGGCCATCCGCACCAGGCGGCGATGCTGCTCAGCCAGGCCAAGCTCCTCGAGCCCGAGAAGGGCTCCATCCGGGAGTCCCTGGGCCGGGCCTGGTACCTCACCGGCCGGACGGCCCGGGCTCGCCGGGAGTTCGCCAAGGCCGTCCAGATCGACCCGGTGAACGACTACGCCCACTTCGGCCTGGCCCTTTCGTGCGCCCGTACGGGGCAGCGGTCACGGGCCATCGCCCATCTCAAGCTGGCTATCGCCATGCGGCCCGGGATCGAGGAGTACCGGGCCGCGCTCGCTCGGATCGAACGCTGATCCCGATGGCGTCTCCGCCTCCATGAGCCCGGGGCCGCCGCCGGGGCGGGGCCGGTGGGCCCGATGACCTCGCTGGCCGGGATGGCGTCGCTCGCTCAGCGGTACGACGCGCTGTTCCTCGATCTCGACGGGGTGGTCTACCGGGGCGACCGGCCCGTGCCCCGGGCCCGGGAGGCGCTCGACGAGGTTCGAACCCTGGGCGTCCCCTTGCTCTTCCTGACCAACAACTCGAGCCGTACGCCCCAAGAGGTCGCCCGCACCGTCGAGGGCTTTGGGATTCGAGTCTCACCCGAAGAGGTCCTCACCTCCGGACTGGCCACCGCCGCGCTCCTCCGGCGCACGGAGCCTGCGGTCTCCACGGCGTTCGTCATCGGCGAACGGGGGCTCCGCCGGGCCCTGGTGGACGCGGGCATCCAAGTGCTCGTCGGGGAGCCTGCCTCGGCCGACGTCGTGGTCGTGGGATGGGACCGGTCGGCGGACTACTCGAAGCTCCGGACGGCCGCCCTCCTGGTTCAGCGGGGGGCGCGGCTGGTGGCCACGAACGCCGACGGCTCCTATCCCGCGCCCGACGGCCTGTGGCCGGGGGCGGGGGCCCTGCTGGCCGTCGTCACCACCACCACCGGTGTCATCCCGACCGTCGTGGGGAAGCCCGCCCGGCCCCTGTTCGAGGCGGCGGCAGAACGAACCGGAGCCGTCCATCCCCTGGTGGTGGGAGATCGCCTCGACACCGACGTCTCCGGCGCCGCCGCCATGGGCTGGGACGCGCTGCTCGTGCTCACCGGCGTGGCCCGGCCGGCGGACCTCCTCCACTGCCGCGACCTGCCCACGTACGTGGGGGGCGACCTCTCGATCCTGGTGGCCGATCCTGCCCCTCCGCCGGGGAGGTTTCGATCCGCCGGCGCTGCGGACTCCCCCGGCATCGCCTCGCTGCTGGAGGCGGTGGGCCTGTCTGCCCCCGGGACGGAAGGGCGCCTCCCCCGGACCCTTGTGTGCGAGGGCACGGACGAGGAGGCCCAGGCCCAGGCCCAGGCTCCGGCGGCCACGGCCTGCCTCGAACCCCTCGGCCCCCACGGCCTGCTGAGGTCGGTGGCGGTGCGACCGGATCTTCGCGGACTTGGGCTCGGGACGCTGGCGGTCGCGTCGGCGATCGCCGTGGGGCGGGGGTCGGGCCTGGGCGAGGTCGCCCTGTTCACCGAGACCGCCCCAGGGTTCTTCGAAAAGCTGGGATTTCGACCCGTCGGACGGAACGACCTGCCCGAGGCGATCCGCCGAAGCCCCCAGGCCGGCGAGGAGTGCGCGGAGACGGCCCAGGCCATGGTCCTGTCGCTGGATCCACCCTCGGCGGATCACTCTCGGGCCTGAACAGACGCCGGCTCGGCCCAAGGGACAAGGCCGGCGACGGCTACGAGCCCCAGGGCCCTCCGGTGCCCCGCTCCCACGGAGGAGGGGCGGGGCGTCTCCTCCAGGGCGGCCACCGCCGCCCTCCCAGATCCGGGCGGCGGGGGGGAGGCCGGTCCCGGAACCGCTCCTTGGGGAAGAAGAGCAGCGCCAGCAGGGCCCCGAACGCGAACCCGCCGATATGGGCGAAGAAGGCCACGCCGCCGCCCGTGTTGACCTTCGACCCGAGGGCTCCCACGCCGCTGAAGACCTGCAGCACGAACCACGCTCCAAGGACGAGCCAGGCCGGCAGGTACACCGCGGTGATCAGGAAGAAGATGATCACGGTGTACACGCGCCGCCTGGGGAACATCACGAGGTAGGCTCCAAGGACCCCGGCGATGGCGCCGGAGGCCCCCAGGTTCGGCACGATGGAGTTCGGTGCGATGGCCAGTTGCGCCAGCGATGCGACCACACCTGCGGCAAGGTAGAACAGCAGGTAGCGCAGCCGGCCCAGCTTGTCCTCGACGTTGTTCCCGAAGACCCACAGGAACAGCATGTTCCCGCCGATGTGCAGCCACCCCCCGTGCAGGAACATCGCCACGAAGATCGACTGCCACCACGCCTTGTGTCCGCACTCCCGGCGGAGGAACCGCTGGTCGGCCCGGGCCTGAGGCAGGCTCTCGTGGAACTCCTTCGCGATCTCCCGGACCGCCTGCGGGCCGCCGTCTCCCAGGTCGGTCCGATGGGTCACTTCGTACGGGATCTCGGCACGGCAGAAGAAGAACGTCTGCTGCTGGTCCTGGCTCTTGAAGGTCGGCTCCCACGCCAGGAAGGCCACCACGTTGAGGGCGATGATGGCCAGCGTGATCCATGCGGTCCTGCTGGTGGGGTTGTCGTCGCGAAGGGGCAGCACCGGCCGTGGCCCTTCGCCCTCTCAGGCCAGCTTCCGGAGCCGCATGAGGTCCGCGAAGCTCGCCTCGACCTTCACCTTCCCCGCGAGGTACGAGGAGAAGATCGAACGCCTCCCGTCGACCAGTTCGACCAGGACGTCGCTGTCGGCCCCCACGCGGATGTCGGCCTGGTCGGGCCGGCCGGCGTTGAGCGGACCCATCCGGCCCCCGGACAGCTCAGTCCAGTAGCTCTCCCCGAGATCGGTCACCAGGACCTGGACGATCCGCGGCTCGGGGAGCGCGTCCGACAGGCTGGCCTGGCCCTCGTGGGCCTCGTCGAGGCGGCGGATGAGCTCACGCAGCTTCGTCTCGACTTGTCGCTTCGCGGCCACCGGCGCTCCCAGTCGCTCAGCCCTGCCAGCCCTCCGGGGGGTCACGGCCGAGTCGAGGCGAGGGCAACACGACCGCGTGCCTTCTCGCCGCGATGCCGTGCGACCGGCGCGGGGCGGGGCGGATTATACCCAGGGCCGCCCACCCTACCGTCCGGTCGGCGGCCCGCTGGGAGAGGGGGACCCGGCGGGCCCGGCCCGCGCCGTTGCTATCCTGGCTCCGAGATGCCGACCGGAACCGGAACCGCCTCCCCCCGACCCTCCTTGTGAGGTGCGGCGCCGGTTGGACGTCGAGATGGTGAGACGGGGCATCGCCCCTAGCCGGTCCGAGGCGGCCCTGGCCATCCGGAGCGGGACGGTTACCGTTGCCGGCCGGCCGGCTTCGAAGTCCTCGATGATGGTGGCCCTCGACGAGCCCATCGCGCTGGAGGCCCCCGGGCGGCGGTTCGTCTCCAGGGGAGGGGAGAAGCTGGACGCGGCCCTCGACCGGTTCGGCATCGATGTGGCGGGCAGGGATGCCCTGGACGCCGGAGCCTCCACCGGGGGGTTCACGGACTGCTTGCTGCGACGGGGCGCGGCCCATGTGACGGCCGTCGACGTGGGCTACGGCCAACTGGCGTGGCGCCTCCGGAAGGATCCCCGCGTCACCGTGCTGGAGCGAACCAACGTGCGCGACCTCGGGCCCGGCCAACTGCCCCACGTGCCCGGAGTGGTCGCGTCCGACCTCTCGTTCATCTCGCTGCGGCTGGCTCTTCCCGCCCTGGCCGGGGTGGCGGGCCCGGGGGCCGATTTCGTGCTGCTGGTGAAGCCGCAGTTCGAGGCGGGCCGGCAGGATGTGGGGAAGGGGGGTGTGGTCGGGGACCCCGCCGTGTGGGACCGCGTGTTGCACGAGATCGCCGCGGCCTGCGACCGCCTCGAGCTGCCCCCGCGCGGCGTGATGGCCTCCCCCCTGCTCGGCCCGGCCGGGAACGTCGAGTTCCTCCTCCACGCGCGGGCGGAGCGGGATTCGGTCCCGGCAGCCCAAGGTGCCCAGGGTGCCTTCGGCGACGCGGTCCGAACGGCGGTCGCGGAGGGAGAGGGGCTTCGGGCCAATGGCTGAGAGGCAGCACGGCGGGATCGAACGCGTGGGCGTGATCGTCCACGGTGGCCGCGAGGGGGCCGTGACGGCGGCCAGGGCGCTGGTGGGATGGCTCCAGGAGCGGGGCGTCCTCACGCGATGCCTGTCCGGGCAGGACGTCGGGGCCGACGAGGAGATCGACCAGGCGGAGTTCGCCCGCGACCTGGACCTGGTGCTGTCCGTGGGTGGTGACGGCACGCTGCTCCGGGCGGCCAGCATCGTGGGCGGGTTCGGCGTGCCGGTGCTCGGGGTGAAGGTGGGGCGCCTCGGGTTCCTCACCGAGGTCGGGCCGGGAGAGGCACCGGACCTGCTGGCCCAGATCTTCGAAGGGAAATTGGTCATCGACGAACGCCTCGCCGTCGTCGGCCAGCCGGTGGACGCTCCCCGCACCGACGCCCAGTGGGCGCTCAACGAGATCATCGTGGAGAAGCACGCCCGCCACCGCCTCATCACGCTGCGGGCCCTGATCGCGGGCGAGCACGTCACGACGTTCTCCGCCGACGGCGTGATCGTGGCCACGCCCACGGGTTCGACCGCCTACTCGTTCTCCGCCCGCGGCCCCATCGTGTCGCCTAAGGTGGGCTGCCTGCTGGTCACGCCGGTGTCCCCACACATGGTGTTCGACCGGACCATCGTCCTGGCCCCCGAGGAGGGCGTGACGCTGCAGGTGCTTGGGGACGAGCCGGGCCTGCTGTCGGCCGACGGACGGCCCGGGCTGGAGCTCCCGGTCGGCTCGGCCGTGCACATCAGGCCGGCCGAGCGCCCCGCCCGGCTGGTCAGGCGGGCCGACTCGCCGACCTTCTTCGCCCTCCTCCGCGAGAAGTTCTCGCTGCCGGGCCAAGCCCCCCACGGGCAGACGTTTCAGGGACCCGCGTAGGACGGCATCGCGGCGAATCGGGGTTCGACCGCCGGTTCCGGGGCGTGTCGGTGGGCCCGGGTACGATGGCGCCGTGCTCGAGGAGCTGCACGTGGCCGGGCTGGGCGTCCTGGACGACGCGGTGCTGGAGCTGGAGCCTGGGCTCAACGTCCTCACCGGGGAAACCGGCGCCGGCAAAACCATGATCACCGTGGGGCTGGCCTTGGCGCTGGGCGCGAGGGCGGACTCGGGCATGGTGAGGGCGGGGCGGCGGGCCCTCGCCGTGGAGGCCCGGTTCCGCCTTCGTGTGACCTCGCATGAGGAGCTGAAGCTCCTGGCCCAGGACGAGGACGAGGACCTCCCGGCCGAGGGAGAGGAGCAGGAGGTCGTCCTGGCTCGAACCGTCGGGGCCGAGGGGCGAGGGTCGGCCCGGCTGAACGGACGCCTGGTCCCGGTGGCGAGCCTCGCCAGGGTGGGCGGGACGATGGTGGAGATCCACGGGCAGAACCAGGCCACGAGGCTCCTGTCGCCCCCGGCCCAGACGGCCTTCGTCGACCGCTTCGCCGGGAGGGAGCACCTGGAGACGCTGGACCGGTACCGAGCGGCCCATCGAGACCTTCGCCGGGCCGTCTCGGAGCTGGAACGGATCGAGAGCGCCGGGCGGGAGCGCGAACGGGAGATCGACCTCCTTCGGTACCAGATCCGGGAGATCGAAGCCGCGCGAGTCGCTCCGGGTGAGATGGCCGGGCTGGCCGAGGAGGAGTCCCGGCTGGCCCATGCCGAACGGATCCTGTCGCTGGCCGGAGCCGCGGAGCAGGTGGTGGGGGAGGACGGCGGGGCGGTGGACCGGCTCCGGGAGGCCACGGCCGGGGCTCAGGCGATCGCGGGGCTCGACCCGTCGGCGGCCGCGCTGGTCGCACGGATGCAGTCGGCCACGGCCGAGGCGGCCGACGTTCTGGACGAGCTCCGGGCCTACCGTCTGTCGATCGAGGTCGATCCGGGCCGGCTGGCCGCGGTCCAGGAACGCCTCCGCTCGCTGAAAGGGCTCGAGCGCAAATACGGAGACGGCGAGGAGGGGATCCTGGGCTACCAGGACCAAGCCTCCGCCCGCCTGGACGCGCTGGAGGGCCAGGACGCCAACGTGGAGGGGCTTCGGGACCGGGTGGCCGAGCTGAGCGGCGAGGTCGGGGCGATGGCGGCCTCCCTGAGCGAGGGCCGGGCCCACGCGGCCCCCAGACTGGCCCAGGCGCTCCGGCTCGAGGTGAGGGCCCTTGGCATGCCGGGAGCCGACGTCTCGGTGAGCCTCGAACCGATGGCCGAACCCGGCCCGGACGGGGCCGAGAGGATCGAGCTCCTGTTCTCGGGGGGACCTGGGCAGCCATCCCTCCCCCTCGGGCGGGCGGCGTCGGGGGGCGAGCTCTCCCGGGTCATGCTGGGGTGCCGCAGCGTGCTGGCGGACCTGGACGACGTGCCGACGCTGGTGTTCGACGAGGTCGACGCGGGGATCGGCGGCCGGACCGCACTGGCCGTGGCGGAGCGCCTGGCTCAGGTCGCCACCGGCCGGCAGGTGCTGGTGGTCACGCATCTCGCCCAGATCGCCGCCCGCGCCGATCGCCATCTCTTCGTGGAGAAGGAGGGAGGCACGGCCACCGTCCGGCCCCTGGAGGGCGAGGAGAGGGTGGAGGAGCTGGCCCGCATGCTCTCGGGCCAGACGGGGAAGGCCTCTCTGGCCCATGCCCGCGAGCTGATCGATGCGGGGGCGGGAAGGGCGAGCTGAGCCCGGCGGCCGCTGGGGGCCGCGTCCGGCACCCGGGAGGACGACAATGGTCCCGGTATGAGGGACGCCTACGAGGAGGTGAGGCCGGGTGGCCGTTAGGCTGGCCCGGCGGGGACCCAGGAACGGGACCCGGGCAACGAGAGCGCCACGGGGGCTCCGAGCGTCCCGAACCACCCGGGTGGCCCGAGTGGACCGGCGGACCAAGAACCTCCTCCGGAGGATCCAGCCGGGCGAGGTCGCGGTCGTCGACCACGAGGACCTCGACCGGGTGAGCGCGGAGGGCCTGGTCGAGAAGGGCGTCGCTGCCGTGGTGAACGCGGCCCGTTCGATCAGCGGCCGCTATCCAAACCTTGGCCCGCTGATCCTCGTGGAGCGGGGGGTTCCCCTGGTCGACGGGGTGGGAAGGCTCCTGTTGTCGAAGGTGAAGGAGGGCCAGCCGGTCAGGGTGGAGGAGGACCGGGTGTTCGTAGGCGAGGAGCTGGTGGCCGTGGGCACCCGCCAGAGCCTCGAGTCGGTCACGGCCGACATGGAGGTGGCCCGGCGGCGCCTGGCCGACCAGTTCGAGGACTTCGCCGCGAACACCATGCAGTTCATGGCTCGGGAGCGGGACCTGCTGTTCGGTGGAGCCGGCATGCCCGATCTCGAACACGACCTCTCCGGCAGGCACGTCTTGGTGGTGGTCCGCGGCTACAACTACAAGGAGGACCTGGCCGCCCTTCGCGGCTACATCCGGGAGGCTCGGCCCGTCCTGGTGGGCGTGGACGGCGGCGCGGACGCGCTCCTGGAGGAGGGGTACCGGCCGAGCCTGATCGTGGGAGACATGGACTCGGTGACGGAAGCGGCCCTCCAATCGGGGGCCGAGATCGTCCTGCATGCGTACCCCAGCGGCCGGGCTCCCGGCCGGGAACGGCTCACCGCGCTGGGCCTCCCGCACAGGACCCTCCAGGCCTCGGGGACCAGCGAGGATGTCGCCTTCCTGCTGGCCCACGAGAAGGGTGCGGACCTGATCGTGGCGGTGGGGAGCCACGGGAACCTCCGGGAGTTCCTGGACAAGGGCCGGATGGGCATGGCCAGCACGTTCCTGGTCCGGCTGCGGGTGGGCGAGATCCTGGTGGACGCGAAGGGCGTTTCCCGGATGTACCGGCCCAGGCCCCGCGGCTGGGAGGCCACGATGATCGTGGCCTCGGCCCTGTTCGCCATGGTCATCGTGGTGGCGATCTCGCCGCCCCTGCGCCTGCTGGTGAAGCTGTCCTGGGAGTCCGTCAAGCAGTTCGTGTTCAACCTGACCCACTGAGGTGAAGCCGTGATCTCCTTCCGGTACCACGTGGTCACGATCGTGGCCGTGTTCATGGCCCTGGGGCTGGGCGTGCTCATGGGGACGACCGTGGTGAAGCAGAGCGTCGTGGACAACCTTCGGGCCCAGGCCCAGCGAGCCATCAACACGAACCACGACCTGCGGAGCAGCGTGGGCGAGCTTCGGAAGGAGGTGCGGGGGTGGGATTCGGCGAGCCAGGCCTTCCTGCCGCTGCTGATCCGCGGACAGCTCGCGGGAACGACCGTGGTGCTGGTGACCGCGTCCGACGTCGACTTCTCCGAGGTCGACGGGGTGATGAAGGCGCTGAAGGACGCCGGGGCGAACGTGGCCGGGGTGCTCACGGTGACCTCCCGGATGGAGCTGGCCCAAGACGGGCAGCGGGTACAACTGGCGGGGCTGCTGGGGGTGCCGGACGACTCGGCCGCAACCGACGTGGCGGGGCAGGCCGCCCAGTCCGTGGCCCTTCGGCTGGCCGACGGACCCGCCCAGACCGTAGGTGCCGACCTCCTCAGCCAACTGTCCGGCGGGGGATTCGTGGTCGACCAGGCCCTGGGGCAGGGCGGGCTTGCCGCGCTCGGCGGACCCGACCAACCCGTGATCGTGCTCTCGGGAGGCCGGGGGCAGCCGGCGGCGGACCCCTCGACGTTCTTCGTGCCGCTGGTGGCGGCGCTGGTCCAGTCCTCCCACCCCGTCGTTGCGGGCGAGACCGTGGACTCGCAGTACGAGTTCGTGTCGCTGATCCGAAAGGACGGGAGCATCGACGGGGACGCCGTCACCGTGGACGACGCCGACACCATGCCCGGGAGGGTGGCCGTCGTCCTGGGACTGCGGAACCTGATCGCCGACGGTCCGGGGAAGTGCGGGGACTTCGGGGTGAAGGCGGGGGCGTGCGACCTGGTGCCCGCCCCCACGCCGGCGCCGTGAGCGGGCCCGACGCCGTCGCCATCGTGGCGGCCCACGACGAGGAGGAGGCCATCGCCCGCACGGTCAAGCGACTGGCGGCGATGCCCGGGGTCCGCGAGGTGGTCGTGGTGGCCGACGGATGCCGGGACCGAACCGTCGGGGAGGCCGCCGGGGCTGGGGCCAGGGTGCTGGCCACATCGGTTCGGCGGGGAAAGGGGAGCGCCGTCGAGGGTGCCCTCGACCGGGTGGAGCCCGCCGCCGTCTACGTGCTCGTGGACGGGGACGTCGGGGACACCGCGGGGGAAGCCGCGGCGCTGCTGGCGTCGATTCGCTCCGGCCGGGTGGACATCGCCATCGGGATGCTGCCGCCGCTGGAGGGAGGCGGGTTCGGCGTGGTGAGGCGGCTGTCGGGGTGGCTGATCCAGGGCGTCACCGGGTTGCGGGCGCAGGCCCCGCTGTCGGGCCAGCGGGCCCTCACCCGAGAGGCGCTGTTCGCCTGCCGGCCCCTGGCGAACGGGTTCGGCCTGGAGACCGCGATGACCATCGACGCCGCCAGGCTGGGCCTTCGGATCGAGGAGGTCCCGGTCGAGATGGGACACCGGCCGACGGGGCGGTCCCTCCGGGGGTTCGCCCATCGAGGGCGGCAGGGCGTGGACGTCCTTCGGGCGGTGGCCCCCCGAGCCCTTCGCTTCCGGTGACGCCGGGGCGGTTCCGGTGACGCCGGGGCGGCTCGGGGAGGCGGC
>Ga0137378_10004655_pt1 | contig 11833 bp, 8 predicted proteins | sample SagtaG_21_FD_104813 | JGI IMG/M metagenome (GOLD analysis project Ga0137378, IMG submission 104813) | Vadose zone soil microbial communities from Sagehorn Ranch, Mendocino, California, USA - Sage2_L_60_16 metaG | ecosystem: Environmental > Terrestrial > Soil > Vadose zone | place: USA... | reverse complement strand
CGTCGCCGGAGTAGCTCCTTGAGCCGGGCCCGCGCTAGGTCCACATCCAGTTTGGGCGTGCCCTGGCGCTTCTTCGCGAAAGCGTGCAGCACGTAGACCGCTTCGGGCCGTGTCGCCAGGTAGAGCACGCGATACTCGCCGTCCGCGTGGATCCGGATCTCCCGCACGCCGGTGCCGACGCTCGTCATCGGCTTCCAGTCGCTGGGCTGGTGGCCGGCCTGCACGCGATACAGCTGGTACCCGGCGTCCCGACGGGCGTTGGGAGGAAAGGTGCGCACGACGGCACGGGCGTTCCCCAGCCAGCGGAGCGGCTTGAGCGCCATAGGAGAATATATCCGTTTGGATATGATACGCCATGTGGTGAGGAGCGGGTGGCGAGATCGGCAATGGTGGGCGCGGGCTGGTGCGCGCCATTTAGGGTCTCGCTCCGCTCAGGGCGGCGCTCGCCCACGGAACGCACGGAGGGAGGATTGACCGTCCAAGCGGTCCGGCCCAGGTTCAGTGACTTACCCCCCCTAGTTCCTTCAGGGGCTAGGCGCGAGGCCGTCCCGAGAGGCTGGCCTCTGGTTTTCTCGCCGGCGCCAGTATGAACACCCGGCCAGTGTGCAGCGGGCTCGCGGGCGCGCGCTCATCACGGCAGCGTGGGAGTCTCGCCCGACGACTGCAGCCAACACGACCGCACGACCAGCATTGCGTGGCCTCAGGGGGAATGCGACCAGCGTGGGAACGAGGCGCTGGGTGGTCGTGCCGTCGCCTAGGTGGCCGTACACGTTCTCGCCCCAGCAGTAGGCCGCGCCTGCCGAAGTCACGCCGCAGCTGTGGCGCCGCCCGGCGACGACGGCCGTGAGTTCATAGACCCTATCTCCTTCCGACTCTGACCTATCGTGGCCGCCACGTGGGGACGCCGTCCACGGGGTGTTCATGCCTACCGCGGCCTCCAGACGGGGTCCCGGTTGCTTCGCGTGCTCGTGCTCGTGAGCTGGGTGACGCCCGACCCGTCCGCGTTCATCACGTAGATTTGCCACTGGCCGTAGATTCCCCCGCTGAAACTAGAGAACGCAATCTTCGTTCCGTCGGGCGACCAAGCGGCCCCGTCGTCCTGCGTGGTGGTGGTGAGCCGAGTGATGCTCGACCCATCGACCTGCATCACGTAGATCGAAAAACTTGCCCCGTCGGGGGACCTCGTGAACGCGATCTTCGAGCCGTCGGGCGACCACGCGGGCTGGTCGTCCGTCGCCGGGTTGTTCGTGAGGTTCACCTGGCCCGAGCCGTCGGCGTTCATCACGTAGATATCCAAGTTCCTGAGGAAGGCGATCTTCGAGCCGTCGGGCGACCATGCTGGCCGCAGGTCCCCGGCTGGGTTGTTAGTGAGATTGCGGAGGCCCGAGCCGTCGGCGTTCATCACGTAGACTTCCACGTTGCCGTCACGGGAGCTGTTAAATGCGATCTTCGAGCCGTCGGGCGACCACGCCGGGTCGGCGTCGCTGGCCGGGTTGTTGGTGAGGTTCACCTGGCCTGAGCCGTCCGCGTTCATGACGTAGATCTCATAGTTCCCATCGCGGTTGGTCTCGAAGAGCACCTTCGAGCCGTCTGGCGACCATCCCGCCGGGTAGTCCAACGCCGGGTTGTTGGTGAGGTTCACCTGGCCCGAGCCGTCGGCGTTCATCACGTAGACCTCCGGGTTCCCGTCGCGGTTGGTATGGAAGAGGATCTTCGTGCCGTCAGCCGACCAGACGGGGCCGTCGTCTTCCGCCGGGTTGTTGGTGAGGTTCACCTGGCCTGAGCCGTCCGCGTTCATGACGTAGATGTCTCCGACCCCTCCGTTATCCCAAGGGCTGTAGAAGGCGATCTGGCCGCCCGCGGCGACCGCGGTAATCGCCACCCTGGCCATGACCGACTTGCTGTTGTCGCTGACTGAGGTGGCTGTGACGCCGAGCGTGCCGGGCGGCACCGTGGCTGGGGCGGTGTAGGTTGCCGTCGTGGTCGTGACATTGCTCAAGCTCCCGCAGACGCCTGGCCCGCCGCTGCATCCCGTGATGCTCCAGGTGACGCCGCGATTGGTCGGGTCGTTCGTCACCGTGGCCGTGAAGTCCTGGCTGCCACTGGTGAGGAGGCTCGCGGTCGTCGGAACGACGGAAACGGAGACCGCCGGGCGGCTGCCGTCGGGCGCCGTACAGGCCGCGAGCAGCAAGACGCCCATGAAGGGCAGGAAGCGCTGTGGCATTTGCTGGGTGTTCATGATCGCTCCTATCCTCGGTTCGAAGACGGTCTTGCTCAGCCTGCCTACTGCACGACCCCCAGCGCCCGCGCGACGTTGATGCGCCCCTTGCCATAGTACGGATCAGTTCCGGGCTCCCCGAGGTCGTCCGCCGACTGGAGAACCCGGGCCCGGATCAGCGCGGGGTTGCCGTGACCCAATTGCGCGACGAGCAGCGCCGCGAGCCCGGAAACGTGCGCGGCCGCGAAGCTGTTACCGACGGGCTGCGCGACTGCTTGACGGGCGAGGCATGCTGGGGCTGCGGTGGTCGCCGTCGGTGTCGTCGTGCAGCGCACCCACATTCTCCGAAATTGACCCACCTCCCCCGCGCCGCCGGGCGCGGCGACGCTGATCGCCGAACGCCCATAAGCCGCGTATGGCGCTGGCGCATCCACGTTCACCCAGGGCCCAATAACGCCGCTCGCTCCGGTCGGCCCAGTGGCGGCAACGCAGATCGCATTGGCGGCCTCACACGGCAGCCGCACGAGATCGCCGTTGTGATCGAGGTTGGCGCCGTCATTGAAGGGGACGCTCACGAGCAGGGCGCCCTTCCGGAAGGCGTAGTTCACCGCTCGCTCGAAGGCCGCCACAATTCCCGGATGGGCACTCTTGTCGAACTCGAGGCCGTTGCTGATGTTGATGACATCCGCGCCCTGGTCCGTGGCGTACACGATCCCGTTGAGGAGCAGGCTCGCGGTGGTGCGAAGACCCGTTGAGTCGGCGATCTTCACGGCGACGAGCATCACGTACCGGTTCACGCCCGCCAGGACCTTCGCATTGCTCGCCACGACGGACGCAACCGCGGTCCCGTGCCAGAACAGGTCACTGAACGGGAGCCGGCCCGGATAGTGCCTCGTCACGTCCTCCGGCACGAGGGATATCGACCGCTCGAGATCGACGAGCCCGGTCAGATCGGGGTTGGCGTAGTCGATGCCCGTGTCCAGGATCGCGACCTTGACATCGCGCGAGCCGAGGTGGCCGGCGGCCCACGCCTCCGGGGCGAACACGGCCCGCAGGTTCCACTGCCGCGCGTAAAATTGCGCCGTCGTCGGCGACGCGGTTGCATCGGCGGGCGCGAGGGGTTCACTCACTGCCTCCTCGGCAGCGGCGCCGTCGGCCTCGACGTCCTCATTCCGCGGGGCCGTGGCCACGTCGGGCTCCACGGCGCGGACGTCCGCGGACGCGGCTAACTCAGCCGCCGCAGCTTCTGAGAGCCCGGTCACCGCGGCCACGCCGATGCTGTCGAGCGCGGTCTCGACGCCGCCGCCCAGCCGCGCCGCTCGCTCCCCGAAGTCAGCCGGCACACGCTCGGCCGTGAAGATCACGAGGTAGCGGCCCGCCGGCTCGGTGGACGTCACGCTCGCGGCGAGCGCGCGGCGGCGAGCGGGCTCGGTTGGCTCGCGTTGCTCTTGGCAGGCTTGGAGCGCCAGGGCGGCGCCCAGTGCGATGAGCTGCGTCGCGTGGCGGTTCATGGCTTCCCTCCCGTCCGCGTCGGCGACCGAGTAGCCGGCACGCGCGACGTCGAGCTGTGAGGCGGCGTGGCGGAGCCGGGGGGACGTCGAGCAGGAGCCGCCACCCTTGCTCGCAACGCCGCAGCACGCTTGAGAGAGGGCGTGAGGTTCACCCTCGGATCGGACGCTGGCCGTGACGCCCCCACTCGCGCGATGGTGGAGCCTTGCTGCGCAGGCGGATAAGCGAAGTTGGAGGGATCGGAGTAACCACCGTCCTTCACAGCCACGATGAAGTACGCGTAGTAATAGGCGCTTTCCTGGTACCGGAAGGTCGTCGTGTTGGGCCCGAGCGACGCGATCAAGTACTGGGAGCAGCAGCCATCGTCCTCCCACACCTCGTAGCCGTCCTCCACGGCGGAGTTGTCCGTCCAGGTGAGGTCGAAGGTTATGGCGTCGACAGCAGCCACAGTCAGGTCCGTCGGGCCCGCGGGCGGGGTGGTGCAGGCCGTGTTCGAAGGTGGCGAGTCGCCGAGGCTGTTGAACGCGAACACGCGATAGCACGCCTGCTGCTCGGCCGACAATCCCGCCTCGTCGAAGTAGTACTCGTCGGGCCCGGTGGTCGCGGCCGTCATCCAGCTCGCGCCACCATTAATCGAGCGTTCGACACGGAACCCCGACTCGTTGGTGGACTGGTCGAGCCACAAGCCGTACACGCTGCTGCTCGACGTCGGTTGCACGCCCAGGTCGGAGGCAGCGACGGGCGGTGTCGTGGCGAGCACCACCTGGACGGACTCCGAGCTGCCGGACGATCCGCCATCCTTCGTCGCGTACACGACATACCAGTACGTGTTGTCGGGCATCAGCCCGGCGTCGTGATAGACGGTGGTGTTGGCCGGCAGCGTCGCGACCACGCTCCAGTCGGCCCCGCCACCGGCGCGCCACACGGTGAAGCCATCCTCGACCCCGGAGTTGTCGGTCCACGTCAGGTCCACGCCGGTGCCACCAACCGGGCTTGCCGCGAGGTGCGTCGGAGTGGCCGGCATGGCGGTGCAGTCGACGTTGGACGGGCCGGAGTCGCCGAACGAGTTCCCGGCAAACACGCGGTAGCAGGCCGGCCTGTCGTCGCCGGGGTACGGGTAATTCACGAGGTAGTCCACGAGGGACGTCACGTTCGCGCTCGTCGTGCCGGCGCTAGTCCAGGGTCCGGTGCTCGCGGCGGCGCGCTACACCCGGAATCCGGTCTCGTTCGACGAATTGTCGGTCCAAGTGATGTCGAACGCGTAGCCGAGGCGTGGCACCGCGTTCGCAGCGGAGGGCGCCGGAGGGACGGGCGCGGCGGGTGTCGTCGCGCAGGCAGCGCTCGAGAACGCCGAGTAAGTCGTCTTACCGCCGGTCGTCCGGAACGCCCGCACCTCGTAGCAGTACTGCGTCGAGCCGGAGAGCCCGCTGTTGCCGTAGCTCGTGGCGTTGGCCCCCGTCGTGGCCAGCAGCGCGAACGCGCCGCTTGGTCCGGTCGTGGAGCGGTGCACCTCGAAGCCGGTCTCGTTGGACGAGTTGTCCTGCCAACCGACGTTGATCTGATTCCACGATACGGCCACGGCGCTAGTGCTCGACGGCGCCTGGACTGTGGGCCCAGGCTGGCCGCCAGTGGCCGCCTCGATACGGGGCGCCATCGGCTGCTTGTGATCACAGCCGCTGAAGAGGACGGAGAGCAAGAGGACCGGATACGCGAAGCTAAAGCGGCGCAAGGTCATACACCCTCCGTAGTGGGGACGGCTCTGTAGAGTGGTCGACCTTCGGCGGTGAACCACTCCCCCGTGCTACGGACGGCAGCGGGCCGGTTGCTCAGCGTAGACTTTCAGCAGGCGACCGAAGGGGAGAGTCCGGGGGGAGGAATTCGAGCCGCGAGGCTAAGGCCCCAGGTATACGCGCTCTTCGCGGTCAAGCCTACTCGGGGACTATCGCCCCCGAACGAGCGTGAAGCCGGCCCAGAAGAACGGATGCGCTGTCGTGGAGTTGCGCACGGCCGCCCGTTGGGCCAGAGCGAGCGCCTCCGCCTCCGATCGTCCGGCCGCGAGCTCCGTGTAGAACCGCTCCATGAGCCGCGCGGTGGCGACATCGGCAACCGGCCAGAGCGTCGCCATGACGTTGGACACCCCGGCATAGAGAAACCCGTTGACCAACCCTACCCAGTCGTCGCCCGGCGGCACGTCCGCGAGGGCGCCCGCTGCGAGCCCAGTTTGGCAGGCGCTCAACACCAGCAGGCGCGCATTGAGGGTGAGCCCGAACACCTCGTGGACCTCCAGCCGCCCATCCTGATTCTCTCCGGGGCCGAGCTCGACGAAGGAGAAGAGCGGGTTCCGCTTGTTGAGGACGCCAAAGGTCGCAAGGTGAACGATGCCCTGATCCGGCGCAAACATTCGGAACGCGCTCTCCGTGGCCTGAGGCCCGACCAGCACGCGCGCCTGCGTCCCGAAGATGCGCCCAATGGCGGCAACCTCGGCGCGCGATCCCGGCAGCGCCGCGACGCGGGGAGCCAAGGCGAGCACACCGGCCCGCGCCGGCGGTCCGGGTCGTGCACGCAACCGCAACCACACCGACGCCGAGGGCACGTACTCCAGGACATAGCGCTCTACCAGGACCTGCTCCGGCGGTCCCGGCCGCACGAGTGCGGCGAAAGGGAGGTAGTGCAGCTCGGCGTGCGGCGCGATGAGTAGCCGCTGCTTACCCGCGAGCAGGCCGCTCGCCTCGACCGGTGCGACCAGCTGCCGGTACAGCCGACGGAGCGACGGCCGCCAGGCCCCGCGGACGGCGCCTCCTTTCGCGCTTGCGAGCGTCGAGCGCGCAAAGTCCACCTGCGCCGCGAGTGTGTTGTGACTGATCTTGAGGTCGAACGCTGCCACCGTGTCTCGCGTGACAACGAAGAGGACGGTGGTCGAGTCACCTACCAGGTACTCGAGCAGGGCCTCATCCGTTGTGAGCGCGCTCATCACCTGCCGCGTGGGCGCGACCTCGCCGTGTAGAAGAGCTGCGTACGTCGGATTCGCCTCGCGCATCTCGAGTAAGAGCGCGCTGTACGCTTCGTGGGCGCTGTCCAACGCTGCGTCCGTCGCGCCTGTGGCCGCGGCTGCGCGCGCTGGGTCACGGAGACCCGGCGCGCTGTCAAGCGGAGTCTCAAGCTGTTGCGTCAACTCCGCCAGCCGCCGGCGGAGGTCCTGCTCACGGCTTGCCAGCGCCGGTGCTACCTCGCCCGTTGCAACGCGCCCCCGCGCCAAGAGGTCGAGCATCTGTCGCTCCCGCAACCGCTCGCTCGTCTCGAACGCGGCTTCCGTCCGCCCGCGCTCCCGCTCGACAAACGCGAGTTCGACGTAGACGTCCCACTTGTCCTCAAGAAAGGCGGCTCGACGCTCCGGGAGCGGTAGGCCTCCGGAGGTCCACTCGATCTGCTCAATACCCTTCCGCAACTCGCCCGCAGCCTCCGCGAGTGCACCACGACTCCTGAGGGCTCCCCCTAACCCTGCGTGCAGGTGCCACGTGCTGGCGCCTGCTCGGGTGCCGAGGCGTGCTAGGCCGCGTCGGTAAAGCGATTCCGCTGCGAGCGCGCGTCCCGCCTTCAACTCGAGATCGCCGAGCATGGCCATTGCTTTAGCCTCGTCCGCAGGAGCGCCAAGGGAGTGCAGCGTGTCAATTGCATCACCGAACGCCCGGCGCGCGAGCGCGGCGTTCCCGCGGCGCCAAGCGGCCAGGCCGATTTCCAATCGGATATTGGCCCTGTTGTGGGGATCAAGGCCCGGCATTGGCAAGAGCTGCTCGAGGATCGCTTGAGCTCGAGGATAACTCTCCCGTTGCAACAGCACTTCCGCCATTCCTTGCCTCGCAAGAATCCTCGAGGTTTGGTCCTCCATCGTCTCGGGCCGCGCCAGCCGCTGGGCGCGCGCGTACTGCCGCTCGGCCTCGGTCAACTGATTAAACTTCAAAGCGAGATCCCCTCGTGCCCGCGCGAGCTCGGCCAGCGATGCTCCGCCTTGAGGCTTGCCCGGACGGCTCGCGAGCGCCTCCGCACGTTCCAGCTCTGTCCGCGCGCGTTGCAGGTCCCCCATGAGAGCGCGCGCCTCCGCAAGCTCGACATGGATGTCGATTTCGTTGATGTCGGGACCCGGTCCGATGCGTCGCATGATCCCGGCGGCTTCCGAGAGAGTCGTCACGGCCCCGGGAGAATCTCCGCGACGGAGGGCCAGCCTTCCAAGATTCACGAGCGTTTGCGCCTCGTACATCCGGTTGCCCTGCTCGCGACGGACCGAAAGCACCTCACGCAATCGCGCCGTAGCCTCGGCGTAGTCACCCTCTCGCTCCGCGATGGCCCCCAGATTATTGAGGACGAGCGCGATGCCACCCGCGTCACCTATGCTCCGCACCACTGCCAGTGCTGCCTCGAAGGCGCGGCGCGCCCCCGCCAGATCACCCAACGTCATGGTGACGATGCCTAGATTAGTCTGATCGGCAGCCAAGCCGAGGACATCTCCGCTTCGCTCCCGGAACGGCTTAGCGCGGGCATAGAGCTCGCTCGCGCGCTGCAAGTCGCCTCGCTTCCAACTCACCAGCCCCCGTAAGCCCAGGATGTTCCCCAGCCTTCGGTAGTCGCTGATCCGCTCCGCGTAGCCTTGGGCTACGGTGAGATAGAGCTCGGCACTGTCGTATTGCTGGGCGAAATGAAACCCCGCTCCCATGGACGTAAGGGCGGACGCGATACCAGCGGTATCGGCGAGGGCCTCGAAGAGTCGCAGGCTCTCGCGCCACGACCGCAAGGCAACCAGAGCTCCAACTGTTCGTACCGCACCATTTGCCGCGCTCCGGATGCTGTCTGCGACGATGGTCGCCTGGCGGTCGCGGAGTGACAGGGACCGGAAACGCGCGATCCAACGCACGAAGAACGAGTCCTGCCAGGCCACGGCATAAGCGCTGGCGAGCCGCTCCGCTACGGGGAGGATGACCTGCGCGCTGTCCTCGTTGCCTCCGGCGGCGGTCCGGAGCTGGCTTAGCAACTTGCGCGCTTCATCGTTCCGTTGCCGCACCCGCTCGACAAGCGCCGAGTCGGGTCCATCTCGCGCGAGCGCGCGCATGGAGTCCGTCTCAGGGTTCTGTACCACCAGCGAGAGGGTGGAAAACGCTGTGAGGAGGGAGATCATCGCGAGGGCCCCCCGGCAGTGAACTCCACGAGATCGGAGGCGGTCCAACGCCGCCATTCAGTTTGCGCCTCGACCTTCCAGAAGTACCTGCCCAGAGGAACGAGCTTGACGGAGCCCGGCAGCGCCAGGGCGGTATCTGAAGTTTCTAACGTCCAGAGGACGGCGCCTTCTGCGTCGTACAGCCTCAGGCGGTACCGCGCAGCTCGCGGCACACTGGACCAGACGAACCGGTGGACCCGAGCCACAGACGCGCGTGGGGCGAGCGGAATAGGTGCGCCACCGGTCGTCAGCGTCGTATCCCTCAGGCTGGGCGTCGAGCCGTCGTCACCCCCGCGCGGCACCAGCAGCAACACGAGTGCTGCCGCCGCGGCGAGCCCGAGCGGCAACGACCAGCGGAGCCATCGGCGCCCGGCGGGCGCCGGTACCGCCCCGGAGAACTCCGGGCCGAGTGCCGTGTCGGCGAGCAGGCGACCCGTTGCCCGGACCACGCCCCGGCAGTGGGCGCAGGTCGATAGATGGGCCACGGCAGGCCCTCGTATCTCCCGACCGAGACGTCCCATGACGAAATCGGCGATGGTGAGCTCATCGAGGCACCCTGAGGTCTCGGTGCGGCGCTCAAGCGCCACCGCTGCCCGCAGCGAGTCGGCTCCCTCCCTGAGCCGCGCAACCTCCGCGCGACAGGTAGCGCAGCCCTCGACGTGCCGCGCGGTGGCCGGGTTACCTTCGCCCAGGGCGTAGGGAACCAGGGACTCAGGGACAGGGTGGGTCACGCGCCTCCTCCGAAGCATGGCCCTTCGCATCGGCCGTGTGATACGGACGGAAGGCTCGGGATTGCTCCTGTACGATTCACAGGTCTCCCCCTTTGATCCCTGCTTGCTCGAGGCGTGCGCGGACCGCCGCGAGGGCCCGATACACGCGGTTATAGACCGTCTTGGCGTTAGGGTATCCGAGGACGCGGGCCACCTGTTCGGCGGGCATTTCGTCGACCACATAGAGCCGCACGGCGAGCCGGTCGCCGGGGGGAAGAGACTCCAAGGCGGCGGCCAGCACCTGCTGCTGCTCAGCGAGCTCCGCTGGATCGGCGGCAGGCGGATTCAGGGAACCCCCCGGTCGCGGGCCGGCGAGCCCCGCCACAAGCGGTTCCCGGCGACTGGACGCCGCGGCGCGGTAGGTCTCGCTCAGCTCCCGTAGGAACTCACCGAACGAGAGGTCGGCGCCATCGAGGGAGCGGAGCAGCTCGTACGCCTCCACGTGCGGCCGCTGCTCTAGGAATACGTACTCGAAAATGCGCTTGCGTAGTGACGGGAGCGCTGTCGCGAACGCATTCAGGCGTGAACGGCCGTCGCGATGGCGGAACCAATCGACCGTCAGGTTGTGCACCACCACGACGAGCCACGTGGAGAACGGACGGTTGGGATCGACGCGACCCGCGCAGCGACGGAGGCGAGCGAAGTCGTCGCCGCGCAGGGCCTCGCACACTCGTGCGAAGACGTCCATGACTTCGTCGGGCTCGGTGGTGTAGTGGCGGATCGCGCCGAAGATGAGACGGCGGTAGCGCTCGATGAAGAGATCCCACGAGGCTTCGGCATCACCCGCCTCGAGCGGAGCGATCCAGGATTCCACCATGGGCCCTCCGGTCCAAGGAAATTCATATAGCGGCGGAACTGTCGACGGTCAACCGTCGGCCGCATAAGTCGGTTGGGTCCCCGGTGCTACGACACCCATGGTGGTCTGTCCGGGGGTAAAGGCCGCTTGATGCGCTGGTGGCGAAACTGGTGGCAGACGGAGCGGGAATGGGCGTATTTCGGCGGACTCCGACGGAAAGGGCGCCGTCGGATAAGCTGACGCAGCGGTTCTCGTTAGGACCAGGAAGGATCAGGAGGGAAGGCGACCGAGGCCCTTAGCAAACCGCCGCCTTCAGCCACTCGGCCACCTCTCCAGCGACTGCACGGCAGGCATCTTACCCGCGTCCCCACATCGACACAAGCGGGCGCGGCGCGAGTTGCGGAAAGCCTGATCGGGCGCGGAGATCCGTTCACCCGCGCCGCGAAGCTGTCACAGTTCGACCACAAAATCGGGCTTTTGCGATACGCGCCGGGACGCCGTGGAATGCCCGTGACCCCAATCACAATGCAGCGTTACACCGCGCGGTCCCCGGGTGGCACTGCCCTTGCCCCTGCGGCGCGGCATGACGCGGATCGCGGTCGTGCTGATCGTGCTGGCGGGACTCGGTGGATGGCTCACGCCGTCGGCCGCCCAGAAGGCCCTGCGGACACCTAGCTTCCGGGCCGTGGCGGACGTGTACGGCACGCCGAACCTGTTTCGCACATCGGTGTCGATTCGCGTTCGGCCCGCCCGCGGGCCGGCGGTGGACAATCGGGCCCTGTTCGTCGTGCCGGCCGCCGCTCCCGGCCGCGCCTCGTGGAGCACGACGCATCTGACGGGGCTCCCGGCCCGCGTGTCCTGGACGGGGTCACATACGGCGTTGGCGAGTGTTTTCGCCGTCACGCTGCTGATCGACGCGGCGCAGACCCGAGAGCTCGCCCGCCAGGGCTGGGTCGGTTTCCGCGAAGCCAATCCGCTGCTGGGTGAGCGCCCCAGCGTCGGCCGGGTGAATACTTACACCGCCTTGGCCGGGTTGAGCGTGCTCGGCGCGGCGGCGGCGCTCCCGCCCCGTGTGCGGCCGTGGCTGCTCGGCGCCGCGATCGCGCTTCAGGCGTTCACCATCCACAGCAGCATGCGGCAGGGCCTTCCGATCCGGTTCCCCTAGACGTCCGCGCGAGTGAACTCGCGACCGTCAGGGAGTCCTTTAGGGCGGCTCGGCACCCGCCCGTAAACGGGCGCCGCCCTGCCGCTTCAGCAACTGTGTCATGTGTCAAGCGGTGGCTCGCGCGGCGGTCGGCGTCGCGCGCCACGGGGTTTGGGTCCGGACGATGGCG
>Ga0137378_10004654_pt1 | contig 11833 bp, 12 predicted proteins | sample SagtaG_21_FD_104813 | JGI IMG/M metagenome (GOLD analysis project Ga0137378, IMG submission 104813) | Vadose zone soil microbial communities from Sagehorn Ranch, Mendocino, California, USA - Sage2_L_60_16 metaG | ecosystem: Environmental > Terrestrial > Soil > Vadose zone | place: USA... | reverse complement strand
CGGATCCCAACCCATCCCCGCGTTCTGCGTCAGCCCGAACAAGTTGCCCGACGGCGCATTCAGCAGCATCTCCGCTGTGATCGGCAGCGACCCCACGGGCCCGCGCGCATGCGTCGCCACACCATAGAGTTCAGGCGAGCTCTCAAGCACGGCGCTGACATCAATCGCAGTCATGCGTCTATTGTGCGCTCTGCGGCGCGGAAGCCGTCACCGGCTTCACCTCGAAGTGATGCGGCACCGGCGCAGCCTCCGCGTAGATCGAGTCTTCCAGCGAATCCTCAAACGCCTGCATCCGATCCGCGCCATCCTCAACGCCCGTATCGGCATTCCGCACGCGCATGCGCAGATGAATGTAATGCGTCTCGTCGCGGTCGCGCACCATCCAGCTCACACGCTGCGCCTGCTGCCGCATCGGCGTGTTGTATTCGGCCAGGTTGATGCCGCGCTCCAAATCTTCCGCCGCAAACGTGCCCGTGGACCGGCCATCGATGCTCAGCGTGTATTGCCCCGCAGCCAGCCCCGTCACGCGCAGCGGCTCCTGGTTCAATTGCTGCTCGATATCCGTAAGCTTCAGCAACAACGCCATCGTCGCGTTGTCCTTGATCAGCGGCAGCGGCAACCCGTTCTCCTTCTCGGTCCAGCGCAGCGTGCTTCCATCCTCCTGCCAATCACTCACCGTCGCATTCTCCGCGCGCACCGCGTGCCCGCCCTTCGCATCAATCGTCACAGCAGACACCAGCGCCGGCGCATTCCACCCCTTCAGCAGCGCCTCGGCCATCACCCAGTGCGCCAACGGATCAGGATGCACGCGATCCGGAATCAACAGCTTCGCCACCTGCGGATCGAGCGCCTGCGCCTTCTCGAGCGCCGCCACCACCGGCGGGTTCAGATTCACAAACGTCGCATCGTGCTTCTGCGCCAGCTTTTGATCCACCTCCGCCAGCTGCACCATCGACGCGTTGTACCCGCCTGGAAATTCCGGCGGCGCCGTCACATCGTCAAACGGCGACGGCCCCAGCAGCGTAATCCGCGCGCTCGGCGCATGCTCGCGAATCGAATCCAGAATGTGCTCATACCCATTCGTGTAGGCAGTCTCGATCTCCGGAGTTTGCGGCCTATGACTGCCGTCGTTCATCCCCAGCATGATCGTCACCACCGTCGGCTTCTCGGCAAATACATCGCGGGCCAGCCGCACATCGATCGGCCCTCCGCCTCCGCCCGTCACCCGATCGCCGCCCACGCCCCCGCCGAAGAAGTGCACGCGCATCTTCGGAAACCGCGTCACCGTGTACAGCTCCACCCACTGGTTGTAGTAGTTCTGCTCCGTAATGCTGTCGCCGTACATCACCACGGTGTCGTCATTGTGCAGATAAAATCCGCGCGTCACATCCGCTGACGGCGCCACGGCCGGCGCAGTCACCACCGCCACCAGCGAATCCGCGCATCCGTAATACAAAAACCACTCACCGTGAAAGAAAACCAGCCCCTCGGCAAACGTGGTTCCCGCCGCGTACTGCCCCGTCTTCTCGTAGGGCAGCTCCGGTTTCAGCACCGGCTCATCGATCTGCGCAATGCGGTGCGCCGGGTCCTTCGCATCGAACAGCGTCTCGCCAGCGGCATACGCGCTCGGGCCCAGCTTCGGATCGCCGCCCGTCTCCGCATTCTTGCCGTTATACAGCACCACGATGCCCTTGTCCGTCAGCACCGGGGGCGGGCCCGTCTCCGGAAACGTGCTGTCAAAGTGCCCGGCTCGCGGCTTCAACAATTCAACCGGCGTGCCATCTTTGTCCTTAACCGGCGTCCATTGAATCAGGTCGTCCGACGTCGCCAGGTGGATCGCGCCCTCGCCCCAATACATCCAGTACTTGCGATCGATCTTCGCCGCAATCAGCCGCCCCTTCTTAGGATCCAGCGCGGTCACAATTCCCGCCGACTTGTACTTGAGAGCCGCGTACTTGCCGCCCGCCGCCGCGAAGAACGCCGGCCCGTGCTTGGTCCAATGCTCCAGGTCCGTCGAGCTCGCAATACCCACCGAGTAGGTCTCGCGGTTCCATTGCGTGTACGTCAGCACGTAGGTTCCGTCCTCGCGCTCCACAATCCGCGGATCCTCAACCCCGCCGGGCCACTCGCGCGCCTTCTGGTCGTCCTCTGCGGGATAGAACACCGGCTCGCCGCGCCGCGTGAAATGAACCCCATCCGCGCTCTCCGCCAGCCCCAGCCGCGACGTGTGCATCCCAATCTGCATCGTGCCCGAGTCGTCCTCCGCGCGATACAGCACGTAGACCTTATGGTCGCGCACAATCGCCGCAGGATTGAACGTATGCAGCGCCTCCCAATGTGCGGGCGCGTGCAATATCGGATCCTCAAACGTCGACTGCGGCCGCGGCGTAATCACCGGATTCCCGCTCGCCGGCCGCGCAAACGGCCCAATCACCCAGTCCTGCGCGCGCAACATCCCGGCACTCATCACCAAAGCCGCCAACCACCCAGCGCGCATCCTCATTCCGGCCCTTCTCCTCTTTTGGATTGCCTCGCGGTCAACGCATAGAAGCTGAGCGCAGCATCGGCCTGTTTCAGCAGCCGCATGCGAACCAGCGCTCCATAACTCTCGTCGAGCTTCTCCCTGCGCCGATGCTCCGCCACTACCACTGCTTTGTCATTCAGGAACATCGACGCGCCGCCGCCCAGCAGCCCCAACGCCGTCGCGTACTCCGTCCCCGCATCGTATGGCGGATCCAGAAACACCACGTCGAACCCCGCACGAGCCGTGTTTCCCCGTCGCAGAAACGTCCTCACGCTCCCACTGCAGACCTCGATTCCCTCTTCGATCTCCAGCGTCGCCAGGTTCGTCCTCAACACCTTAAGCGCCGGAGCCCCCCGCTCCACAAGCACCACCCGCGCAGCGCCGCGGCTCAGCGCCTCAATGCCCACCGCACCCGATCCGGCATACAGATCGAGAAACACCGCGCCCTCCATCCGCGGCGCCAGTACATTGAACAGCGTCTCCCGCAGCCGGTCGCTCGTAGGCCGCGTCGCCAGCCCCGGCGGAGCCTTCAGCGTGCGGGAACCCAGCCATCCACCGATGATGCGCATCGCACCCCAGCATACTTGAAACGCCCTTCGACGCCCGACCCTCTACAATGGTTGCATGCGAGGTTGGTCAATTCCTTTAGGTCGATGGGGTGGCGTCGAAATGCGCGTCCACACCTTCTTCCTGCTCCTCGCACTCGTGTGTCTCGGCCTCGGCGTGTCTGACAACACGCCCCATCCGGTGCTGCGCGGCTTCGCCCTTTTCTTCATCCTCTGCTCGGCCGTGGTCGTGCGGGAAATCGCCCGCCTCCTCGTCGGCGCATGGCTTGGACTCCGCCTGCGCGCCATCCTTCTGCTCCCCATCGGCGGCATGTTCGCCTACGCTAATCCTGAGAGCCAGGAGATCGCCACCCAGGGCAGCGGTCAGTTCGCCCTCGCCGCCGCCGGCCCACTCGCCAACGGCGCCACCGCGCTCGCCCTCGCCGCGCTCTTCCTCGGCGCCTCCGGTAACTTCAATGTTCTCGGCCAGCCCTGGATCAGCTCCGCCTACCTGCTTCGCAGCATGGTCTGGATGCAGGCCGGACTCGGCGCGCTCCATCTGCTCCCCGCGTATCCCCTCGATTGCGGCCGCATCGTGCGCACCAGCTTCACCCGCACTCACGGCGCCGGCGCCGCCACCCGCGCCGCCACTGGCCTCGGCCAGCTCATCGCCCTCGCCGCAATGGTTGGAGGATGGCTCCTCCACAGCCCATGGCTCGTCATCGCCGGCTTCTTCATCATGATTGGCGCGCAAATTGAAGACCAGGGCGTCTTCTTCCAGTCCGTCGTTGACACCGTCCGCATGCGCGAAGTCATGCTCACCGACTTCGCCACTCTCTCGCCGTCCGACACCCTCGCCGACGCCCTCTCGCGCTGTGTCCACTCCCTGCAGGAGGACTTCCCCGTCGTGCGCGGGCCGCAGCTCGTCGGCATCGTCTCCCGCCAGCGCATTCTCGATGCCCTTCGCAATGAAGGCAACGGCTACGTGCAGTCAGTCATGTCGCGCGCCTTCCAGGTCGCCCGCCCTGAAGACACCCTGGGCACCACCATCCGCCGCATCACCGCCGGCCGCGGCCTCTCCCTCATTCCCGTCACCGAAAGCGGCCGCGTCGTCGGCATCGTCAGCGTCCAGCACCTCATGAGCTCCATGACCCTGCTCGCCGAGCAACGTCGCTACGAACGCGAAGACGCCGCAGAATAGCCTCGATGTATTCGGATTGAGGTGGAAACCGGATGGGTTACGAAACGGTTTCTCAATCTCTCGCTTTGTGACAGGGCACGACTTTACCGCTTGAGCAAAAAATGCCTGGGGAGAGCACGAAACGCGTCAGGGCACGACTTCAGTCGTGCCATAAATGCCGCAAAATGGAGGTGGGCTTTTAGCCCCTGCGGAGAACTCCACCCGCCGAACTGCCCTTTTTCCCGCAAGCTGTTTAGTCGTGCCGCAAAACTCCGATCATGATGGGGGCTTTAGCCCCTGAGGGCTCTCTCCAATTCATCTCGAAACCAATTCGGAACAAGCCCCCCTCGCCCCCGGCCTCTACCTCGTCGCCACCCCCATCGGCAACCTCAACGACATCACCCTCCGCGCCCTCGACGTGCTCCGCCGCGCCGACCGTATCGCCTGCGAAGACACCCGCCAGACCCAAAAACTCCTCATCCTCTTCCAGATCACCGCGCCCACCGAGAGCCTCCACGAGCACAACGAGCGCGAGCGCGCCGCCTCCCTCGTCGCATCCCTGCAGTCCGGCGCCCGCATAGCCGTCGTCTCCGATGCCGGCATGCCCGGCATCAGCGATCCCGGCATGGCTCTCACCGCGGCCGCCATCGCCGCCGGCATCCCTGTCATTCCCATCCCCGGCGCCAACGCCGCCCTCAGCGCCCTGGTCGCAAGCGGCCTGCCCACCACCGAATTCCAATTCCTCGGCTTCCTGCCCGAGAAGGCCGGCCAGCGCCGCACCCGCCTCGAATCTCTCGCCGCCGACGCCGCCGAGTCCGAACGCACCCTGATCTTCTACGAAGCCCCGCACCGCATCCTCGAGACGCTCGCCGACCTCGAAGCCGTCTTCGGCCCCGGCCTCCGCATCGTCGTCGCCCGCGAGCTCACCAAGATCCACGAAGAGTTCCTGCGTGGCGCCGTCGCCCATGTTCGCAGTGAGATGGCCTCCCGCGACCGAGTCCGCGGCGAAATCACGCTCCTCGTGCAAGCTCCCGCCCGCAGCCAGACCGCACCCGGCACCGGTGCTGCCACCATCGCCCAGCGCGTAGCGCAACTTCAATCAGAATTTTCAATCGATGAAAAGGAAGCCTTAAAGCGCCTGGCGCGCGAGCTCAACCGTTCCAAAAGCGATCTCTATCGCGAACTCCAGCGCGAGCGCGCCGCCCGCCGTCCCCGCTCCTGAGTCACACCTCGGGAAGAAGCCCCGCCCGCGGCTCCTCGTTCGCCCCGCTCTCCAGCCGCTGGGCCTCTTCTTCCAATCGCTGCGCCTCGTCCAACTCCGCCATCAGCCCAATAAGCTGTTCCCGCTTGCGATCGCTCAGGTCCAGCAACCGAATCCCCACCGTGTACCGGTCGTGCAGCGACTGCACCACCCCCGCCAGCCGGAACGGCAGTCCGTCCAGCGTAAACTCCACTTCCACCCTGCGATAAATGCCCACCGGAAAGCGTTCCTGGGATCGGATCCGACAGCCGCCCAGGCTCACATCTACAATGCGGCCCATGATCCGGCAGCGCAGGTCAACCAGGAATACCGAGGCCTCCGAATTCACCGCGTGGCGCGTGTAGCCCCGGCGATCGCGGCCCGTGCCGTTCGGCGGTTCTGTGGGCGACAACACTCCAGCCTCCTCGCCGGCCGGAGCCCCTCCCCTCAGTGCCCCTCGGCCAGCTCCCAGGGACGCCTCGCCTTCGGCTGCGTAGCTTCCCGCCCCACCAGCCGGTCGTACTCGTACAGGTCACTCGTGGTCCCCAGAGCCTCGTTGTACAACCCCAGCGACCCCGTCACCTCGTTCAGCTCTTCGGTAAACGCATGAATGGCCTGCAAGTGGGTGGCCGTCGCCGGCAATTCATATTGGGCGGTTTTAATAAATTTCTGATAGCCACGGTCCAGCAGCCGCGAAATCTCGCCCTTCACTACCATCCCCGGCGTCACCGCCAGCCGCGCCCCGCCGCTCTCCCAGCGCTCGTCCGTCACCTCCGGCAACAGCACCGCCCCAACCCCATTCTTCATCACCTGCATGCCCCTGGGCACCGCCTTGATTGGCGACACTTCGAATCCATGGGCGCGCAGCGCATCCAGCATCTGCCCAAAATTGAGTTGCTTCGTTTTGCGAGCCATCCGTCGGTTCCAGTCTGCGAGGATAAAAGAAGCAGCCCGGCTTCCCCCGCACCTTCATGATACCCGGAGCCTCCACACACTCAACGATGACCACACGCGCCCAGCTTGGCTCTTCCGTCCCCGACCGCATCGGCAACACGCCCCTGGTCCGTCTCGACCGTGTGTCCCTCGATCTTCCTAACGTCACCCTCTTAGCCAAGGCCGAGTGGACCAACCCCGGCGGCAGCGTCAAAGACCGCCCCGCCGCCTCCATCGTCCGTGACGCCCAGGCCCGCGGCCTCCTCACCCCCGGCAAAACCCTACTCGACGCCACCAGCGGCAACACCGGCATCGCCTTTGCCATGCTCGGCGCCGCCCTCGGCTTCCCCGTCCACCTCGCCATGCCCTCCAGCGTCTCGCTCGAACGCAAACGCATCCTCCAAGCCTACGGCGCGCACGTCGACTGGACCGCCCCCGACCAGGGCTCCGACGGCGCCATCCGCCGTGCCCGCGAACTCGCCGGCAATGACCCCGCCCGCTTCTACTACGCCGACCAGTACTCCAACGACGCCAACTGGCTCGCCCACTACCGCACCACCGCCCCTGAAATCTGGACCCAGACCGCCGGCCAAATCACCCACTTCGTCGCCGGCCTCGGCACCAGCGGAACCTTCATGGGCGCCACCCGCCGCCTCAAGGAGCTCAACCCCGCCATCCAGGCCATCAGCTTCCAGCCCGACTCGCCCTTCCACGGCCTCGAAGGCATGAAGCACATGGGCTCTTCCATCGTCCCCGCCATCTACAACCCCCACCTCGCCGACCGCAACCTCGAAGTCGAAACCGAGGCCGCCTACGCCATGGCCAAGCGCCTCGCCCGCGAAGAAGGCATCCTCGTCGGCATCTCCGCCGCCGCCGCCGTAGTCGCCAGCCTCCGCATCGCCCAGGAAGAAGCCGCCGCCGGCCGCGCAGCCGTTATCGTCACCATCCTCCCCGACTCCGCCGACAAATACCTCAGCGAACGCTTCTGGGAAGAACCGGAAGATCTGTCCTGGTCCATCTGACCCAACACTCCGCCGGCTTCCCCTGAACATCACATCTTGACAGTCAATAGGAGAAAGAATTGTCCTCCAAAGAAAAAGAATTGTCTTCCCGAGCGGACCCTGAATGAAATGAAGGGGCAGTCGAGGGATCTGCAGTTGTTCTTGCCTTTGCTCTCTTCCCGCTCACTACGAATTAGGGGCCCCACAGCCTGCCCTGAACGTAGTCGAAGGGTCTGGATTTTCAGACGTGGGATACCTCAGACCTCAACTAGCCCGGCATTTCAGAAACTCACTCAGCACCAACAGAGGGGTGCCCCAGAGCCTGTCCTGAGCAAAGTCGAAGGATCTGGATTTTCAGACCTGGGATATCAGACCTCGCCTCACCGGGATACGCGCCGCACACGCTAAACTTGCCTCATCCCATGTCCGCGCTCCACATCCCGCGATCCATCTACAACGACCTCCGCGCCCACGGCGAAGAAACCTACCCCCACGAGTGCTGCGGCGCCCTCCTCGGCAACCCCAGCCCTGAAGGCTGGCGCATCGTCAGCGCCGTCCGCGCCGGCAACACCCGCACCGACTCCGCCCACAACCGCTACCAGATCGATCCCGCCGAGCTCGTCAAGATTCAGCGCGACGCCATGCGCCAGGGCCTCGACATCGCCGCCTTCTACCACTCCCACCCCGACCACCCCGCGCAATGGTCGCCCACCGACTTCACCGAAGCCCACTGGATCGGCTGTGTCTACGTCATCACCGAAGTCGCTCAGGGCAAGGCCGCCGTCACCAACGCCTTCCTCCTCGCCGGCGCCACCGAAGAAGACAAGCGCTTCGAACAAATACCCCTCGCAATCAGCAACTAGTCAGCGCAACACTCGCCCACCCTTCCCCAAGAATTGTCATCCTGAGCGAAGCGTTTTTCAGCGGAGTCGAAGGACCTGCTTTCGGGATTCCAATTCCCAAAGAATCCGGCCCTTCCGCCAGAATCCCCTTTACACCTTCCTCTTACCGCTCCTATAGTGCGCGTACACCCGAAACTGGCGCATTCCCGCGGTCTCTCACCGCCAGTCAACTCCACGCACGTCTTACGGAGGTACCCCATGAAAATGATCAGTCCCATCATGTTGGGAATGTCCCTCGCGCTCGCCAGCGGCCCCATCGCCGCCGCGCAGGATGCTGCCGCGCCCGCCCTGCCCAAGATCATGCAGATCACCCGCGAGTACATCAAAGCCGGCAAGGCCGGACAGCTCCACGACAAATCCGAATCCGCCTTCGTGGCCGCCATGGCCAAGGCCAAATTCCCCACTCACTACGTCGCCCTCAACTCCATGTCCGGCAAATCCCGGGCCATCTACCTCACCAACTACCCATCCTTTGAAGCCTGGGGGAACGACAACAAATCCGTGGAGAAGAATGCCGCGCTCTCCGCCGAGTTGGAGCGCGCCACCGTCGCCGACGGTGACCTGCTCGACTCGATCGACCAGGCAATTTTGGTCTCCTCCGAGGAGATGAGCTTCCATCCCAAGCCCGGCCTCGCCGCAGCTCGCTACATGGAGATCAGCACTTACCACGTCAAGCCAGGTCACACCCGCGAATGGCGCGAAGCCGTCAAGCTCGTCAAGGACGCCTATGAAAAGGCCGGAACCAGTGCCCATTGGGGCATGTTCCAGCTTCTCTATGGTGGCGACGGCGACACCTATCTCGTGTTCAGCTCCAAGACTTCCATGGCGGAACTCGACACCGGCTTCGCCGACAGCAAGAAGTTCCAGGAAGCCGCCGGCGAAGACGGCCTGAAGAAGCTCGATGAGCTCGTCCAGGCATCCGTGGAATCCACGAGCCACCAGCTATTCTCCGTCAACCCCAAACAGAGCTACGTGGACGAAGCCTGGATCAAGGACGACCCCGACTTCTGGAAGCCCAAGATGAAGGCCTCTCCGGAGACCGCCGCTAAGCCCGCCGCCAAACCAGCCACCGCCGCACCCAAGCCCTCTTCGCGCTAGCCCTGCTGCTTTGCCCCTTCTTTCCTCACCTGAAACCAGGGGTGCCCCATCCTAACGACGTCTCTGTTTTTGTCGTTAGGGTGGGATACCACCAACTCCACCCCTCGGTCTTCTCCCTTTCTCAATCCTCTCCCCCACCCAGTTCATCTAAAGTGAAGATGAGGACTCCCTTTCCATGACCATCTTCATCCCCACGCCGTTGCGCCCGTACGCCGATGGCCAGAGCTCGATCGAGATCGACGCCCCCAGCATCGCCGCGGCGCTCGACCAGCTCACCCAGTCCCATCCCGAGCTCCGCAAGCACCTGTTCACCCCCGAGGGCAAGATGCGCGCCTTCGTCAACCTCTACCTGAACGACGAGGACATCCGCTATCTTCCCGGGAAGGAAGCCACCACCGTCAGTTCCACCGACACGCTCTCCATCATCCCCTCCATCGCCGGCGGGGGACTGGCCGTCCAGCCTATAGCGCCTTCGGCGCGGTCCTGTTCACTGCGCACTGTTCACTGTTCACTGGCTCCTAGTCCCTAGCCCCTAGTCCCTGAAACGCATATGACTGACCCAATGAATCTCCCCGACCTCACGACCGACGAGCTTTCCCGCTACTCCCGCCACCTCATTCTTCCCGAAGTCGGCATGCAGGGCCAGCAGCGGCTCAAAGCCGCGCGTGTCCTCTGCGTGGGCACCGGCGGCCTTGGCTCGCCGCTGGCTTTCTACCTCGCCGCAGCCGGCATCGGCACTCTCGGCCTGGTTGATTTCGACGTGGTGGACGCCAGCAACCTGCAGCGCCAGATCATCCATTCCACCAAGGACATCGGCCGCAAGAAGCTCGACTCCGCCGCGGAGAAGCTCACGGCGCTCAATCCCGCGCTCAACGTGGTGAAGCACGAGACCATGCTCACCAGCGCCAACGCCCTCGACATCCTCAAGGACTACGACATCGTCGCCGACGGCACTGACAACTTCCCCACCCGCTACCTGGTAAACGACGCCTGCGTGCTGCTGGACAAGCCCAATGTCTACGGCTCCATCTTCCGCTTCGAGGGCCAGGCCAGCGTCTTCGCCACCAAAGAGGGTCCTTGCTATCGCTGCCTCTACCCCGAGCCGCCTCCGCCGGGCCTCGTCCCAAGCTGCGCCGAGGGCGGCGTGCTGGGTATCCTTCCCGGCCTGGTCGGCGTCATGCAGGCCACCGAGGTCATCAAGCTCATTCTTGGCAAGGGCGAAACTCTGGTCGGGCGGCTGCTCCTGATCGACGCTCTCAATATGCGCTTTCGCGAGCTGAAGCTGCGCAAGAACCCCGAGTGCCCGGTGTGCGGCGCCAACCCCACGGTTACAAAGCTGATCGACTACCAGCAGTTCTGCGGCATTATGCCGGAGACTCCCCAGGAGAAAAACGTGAAGAACGGCATTCCACAGATCACGGTAAGGGAGCTGAAGCGCCGCATTGACGCCGGCGACGACGTGCAGTTGATCGATGTGCGCGAGCCCTACGAGTACCAGATCGCCCAGATGGGCGGAAAACTGATTCCCCAAAACGACGTTCCCAACCGGCTCGGCGAGATCGACCGCGACCGCGAAGTCATCGTCCACTGCCGTTCCGGAGCCCGGAGCCAGCGGATTGCCGAATTTCTGAAGCAGGCCGGTTACGCGAATGTCTCCAACGTCGCCGGCGGCATCCTGGCCTGGAGCGAAGAGATTGACCCGAAAGTCCCGAAGTACTGAAGGCGGTGGTCCATGATCAGTGAACAGTCCCAGGCGCCGTAGGGAGTTCTTTGCACAAATAAAAAAAAGGACATCTCCTCCTGAATCATGGGGTTAGATACACTTTTGGGGGGATTTTTGGTCCAATGTGAGTTAAATCACAGAAGACAGACGACAGTGGACAGAAAACAGTGAATGAGTGAAGAAGTGACCGGCGGGCCGCGAATCGGGATCAGAAAAGGCGGTTTTGTGCGCGGTCTTCATTCCTTGCTCCCTTCGAATGCTAGTGCGGGCCTGGAAGCCCGCACGACGGCCGGTCTGGTGACCGGCCCTAACGGTTGTGGTACTAAATGAAAGGGCCCGCTGGTTGGCGGGCCTTTTCTTGTCACTAATTCAAGTATGACAGATTCGAATAATTAACTCTCGATTTCCACAGATTTATTTTCCGATTGGAATCAGTGATTTAGGTCGGTTTTCCACAGGGTGGGGGCTTGACAACATTTTTGGCGAGCCGCGCCGAAGACCTCCTGCACCTGTCGGCGTGGTCTCCAGGCTGGGAGTGTACGGGCCGGAGCATTTCGATTTATGACAGAATTACAGTGCGACCTGGGAACTGAAGCGCAATGAACGCATTCGTCGAAATCCCGATCCTTCCCCCCCGCAGCATCGTGCTGCATCCTCCGCTCAGCGACGAGGAGTTCGAGAAGCTGT
>Ga0137378_10004631_pt1 | contig 11868 bp, 10 predicted proteins | sample SagtaG_21_FD_104813 | JGI IMG/M metagenome (GOLD analysis project Ga0137378, IMG submission 104813) | Vadose zone soil microbial communities from Sagehorn Ranch, Mendocino, California, USA - Sage2_L_60_16 metaG | ecosystem: Environmental > Terrestrial > Soil > Vadose zone | place: USA... | reverse complement strand
TGGGAAGCGGTACAGGCCGAGTACGATGAGGCGGGGGCACAGCTGCGCGACGCCCTCGCGTCCCAGCGCGACCGGCTCGAACCGGCCACCGTCGCGCTGCTGCAGCGCAATCTCGGCGTGATCGACGCGGCGATCCGTGAGTCACGCGACGCATTGGCCCGTGATCCGGGGAACGTGGAGCTGCGCGGACTGGTCGCTTCGGCGGCGCGCGCAAAGGTCGAGCTGCTGCGCTGGGCAACCCGTGTGGCGACCTCCAGCTGAGCATGAGAGGGGACGTGACGCGATACATCGTTTGGCTGGGATTGGGGCTCGGGCTGGCGTTCGCTGCCCGGGGCGCCCTCGGCCAGGCGCCGGCCGCTCGCACCGGGTTCGAGGAGCGCTGGCCGTTCGCCGGCGATGGGTCGGTGCGCATCGTCAATCCCTCCGGCCGGATCCGCGTGATCGGGTGGGACGTGGACAGTCTGGCCGTGTCGGGGCACGGACCAGGGCGACTGGCCGCCGCCGGCACCGCCAGCGTGCGCAAGGTCGTCGTCACCGGTCGCGCCGAGCTCGAGGTGCACGTGCCGCGGGGCGCCCGCGTGTGGGTGAAGTCCGCGTCGGCGGACATCGACGTGGTGGGTGTGGACGGGACGCTCGATCTCAATAGCGTAGCCGGCGCGATCCACGTGGTGGGGACGCCCGCCGATGTGACGGCCGAGACGATGGACGGGCGCGTCGAGCTGGCCGGCGGCAGCGGGCGGGCCCGGGTGAAAACGGTGAGCGGCGACATCCTGTTGCGGGGCGCGAGCGTGGACCTGGGGGCGTCGACGCTGAGCGGCACCATCGTGGTGCGGGCGGCAGGATGGCAGCGTGGCGGCACGGGGGTACAGCGCGGCAAGTTCGAATCGGTGACGGGCGACGTCCGGTTCGACGGCGAGCTGGGGCGCGGCGGCATCGTGGAGCTCGAGAGCCAGAGCGGCGCGATCGCGCTGCGGGTGCCCGCCACGAGCGTGGCCGACTTCGATCTGGTCACCATCGGTGGGGCGGTCACGAACCGCCTGACGGCCGCCACGGCAGAGCGGGGCGTGCTGCGGTTCTCGACCGGGGCAGGCGGGGCGCAGGTGACCGCGCGCAGCTTCAAGGGTAGTATCTCGCTCGAGGCCAAGTGACCATCGCGCGAGTCGTCTCCGCCATAAACCTTCCGCGCGCGGCCGGCATCCCACTGGCAACCCGAACCGAGAGGTTGCCATGCTGACTCTGACTCGCGCTCTCGTCCTCGCAGCCCTCACGCTCGCCAAGGGCCCGCCCTGGATCTCGATCGAACTGCCGGTCAACCCGTACGACCAATCCCAGCGCGGCGCGTTCCTGCTGGTGCACTCGTTCCACCACGGGACGGCGATCGGCTATATCGTCACCGGCACCGCCGAGGGGATCGTGAAAGGGGAGCGCCGCACGGTCAAGCTCGAGTTCGCCGAGACCGGGCGGGAAGGCGTATACGCGCTGCGCCAGACCTGGCCGAAGGAAGGCACGTGGACGCTCGTGATCAAGGCCAACCAGGGCCCCGATGATGCGGCCACCGCTGTGGTCGATCTCGGCCCGGACGGCGCGGTGGCGGCGGTGCGAGTGCCCACGATGCAGCGCGGCCAGTGGACGGTACCGGCACCGGTATCGCTGAGCGACGTCGAGGCGGCGCTGCGGGCACGATCTGGTGCGCTGGCGCGACAGTCATGATGTTATCGCGGAGGCCTCGACCGGCTCAGCGGTCGGGGCCTTCGTTGTCATGCCGCCTTCACCCGTCTCTAACACAACCCCGACATAACTCGCGTTGACACCCCTGGGCCCGCTGACCTTCATGGATCCGCCCTGTGGGTTCGCGTCGTATACGTCGTATACCAATCAACAGGAGGCCGTCATGCGAGCACCACTGTTGGGAGGTCTGACCATCGTCGCGTTGGTGGCTCTGGGCAGCTGCAAGGACGATGTGGGGATCACGGTCACGGAGCGGTTCGCGGCGACCCTGTCGGGCGCGAACGTAGTCCCAACCCCTATCACCACCACCGCCACGGGGAGCGCGCAGTTCACCTACGTGGGCGACATCAAGACACTCTTCTTTGAGGTCGACGTCGCCGGGATCGACAGTGTCACTCTGGCCCACATCCACGCGCCTGCCCCGGTTGACAGCAGCGCTGGCGTGGCTTTGAATCTGTACACGACGGGCAAGTCCAAGGGTATTGGGTTCACGGGCGTTCTCTCTGCCGGCGTGGCCGGGGAACTTGGGGCTCCCACGGGTATGACACTCGATTCGCTCCTCGTGCTGATGCGCAACGGACATGCGTACGTGAACGTTCACACTGTTGCTCATCCCGCCGGAGAGATCCGCGGGCAAGTGGTGAAGCAATGAGCCGGGGGGCCGGCCGTGTGGCGCTGGCCGCTGCCTGGCTCGTCGCCGCCTGCGGCGGTGATAAGGGCGGCGGCACGGGGCCCTGCACACCGGGCGCCGCGACCCAGCTCCTCATGAACGGCGGGAACGCGCAGGAGTGGTACTTCAACAACCCGCTTCCTGCGGCGTTGAGCGTCAAGGCGCTGGACGCGAAGAACTGTGCGGTTCCCGGCGTCGTCGTCAACTGGGCGCCCGCGACGGGGGGTGGTGTGGTGAGTCCCACTCAGAGCACCACCAACGCGTCGGGAGTGGCGAGCACAACGGACAGCATCGGATCCTCCAGTCCGCAGACGGTCACGGCGACGTTTACGGGCCTGTCGACTCCCGTGACGTTCACGGTCACGGCCAGCGCAGCGCCGACTACCGCGGCCGTTGACGTCAAAGACAACTTCTTCAGCCCTCAGAACGGTGTGATCAAGACCGGTGGGACAGTGACCTGGACCTGGGGCGGTGTGAATCCTCATTCGCTGACGTTCAATAGCGGACCGGCGCCCCTTCCTGCGGAGACGGCGCCTCAGATGACCGGGACGAGGGCCATCACGTTCAATTCGGTGGGTACATACGGCTATCACTGTTCGGTCCACGGGGGCATGACCGGCACGCTCCAAGTCGTGCACTGAACAACGCGGAGCGGGGAGCGGGGAGCGGTACCTTCCGAAGAAGGCCGGGGGTACCGCTCTGCTTTTCGTGCCGCGTAGATTCCGTTGAATCCTTAGGAGACGACCGGATGAAACGCCGGCAGTGGGCTTGGTGGGGGTTGCTGGCCACCCTCTGGGCATCGGGTTGCAACGGCGGGGGCACCCAGCCACCCGGACCGCCCGCGGACGTGGTGGTGAGCGGGGGAGGAGGACAGAACTGGTACTTCAACAATCCGCTGCCGACGCCCTTGAGGGTGACTGTGCTGGACTTAAGCGGTCGGCCGGTGCCCGGCGTGGTGGTGATGTGGGCCGTGTCGTCGGGCTCGGGTGCGGTGAGCCCCGTGCAGAGCGCGACTGATGCGAGCGGTGAGGCGAGCACGGCGGATTCGGTGGGCTCCGCCACGATCCAGCGGGTCAGCGCAACCGTGACCGGCGTGCCCAGCGCGGCCAACTTCACCGAGGTTGCCACCACGCCGCCGACGTCGGCAGCGGTGAGCCTGCAGAACCTCGCGTTCAACCCCGACAGCGTCGTCGTGCAGTCGGGGGCGACGGTCACCTGGACCTGGAACGACGGCGCGATTGGGCACAACGTCACGTTCACGAGTGGTCCCGCGCGGCCGCCCGATGCCGCCACCAGGGACAGTGGCACGTATGCGCTCCCGCTCACGACGGTCGGGACCTACGGCTATCATTGCACGATTCATCCGACGATGACGGGGTCGGTGACAGTGGTGCACTGAGGGTACCGCTCCCCGCACCTCAGGTCGCGGCGATCTTTCCGATCGGCAGCCTTCTGATACGCTTGCCCGTCGCCGCGAAGATCGCGTTGCACACCGCGGGCGCGATCGGTGGCACACCGGGCTCGCCGGTGCCCCCGATCGGGTCGCTGCTGGGCACGATGTGCACTTCCACGTGCGGCGACTCGGGCAGGCGCACCACGCGATAGCTGTCGAAATTCCCCTGCACGACGCGGCCGGCAGCGAGCGTGATTTCGCCGTACAGCGCGGCGCTCAGCCCGAACACGACGCCTCCCTGGATCTGAGCCTCGATCTGACCGACGTTGACCGGCTGACCGCAATCCACGGCGCACACCACCCGGTGGACCGTGACGGCTCCGTCGTCCGCCACCGAAACCTCGGCGACCTCGGCGCACGTCGTCGGCCCCCACTCGGCGAGCGCGATGCCGCGCCCCCGACCGGCCGCGAGCGGGGTCCCCCAGCCGGCCTTGTCCGCCGCGAGCTCGAGCGTCCGGCGGTGGCGCGGCTTGTCGCGGAGCAGCTCGCGCCGCAGCTCGAACGGGTCCCGTCCGGCGGCGGCCGCCACCTCGTCCAGGAAGGCTTCGGTCACGAAGCCGTTGTGCGACACACCCACCGAGCGCCAGGGGCCCCGGGGGACACGTGCCAGCTCCAGCGTCGCCTGGTCCACGAGCAGGTTGGGAATGGCGTAAGGCAGGTCGACCGCACCGTCCACCAGACTGTCGTCGATCCCCTTCTCGAGCGGCCCGAACTTGAGCCGCAGCGGCGTGCCGGCGATACGATGGGTCCACGCCACCAGCCGCCCGCCGGCGTCCAGTCCCGCCGCGAAGCGGTTCAAGCTCGTGGGACGGTAGAAGCCGTTCCGCATGTCGTCTTCGCGCGACCAGATCACCTTCACCGGCGCGCCCACTGCTTTGGAGACGCGCGCCGCTTCCGAGACGAAATCCGGCTCGAGCCGGCGCCCAAACCCGCCCCCCGAGAACATGGTGTGAATCCGCACCTGCTCGACCGGGAGTCCCGTCACCTGGGCCGCCACCTTCTGGGCGTGCTCCTGGTTCTGCGTTGGTGCCCAGATGTCGGCCCCGTCGGCGCGCACGTGGGCGGTGCAGTTCATCGGCTCCATGGTCGCGTGATGCACGAACGGCACCTCGTACACGGCCTCGATGCGCTTGGCGGGGCCCGCCAGCGCCGCCGCGGCGTCGCCGATCGTTCGCGCCACAACCGCCGGCTGCGCCGCGAGGGCGGCGAGCTGCGATCGCACGCTCTCCGAGCTGAGGACGCCGGCGTCGCCCGCGTCCCACTCGATTTGGAGCGCGCGTCGCGCTGTGACCGCTTGCCAGTAGCTGTCCGCCACCACGGCGACGCCGGCGGCACACCCGGCCGCCCATCCACCTTTCGGCCCCATCCAGGAGCTCGCTTCGAGCTCGACCACATGGCGCACCCCCGGTAATGCCTTCGCCGCCTCGGCGTTCACGCTCCTGATGCTGCCGCCGAGCACCGGGGCACGCTCGATCGAGGCGACCAGCATGCCGGGGACCTTCACGTCGATCCCGAATTGGGCGCTGCCGTCCACCTTGGAGGGCGTATCGAGCCGGCGCGTCCGCGTGCCGACCAGGCGGAAGTCCTTCGGGTCCTTGAGGGGCGGATCTTTCGGGACCGGCAGCTGCGCCGCTTTCGCGACGAGCTTGTCGTAGGCGAGGCGTCGTTTGCTCGGGGTGTGCACGACCGCGCCCTGCTCGGCGCGGCACGCCGCGCGATCGACCTGCCAGGTGGACGCCGCTGCGTCGATCAGCATCTCACGCGCCGCGGCGCCCGCCTTGCGCAGCGGCTCCCACGAGCTGCGGATCGCGGCGCTGCCGCCGGTGCGCATGGTGCGCGACCAGCCCGCGGGATTCTCCGGCATGGGGCCGAGCCGTACGCTCGTCCAATCGGCCTCGAGCTCCTCGGCGAGGATCATGGCGAGCCCGGTCTGCGAGCCCTGGCCCATCTCGGACTTGTCGATGGTGAGCGTGACGATCCCGTCGGAACCGATGCGCAGCCAGGCGTTCGGCGCGAAGTCGACCTTGGGCGACACCGCTCGATGCCGCGGGAGATAGAACGAGATGACGAGTCCTGCGCCGGTCGCGACGAAGTCGCGGCGCGTAACATTGGAGGTCATGGACTTTCTCCGTTCGGTTTCGACGGACTGAAGTCCGCTGCTCGCCCGGAGTGCGTCCTTAACAGGGTGCTGAAGAAATGCCATCGATGACGCCTCGCGCGTGGTCTGCGCATCTTCGCCCGATCCTGATCGCCAGAGGTTCGGTGTGGCCCGGTGCTCCGTGCGGGGACGCGCTAGCCCGGCAGCAGCCGAGCGAGCCGCACCAGGTTGTAGGCGGCGAGTGTCACCGCGAGACACTGGGCGACTCTCCACTGTCCCCGATGCCGCAGCCGGCGCAAGCCACCGATTGTCTTCGCCCAGCCCCAGGCTTCCTCGAGCCGTTTGCGCCAGCGTTGGCTCACCTGGAAGTCGCGCTGCCGCTGTCGCGCACGGGCGCGGCGGCGCGCCGCCGCCTCGGGCGTGCGACCGCGCGCGGGCGTGCGCCGAATCGCGACGTGCGGCACGATCGCGTGGCCGTCCTCCAGCGCCCGCAGAAACGCCCCCGCGTCGTAGCCCTTGTCGGCACCCAGCGTCCGCGGCCGGAGCCGCCGGTGCCGGCGCCGCAGGTGCGTCAGCAGTGCCAGGGCGGCTGGCCGCTCGACCCCACCCAGCGCAGGCGTCACGCGCGCGGCGACGCAGAGGCCGCTCCGATGCTCGAGCAGCGCGTGGCCCGCATAGGCCAGGATCGCGGCCTGGCCCTGCCCCTTGCAGGCCAAGCGCGCCTCGGGATCGGTGATCGAGCGGTGCGTGCGATTCGAGCGGCGCTCGCCGCGAAAGTTCACATACGGATTGCCGGGATCGTCCTCCGGTGCCGCGTCGGCGACCGTCGTCTCCCGCTCGGCGAGTGGTTTGACGCTCTTCATCGAGGCCCACGCTTGCAGCAACGTCCCGTCGACGCTGAAGTGCTCGGCGCTCACCAAGCCCTCGTCGATCGCCTGGCGCACGACGCCGTCGAAGAACCGCTGCAAGAGATCGCCCTCGGCGAAGCGCTCCCGATTCTTGGTGAACGTGGTCGCGTCCCACACCGGCGCGTCGAGGCGCAGGTCGAGAAACCAGCGGTAGCGCAGATTCACTCCGATCTCCTCGACCAGGAGCCGCTCCGAGCGAATCGAGTACAGGGCTTGGAGCAGCAGGGCCTTGAGCAGCTGCTCGGGCGGGATCGACGGCCGGCCCCGCTCGCTGTACAGCCGCGCGAACTCCGGCGCCAAGCGCGCGAGCTCGCCATCCACCCGGCGCTTGATGGCCCGCAGCGGATGATCCGCGGAGATGAGCGCCTCGACGTCGATCACGTAGTACAGGGGGTGCTGCGCTTCGGGGGTGCCGCGCATGCCGACCTCCGAGCGACGGGACGACGACACCGGCAGGTCGGACCCTAACATAATGAACGACCGCGATGAACACACCATTTTTCAGCGACCTGTTAAGGACGCCCACGCGCCGAGCAGGGACTTCAGTCCCTGACCAATCCGACGGCTCCCCTCCTATGCCACTTTCCCGATGGGCAGCTTCCTGATCCGCTTGCCCGTCGCCGCGAAGATGGCGTTACACACCGCAGGCGCGACCGGCCCGACCGAGGGCTCGCCGATCCCGCCCTGCTTGTCGTCGCTCGGCACCACGTGGACCTCGACGACCGGCATCTCCTCGATGTGCAGCATCGGGTAGTCCGTGAAATTGCTCTGCTTCACGCGGCCCCGTTCGATGGTGATCTCGCCGTACAACGCCGCCGTCAGCCCGTAGACGATCCCGCCCTGCAGCTGGGCCTCGATCTGGCCCACGTTCACCGTGGGCCCGCAGTCGACGGCGCACACGACGCGATGCACGCGCACGCTCCCCTCAGGGGTCACCGACACTTCCGCCACCTGGGCGCACGTGGTCGGGGCCCATTCGGCGAGCGCGATGCCGCGGCCGCGCCCGGCCGCGAGCGGCGTTCCCCACCCGGCCTTCTGGGCCGCGAGCTCGAGCGTGCGCAGGTGCCGCGGCTTGTCGCGCAGCAGCTGACGGCGCAGCTCGTAGGGATCCTTTCCGGCCGCCACCGCCACTTCGTCGAAGAAGCACTCGGTCACGAAGGCGTTCTGGGAAATCCCGACCGAGCGCCAGAAGCCGCGGGGCACGGGCAGCAAGTCGACCGCCACCTGGTCCACGAGCACGTTGGGGATGGCGTACGGCAGGTTCGCCGCGCCGTCGATGAGCGTACGGTCGATGCCCTTGTCGAGTGGCCCGAACTTGAGAAGGATGGGCGGCGCCACGATGCGGTGCGTCCAGGCCACCGGGGTACCGCCGGCGTCGAGCGCCGCGGCGAACCGGTTGTAGGTCGCGGGCCGATAGAAGCCGTGCTGCACGTCGTCTTCGCGCGACCAGATGACCTTCACGGGCGCGCGCGCTGCCTTGGACACGCGCACCGCCTCGGACACGAAATCCGGCTCGAGCCGGCGCCCGAAGCCGCCGCCCAGGAACGTGGTATGTACGCGGACCTGCTCCTTGGGCAATCCGGTGATCTCCGCTGCCACCTCCTGCGCCCGCGTCTGATTCTGAGTGGGCACCCAGACGTCGCACCCGTCGGCGCGCACGTGGGCGGTGCAGGTCATCGGCTCCATGGTGGCGTGGTGCAGGAACGGCACTTCGTACACGGCCTCGACCTTCTTCGCCGCGCCACCGAGCGTTCCCGCCGCGTCGCCGTCTTTGCGGGCTTCCACGCCGGGCTGTTCGGCCAACTTGACGAACTGTGCCCGGATGCCGTCCGAGTCGAGCGAGGCCGCGTCGCCCTCGTCCCATTGGATCTCGAGGGCGCGCCGCCCGGTGACTGCCTGCCAGTAGCTGTCGGCGACCACCGCCACGCCGGCGGCGCAGCCCGCCGCCCACGCGCCGTTCGTCCCGGTCCAGGGGGTCGGGCTCAAGGCGACTACGGCACGCACGCCCGGCACGGCCATGGCCTTGTCGCCGTTGAAGGTCTTGATCGTGCCGCCGAACACCGGACAGCGTTCGATCGACGCGACGAGCATGCCCGGCACGTTAACGTCGATGCCGAACACGGCGCTGCCATCGACCTTGGCCGGTGTGTCGAGCCGCGGCACGCGGGTGCCGAGCAGGTGGAAGTCCTTCGGGTCCTTGAGCGGCGGATCTTTCGGGACCGGCAGCTGCGCGGCTTTCGCGACGAGCTTGCCGTACGTGAGCCGTCGTTTGCTCGAGGCGTGCACCACGGCGCCGCGCTCCGCCCGGCACGCCGCGCGATCGACCTTCCACGTCGACGCCGCCGCGTCGATCAGCATCTCGCGCGCCGCGGCGCCCGCCTTGCGGAGCGGCTCCCATGAGGTACGAATCGCGGTGCTGCCGCCCGTGGACATGCGGCGCGACCACGCGGCCGGGTTTTCCGGTACGGGCCCGAGCCGCACCTGGGACCAATCGGCCTCGAGCTCTTCGGCGAGCATCATCGCCAGGCCGGTCTGCGAGCCCTGGCCCATCTCGGACTTGTCGACGGTGAGGGTGACGAGGCCGTCCGCCGAGACGCGCAACCAGGCGTTGGGGGAGAAGTCGGTCGCGGCGCTCGCGGCTCTTGCGCGTGGTGGGAGATAGAACGCGATGACGAGACCGGCGCTCGTGGCGACGAAATCCCGGCGGGATATAGTCGAGCTCATAAGGAGCCTCCGTTCCCCCTCTCCACATGGTGGAGAGGGGGTCAGGGGGTGAGGACTACGCCAGCTTTCCGATCGGCAGCTTCCTGATCCGCTTTCCGTTCAGGGCGAAGATCGCGTTCGCGACCGCTGGCGCGATCGGGGGCGTCCCGGGCTCGCCCGCGCCGCCCTGCGAATCGGTCGACGGCACGATGTGCACCTCGACCTTCGGCATCTCGGCCAGCCGCAGCATCTGGTAATTGTGGAAATTGCTCTGCTGCACCCGACCCTTGTCGATCGTGATCTCGCCCCACAGCGCCGCCGTGAGCCCGTACACGATGGCGCTCTCCATCTGGGCTTCGACGATGCTGGGGTTCACCACCGGCCCGCAGTCCACCGCGCACACGACGCGGTGCACCCGCGGCGTGCCATCCGCCTGCAGGGAAATCTCGGCGACCTCGGCCACGTAGCTGTCGAACGATTTCCACACCGCGATCCCGCGCGACCGGCCCGCCGGGAGGGGCGTGCTCCAGCCCGCCTTGCTCGCGGCGAGGTTCAGGACGCCGAGGTGACGCGGCGCCTTGCCCAGCAGGTCGCGCCGGTATTCATACGGGTCCTTCTTGGCGGCGTGCGCCAGCTCGTCGATGAAGCTCTCGACCACGAACGCATTGAACGTGTTGTTCACCGAGCGCCAGAACCCCACCGGGATTCCCAGGTCGGTGAGCGCGTACTGCACGTGGACGTTCGGGACGCTGTATGGCATCCCGACGGCGCCTTCCACCGTTTCTTCATCGATGCCGTTCTTGATGGCTCCGGGGCCGAACACGCGGACCACGATCGAGGGTGCCGCGAACGCGTGCGTCCACGCCACGGGCTGACCGGACGCGTCCAGTCCGGCGCGGAACTGATGCACGCTCGCCGGGCGGTACTGGTCGTGCTGCATGTCGTCCTCGCGCGACCACACCACCTTCACCGGCGCGCCGGCCGCCTTGGACGTCTCAAGCGCTTCCTGAATGAAGTCGAGCTCAAACCGCCTGCCGAAGCCGCCCCCGAGATAGGTCGTGTGGACCTGCACCTTCTCGGGAGGGACGCCGCCGATCTTGGCACCGAGCCCTTGGGCGCCGGTCTGGAACTGGGTGGGAGCCCAAATGTCCACTCCGTCCGCGCGCACGTGTGCGGTGCAGTTCATCGGCTCCATGGTCGCGTGCGCGAGCAACGGCAGCTCGTACGCGGCCTCGACCTTGCTCGCCGCACCCGCGAGCGCACCGTCGGGATCGCCGTCGTGGCGTGCCTGGGGGCTGGGCTTCGCCGCCGTGTCGCTCAGGAGCTGGGAAATGCTCGCGCTCGTCACCTGCGCGTTGGGCCCGTCGTCCCACTTCACGTCGAGCGCATCGCGTCCCTTCTTGGCGTTCCAGTAGCCGTCGGCCACGACCGCCACGCCGGACGAGATCTGCACCACGTCCTTCACGCCCGCGACGGCCTTGGCCTTGGTGGCGTCGAAGCTCGCGACCTTCCCGCCGATAGTCGGGCAGCGCGCCACCACGGCGACGAGCATCCCGGGCGCCTTGACGTCGATGCCGAACTGGGCGGAGCCGTCCACCTTGGCCGGGGTGTCGAGCCGCTTCACTCGCGTGCCCAGGATCTTCCAGTTCTTGGGCTCCTTGAGCGTGGGATTCTCGGGAACGGGGAGCGACGCGGCCTTGGCGGCGAGCTGGCCGTACGTCAGCCGGCGCTTGCTCCCGGTGTGGATCACGGCGCCGCCCTCGGTGCGGCAATCGACCCGGTCCACCGCCCACGTCTGGCACGCGGCCGCGACCAGCATCTCGCGCGCGGCGGCGCCGGCCTTGCGGAGCGGCGTGTAGGCCGCCCGCACGCTGGTGCTGCCGCCGGTGCCCTGCATGCCGAACATCGGGTTGGTGTACGCCTTGTCGGCCGGCGCGAACTCGATCTTGACGTTGGCCCAGTCGGCGTCGAGCTCCTCGGCGACGAGCATCGGCAGGGCGGTGGTCACGCCCTGGCCCATCTCGGAGCGGTCTACGACGATGAGGACACTGTTGTCCGGACTGATCCGCAGCCATGCGTTGGGGGCGAAGGGGGCCGCCGCTGCAGCGGCGAAGCGTCCGCCGGGGGGCAGGTGAAACCCGATGACGAGTCCGGCGCTGGCGGCGCCCGTCGTCTCGAGGAATTCGCGCCGGGAGATGCGGGTGGGAGCGCTCATGTTAGGCTCCCTCGGCGGCCCGATGGATGGCAGCCCGAATGCGCTGATAGGTGCCGCAGCGGCAAATGTTCGTCATCGCCTCATCGATGTCTG
>Ga0137378_10004629_pt1 | contig 11869 bp, 6 predicted proteins | sample SagtaG_21_FD_104813 | JGI IMG/M metagenome (GOLD analysis project Ga0137378, IMG submission 104813) | Vadose zone soil microbial communities from Sagehorn Ranch, Mendocino, California, USA - Sage2_L_60_16 metaG | ecosystem: Environmental > Terrestrial > Soil > Vadose zone | place: USA... | reverse complement strand
GGCTAAGACGAAACCCCTGAGCCACGACCCGGACGACGCGATTCTGGCATTGTGAGGAAATGACATGGGATTGAATCTGAAAGCACTCATCGCCAAGCTGAATGACCAGTCGCGTGCTGCGCTAGAAGGCGCCGCCGGACTGTGCCTCTCCCGCACTCACTACGACATCGAGGTTGAACACTTTCTCACCAAGCTTCTCGATTCGTCATCCGGTGACTTTGCGGCCATCGTCAAGCACTTCGAGATCGACAAGTCGAGGCTGACGGGCGAGCTAGCGCGCAGCATGGACAAGCTGAAATCCGGCAATGCACGTACTCCTGCCATCAGCCCCACCGTCCTGAAGATGCTGACCACCGCGTGGACGATCGGCTCTATCGATTTCAACGCCGGCCAGGTGCGCACTGGATTCATCATCCTGGCGCTTGCTTCGGACGAAGAGCTCTCGCGGCTGATTCGCGACGTAAGCAAGGAGTTCCAGAAGATCAACGCAGACGCCTTGCGAAAGGATCTGCTGGGAATTGTCGCTCTATCCAGCGAAACCACGACGAGTGGGGTGGCCGCAGGGGCGCCAGGCGAAGCAGCGAAGCCTGTTGGCGGCAAGACGCCTAATCTCGACCAGTTTACGGTCGACCTGACCGGCAACGCGAAGAAGGGCAAGATTGACCCGGTGCTGGGACGCGATCCCGAGATTCGCCAGGTGATCGACATTCTTACTCGGCGGCGGCAGAACAATCCAATATTGACCGGCGAGGCGGGCGTGGGGAAGACGGCCGTCGTGGAGGGATTTGCCTTGCGCGTAGTACAGGGCGATGTCCCCCCTCCGCTCAAGAATGTAACTATCCGCACGCTCGACCTTGCGCTGTTGCAGGCCGGCGCGGGGGTGAAGGGCGAATTCGAGAACCGGCTGAAAGGCTTGATTGAGGAAGTGAAGAACTCCGCAACACCCATCATTTTGTTCATTGACGAAGCGCATACGATGATTGGAGCGGGCGGCCAGGCGGGGCAGGGCGATGCGGCCAACCTGTTGAAGCCCGCTCTCGCGCGCGGTGAACTGCGCACCATCGCCGCAACAACGTGGTCGGAATACAAGAAGTACTTTGAGAAGGATGCCGCGCTGGCGCGACGCTTCCAGGTAGTGAAAGTCGAGGAGCCCAGCGAGCACCAGTGCATGATCATGATGCGCGGCCTCGTCGCTTCGCTCGAGAAGCATCACAACGTGCGCATCTTGGATGAAGCAGTCTATGCCAGTGTGAGGCTCACGCATCGTTTTCTTGCTGGAAGGCAATTGCCTGACAAGGCTGTGAGTATTCTCGACACGGCGTGCGCGCGGCTGGCGCTGGGCCAGAATACGACCCCGCCCGCGATCGAAGATCTGACCCGCCAGATTGACGCACTCGATGTGCAGAAGCGCATTCTGGAACGCGAAGAGAGCGTGGGCGCCGACCACCAGGAGAAGCTGGCGGAGATCGCTACGCAGAGAGAGAAGGCCGATGAGAAGCTAAAAGCGCTGCAAGGACGCTGGGACACGGAACGTGACCTGGTGGGCAAGATTCGCAAGCTGCGGACCGAACTCGAATCCGCGAAGGACGGGAAGACAGCCGCAGCACCTGCTGCCGCAGCAACGCCCGTAGGGCAGAATGGAAACGCGACGGCTGCGCAAGAGGCGGCCGCGACTCCGGAAGAGACGAAGGAGCAGTTGCAGGCGCTGGAGGCGGAACTCTCAACTTTGCAGGGCGAGACCGGTCTGATCAGGGTGTGCGTGGATGCGCAGATTGTCGGCGAAGTGCTTTCAGCGTGGACGGGCATTCCCGCAGGTAAGATGCTCAAGGACGAAATCACCACGGTGCTTGCATTGCAGGAGCATCTGGGCAAGCGCGTTATCGGCCAGCCTCACGCCATGGAGATTATCAGCCAGCGTGTGCAGACATCACGCGCTTCGCTCGATGATCCCAACAAGCCTGTGGGAGTGTTCATGCTTGTGGGTCCCAGCGGCGTGGGTAAGACCGAGACGGCGCTGGCGCTTTCGGATCTTCTTTATGGCGGCGAGCACAATCTGATCACGATCAATATGTCTGAGTTTCAGGAGCCCCATACGGTTTCCACTCTGAAGGGCTCGCCGCCCGGATATGTCGGCTACGGAGAAGGTGGCGTGCTGACCGAGGCTGTGCGGCGCCGTCCGTATTCGGTAGTGCTGCTCGATGAGGTGGAGAAGGCCCATCCTGACGTGCTCGAACTCTTTTTCCAGGTGTTCGACAAGGGGCAGATGGAGGATGGCGAGGGCCGGGAAATCAACTTCAAGAACAACATCATCATCCTGACCACCAATGCATGTACTGATCAGATGATGAAGCTGGTGGCTGACCCGGAAACTGCGCCCAGCCCGAAAGGACTGATCGACGCGATCAAGCCGGAGATGAACAAGATCTTCAAGCCGGCATTCCTGGGCCGCATGGTGCTGATTCCCTACTACCCGGTGCGCGATGAAGCGCTGAAACAGATCATTCGCCTCAAGCTTGGCAAGATCCAACGGCGCCTGCTTGAGAATCACAAGATCAAGCTGACGTACGACGCCGCGTTTCTTGAGGCTGTCGCCAGCCGCTGCACGGAAGTGGAGAGCGGCGCGCGCAACGTCGATAATATCCTCACCAATTCCCTGCTACCCGATATCTCCCGCAAGATACTCGGCAGCATGGCGGAGGGAGAAAAGATGAGCGCCATTCACGTGAGTGTGGGAGAAGACGGAGAGTTCAGTTACGGCGATCCGGCGGTGAGTGCTCTGGTGGAGGCGGTTTCATAGCGTCCGTTCTGGGAGCAGGATGGCCGGCAAGAGAAGACCATGTCTTCATCCTGGAAGGCACCGGCTGCGCATAACTGCATTGTGCGGCGATGCACCACAGCAATACTGAGATCGGGAACATCATGGCACTCTACACACAAACTGGCCGACTAATTTCGGTAGCCACGCCTTTGGGCGATGACAAGTTGCTGCTGACTGCCTTTACCGGACACGAAGCCATATCGCGCTTGTTCCACTTCCACCTGACCACGCTGTCAGAGGATACAGCGATAGATTTCACCCAGATCATCGGCCAGAGTGTAACCATCAATATCACACAGTCGGACGATTCGCTGCGGTACTTCAATGGCATCGTGAGTCACTTTGCGTGCACCGGCAAAGAAGGCGACATGACCCGCTACGAGCTGCAAGTGGTGCCGAAGCTTTGGACTCTGACGCGCTACGCCGATTGCCGGATCTTCCACAACAAGGATGTCGCCCAGATCGTGAAGCAGATCCTGGATGATCGGGGAATCAAGTATGAAGCATCGCTGACTGGGCCGTACAAGCCGCTCGAGTATTGCGTTCAATACAGGGAGACGGACTTCAACTTCATTTCCAGGCTAATGGAGCAATTCGGAATCTTCTATTTCTTCCAGCATGACGACGGGGAGCACACAATGATGCTGGGGGACTCGAGCAGCGTGCACCAACGGTGCCACGGGGAGGGCAACGCCGGTTTCAACCTGGCGGGGTGCGGCCTGGATGCAGGCGATATCGTAGACGCGTGGAGTATCGGCCAGGAGTTGCGCAGCGGCAAGCATTCAATGACCGACTATAACTTCACCACCTCGACAAATGATCTTTCGGCTTCGGAGTCGACGATTTACTCCGTGGGCGGCAACGACGCGATGGAGATCTTCGATTTTCCAGGTCTGCACGGCACGGCTTCGGACGGCACGGCGCTGGCCAAGGTGCGGATGCAGGAAGAGGAGGCCGTGCATAAGATAGCGCACGGGTCAAGCGTGTGCCGGGCATTTACCACAGGCTATAAGTTCGATCTCCAGGACCACCCTCTGGATGCAATGAACGCCTCCTATTTGCTTACCGAGATTCAACACGTTGCCTCGGTCGCGGGGACGTACCGCGACGGGGGCGGAACCGGCGGAGACAGCTACTCGAATCAGTTCGCATGCATTTCCGCGGATGTTCCGTTTCGGCCGGCGCGGCTTACTCCGAAACCGTTCGTACAGGGTCCGCAGACCGCGATGGTGGTTGGCAAAAGCGCCGACCAGGATTCAGCCGACGACGAGAGCGTGGGCGGGGATGGCGAAGAAATCTGGGTAGACAAATGGGGCCGGGTACTGGTGCTCTTTCCGTGGGATCGCAAAAAGGCGACATCCTGCTGGGCGCGAGTCTCGCAGGATTGGGCCGGGCAGGGCTGGGGAATGATCAATATCCCCCGTGTTGGACAGGAAGTTCTCGTCAGCTTCCTTGAGGGAGATCCCGATCGCCCGATCATCACCGGACGGGTGTACAACGACGTGCAGACTGTCCCGTATGCGCTTCCTGATAATGGGACCCGGACGACATTCAGGACATCGAGTTCCACCGGCGGCGGCACGGCGCATTACAACGAGTTGCGCTTTGAGGACAAGACCGGCAAAGAGCAGGTATTCGTTCGCGGCGAGAAAGACTACGATACCCGCATTCTGAACGACTCGAGGGAATGGATCGGAAATAATCAGAGCGTCATCGTTACCAAGGATCGGATGGAGAAGGTCGGCGGAGATGAATCCATCCAGATCGTCGGGAAGCGCACGGAGAAGGTTGGAGGTGACGACAACATCAACATCACGGGAAATCTGAACGAGAAAGCGGGGGGAACGATATCCATCCAGGCCGGAGCGAACCTCTATGAAAAGTCCGGCGCGAATTTCGCACATGAGGCGGGAGCGGCGATCCACTTGAAAGCTGGGGCGACGATGATACTGGAGGCGGGGGCGCAGTTGTCTCTCAAGGTCGGCGGCAACTTTATTGACATCGGGCCGGCCGGCGTATCGATTCAAGGGACAATGGTCATGATCAACAGCGGCGGAGCGGCTGGTTCGGGGTGCGGCTCGAGCCCGACCGATCCGGCGGCTCCTAAAGACCCCGACGAGGCTGACGATGGATCAAAAGGAACGAAGATGAACTGATCCCATTTCATCTCACCCGCGCTCACCAGAGTTGCTCAGCCCCGAAGTGAATTGGTATCGTTAGTTTCCGGTCATTACTCATGAAACAGCTACAGCCCGTCCTCTGGAGCAAAGGCACTTTTCTGACGCCGCAGCACATGCAGCTTCAGGACAAGTTCCTCGAGGACAGCATGAATTTCCGGGTGCAGGCCCTCAAGTTTTGCGCCTGGGGGTTCGGCGACCTTGTGCTCGATCAGGAATTGCTGGCTCAAGGGCAGCTAGCCATCACACGTGCCTTCGGCATCTTCCCCGATGGCCTGCCATTTGACATTCCGGGTCCCGACCAGCCGCCGCCTTCCAAGTCCCTTGTGGAATTCTTCGATCCCGATGTGCGGAACCTCGACATCTTCCTCACCATTCCCGATTACAAGGACAAGGGGCTGAATGTCGCGGGATTGGGACGCGTTGCAAACTCCCGCTATCTTGCCGAGATCGCCAATGTTCGCGACGATAACACCGGCGCTGGCGAGAAGGCGATTCAGATCGCCCGCAAGAATTTGCGGCTCCTCGCAGAGAACGAGACCCGCGAAGGCAGTTCCGTGTTGCGCATTGCCAATGTCGAGAAGACCGAAACAGGAACCTTCCGGCTGAATCCCAGGTTTGTGCCTCCGCTGCTGGAAGTTCGCGCCAACGACTACTTGCGCGGCCTGGTGAATGGAATCCTCGAAATCCTCTCCGCGAAAAGCACCCAGCTCTCCGGTGGGCGCCGCCAAAAAAACCAGAGCCTGGCCGACTTCACGACCGCTGACATCGCCAACTTCTGGCTCCTTTACACAGTGAATTCGAACATTCCGGTGTTGAGCCATCTGCTGCAGGGGCAGCGCTGCCATCCGCAGGAGTTGTTTGCCGCTCTTACGGGACTCGGCGCATCGCTCACCACCTTCTCATCCACCATCCGCCCCCGCGACCTTCCGCTTTACGATCACGGAAATTTGAGCAAGGTCTTCACGGATCTCGATGAGAAGCTGCGCATGCTGCTTGAGACAGTAGTCCCAACCAACGTCGTATCCCTGCCCCTCAAAGTCGTCAGCAGCACGATCTACGCCACCGCGGTTGACCAGGACAAGTACCTGAATAACACCCGTATGTACCTCGCACTCAGCGCCGATGCAAGCGAGGAAACGATCATTCGCCGGGTTCCGCAGCTGGTAAAGGCCTGCTCAGCCACGCACATCGATCAGCTCATCAGCAATGCGCTGCCTGGGATCACATTGACTCATATCCCAAGCCCGCCCAGCGCCATCCCGATCAAGATGCGGTATCAATACTTCAGTCTCAATCAGTCGGGGGCTGCCTGGGAAACTGTCATGCGCGCGCGCAACTTCGCCGCACACGTGCCTGCGGAAATCGCAAATCCGCAAATGGAGTTGATCATCCTGCTGCCCCAGTCGGGAGGAGCTTCATGAGAAGCCTCACCAAACCTGTCTGGTCAGAAGGCATGTACCTCGGTCCGCATCACTTTCAGGCGCAGAACCGCTACTTCGAAGACGCGCTGGATTTTGTCACCGCCAATCTCTGGCGCGATGCGTATGGCTTCGCCGGTCTCCAGTTCGATCACGATGCGCTGCGCAACGGCACCCTCTCGTTGACCCACGCGCGAGGGCTGTTCGCGGATGGGCTCGCCTTCGATCTCCCCGGCTCCGATCCGGCGCCGCCTTCCCGCGATTTCGCTGCTCTGTTCTCACCCGTGGCAGATCACCTGACCGTGCACCTCGCACTGCCCGCAATCGTGAGAGATGGGCAGAATACGAGCACGCAGGAGGGCTCATCTTCGACGCGGTTCCGTGCATGGGAACAGAAGATGCCCGATCAGAACTCGGGCCTCGACGAAAAAGCGATTGAGGTAGGACGCAAGAATCTCCTTCTGTTGGGCGACACGGAGATTTCAGATCGCTATGTCAGTGTGCCGGTGGTTCGCATCCTGCGCGATGGCGCCGGTCGCTATGAGCCCGATTCCGCCTTTGTTCCACCGTCTCTCAGCCTGAACGCCACCACCACACTTACTGATCTTCTTCGGCGACTGATCGACATCCTCGACGAAAAGAGCACGGTGTTTACGCAAGAACAGCAGCAAAGCAACGGCGCCTTCCAGGCCGGCATGTCAGCTCGCCATGTTGCGCAGTACTGGTTCCTTCACGCAATCAACTCGAACCTTCCTGCACTTCGTCACATGCTGCTCTCGCATGCACACCCGCAGGAACTCTATCGGGAGATGTCCAGGCTCGCAGGAGCGCTCTGCACCTTCGGCCTCGAAGTGCATCCGCGATCCCTCCCGGTGTATAACCATGACGCTCTCGGAGATTGCTTTGCGAAGCTGGATGAGCATATCCGGCGTCACCTGGAGATCGTGCTGCCGTCAAAGGCAATCAAGATCCCGCTGCGCGCCGTCGAGAGCTTCCTCTATCACGGTGAAGTGACAGATGAGCGATGCGTAGGCCCGGGACGCTGGATCCTCGAGATTCAATCTCCAACCGGCGAAGCCGATTTGATCGCCACGGTGCCGAAGTTGACGAAGGTCTGTTCTGCCCGCTTCGTGGCCGAACTGATCAAGCGTGCTCTTCCGGGTCTCACGCTGAACCATCTCTCCGTCCCGCCGCCGCAGATTGCCGCGCGCGTGGAGAGCCAATACTTTTCCATTCACCGCGCCGGACCTTGCTGGGAGCACATCGTGCAAACTCGCCAGGTTGGAGTCTACGTTCCCGCCGAGATTCCGGCCCCGCAACTCAGTCTCGTCGTGTTGCTGGATGAATGACTACTGTGCTTTTCTTCGGCTCATCCATCGCGCCGCCGCGGCCAAAAAGAAAATTTCGGCTACTCCACTTTGAGCTTCACAGCTGTCGCGTGCGACAGGTTGCCCGATTTTGCTGTGACCGTCACCGAGAAGCTTTGCGGAGTGTAAGTGAACCCACCGCACCCGCTGGCCCCGAGTGAAAACGCTGCACCGGCGATGGAAAGCACCAACACTTGAATCCAGCGACGCGCCTTGCGGAGTCTCCTCGCGAATGGCACCAGGACCAGACCCAAGGCCATCGGCAGCGCGCCTTTCCCGAGCGGGTTGGATGCAGGGTTGACCGCAGCGAGACTCGGCGTCTTCACAACCATCGTGATGCTCGTGGTGCCGGAGTTTGCCGCCACGACAGACGGCGAAAACACCACTGTGGCGTTGGCCGGCATACCATCGGCACTAAGCGCCAGCGCACCGGCCAGGGTAGAACCGCCCACCGGCGACACTACAAAGGAGTAGGAAGCCGGAGTCCCGGGGAAAACGGTCGGTGTGCCGCTGCTGCTCCCCGGCGTCACCGCGATTGCAAAGTCCTGGATCGTCTCCATCATCGCAGGGCTAGAGGACGAATGGTAGTTCGCGTCGCCCGAGTAGACCGCAGTGATGGCGTGAGTTCCCATCCCCAGGGCCGAAGTCGTCAATGAAGCCGACCCGCCATTCAGCGTGCTGGAGCCAAGTTGCATTCCGCCGTCATAGAACGCCACGGTGCCCCCAGGTGCGCTGGCCGGTGAGGGAATCGAGGCAGTAATCGTAACGGCGTTCGATAAGAAGGCCGGATTGGGCGTCGGCGCTACCGCGACCACCGGAGTTGCGGGGACCACCGTGAGCATTACGGTAGCCGTTGCGGGCGTAAAGTCAGAATCGTCGGTGGGAGTGAACACGGCTGTCAGCGTTCGCTGCCCTACGGACAATACGGTACCGTTCGCGGGCGTGTAAATAAATGTGCCCGGAATTGTCGACTTTGCGTCAAGCTGCGATCCGCTGAGGGCAGTGCCGTAAATAATCGGCGCAGGCGTCGGCCAGCTGATTCGAGGCTTTTGCTGGAAGATCACGGTGTCGGTCGCCGTTACATCGTTGGAAAACGTGGGGCTGGATACTGTGGCCTTCAACAAACTAGTAGAGCTCGCGAGGCCTCCGGGCGGGTAGGCGCTAACGCTCACCGTCATGGTGATCGAATCGCTCACGGTGCTTCCGATACTTGTGGTGCGCGTGCACTTCAACGTGTTTAGAGTGCAGTTCCAACCCTTGGTTGAATCGCCGATTTCGGTGGCCGTTAGACCGTCAGGCAAAGTGAGTGACAGTGTGGCCGACGGATCGATTTCCGTGTTGGTGCTGGTATTGGTCACGTTGATTGTGACCTGATCCGAGGTCTCGTTCTGCTTCACAATCAGTGGGCTCGGGTTGAACGCAATCGACAACGTGGGCACGACTACCGGCCGGACAAACGTGGACAAGTCGAAGAGAGCGTATTCCAGCATCTCCTCCTGCGCAGACATCGACCCGGTGGGGCATTCCGCGGGGTAAGCCACACCCCCATGCTGAAAATCTGTCTGCAAATTGATCACGTGATATTCGGTGAAGAGCACGCGCCCACACTGGTTCTGCGCCGGAGCGCCCACAGGCGTATTGAAGGTGATTTGCATCACCGGGTTGTTATCAGCCGTGTCGTTGAGCTTAAGCCACGACTGCGTCGGCGGAATGACGCTGTCAATATCATGACGAAGCGTGCTGATCTGAACCTGGTCCGGCTGGCCGTTGTAAGTGGCGCCGGCATTTTGTAGCCACTGGGCGAGCGTCGCGCCATCCGTGAAGCTTGTGTTGATCGTCGCTGTTCCGGGGTCGGGTGAAATATCCGTGAATGTGGGATTCCAATTCGCAACTGGAGGGAACTGGGAATTCGAGGGTGAATCCGGATCCAGCCACACATAGCTGAAGTGCGTGCCGAAGATCCGTCCTCCGGCATTCGCAAAGCTCACAACATTGGAAAGTGCGGGACCCAATTGGGTATAGGCCCCACCTTGGCACGGAAACATCACCATGTCATAGCTGTTGAGCGTAGACAGGTTTCCCGTGAGATCCGTATCGGTAGGAGTCGAAGGAGAAATGTACGCCCCGTGATTGCCACTTCCCTGGTAAAGATGGACGCGGCCCCCTGGATTAACCGTACCTGTATCGTCTGTAAACTCCGAATCGGCAATTCCCATATGGTGAAGTGTGCACTCCACGCCATCCACTGCGCCCGTCGCAATGGCAATCATGGGAATGTCGCCCTCCAAATGATGGGAGGGCATGTGCAGGTTGAGGCCGCTGATGGGAGCGGTATCGACCGCTACGGGAAATTGCCTGCGCCACTTTCCAGCCTGGATCACCAGTGTGTAGCTCGTGCCGCTGGGAACATTCTTGAGCGTAAAGGTCCCGTCGACCCCGGTATAGGTGTAGCTGGTTGCCCCACTGGGGGCCGAGTAAGTCAGGCACTGTACTCCGTTTGGCAAAGGCGCAACAGCCCCGGTGGTGGCATAAACCAGGACATTGGGTAACGGAAGAGCGCTTGGCGTTGTTCGCGGATCGTAGACCGTGCCGCTGATCGTGGTTGCCTGTGCAGATGCGCGCAGTGAAAGGCCGAAAGTCAGCAGAATCAGCGCAACGGAAAAGGAAGCGGCCCGAGCAAACACCCCACTGGACGCAGTCAAAGCAGATCGAAAAGCGTGGGGCAGTGCAAACATGGACGATTTCCCCTTTCCGTTACATGCCTGGCCCTTCTGCGGCTTCGATGGGCAAATCCATCGCGCCGATCGCCATCTCGCGAGCGACTGATCACGCAGGTTTTAGACCCGCTAGCGCAATACGACCAACGATCTTGCCCGTCAGTCGCGAGTTAATGCATGCTTACGCGCAACCACACGAAGTCAATGGATCGATGATACGAACCATCGAAAATTGAATGCTTGATCCAAGGCAAACGCGCAATTTCAGGAAGGTGACCATCGTGCTTCGGAATCGAAATGGGCGGAGAGCTTCGCCAGCATCAGGTCAGCTGCTGGAACGTTCTGGCGAGTCAGCGCCTGCCGGGCACAACGGGTAATACGGGGAAGCAGCATCGCCCCGATGCTGGTCGGGGCGGAGGGATTCGAAGCCTCGTTCCCCAGTGGCCACTTTGCTCTTTCTTCTGTTGAATTTAAGAGCAAGCCTTCTCAAAATCAGAGGTTGCCCAATTTCTCAGGCTTGCCCTTATTTCCCTATTTTCTTATCAATGGACCGCGTTCCGCAAGAAATTAGTATCACCGGTATCACCCTCCTTCAAGCCCGCATCGACTCGTGGATGTGAGCGATCCGGCCAGTTGCGATTCCGCTATTGCCTGGTGGACAGAAATGACAAGCAAGGGGAACGAAGGCACCAGTCGTGAAGCCGCTCAACTTTATGCGGCAGTTTTCGTTTAGTTTTCAACTGCATGGCGAATCTTTTTGTTGAACTGAGGTTTAGCAATGCATCCCAAACCTCTTGGGGCAACACTATCGAGCTATGACAGCGGCAGGACCCGATGCGCGTGTATCGGGTTCTGTACGCCTCATCCCAACGGCTCGGATGCTTCATTGAAACCCTGGCCCGTTTTCGCGTAGACATCTTTCATCGCAGACTTGGCGCTCATGGAAAATGGTGAGGATGACTTCACAGCCCTCGGCACGGTCCGTCGAGCGTGGATCAAAGGTCGGTGCATAGGCACCGCGGATGTCGAAGGCGAGTAGGCGGATATTTACGCGCTGGGATAGGTCAGTCATCTCAGAACAGCTCTCGTGGAGATTGCGGTGCGACTTGGGATGGAGGACGTCGATCTGAGTTCGCTTGAACGCGCTGAGCCTCGCCTATTGACTCAACAGGGCGGCCGGAATGCATTCGAACTTGGATACGCAGGAGTCTATTACCACTCCCGTTATGGCCACTCAATCGAAAACTGTCCTCGGTGATCACCCAAAAGCGGCCATAGATGATCAAGTGAAAAGCGGCCATAGAGAGAAGGCTTAAGGCAGAGCTGCCGCCGGGGGAAGTTAGCCTCTGTGGTCATGAGCCACGTCTTG
>Ga0137378_10004615_pt1 | contig 11890 bp, 14 predicted proteins | sample SagtaG_21_FD_104813 | JGI IMG/M metagenome (GOLD analysis project Ga0137378, IMG submission 104813) | Vadose zone soil microbial communities from Sagehorn Ranch, Mendocino, California, USA - Sage2_L_60_16 metaG | ecosystem: Environmental > Terrestrial > Soil > Vadose zone | place: USA... | reverse complement strand
TGGCGGGCGGCCAGCGGCGAGGCCGGCATCGCCGGGCTCGATCTCGCGGTGAGCGTGCTGCTGGCGCTCAGGCCGGTACGGCCCGCGACCGAGGACGCCCTGCACGTAGCGTGTTCCCGGGCTCGCGTTGCCAGCTTGCTGCTGCGGCGGGCGGATCTGCTCTACGCGGTCGTTCCTGAGCCGGCGGTCACCGCTCATCTGCTGCCCCGCGTGGCCGAGCTCGGCTGCTCGGCCGGAATCAGCGACCTGCTCGGGTCGGCCGAGCGGCTGCCCGATGCCGCGCAGGAAGCCACGTGGGCGCTGAGCATCGCGGAGGCTAATCAGGTGCCGGTGACCCGGTACGGTGACCGCGCCGGGCTGCTGATGCCGCGAACCCCGGCTGAGGCGCAGTCCCTGGTCGACCAGGTCCTGGGTGAGCTGCTCGAGCACGACCGGGCGCACGGCACCCGGTATATCGACACCATCCGCGCGTTCGTGCGCGCCGACGGCTCCTGGCAGCATGCCTCGGCCCAGGTGCACGTGCACAAGCAGACGTTCGGCTACCGGCTCCGCAAGGTCGAGGAGCTGACTGGCCGCGGTTTCGCCCGGACCCAGCACCTGGCCGAATGGTGGTTCGCCTTGCAGGCGCTCGACCTGCTGGCCGCGTGTCGGCGCGAGTTAGTACTGACCGGATGAGCTGATCCCGGGCCAGGCCCTTGCCGGCGGCCGTCTGGTCCGCGCAGCTGGCTAGTCCCGGCTGCGACGCCGCAGGATCGTCCGCCACCGAGACCGCGCGGATTCGCCGGCTGCCGCCCGGCCGCCACTGCCGGGCACCGGCGAGCCCGGCGGGGTGACCGGCTGACCCGCTCGCCACCGGCTCAGCATGTCGTCCTCATCGACCAGCGGTACGAAAATCGGCGGACCGTGCGGGAACCGGCGCCAGCCCGCGATCCGGTAATTGAGTTCGCCGACGACGTCGCGGACCGCCTGCTCCGACGGCAGATCCTGCACGGTCTCGGCCAGCCGCTCGCGCTCCTTGCGAAGCTTCAGCGGGATCGGCAGCGCATCCTCGGCCGGCACGCCCTCGCGGCGAAGGTAATCCCGTATCCAGGCCTGGGCAGCGTCCTCGCCCTCCCGGTCGGGCAGCGGTTTGCCCGTCCCAGGCAGGTCGTCGAAGGCGCCGCGCTCCGCCGCCTCCTGGATCTGCTGGTCAATCCACGAGGTGAAGGTCATGCCCGCCGGCTTGCGCTCGGTCACTCAGCTACTGTCTCATTCCCCGCTGTCTTGCTTCCCTCGGCTTCCGGCTTCGCGGGCCCAGTTGGCGCGCACGCAGACCGTGACGGCAGCAATGCCACATTGACTCGAACCCGGTCCGGCTAGAAGCGCTTGCTGGCCGGCGTCGAGTGCTCCCAGTCGGCGAGCAGCGTGCGGATGCCGGTGACCAGCGCGATCGGGTGGTCCAGCATGACATGGTGCCCGGCGGCCGGGATCTCTATCAGCGGGGCCCGGCGGCCGAGCCGGTCGTACATGAGCTCGCTGGTCTGCGGCGAGACGATGCCGTGCTCAGCGCTGAACAGCGCCACCCGGCAGTCGAGCCGGGTCAGCAGCGCCGGCGTGAGCGGCGGCCTGCCGAAGACTCGCGGGTCGAACTTCCAGCTCCAGCCGCGACCTCGACCGTCGACCGGGCGGATCGACGTCGCCGCCACGTGCGCGGTGGTGTAAGGCAGGGCAGGCTGATCCGGAATCGGGTGGAACCGGGCGATGGCGGCCTCCCGAGTCGGGTACACCCGCAGCGGGCCGAAGGCGCGCTGATCGCGAGCGGCCTGCTCCTCGGGCGTGATATCGCGAACGGGGGAGTCGATGACCACCACGCCCTCGATCTGGGCGCCGTACAGGCCGGCGACGCGCAGCGCCACGAACCCGCCCATGCTGTGCCCGATCACCACCGGCGGGCCGGTGATGCCGGCCGCGGTGGACACGGCCAGAACCTCGTGCGCCCAGTGATCCAGGGTGTAGACGTCACGCCGGCCGCTGTCGCCGTGACCGGACAGGTCGAAGGCGACGACGCGGGTACCGCGCACCAGCAGCGGCGCGATGTGGTCCCACCAGCGGGCATGCGCGGCACCGCCGTGCACGAGCACGATTCCGCTGTGGGCGGGCGGGCCGAACGCGCGGTAGCTGATCGACGTCCCGTCCACGGTCACCGAGCCGGTCTGGACGTCCGCTTCGAGCGCGGCCAGGAACCAGGCCGGCGGTTCGGCCCGGAATGCTGGCTCGGTGACGGATGCTGAAGTCATGGCTCACAGCGAACCAGATGCGCTACCGAGCCGCGTGCTGAGGTACCGACCTTCTCGCCGACAATGTCGTCGGGAGGCACTGAGCGAAGGCGGGAGCAGATGACCGGCAGCCAGCAGGGCGGAACCGACGTAGGCACGCACGCGCCGGAACTGACCGTCACCGGCATCGATCCGGGACCGGTCCGCCTCGGCGATCTCACCGCCCGCGGCTGCGCGCTCCTGGTGTTCGTGTCGCAGGAGTGCCCCACCTCCGCGATGGCCGTGCGCAACCTCGGCCCGCTGTGCCACTCGTGGGAGCAGGCCGGGCTGAGCGTCACCGCGATCTTCGAGGACCCGCTCGAGGTGGCCATCCGCGTTGCCCGGCGGCTTGGCTGGACCGGCCGGGTGGTCTCGCAGGCACCGCCGTACGAGACCTCACGGGCCTACGGGCTGCTCAGTTTCCCGACGACGGTCCTGGTCGGCCAGGGCGGTATCCGCGCCGGAACGGTCGTCGGCTGGGATCAGCGCGCGCTGCTCGCAATGATCGGGCAGGCTGCCACGATGCTCGGCACGGCCACGCTGGCGCCGCCACCGTCGGCCGAGCCCCGGTACAAGCCGGGCTGCTCGTCCAAGGCCGCCATCGACCCCGAGATCGCGGCGGCGATCGCCAGCCAGCGGGCGGACGACGAGATGGAGGAGATGTTCGAGCGCGGCTGGACCGACGGGCTGCCGGTCGTACCGCCGACTCCGGAGCGCGTCGAGGCGATGCTGGGCGGTGCCGACGGCGCGGTGTCGCTCGGTTTCGTGCCGCCGTCGATGGGCGAGGCGACGCTCGAGCGGGTGGCCGCCTGCGCGGTCCTGGCCGGCTGCCGCCCGGCGTATTTCCCCGTCGTGACCGCCGCGGCCCGGGCGGTGCTCGATCCCGCGTTCAACCTGCACGGCCAGGCGGTCACCACGCAGCCGGCCGGCCAGCTCGTGGTGGTCAACGGACCGGTGCGGCAGGCCATCGGGCTGAACAGCGGGATGGGAGCGCTCGGGCCTGGCTTCCGGGCGAACCTGACCATCGGCCGGGCGGTGCGGCTGCTGGTGACGCTCTGCGGCGGCGCTGTGCCGGGCGGGCTGGACCGGGCCACGCTCGGCCAGATGGGCAAGATCGGCTTCTGCATCGCCGAGGACGAGGAGACCAGCCCGTGGGAGCCGCTGCACGTCGAGCGCGGGTTCGGCGCGGGCCAGTCGGTCGTGACGGTGATCGGCAGCGACGCGCCGCTCAACATCTCCGACCACCGCAGCCGGACGCCGCAGGACCTGGCCTGCATCCTGGCCTGGGCCGCGGCGACCTCCTGGTCCACGAACTGGTGGCCGCTGGCCGAGCCGTCGGTGTTCGTGATCTGCCCGGAGCATGCCGAGATGTTCCGCGCCGCGGGCTGGAGCAAGCAGCGCCTGCGCGAGTTCATGTTCACCGCCGTGCACCGCCCCGCCGGCGAGCTGCGCCGCGGCGAGACGACCCCCCTCGTCCATGGCGCCGACCCGGCCGCCGAGGTTCACAAGTGGACCTCGCCCGACGCCATCGTGCTGCTCGTGGCCGGCGGCGAGGCCGGGCGTTATTCTGCAGTCCTGGGCCCCTGCACCGGCATGGGTTCCCGGATCGTCTCGGTGGAGGTGGAGTCAGGTTGACTTCGGACGGCGTGAGCATGGACCTGGTGAGCCGCGACTACGTAAGCCCGTTCGACGACCGGGTCAGGGCACCTGAGCCGCTCGCGGCACGCCCGGCCGGGATCGCGGGCGCCGTGGTGGCGCTGCTCGACATCTCCAAGAACCGGGGCGCGGAGTTTCTCGACCGGATCGAGTCGCAGCTGACGGCGGCAGGCGCGGTCACGATGCGTAGAACCAAAGAGATCTTCTCCAAGCCCGCCGCACTGGCCCTGATCGACGAGATCGCCGGGCGAGCCGATCTGGTGGTCGAGGCACTCGCCGATTGAGGCTCCTGTACGTCGTGCAGTGTGTGCGACCTCGTTCATCTGGAGCGCCGGGGGATCCCGGCCGTCGGCATCGCGACGACGCCGTTCGCCGACGAAGCCATCGAGCAGGCCCGCCTGCTCGCGATGCCCGGCTGCCGGATGCTCTACATTCCGCATCCGGTCCAGCTGCTGACGGCTGCCGAGCTAGCCGCCCGGGCCGACGCGGTCGTCCCCGCGGTGATCGCCGCGCTCACCGGAGCCAGCCCGCGGGCGGGACAGGCTGACCCGGGGATCGAACGGCACGGTTCCGACGTCGACGGCGATGGCTGACCCGTCGACCGGGATCACCGCGCCGTTGACGTAGGACGCGGCGTCCGACAGCAGCCAGGCGATCACCGCTGCGACCTCGCCGGCGTGGGCCGGCCGGCGCTGCGGTACCAGCGCCGTCACGAGGTCGTAGGCCTGGGGGACGGATAGCCGGCGCTCGCGGCCGAACGCGGCCATCTCCTCGTCGGCCATCTCGGTGACCGTCCAGCCGGGGCAGACCACGTTGGCGCGCAGTCCCTCGTGCGCGTGGTCCACGGCCAGCGACTGGGTGAGCATCGCCAGCCCGGCCTTGGTCGCCGCGTAACCGCCCATGCCAGCGGCGGCCCGCAGCGCCGCGACCGACGCGACGGACACGATCGCCCCGCGCCGCCTGATCAGGTGCGGCAGCGCCGCCCGCGCGACCAGGAACGCGCCGGTCAGGTTGACCGCCAGCATCGCTGCGAAGTCCGGCCCGGACAGCTCGGCGACCCCGCCGGGCGCCATCACGCCCGCGTTCAGCACCAGCCCGTCCAGCCGCCCGAACTTCCCGGTGACGGTGCCGATGAGCTCGTCGATCTGCCCGGCGTCGGCGAGGTCGCAGACGACGTCGAGCGCGCCGGTCTCGGCGGCGACGGCGCGCAGCGGCTCGGGCCGGCGGCCGCAGATGGCGACGTGATGCCCGGCTGCCGCCAGCATTGCGGCCACGGCCGCGCCGATGCCGCTCCCGCCCCCGGTGACGAGAACCGCCCGCGCTGTGTCTGTCACCGGCTACACGGCGCCCGAGGTGGTGCTCAGGTCGGCGAGCTGCGTGCTCGCCGAGTCCCGCGGGCGCAGTACGTAGGTGGATGCCAGGCCGATCACCAGCAGGGCGAGCGCGAGCCATGGTGCCCAGATGGTCGGGCTGGTGACCTTGTAGAACGAGCCGAAGACCGCCCCGCCGGTGATCAGGATGCCCATGATCGCTGCGATGATCAGCCGGAACTTGCCGTCGGCGCGGCCGAAATTGCGCAGCGCGCCGACCGACATCAGCAGGTAGACCACGACAAGCGCGAAGCCGCCGAACGTGGAGCCCCAGGCGAACAGCGCGAAATAGTGCGGGGTGGCCGGCAGCGCGAACAGGCCGGTCCAGAACTGGTTGACCAGCAGCGTGGCGACCGCCGCGGCCACCAGGAACGCCGTGGCACCGAGCGGCGAGCCGTGCCGCCTGGACGTCCGCGCCAGCACGCCGGGGATCCGGCGGTCGCGGGCCATGGCGAAGATGCCCCGGGACGCGGAGACCGCGCAGCCGATCGCGACGGCGATCATGTCGAACAGCACGACGAGCTCGAGCAGCCGGTCGATCCAGGTGCCGCCGTAGCCGCCCGCGCTCTCCGGCGCGCCGAGCGCGAACAGCGGCGCCCCGGCCGCCGCGGTCAGCGTCTTGAGGCTGTAGTGGAAGCCCGCAACCTCGACGTAGGTCGCGACCACGTACATGACCGTGGCGATCGTGGCGGTCGCCATGACCGCGATCGGGACCTCCCGCCGCGGGTTGGGCGTCTCCTCGGCCAGGTTGGCCGCGGTCTCGAAGCCGACGAACAGCAGAACGCCGTAAAGCACGCCGAAGAAGATGCCGGACCAGCCGTCGGCCGCGGAGGACGGGTTGAACGGCTTGAGGCTGTTGGCCGAACCCAGCTTGACGATCACGAAGATGAAGAAGATGCCGACGACGATGATCGAGATCAGCGCGAGCGTTAGCTGGCTGCGGGTGGAGATCCGCACGCCGAAGTACAGGATCCCGCCGATCACCGCGATGAGCAGCAGCGTCCACGCCCACGACGGCAGCGGGCTCACCTTGAACTCGGCCGCGATCGTGCTCTGCAGGTAACCGCCGATCAGCAGCAGCAGGCCGGTGAGCAGCACGGTCACGCCGCCGTAGTAGAGCCACCCGGCGGCGGTGCCGACCCGCTCGCCCAGCCCGCGGGTCACGTAGTCGTACAGCGACCCGGCCGCGTGGATCTGCTTGGCGTAGCTGGACACGATCCAGCCGAGCGCGAACACCCCGACCGCCGAGATCAGCACCGAAAGCGGTGAGGCCACGCCGCCGCCCTTGCCCGAGGCGCTGATCACCCCGACGACCAGCGGGATGACGAAGGCGGAGGAAAACACCGGCCCCATGAACCCGACGGACTGCGCGATCACATCGGGCAGCGACAGCAGTTTGGCCCCCAGGCGCTCGTAGGCCGACTCGGAACTGGCCATCGGTCTCTCCTTTTTTCTTTAACGAAAATCGCGGCGGTAATCGAGCATCAGCTGGCAGCCGCCTCCCGGGCCCGGCCCCGGGCCGTCAGGCGGCGATACCGAGCAGCCTCCCCGCGTTGCCCGCGAAGATCGCTGCCTCGTCGGCCTCGGGCAGGCCGAGCGAGCAGATATCGGCGATCGTGTCGGCGACCACGTTCGGGCCGCCGAGCGGCATGTCGGTGCCGAACAGGACGTGATCGGCGCCGAAGAACTCGACCGCGCACCGGACCGCGTGCGAGGCCCCGAACATCGCGGTGTCGGCGTAGAACCGGCGGAAGTACATCATCGGCTCGTCCTTCAGGCCGCTCATGATCGCCTCCCGGTCCGGGTCCTCCAGCGGGGAGGCCAGGCGGCCGGCGAAGTGCGGCACCATCGCACCGGCGTGATGTGTGATCACCGTCAGGCCAGGATGGCGGTCGAGGCAGCCCGAGTAGACCAGCCGCCCATCGCCACCGAGGTCTCATACGGCCAGCCGAGCGACCACCAGATCCCGTACCGGGACTGGCTCTCGGCCGGGTAGTCCGACCAGACCGGGCTGCGGGTTGGGTGCAGCCACAGCGCGCCGCCCCGGCCGGTGACGACGTCGAAGATGACCTCGAACCGCGGCTCGTCCAGCGGCGCGCCGCCCACATTGGTGTGCAGCTGCGCGCCGAGCGCGCCGAGCTGGCTCATGGCCCGGTCAAGCTCGGCGGCGGCGGCGTCCGGATTCCCACCCACCTCCCCATCCCCCTTCACTGCAGTGCCGCGGTGATCCACGGCCGGTAACCGAGGATCCGCTCGCTGACGTGGTCCGCTGACGTGATCGACTCGAGGCGCTCGGCGTAGCCGGGCGGCAGTATGTGGGCGAACGCATCGATCTTCGTCACGTTCCCCCTCCCGGGGTGGCACGGCACCGGCCGTTGATGTCGGGATCGTATGGAGGCAAACGATCGGGTGTCAAGGCTCATCTCGGGTCGGCCAGGCGGTCGGCCCTGACGGTCCGCTCGCACGGTCGGCCCGGACGATCAGCCCGGACGGCCGCCCGGATGGTCAGCCCGGAGGGTCGGCCAGGACGGTCAGCGCGGACGGCCGCCCGCATGGTCAGCGCAGCAGGGCGGCCTTGGCCGCGAGCTCACGGCAGAAGTCGCCGATCTGGGCCGCATCGTCAGTGAACTGCGACGGCTTCACGCAGATAGTTGTGAATCCCCGGGCCAGCTGGGCCGGGACGCCGGCCAGCGCCTGGTCGAGGTCGGCCGTGCCCGCCGGGCCGGCGAAGACTCCGCGCGTCCCGCCGACGTACTCGATCTCGGCCGGACTGCGTCCGGCCGCTGCGAGCGCATCCGCCAGCCGGGCGAGTCCGCCCGCGTCGGGCTGGCCGAGCGGGTTGAAGCCGCTGCCGTACCTGACGATGCGGTCGACGAGCCGCTGGTGCACCGACGATCCGCCGAACCACAGCTCCGGCCCGCCCGGTCGCCATGGCTGCGGCTCGACCCAGACCTCGCCGAACCGGTAATGGCGGCCCTCGAATGCGGTCGGTGATCCCGCCCACGCGCGCCTCCAGATCTCCAGCTGCTCGTCCAGGATGTCGCCGCGGCTGCCGAACGGGACTCCGAGCGCGGCGTACTCGTCGGCGTGCCAGCTCACCGTCGGCAGGACGATCAGCCGGCCGTGGCTGAGCCGGTCCAGGGTGGCCAGGTCCTTGGCCATGGCCAGCGGGTGCCGCAGCGGGCTGATGATCGCGCCGGCGACCAGCCGGATGCGCTGCGTCGCCGCCGCGATCGCGCTCAGCAGCACGACCGGGCTCGGCCACGGCGTGGCCGGGTCCTGGTTGCCCGGCAGCGCGTAATCCCGGGGATTGACGGGCAGGCCGGCCGCGTTCGCCGAGGGCCCGAGCACGACGTGCTCGCTGACCATCACGCCGTCGATTCCGGCCCGCTCGGCCTCGACCGCGAAGTCGACCAGGTCACTAACGTCCGGCTGCGGCCGCATCGTGTGGTTCTCGGTCAGGATGAGCAGCAGCCGTGGTGCCATCTCGATGCCGTCCGTTCCAGCCGTCGCGCCCGGCTCAGGCCAGCCGGGCGCGGACCGGCAGTTCCTTCAGTCCGTTGGTGAAATTCGAGCGGATCCGGCGCGGCGGCCCGGCCAGCTCGAAGCCCGCCACCCGCCGGGCCAGCGCGGCGAGGACGACGCGGATCTCGAGCCTGGCCAGGTGAGCGCCCAGGCACAGGTGCGGACCGCCTCGGCCGAAGCTGAGGTGGCGATTGGGCGAGCGGCCGATGTCGAAGGTGCCCGGGCTGGCGAACTCGGCCTCGTCCCGGTTCCCCGAGACGTACCAGAGCACGACCTTGTCGCCGGCCTTGATGGCGGCGCCGCCCAGCTCGGCGCCGGTCATCGCGGTCCGGCGCATGAAGTGGGTCGGGCAGGTCCACCGCAGCACTTCCTCGGTCGCCGTGTCCAGCAGCCGGGGGTCGGCTCGCAGCCGGTCCCATTGCTCGGGATGCTCACAGAAGGCCAGGATTCCCTGCGCGATCGCGATCCTGGTGGTCTCGTTCCCGGCGACGACCATGATCGAGAAGAAGTTGTCGAGATCAGTCTCGCTCAGCCGCTCGCCGTCCACCTCGGCGCGCAGCAGCGCGGAGAGCAGGTCATGCCCCGGCGAGTCCAGCCGGTCATGCACGATGGCGCGGCCCAGGTCCCACAGCTGCTTGCCGTACGGGCTGCGGAACGGGAACCTGCGGTAGGCGTCCGTGTCGTCGCGGCCCCACACCACGTCGGTGATCTCTGGATCGGTGTTGGCGATCAGCCGGTCGCCGAGGTCGATGAAGCGCGGCAGGTCGCCGGCGGGCAGCCCCATGATCCTGGCCAGCACGCGGATCGGCACGTCCTTGGCGACCGCGTCCACGAAGTCGAACGGCCCGCTGGTCAGTCCCGCGTCGAGCACCTCCTCGGTGAGGACCTGCACGAAGTGCTGGTAGACCGCTACCGCCCGCTGGGTGAAGCTGCCCGAGAGGATCTTGCGCAGCTTCGTGTGGTCGGGCGGATCAGTGTCGATGATCGTCCGCCTGGCCGCCATGTCCTCGTCGGTCGGGTCCTCGAAGGAGATGCCGCGGGACGAGGAGAACGTCCGTACGTCGCGGCTTGCCGTCACGATGTCCTCGTAGCGGAGTACCGACCAGAACCCGGGTCCAGACGGTTCGTCGGACCACGCGACTGGCGTCCGGCAGCGCAAGCGGGCAAACTCCTCGTAGGGGACACCGCACGCCCACATGTCCAGGTCGGTCAGATCGACAATTCCGGTCCGGTCAACTGGCCCGCTCGGGTCGGCTGGCCCGCTCGGGTCGACCGGCCCGCTCGGATCGGCTGACCCGCTCGGGTCGGCTGGCCCGCTCGGATCGGCTGACCCGCTCGGGTCGGCTGGCCCGCTCGGGTTGGCTGGCACTGGCATGGCAGATAGTTTGGCACCAAACGAAATGAGCGGCAATGGAGGCAACGGAGGAGTCGACTATGCGGGTCATCGTCGTCCGGCATCACGCCGAGGACTCGGCTGGCTTCATCGCGGACGCGTTCGCCGCGCGTGGCGCTGACCTCAGCACGCACCTGTTTCCCGACGATGGTCCGCTCCCGCCGCTCGACAGCACCGACCATGTGGTCGTCCTCGGAGCCATCCCGTCGGTGTACGACGCAGAGCACGCAAGCTGGATCGAGCAGGAACTGGCCTGGCTGCGGGCCGCCGACCAGTCGGGAGTTCCGGTCCTCGGCATCTGCTTCGGCGCGCAGGCCCTGTGCACCGTGTTCGGCGGCCAGGTGGTGGCGGCCGACCGCAAGGAACTCGGCTGGACGATGATCGACTCGGTGCAGGAGACGGCGATCCCGGCTGGCCCGTGGCTCGAATTCCACGGTGACCGGTGCGAGCCGCCGACGCACGCGACGATCCTGGCCAGCAACGAGATCGGCGTGCAGGCGTTCGCCATCGGCCGGCATCTGGCTGTGCAGTTTCACCCCGAGGTCGATGGTGACCAGCTCGGACTGTGGCTGGCGGCGGGAGCGCGGAGCGAGGTACTCCAGGCTGGCCAGGACCCCGATGCGCTGCACGCTCAGACCCGGGCGGAGGAGCCCGCCGCCCGGGCCCGTGCCGCCCAGCTGGTCGGCACCGCGCTGCGGCTAGCCGAGTCGGCCCAGGCGGTCAGCACGCTGGCCGGGTAGCCCGGCCGCGCTGATATCTATTCGACAACCGCCGCCTGCTCGCCCAGCGGCCTAGCAAGGTGGATGAGTACCGTCCTGACCATCGCGCCATCCGGGTCGCGGTATCGACGCCGCCACTCGCGCCGGGGGACTAGCCCTCGACCGACCGGATGATTTTTCGCAGCAGCGCCGCGAGCAGGTCCTTCTCGTGCTGGGTCAGTCCGCTGCTGACAGCCGTCTCGCCCTGGTTGAACGTGGGGAACAGCCGCTCGATCACCGCAGCCCCCTTGGGCTCCAAGCTGACCAGGACCAGCCGTCCGTCCGCGTCGTGCGCGCGCCGCCTGGTCAGGCCGCGCTTCTCCAGGGTCTTCAGCACGCCGGTGAGGGTGCCCTTGGTGACCCCGGCCTCGTCGGCCAGGTGCCTGGTCTGCTGGTCACCCCAGATCCACAGCACGAACAGCACCGTGAACGCCGCCCACGAGAGATCCTCGTCGGCTAGGACCTGCCGCTCCATGTGATGACGGATCACATTCGCGGCCCGGTAGATGTTCGATACCGCGGCCATTGCCGCGAAGTCGAGTGACTGGTCGCCGATCCGGCCGCGGATGTCGTGCTCGGCCTGCACCAGGTCGCTGGCGCTGCCCACGGCAAGGCGACGTGACATGGGACGATGGTACGCGGCGAGCGGTTCGAGGTCAGACGACGAGTGCTAGCTGGGCAAGACGAGGCAGCCCGGTATGGGCGAGCCAGCGCTATGACACGGCGAACGCACCGATCGCACAGTGACATGCAAACTATGCCTCGCGATGCGGGGAACATGCGCGAGTGCTGCTCTCATGGGCGGGTAGCGAGTTCGGAGACGCGGGTATGGAGTTCGGCGACGTAGTTTTCCGACTCTGGCTTCATCAGGACGCTGCGCAGGATCCTGGCCGT
>Ga0137378_10004611_pt1 | contig 11897 bp, 14 predicted proteins | sample SagtaG_21_FD_104813 | JGI IMG/M metagenome (GOLD analysis project Ga0137378, IMG submission 104813) | Vadose zone soil microbial communities from Sagehorn Ranch, Mendocino, California, USA - Sage2_L_60_16 metaG | ecosystem: Environmental > Terrestrial > Soil > Vadose zone | place: USA... | reverse complement strand
GGCACAGGGGCCGATACCGTGCATCCCCTTTGATCTCTCTGAATTGCAAGGGATCGAGCGCGTACTGTGGGCCTATCTCCGGCGGCTTCCGGCCTCTCCCAAGAACGTGAAACGCCGACGTTCTCCTAAACCTTGAGAACTTGCCATCTATGGCTAAGAGCGTTATGCTCACTTTTTGAGAGACACGCCCTTTGCTTATGTATGCCTCGGTTTAGATACGCAAATCTCAAATAAGTTCACTGGCTGATGTGAACGCGGGAAAGGTCAGAAGTTCCATTTCAGAGTAGCAAACCCCTGTGTGGCCTGAACTCCTGTAGGTGTAGCTGTGATCGAGGCCATAAACTGTAGATGAAGCTGTAAAGCGCAGTTTTTGCTCACTTGAGAGCAAAACAAAACCGCCTGAGAAGCTCGTTCCCAAGCGGTCTTTGTGGTGGAGATGGGGGAGAGTCGAAGGGCCCTTCCATTCAAAACTGAGACGCCTGGAGAGGCATTATACAAGGCAAACTCTCCGCTCAGAGAGCAAAACGGGGAGCAAAACTATTCTTTCTCTTTAAACAGCTCGTCCCACATATTGACCGCGCCTTCTTGCATCGAGGGCAACAAATGCGCATAGGTATCAAGCGTAATCGACACGTTGCTATGTCCTAACAACTCTTGAATCACCTTCACATTAATCCCCATCGTCAATAAGATTGTTGCCGCGCTATGGCGCAGATCATGAAAGTGCATATGCGGGAGTCCTGCATTGATGAGAATTTGCTTGAATACCCTCAGCAGGTAATTGGGATTGAAGTACCCACCCCAGAGATCAGGAAATACGAGATCGCGGTTTTCCCAGGCATCCCCCCACCCGTTTTCTTCGTTCCTCTTGTTTCTGCTTATGCGCTACAAGCATCGCAATGAGGAAGGGCGGAAGGCTGATCGGTCGCTTCCCTGCTTTCGTTTTCGGCACGGTTTCGACATAGCCGTATTTGGGAATGTAGTCAACCGTTGCCAGCACCACCGCAATGCCGCGCTCCAAATCAACCGATGACCAGCGCAAAGCGCTCCTTCAAGCTGACAAAGCGGTGATTGTGGCCAATAATCACATGATCGACCAGGTCGATGTCAAAGAGTTTCGCCACTTCCACCAATTTCTGGGTCACCTGTTCATCCTCTGGCGAGGGCGTTGGGTAACCGCTTGGATGGTTGTGGCAAATGAGGATCCCAGGACAGTTGCGGGTCACCGCCGGCCTGAAGATCTCAGCCACTCTCAGAACGGAGCTGTTAATTGTGCCCTGATAGAGCCTGATGTTGGCCACAATACCATTTTTCGTATCCAGGAAGAGGACGCGTAGCTCCTCATGGTCTAAGAAGGACATCTCAGCCTGAACCAAATTGGCTGCATCGGCAGGACTGAGAACCTGATATCGCTGTGTGTCATGAGGCAAAGTTAAGCGCCTTGCCAGCTCTACGACTGCTTGCAATTGCGCTGCTTTGGCATCGCCAAGCTGGTGTGTTGTACTCAGTTCGCCAAAGTCAATGCGTAATAGTTCCTGCAAACTCGTGGATGCAAGAAGCGCCTGCATCTGACGAATAATGCTTGGAGGGGACGGACCAGTTCCTAACACAATAGTGAGCAGGTCAGCGTTTGAAAGGACAGACGCCCCGCTTACTTGGAGGCGTTCCCGCAAGTGCTTGACGGTTGCTCGGCTGGGTTGGGGACTCTCGGTGGCATCCACTCCCTTTGTCCACAACGAGTGCTGTGTCGCCTGGTCGTAATGAAACTCAGTCATGGCACACCTTTTGCTCTCGTACTCATGCTGTCTCCTCCTTTTCTGCAAGGTACAGTCGTACCATGAAGCGCACTTCTTCTAACAGATTGCCGACTGTTTTACTGATGGACTCTTGCAAGCCATCAGCGAGTGCTTGCATATCCTCATCTGTGAGGGAAGTGATGTGTTCGACACTAAATCCCAGGTCACGCAAGGCAAGTCTGCTGATACTGAGAACTTCAAACTTCCGACTCCAATCAAGTGAATCCAATTCGTTCTCCTTCTGTTGAAAATGCAAACTGCAACATGTCAAAGAGCTAAAGGAGGCGATTAGCGCTACTTCATCGCCAGTGATAAAGCATCACTAGTTGCTTGCTTTGGTGAAGAAATGATACCGAGCAAGGATAGGAGGACACGGCAAAGAAGGATAAGAAACGGGTAAGAGGAGAGGGTTGGATAACGAGGGAATGAAGGCGAATTGTGGAAAACCTGTTGAAAAGTCTTATAACTCGCCAGGGAAGTAAAGATAAGTTGCGCTTGTGCCTATTGTACGCAGTCGGTTACTGGCAAAGCTAGCCCATGTCTTCTACTCTCCTTGCTTTCCCCGGTGAACTACAGTAATATGCAGCGTAGTAGAATGAGACAGTATGATAGAGGGTAGCTTCTAGCAAGAAGAGCACTGTTCTCTCTTCTAAATATCTCGTGAGCTTCTGATTAGCTCAGCGGAGAACATAGATGCAGGGTCAAGAACCGAGTAACCTCTCGCGTATCCAAGATATTCCCAGAATAAAATCGCTGGTAGACCAAGTGCGGCTCCTCAAGTTCTTTAAGCAGGCATTCCCGCTACTCAAACCAGTGCTGAAATTGCTTGGCGTCTCAACAGAACAGATGGAAGTCGCGGTAGCTGAGGTGGATATCTTGGAAAAGAAAATAGCCTTGCTTGCGACGCTTCCTGATCGTTTTAATCGTCTCTTTGCCTCGCGAGGATGGATTGCTTACGACCTCTTCAATGTCGATAGAGCGCAGGCCGCTATTGAGAAAGCAGAAGCAGGGGATAGTGATGGTGCAGAAGCGGATTTAGTCGAATACTATAATGAAGAGCACATTCGTTGGCATCTTCGGACGATGCAAGCTATTCCAGCAATCCATCCTCGTCTCTCACTGTTAGAAAAGGCACTCGATGACTATGTACAAGGCAGGTATCATGCAAGCGTTCCCGTTGTCCTGATGCAGCTTGATGGCTTTGTGAGTGATGTTGGCAAGAAGCATAGTGGCTTCTTTCGTGAAGGGGTCAATTTGGAGGCATGGGATTCGATTGCAGCCCACAGTACAGGATTAAAAGTGCTTGCGAAAGTGCTTGGGAAAGAGCGACTGAAAACGACAACAGAACCGGTGACGCTTCCTTATCGTCATGGCATCCTGCATGGGCATGATTTAGGATATGATAACAAACTGGTGGCGGCGAAAGCCTGGGCAGCACTCTTTGCTGTACGTGAATGGGCATATGCAGTTGAGCAAAAAGAGGAAGAGGCACCTGCAAAGCAACCTGCACCCACATGGCGCGACGTGATTCGTACCTTACAAGAGAATGCGAACCTTCAAACTCAACTTAAGGCGTGGCGTCCTCGCTCTGTTCAGATTGGAGTGGATATTCCAGCCTCCGGTGATCCAGGGGCGTATGAACATGACAGCCCCGAGCAAAAGTTCGTCGAGTATCTCTCCTTCTGGCGGAAGCGAAACTACGGGAAGATGGCGCAATGTCTCGCTCTTTCCACTCTCAAGTTTCATACATCGATCAACGCCCTAGCTGGAGAGTTACGGGAATATTATGAGCCGCGTGTCCTCAAATCATTTACCCTTCTTGAGGTACATGATTTTGCGCCTGCTGGTACGACAATATTAGTAGAGCTTCTCTACGAGGAAGATGGTGAAGACAGAGAACACACTATTGAGTACCGCCTACTTTTTGAGAGTGAAACCGGCAAAGCGGTAATACGAGGAGCGCCTGAAGGTCGCTGGGGTGTGTTTAGTCCCTACTATGTGTAACCAGCTTGTGCTATTCTCGTGTTACCTCTCCTGAGAGGTGGGCGTGGCAACACCTAAAAACACAGTACTAGAAGGCCGTCTTAATATACCGATACAACGTCGCTCGCGATACTCGAAGCGTCTTACAGATATCGGCAATGGAGTTGCTTTTATCGTTGTAGAGCGCCTGAGCCATAGCCACTTTTTTCGGCGTATTTAGCGCCGCTGCTCGTGGCCGACCTCCGAACCGTCCTCTGGCTCTAGCAGCCTGAAGCCCTGCCTGGGTTCGCTCACGAACGAGATCACGCTCGAATTCTGCCAGCGCCCCAAAGACATGGAAAATCAGCTTTCCACCGCTCGTTGTCGTGTCAATATTCTCTGTAATGCTCTTAAACCCAATATTTCGTTGCTGAAGATAGCTGATGGTGTCAATGAGGTGCTTGAGAGATCGCCCTAGCCGATCCAGTCGCCACACAACGAGCGTATCGCCTTCTCGAAGAAACGTCAGGGCTTTCTCTAAGCCTTGGCGCTCGGTGGCTGCGCCACTGATAGTATCAGTGAAAATGCGGGCACAGCCGATCTTTTGCAGGGCATCAATCTGGAGGTTGAGGGTTTGATCTTGGGTTGAGACTCTGGCATAACCGATGAGCATATGTGTTGTACGGAGAGCAGCTAGAAGATAGGCAGTTGGCCGTGTTTCTTTTGCTCTTGTCGTTTGTAGTGAAGGCCCAGCACTGCTTTATACATGACTCTGGCAAGGAGAAACACCTGGTCGATTTCTTCTTCGGTGGGAACGCGGCCTAATTCATCGTGGAGGGCGACGGCAATTTGGCCTTGAGGAGTTTCTTTTTCTGTTCTGCGGATGCCATAGGACTATCTTATTGTCTCAAAACTCATGCACTTTGTCAAGCGGTGAAACGATGATTTTGAGATGCTATTTTGAGATAATTGTTCCCCTGTGCTTTTGGCTGGGAGGAGGGAACAGGGAAGTGTCACAAAAAGGGAGCAGCGTGTTGAAAAAGTCCTCACCAAGCTCATAAATAATGAGAGATCATGGCTTGAACATGATTGAGTACGATGAGCTAAGCGGCAAGAAAAATGCGCAGTCTTCCAAAACACGACGAGTCAACCACCCACAATCAGTCAAAAAAGAGGCACAGAAGGCCTCTGTCGGGAACGGACGCCGTCCCCATCCCCGTTTCTTGAGCAACCGTTTCAGATTTTGTCCGGCAGCGATCCGCAAGGCTTCACTATTGACCCACCAGAGGAGCCGCAAGCGGAAGCGGCGCAAACCGTGCCAATCTTTGGCTTCCGCAAACAGCGGTTCCACCCACACTTTGCGTTTGCGCAGAGCTTTCTGGTAAGCGAGCGTCTGCTGATAGGTACGCACCCGCTCGAGATACTCCTCTCCCACATAACGATAGACGCGACGCCCCTGGTTACTAGTCGTACACTGCACTTTGACTGGGCAGTCATTGCAGATAGAAGCAGGAGCGCGATAGAGCTGACGTCCGTCGGGATTGATTCCCCCCACCCGTTGCAAAATCTGGCCTTGCGGACAGCGATACTGATCAGCCTGCGCTTCATAGCGGAAGTGGGAAGCCGACCAGACCTCATACCGCTCTTCCCAATTCGGCAGGGGAACATAGGCACGGATACCGGCGTCTTCCAGGGCTTTGATGTTCTCGATGGTGCCATACTTGGTGTCGCCCGTCATATGCCGTGGCCGCAGTTTCCAGCGGAAGCGCGTGCGAAAGATGAGGTCGCGCATGGGTTGGTTATCCATGACCTCCGAAGGCGTCACCACTACCTGGAGGATGATGCGCGCTTTGCCGCCATCGACGACATAATGGGTATGATATCCCAAATGCGTGCCTCCCCCTTTCAGCCGCATCGGCGTCGCATCAGGATCGGTGGTGCTGACTTTGAAGTCCGACGTGCGCTGGTAGAGGCCATGCACCTCCCGTTGTTGCCGACCTTTCTGCTCGATCCAGTCGTGCCGCGTGGCATTCTCGCTGGCCAGTTCCTCTTGCTCTGCTTCGGAGAGGACGACGGGCAGGGACAGAGGTGTGGAGCCACTGGCGACGGGTGCAGGAGCCTCTGTCTGTAGCGTGTCAGCCCTGGCGGCTTCGGCTTCCCGCTGCTTGTGGCCAGCGTCTTCCTCAGCGAACAGAGCGGCCAGATGGGCCTGCATGGCCGCTCGTGCCTCGACGGCAAAGCGAGGAGTCAGCGAATCCAGGTCGGCATTGGCGTTGACTTGCGTGCTATCAATGTAGAGTTCTTTGCCCCAGACCAACTTCTCCTGCTGGCACTGCTCCACAATGGCCTCAAAGAAACGTCGGAAGACCTCCACGCCATAGCGCTCACGGATGCGAGTCAGGCTCGAATGATCGGGTAACGGTTCGCCCAAATCGTATCCGATGTACCATCTGACGCTGAGCCGGTCTGCTGCATGGCGCATGAGTTGCCGTTCGGAACGAATTCCCTCAAAGAACATCACCAGTTGCAGTTTGAAAAAGACCACTGGATCAATGGAGGGACGTCCCATGCCCGCGTAGGTCTCTTGCACAAACTCGCGTACAAATGATAAGTCAAGGGTTCGCTCCAGATGCCGATAGAAGTGATCTGGCGGTACTAACGCTTCCAAGGAAATGTTGATGAGCGGGGCAAAGGATCGCTCTTTCGTTCCCATCATGATCGGAGCCTTTCCAACTCACAACCTGAGCGGTCATACGATTTCCTATCGGTAGCTTCGCTTTTGAACAGGCTGGAAGCATGCTCACCCACAGGAGGGAAGCAACTTGCCGATCATCGTCAAACCTTCACCTACCAAGGCCATTTCTGCACATTATAAAGCATCCATGCAAGAACGGTACCGATCCCACCTAGTCCAACCAATATCCAGCCGCTCGTCAAAACCCAGAAACCTGTATTACTCGGGAAGTGAGCAACATTGACTAGCATGAGCAGTATCAATCCAAGTGCAAGAGCCATAGGGGCCAGCCAGTACCACAGACGTTTTTGGCTGGTACGCGTCTTACGAGGTTCCAATTTTTGGCTTTCTCCCTTCTTTCCAGGTAGATGACACAGGTCTTCTATTAAGATAGACGCAGACCTGCTTGCTTTCTCGCACATTGATCTTTGCTGTCAAGGTCTGGAAAGCTCCTCTGTCACAAAGCAACCTACCACTATTCAAAGCGGACTTTTTCAACAGGCTGGGAGGTTTTTGAGACGGCATATTAATCACACCGAATATTCTGCTTAGGTTTAGGTGGGAATCGCTCAGCGTAGATCTCCTATAGCTCTGTGATAAAGCAGCCAATATACAAGCAAGCAAAGAAAGAATACTAGAAACGGGTAGGGAATAATCATACTATAGGCTTTCTGCCCATTATCAGTAAACAATGGAAAAAGTAATGAACCTAGTACACACATGATGCCCCAAGATGTAAAACCCCCAAAAAGAATCAACAGCACCCAACGGATGATCTTTTTTTTCGGGAGACATGAGTAAAAAAATACGCCTTTCTAAGCCAGAACAAGAGAACGACACTGATAGTCAGTGCAACAGCCGTTGCGAGAGGATAGATCCAAGCAGCAGGAAATGTATAAAGGTTGATCGCATGAAAACTTAGAAAACCAAAGACAATAAATGCTGCCATAGCACCACAAAAACTACCCACAAGGACGATAGTGTAGCGCATATACCGGGATACGGTATTTGGGTTCTCAACTGCATGCCTGGGGAAAATCAAATCCTCTATCTGAGCAGAAGATGAGGTAAATCGGGAGATATAAAATCGTTTGATCGCTTCTAGTTGAGTAGTACATGCTGTATACTCTTTTGAAAATTGGATAAGACGATGAAGAAAATACCAACTCAACACGCTTGCTGCTGTGAGAATAAGGGCGATCAGAGCCTCAACAACGTATTGCGAAAAGCGTGATGATCTCAGATCAAAATAGAGCCCAATTGATGGAGCTAGCCCACTTGCTAAGACTGTTGCAAGGACAAGAAACACATAAAAGGTATTGGCGCTATCATTTTGTATTTGTGTTTGAGCACTGTTAAGCTGTGTAAGTTCGTTAAGGACCAGCTCCTCTAAGTTTTGATTTGTATGTTGTAGTGTCTGTTGAAGAAAAGCAATTACTCTGCGTAATAAATCCATTAAGCTGCACGCCCTTTCTCTCATCCTACTGGTTCTGGATATAAAAACGTTTTGTTGTCTGCGATCTAACGCTAGAAATACATAAAGACCTTCCGGTAGTAAGTCGAGGTGATTCCCTTAAAATGGTGACTAGCAACCGAAGCTCCAACTATGGGTATAACTCCCAACATCACCCATAAAATGGGTAATGAAATCCCAGATGGTTTCCTTGTCACAAACTGGACAGCGCGTGCTTGCCTTCAGATGCCAATACTGACTACACATAGGTGTTTCTTCCTCTCATCTCTGGCGGGTGAATGAGAGCCCGTCTTATGCAGCTTTCAGGTCCACCAGCTGTACGTGCAAGCCCGGTACTCGCGCAAAATCATGATCGATGGTAACCAGTGTCATGTCCTCTGCTAAGGCAGTAGCAGCTATGAGGGTGTCAATATCGCCAATGTCTTGGTGCAGTGGTCTCAGCGTGCGGCGAATATCCGCATACCGCTCAAGAATGGCATAGGTCAGAGGGGAAGGAGGTATCTCGGATAAGATTTGATGAAAGTGGGTATAATGGTCAGCATAATTTGGCAGCCCTTTGAGGTACTCAATGACTTCCCCATAGACCAGCAGACTGGTGGCAACTTTCCGCTCTTTGAGCCAAGGAGTAATCAGTTTCACCGCCGTGACACGGTTATGGAAATAGCCAGCCAGGAGGGAGGTATCCAGAAGGTAGCGTTTCATAATTTCAATGGTGGAGTTGGCTTGCTGTGATGGCGAATATGGTCGAGCTCTTGCTCAACTTCATTCCAATCTCGTTCCCCCCATGCCCCTACGAGCGCTAGCGTCTCTTCAATGGCTTCCTGGTCGGGCTTGTGCGATGGTGCTCCTTTTTTCTCAACCGGCATAATTACCGCCACGGTCTTATTATCCTGCTTCAGTTCGCGAGGAGTCTTGGTTGCTGCAACTTCTTCAGCAATGCGAGCCAGCTCAGGGATAGTCGTAATATCAATGGGTGTTGGGTGTGACATGGTGAGACAATTATACCAAATCACTATTTCTTTGCAATAAGCGGTTTTTCATTTGGCTTACTGTCAGACATTATGCATTGTACACCGCATCTCTTCCAGCGTTTATTCTAAATAGGGAATATAATTTTATAAGGTGATCTTTAAGGCATTGTTTACAGAAGGTGTCATCCATGCAAACAAACCAATCATCTAGGCAACGCTCTAGAATACGTACCTTGGCCAACAAAACAGTAACTGCGCTTTTAGTGATGGTAGCTTGCGTTAGTGTTCTCATTGCCTTAGCTAGCCTATACAGCCCGATTTTTGAATTCATCGTAACCATTTTTCCCCCTTTGAGATTATTCAATCTTACTGCTCTTCTACTGTTTATATTTTCATCTGTGGGGCTTACAATAGGTTTGGAACGATACGAAACACTTACTGAGGCGAAAGAAGAAGCTCGAAAGAAACATGAGGAAGTCGTCCAGGTTCTCAACCAAATTAAGAAAACGGTTGAGCAAAATGACCAAAATCTGGTGAAGGAAGTGGCTGGTATTCAACAAACGTTGATGGCTACTGCCGTTACCGTTAAACCATTAATAGGTAATGACGTAGTCTATGAAGAATCGATAAGATTAATCAAGGCTTGTAAAGGCTCGGAGATTATCCGTGCTACTTCCTTTATTCATTATCCTATCCACTATGCTAACCTCGAAGATATCTCAGAACCTAATAGAGAATATTTAGAGACACTTGCAAAGGCAATTGGGCAAGGAAAGCAGAAGAACCTTGGTATGGTTTACAAAGTAGTAATGGGATTTGGTCTCAATGAAAGGGGAGAGCCACCACCTGAAGGACAACGCCCTATCCGTAAGCGCAGAGAGTTATTTAGGCAAAATAATGCGTTAGATAGAATGGAAATACGATGTTTAGATGGTTCTTGGTCTTTGAACCTCTTGATAGTAGGCCACGAACAAATGATGATTGGATTTCCGACTATCGTAAAAGATGCCGATATGAGAACAGGCATACTGATTAACCATAAAGAATTTGTTGGAAGTGTAATCCGATGGTATGATGAGTTTCTATGGAGTGAAGCAAAGGTTGTGAACTGGACAGGAGAAGAAACACAACAATAACCTAAATGGTGGGTAAAATTGAATAAAAATGTACAAACAGTGAAAATACGCCATGAAACAACCAAGTATTTCGTCTTAATGGCCCAGTTACAACGTTGCTGTCACCAAGTATCGTTTGAAATTACTCAATAATGATCCGCTCATTCTAATAGGCTACTCATGGAAGCAAAGTTCGTATAACAGCCCTTCTACAAAGCTAAGCCCAACCATGTACATTGTCGACACAATTTATCTATTACTTCAGCTTAAGCGTGTTAATGCATCATAGAGTAGCATTGTGTATACTATTCCCCAGAAACTGGACAGGCAAATAAGTATAGAATGAAGCGGTGTCTGGTGACATAGCGCTGGTATTACCCCATTTACCAGATGTTTGAAATCATCTGCAATCCCTCTAACCTCAAAATCTTACTCTTTAAGGAAATGTAACTTACTGAAGTGGCATACGAACACGCATGGCCTCGCATAGTCCACAGTGCCCACCTTTATCGCTGACGAAGCAATGGTAGCCACCTCTTTCCCAACGATGCTCTATATATCCAGATACCCATTGTCCCCCTAGAAACACTTCACATCGTTGATCTTTCACTAAGTTTATCCCATGCGGATCCAATTCGTAGGTATTAGGCGTAGATGACTCTACAAGCACGCCTTCAATATATTTCTGCTGAATCATTACTTTCTCCAAAGTGGACGAGCTAGCCACAAGGATAGCATTTGCTAAATTATATCAAGCCCGGTATTCATATGTCCTCATATAGCATGAAGATTAGGCTATAAGTCCTACAAGGACTTATGGTGTCTGAACTGGTAGTTGTCATAGAGCAAGCTACGTGAGAGTCTACTTCAGCACTACTTTCTTGTGTGCTCGGTCAAATGTAATGACGTAGATATCAAAAAATCCCAACTGTCCGATAATGCCGCCAAACCCTTTTGGCGAAAAATCGAAGGACAAGACCGCAGGGACCGGGAGAAAGTGCTCAGCAACATCAATCTCGATATGAGCAACGTAGCCTGTTGCCATGCCCGCCACTCCGTTGAGTTTGATCGTTTCGAGCGAGGTCAAGTCAAGATCAAGCACACAAAAGTCTGCTCCTGAGTCAACTAAGGCAAGCAGCGGTTGCATGGAACGCTTCCGGCTTCGCAACGTGACCGGAATGTAGGGACGGGGAAACGGACTATCATCAATAAAGCGGTAGGGGAACATGTGCGGAGAGGCGGCCATAGATCAAGCCAAACCCACAAAGGGAAGGTTATTGTTAGGCGCTTTGAAAAGCAGTGGGTTTTCATGCCCCTTTTTCTTGGCTTCCGCAACCACTTTGTGCACACTTTTATCCGCGCTCACCACCTCGTTGTCATTGACGAGTGCCACCCACAACCCTTTGTATTTTTTATAGACCTGGGTTAAATCAATCGGTTTCATCGATGAAGATAGTATAGCAAAATACCGCTTCCTTGCAATGAGGAAAGTCGTTTGCGAACCCTCACTGCCCACCTTCCAATGGTGTGCGCTTTTTCGTGACAAGGGGGAAGCATGAAGGAGCAAAACCGCCTCAAACCCCGCCACGAGCCACAGATGAAGAGCCTCGAAGGGGTGGCAAAACGGGGGCAAAACCACTTGACAACAGTGGATTTGAGTGGACATTATTGGACATGAAAAATCCCTCACTCCGCTTCTAGAGCCAACTGAGGGATTTCATCGGTGGAGATGGGGGAGAGTCGAACTCCCCGTCCAAACCAACCTACCATAGAATGTACTACAGGCTTAGTCGACGTTTTTTCTTTACGCTTCAGCCTCCCATCGACCGGATTCCTCAGCGCTGG
>Ga0137378_10004602_pt1 | contig 11908 bp, 8 predicted proteins | sample SagtaG_21_FD_104813 | JGI IMG/M metagenome (GOLD analysis project Ga0137378, IMG submission 104813) | Vadose zone soil microbial communities from Sagehorn Ranch, Mendocino, California, USA - Sage2_L_60_16 metaG | ecosystem: Environmental > Terrestrial > Soil > Vadose zone | place: USA... | reverse complement strand
TCATACACTGCAAGGATGGGCAATTTGATCATTCCAGGTCATAACGCAACACCAGCATATCACGAAGCTGGATCCCGTGCTCCAGCACAGGTGGCTGAATATACGCAAAATAGTCGCGTCTGATCTCATACATGCGGAAGCCACATTTCTGGTAGAAGGCAATGTTCTCCAGGGCAGCATTCGCTGTCCCAACGAGCAGTGAACGCCCTCCATGTCCGGGCAATTCATCCTGCAAAGCTTGCATGATCTGCTTCCCATACCCACGGCCGCGCAAAGCAGCAGCCACCTCGATATACAAGATTTCACTGGGATCTTGTTCCTCCCAGCGCACGACAGCAGCTCCAACCAGCTGACCATCCAGCCAAGATGCATACGCGGTACAGGCTGGATCGAGGAGCGCAGCACGAATGCGCTCCTCACCCTCATCGGCATCCAGGAGCATTGGGAGCAAAAACATCGTCTCATGACTCGGAATCGGTTCAATTACCAAGGACATCGCGTCCTCCCTCTTCATTCAAGCAAAGAGAAACAGCGGATTTGACTTTTCACGCTGGAACATTATATTTATCGATGAAACCTTTCTCAAGGTGACTTGATGATTAATGACCAGGTCTCACTCTGATTATCTTATATTTACACTCTCGTGAAGTGCCCTGGCTCACGGATATCAACGAGGAATCCGCTGTGCGCTCCTCAGATGTGGCTGTACGAAGCGGCGTCTGTGAGCTACGTGAGGTGTCGCAGGAAGACATCCCGCCACGCTTCGGGCAACGCTTCCACCGCCACCGCTCGTCGCAGCAGATCCAGGTTGCGCCTGTCTTCCCGGTAGAGGCGTGTGATATCCGCCACCTTCACCTCGTATTCGTCACGATGCAGCAGCTTTATGTGGTCATTGGCAGCTACCTCGCCTTCCTCGAGCACCGCAAAGTAGAACCCTGTCAGCTTGCTTTTCAGGAACCGCTTGAGGATGTCGTCGCGCCCAAACTTGAGGTTGAGCTTATAGCACGGCAGCCTGGGCTGCGTCACCACCACGAGAGCGGATCCGACCTCAAAACGATCGCCAATATGCACGGTTTCGTCCAGTAGACCCGCGACTGTGAGGTTCTCGCCGAACATCCCCCAGGGGATTTCCATCTCAGGAAATTGCTCCCGCCAGAACGGGTAGTACTCCGCTGGATAGGCATAGATGGCCTTCTCCGGTCCACCGTGGACCGTGAGGTCGGCCTGGCGGTCCCCCTCAAGGTTGAGCCGCCTGACGGGGATGCGGCTCGCCACAGGCTCCTTAAAGATCCCAGTGGCGACCATGCGGCCTTTCCAGACCACTGCTCTGGGCTGTCCTACGTTCACCGAGAGCACTTGCGGCACAGACGATGATTGCATCCTCTTGCTCCTTTTGCCCTGGGCGCAGTGGCCACGGTGAAGTTCCCGTGCCATTACGCCCCTCTCGCTGTCTCGCGCATCCCATTCGAGAAGAGAAGCACTGACATGCCGACACGGGATGGGAGCGCTAGTCGGTCTCCCATAGCCCCATGTCGCTGGTCTGGTTAGCGTATACCAGCTACTCGTTGTTGATAGAAGCGCGCGATCAGGTCGGCAGCGACCTCTGCCTGATCTTCGAGTACAAAATGGCCTGAGTCCAGCAGGTGCAGATCCACATTCGTCAGATCCCGGAGATAGGCGGTACCTCCTTCCGGGGTAAAGAAGATATCCCCTTTCCCCCAGAGGATGAGCGTCGCGGGCTGCTGGTCCCGCAGAAAGGCTTGCCATTGGGGGTACAGGGCCACATTCTTGCGGTAATCGTAGAAGAGGTCAAGTTGAGCACGGTGAGCATACGGACGTGCAAGAAAGGCCAGGTCCATGTTCCAGGCATCCGGGCTAATCCGCTTGGGATCACGATGGCCGTGGAGATAAATGGTACGCACCCCCTCTGGAGCTAAAAATGCTTCAAGAGAGGCCTCGCTTTCCGGTGAACGATTGACCCAAAGCGCGTGCCGCAATCCCTCCCAGGCATCGGTGAATCCCTCTTCGTAGCTATTGGCGTTTTGAATAATGAGCCACTCCAGCCAGTCAGGATGTCGCCCGAGAATGCGGTTTCCAATGGGGCCGCCATAATCTTGCAGGTACCAGCCAGCGCGTGAAACCCCAAGCTCGCTCAGTAGTTGCTCAGTAATGGCAGCAAGATGATCGAACGTGTATGCGAAGGAGGCCGGATCGGGTAAATCGGTGTTGCCGAAACCTGGATAATCGGGTGCGATCAGATGAAAGCGATCTTGGAGCACCGGCATGAGCGTCCGGAACATGTGGGACGAGGAGGGAAATCCGCCCAGAAGGACCAGCGTGGGATGGCGCGGGTCGCCAGCCTCCCGATAGAAGACGGACAATCCCTCAATGCGTTGTGTTGCGTAGGTGATCATAGGATAAACCTCTTTCTAGTATGATTGTTATGTAAGCCGCCATTGCTGGCTGACCAAACTACGAATAACTGGTCAGCATATCATTGAGTACTTTGTGTAAGCTAAGACCTGGGGCGCTCTGGGGAGCCCCTTCAGAAGCTTCGACTTTAACCTTCGCTTCGCCTCACTCTTGGAGGGAGGTCTCCCGTTTTACCCGAAAAACACGCTCTTATGCTGTCCTTTCAGTGCCTGGACGGCTTCTCATCAGCTTCACGTACACAAAGCACGAAGGAATATGCTGACCCCAAAAACACCCAAGCCACTCTCTAGCTACCTGGGTGGAAACTGGGAGTTGGGGACGGGAGTGGTAAGATTGGCGGTCGGAGCCTTGTCAGTGAACCCGATGACCGCACAGTTGATGTCGACTCCTTGGGCGCCGTACGGAGCGCCACCGGGGCCAGTCAGCAGATCGGGCCGGGTGGCCGCCAGGTTGAAGACGACAACCTCATCGATCTGCCGCGTGTTGAATCCCTCGTCGATGGCCTTCTGGGTCCACTGGCCGAGCTGCGCGTCCCACAACGGGCTGTACGCGTCGGCATGCCTGGGGTCGCGCTCGGTGGGGAAATCCCCGAACACGTTGAGGAGATCGCCCCCATTGCGCAGGGCATTGATCAAGGCCGTGTTCCCGGCTGAGGCGTCCTCGCTCGCGTGCCCGTCGCGGACCAGGTGTACAAACCCCTGTGCCTGCGGGTTGGTGGCGCCCGTCTGCCCGTTGATGAAGCCGAAGAGCCGCTCGCGGGCGGACCCCAGAAAGTCATCACCGCCGTTGTACGATGCGTTGTTCAGCGCGGGCACGAAGGTTGCACGCTCCAACACCGCTGTCAGGGACTGACCGGCGTCCGTGCTGAGGTATACAATCGGCTGGCCGGCGTCGAAGCCCTTGACAAACAATAGGTCAGCCCAGGACTCCAGGAACTGTCCAGAAGGCGACGTTGCGGGCGCGATGTGGATGCCGAGCACGCGATCACCCGTGTTGGTGTGGTGGACGACGTCGAATGGACCATCGCCGATGGCCACGATGGGCGCGCTGTAGACGACTGGCGATCCCGCGATGTGGATGAACGGGCTGTATCCGGGACCGGCCACAGCACCAGGCTGGAACTTGGTGAGCGGAAAGCCGTTGGGGCCAGGCACCGCGATGCGGGTGGGACTGAAATCTGGCGCGCCCTGGAAGTGGACCAGCGCTTGCCCGAACGGATTCTGCGCGGGCGTTGGAGAGTCGAGGGTCACTGTCTGCACGCAGGCGGGGCAGCTGATCGCGAGATTGGCGAGCTTGGGCGCGTAGTTCACCCCCAGGTCATGCGCCAGCCCGGCGTCGGAGGCATCCAGCAAGAGGAACCAGGCGGTCTTGCCATACGCCTCCCCTTTATACAGCGGCAAGCGCACCGTCTCGGTGCTGAGATTGACCTGGATGGCGCTCTCCTCGGTCAGGTGGTCCCTGGGCAGCAGACCACTCAGCTGTCCCAGTCCCCCCGGCGGGTCCTCGGTGATAGCCGATGCCGACCGCACTCCGTGCCTGGTAAGACCGGGTACAACGGCAACAAGCGTTGCCACAAACAATACAGTGATCAGTGCGATCAGTACACGCTTGTTTGCGCGTCTCGATCTGAAGGGGTGATGCTCCATAACGTAAGTCTCCTTGTTCTGGTGGTACTTGTGTGGTATCAAAACAAAAGATGTAGCTCTCTGGCTCTCCTCGAACGCCAAACTCTGCGCCATTTTAGCAGTAAGGGACAAGAAACGATCCGGCTTATAGTTGTTCTCCCTGCACATTGCTTATGCTATAATAGACGAAGAGAGTTGAAGAGGTTGTCTGGGTTCTCAAACCACCGAAGACAGACAACCTCAGAGAGGCCTTGCCCAGCTTAGGGGATACCTTCTATTCACCAGTGTATAAGCATCTCGTGGGGAAGTCACTCTGCAATAGGTGGCACTATTACTTTCCCTTGCTTTGCATCGGGGTGCTCCTGTGGATCATACAAGGAGAACATGCTGATGAGTCCGCATACCTACGGAGAACGAGACTATGCCTTCGGTCAGGTTATGTTGACCCTGCGGACAGCGATGCACCTGACGCAAGTGGAACTGGCCCAGTTCCTCTATGTCTCCCGGCATGCGGTGCAAGGGTGGGAGGCGGGCGACAGTTATCCCAAAGCCGAGCATCTCAAACAATTCATTGCGCTTGCTGTGCAGCAGCAGGCTTTTCGTGCCGGGAGCGAGGCCGAGGAGATCCGCGCGCTGTGGCAAGCGGCGCACCAGAAGGTGCTGTTGGATGATTCATGGCTCTCTGCCCTGCTCGGCCAGGCGCCTCCATCACACACCTCCCTACCTCCTGAGCTAGCCGAGGGAACTAGCGCCAGTTCGCTTCCAGTGGCTCAGCCTCCTCTTAGACGGCGGTTGGAGTGGGGCGACGCGCTGGATGTGCCGACCTTCTATGGGCGACAGCCTGAGCTGGCCCTCCTTACACAGTGGGTGGGGCAGGAGCGCTGTCGCGTCGTGAGCATGCTGGGCATGGGGGGCATCGGCAAGACGGCGCTCGCAGTCAGCGTGATGCGTCGGGTGGCTGAGCACTTCGAGGTGGTCTTCTTTCGCTCCCTGCGCGATGCTCCCTCGTGCGAGGCCTTGCTGGACGATTGTCTGCAGGTGCTCTCACCCCAGGTCCCAACTGTAGACCCCCGATTTATCGTGGGGTCTGCCAGCCTCGAACGCCGCCTCAGCCTCCTGCTCGAACACTTGCGTGAGCGGCGTGTGCTTGTTGTGCTGGACAACCTGGAAGCCCTGCTGCAGGAAGGGGAGGTCACGGGACGTCTCCGCCCGGGCTACGAGGGCTACGTGCGCCTGCTGCGCCGGGTGGGCGAAACGGCGCACCAGAGTTGCCTGCTGATTACCAGCCGGGAGAGACCGGCTGATCTCATATCGCTGGAAGGCAATCTCTCTCCGGTGCGCGCTTTACACCTTTCCGGGCTGGATGTCGTCGCCTGCGAGCAGTTGTTGGCGGAGAAGGGGATGGTCGGCACCCCGCACGAATGGGCTCGGCTCGTCGAGGCGTACGCGGGCAACCCGCTTGCCTTGAAGGTCGTGTCACAGACCATCGTCGGCCTCTTCGGCGGCGCGATCGGCCAGTTCCTCTCCGGGGGCGAATTGTTCTTTGGCAGCATCCAGGACTTGCTCGCTGAGCAGTTCGCGCGGCTCTCCAAACTTGAGCAGAGCGTGCTACATTGGCTGGCGATAGTACGCGAGCCGGTCAGCATCGATGAGTTGCTCGCGGTACTGATCGCGCCACTGTCGCGGATGCAGTTGCTCGAAGCCCTGGATGGCTTGCAACGCCGTTCGCTCCTCGAGCGGGGCCAACGACCGGCTAGCTTTACGCTGCAATCGGTGGTGCTGGAGTATATGACGACGTTGCTGGTCTCGGAGGTGACGAGCGAGATCGAGCAGCGAAGGCTGGATCACCTGATCGAGCATGCACTTTCCCAGGCAGAAGCGAAGGAATATGTGCGGCGGACGCAAGAGCGGCTCATCGTGGCCCCGCTTCTGGCGCGCCTGCGGAGGACGTACACGGGGCGAGTGGAAGTGGAGGAGCAACTGCTCTGCCTGCTCACCCAACTACGCGCACAGGCAGAATATGCTCAGGGCTATGGACCGGCGAATCTGGTGGCGCTGCTGCGCGAGCACCGTGGGCACCTGCGCGGCCTCGATCTATCAGGGCTTGCCATTCGGGGGGCCTATCTGCAGGGGGTCGAGATGCAGGACGCCTCCCTTGCCGAGGCTGACCTCCGCGATACCGTCTTTACCGAGGCCTTCGATGCGATCTGGGGTGTGGCCGTCAGTGGGAACGGACAGTACTGGGCGGCAGGCAGCAGGCGCGGGGAAGTGCGTGTGTGGACCGAGGGAGGCAAGACCTTACATCTGGTCTGGAAGGCTCATACCGACACGGTAGTTGCCCTCGACTTCAGCCCGGATGCACAGACATTGGCAACCGGGAGCTGGGATGGCACGATCAAGCTGTGGGAGGTGGAGCGTGGCGCCCTGCTCTGGACTGGCTGGCAAACCGAGGGCATCGAAAGCGTGGCTTTTGGTCCCCATGGACACATGCTCGCCAGTGGCGGGAATGATGCGGTCGTTCAGCTCTGGGATGCGACATCCGGCACGAACGTGCAGACGCTGGCTTGCCAGGGCGGCGCTGTCTACTCGGTGGCCTGGAGCCCGGATGGGCGTCTGCTCGCAAGTGGTTGCTCCAATGGAGACATTGGGTTGTGGGAGATGCAGGGAACACAACCGGCCACCTGCGTGAAAACGCTCACAGGGCATACCAACTGGGTGGAGGGGCTGGCCTTCGCGCCCGATGGCACGCAGCTCATCAGTGCAAGCGTTGACCGGACGGTCAAACTGTGGGAGGTAACCAGCGGATGCTGTCTCCAAACTCTTGAGGGGCATACGGACCGGGTGTTTGCCGTGGCCTGGAGCCCGGATGGACGTACCGTAGCCAGCGCTGGCTTTGACAAAATGATCTGGCTCTGGGAGGTCGAGCGAGGCAACTATCGCATGGCGCTGCAAGGGCATACCGCCCGTATGTATAAAATTGCCTTCACTCATGACAGTCGCAGCCTGCTCGGTGGCAGTGAAGATAGCGCCTTACGGGTGTGGGACGTGGCAAGCGGGCAATGTGTGCGCATCATGCAGGGCTACTCAGTCTCCTTCTACGACATCGACTGGAGTCCCGATGGCACGCAACTGGTCAGTGGAGGCCCGGATGCGCTGGTGACCATTTGGGATCTGATCGGCGGGACACCGCCCAGGGCGCTGCACGGGCATAGCTGGGTCGTGCATGGAGTAGGATGGAATCCGCATGGAGGGTTACTGGCTAGTTGCGGGTGGGACAATGCCATCCGGCTGTGGGACACGGCCACGGGAGCCTGTGTCCATATCTTTCAGGGCCCCGATGACGTTGACACTGCCTACTATTGCATAGCGTGGAGTCCTGACGGGCAACTGCTGGCCAGTGGAAGCTATATGCGTGGAGTGCAGTTGTGGGATGTGACGGCACGCACCCGCCGCTGGGTCGGGCGTACGCAGCCGACCAAAATTCGTTGCGTGACGTGGAGTCCCGACGGTGCCCGGCTGGCCAGTGGTGGCGATGATGGTAGTATCCACCTGTGGCAGGCCGCCGATGGCACGCTGCTGCAGAGCCTACAAGGGCATCATGGCATGGTCGCGAGTGTAGTATGGAGTCCCGACGGAACCTGGCTAGCCAGTGGTGGCGGTGGGAGAAGTAATGGGGAGCTGTTCGTGTGGGATGCGCAGAGCGGGGAGCGCATGCGCGTTTTTGCGAGGCATCCCGGTGTTGTCTATACTGTGGCCTGGAGTCCCAGCGGAGATCTGCTGGTCAGCGGGGACAGCGATGGGACGATCCGTTGGTGGGATTTGCAAAGCGAGGGGTGCATGATGCAGCGCGAGGGGCATCATGGTGCGGTCCAGTCGCTCAGGATCAGCTCCAACAAGCAAACCCTCGCGAGTTGTGGAGAGGATGGGACCATCAAGGTGTGGGACGTGCATAGTGCCGAGTTGCTGCGAACGCTGCGACGTGACCGGCCCTACGAGCGGCTCAATATCACCGGCACGAGGGGATTGACCGAGGCGCAGAGAGCCACATTGCAAGCACTAGGAGCGATTGAAGAGGTCATACCTCCTCCCTAACAGAGCCACTCAGGATATCGGTGAGTTGATGGAGTCTGGGGGTTGAAGCAGAGAATGATTGTTCCATGCTCGTCCAATCGGTCGCAATTTCGAAGAGGGCGCCTCCCGGCTCGTGGAAGTAGATGGATGTTGGCTCGGTAGAGATTGGGGCAAACTGTATTATTATGGAAAATGCTGTCATACGTGGAACGCCTGCCTTTCCCACCCGCCTCGGCAATTTTGTCCTGGTAGGGCCTCGTACGTATTTGACAGGCTGTGATGTGGAAGAGAGCGTCTTTCTTGCCACTGGTGCGACGGTCTTTAATGGAGCGCACATTGGGACGAGAGCTGAGACCAGAACAACCATGTCACAAGACCTGGCGTTCTCCTGAATGTGTTTTGTTCTTCATATAACATGGTGACAACCTCGTAAAAGGGGGGTTTGTGGTCCTTCCAGTAGTAGAGAATCTGGTTGGACTGGCATGGCATGATGCCAGTCCAACCAGATTCTTGTTAGTCCCCTCTTTTTCGGGCAGTGCCTACTCTTCTGTATGATCAAGTTGATCCCACTGATGCAGGCTCGGTACAAGTTGTTTGCACTCGTTCAGCGCAATACAGCTTTCATGCTGGTAGAGGCATTTATAGAACCGCTGAACAGATCTTCGTCATTGCTAGCAATAGATGCAAGTAGCCAGCACACGAGTAGCAGTTCTAATACCCGTAACCACCACTCGTCGATCCGCCGCCTTGTACAGCCAGATTGGGTGTGGCCACGAACCACATGCCGGTAATGCCCTCACCATTTGTCTGACCAGGAGCACTGTCTCCTGAGAAGGTGTAGAGCGGATGACCATTATACTCGACCTGGTTCCCGTTTACATCCGTTTGTACGCTCAGTTTCCCGGCGAGGGTAGTCGAGCTGGTGGGTTCACCTGACCCGGTGAAGAGCTGCGGAGGCCATATCTGAGCTAAATTGCCAGATACAGCTGACTGCGTCGCTGAATCAGCGGTGAAGTAGTACAGGGTCAATCCTTGTGCATTGGTCAGCACCGTTTCTGACTGACCTTTTACGGTGACGGTTGCCGTTTGAATCACGGCTGAGGAATTGCTTCCGCCAGTCGAAGGGACAGTGGTCGCAGGTGGATTGTTACTACCGCCATAAGCGCCACCCCCGGTAGTTGCATAGCCACCGCAGGCTACAATAAACATCGCCATGAACAAGCCAAGAGCGATCACGAAAGAGCGTTTAAGTAACATTCAATATTCTCCCTATATGTATCTACCATTGGAACAAGAGTCATCTATCAGATGAGAGAGCTAATCAAAACTCCCATCCCAAGGTTATATTCGCAGCAGGTTACAACTTCTTACCATCTGGAGCAAATGTGTGTCAGAGCCGATGATGAAGGCAAACAGGTGGGGAAGTAGTCCAAGTCTCCAAATTACATCTCTCACTCTTGTCAGCCTTACCTCTGCCCAGTGGAAGAGCCATACGATCACAACAGCTAGGTAATTCTGTCTAATGGATTTCAAAGCAGTGTGGAGATTGAATTACACATTTCTGTCGATGTGTTCCTAAGCCCCATTGAGGTATATCATTTATTGGAGTCCGAGTACTGGCGTATGTTCTGGCTCCATCTTGGACGAACCGCCATTATAAGGAAAACTCTAAATTAATACTGAAAAGAAATATACAAGAGATTCAAAGTACCAGAGAAGGTATGAGTACAGATCAGGGTAACCAACACGAACAGCTTGAAACTTGATGGATTCGGTACGTTCCCCGAAGGGAGTGTGGAATTATGGCAATACTCAGCCCAATTGGTGATACACGTGAGACGTTTTTGACGACACTCGTTAGCCCAGCAGTGTTCCCCACCACTGAATCAAGTGTTGAAGTAGATATGCATGCGCTGCTAACCAAAACCGCCTCGAAACGCACTACAAAACCGCTAGTAGAGATGGGGCCGCTGTTCAATGAGAGACATGATTCGTTCCTTGACGAATCGAATGATATGGATAAGGGGAGCGAAGCCGACGGACTTGAGGAGCTTCCCATCCATGCACGGCATACTCGCGCAGCCACCACCCGGCAGGCTCCAGGCTCTGAAGAATCTTTTTATAGCTACCTGCGTGACATTCGTGGACTTGGTCTCCTTACACCTGATGAGGAGATCGATCTAGCTCGACAGATTGCCGCTGGAGATGAACTGGCGCTTCGCAAGCTGATCGAGTCAAATTTGCGCCTGGTCATTGTTATCGCGCGTCGATACATGAGTACCGGCGTCCCTCTCATAGACCTCATCCAGGAAGGAAACCTGGGGTTGATGCGCGCTGCCGAGAAATTTGACCACCAGCATGGCTGCCATTTTGGCACCTATGCCACCTGGTGGATTCGCCAGGCAGTCAGTCGCGCCGCTGGCGATCAGTCACGCTTAATTCACCTGCCAGAGCATGTGGCGACACGTTTACACAAGGTTCGACGTGTCGCAGCGCAGCTTTCGCAAGAGAATGGATTGGAGCCCCTGCCTGAGCAGATAGCTGAGGCCTGCAATATGAACCTGGCCGAGGTTATCAATCTGCTCGGCATAATTGAGCAGCCGGTTTCTCTTGATGCGCCTGTAGACGATGAAACCCGCTACACGCTCGCCGACACACTTGAAGATACTGCGACTTCTGCTCCTGCTGAAACTGCCTCACAACATCTCCTTGGAGAAGAACTGCAGCGAGTACTCTCCTTGCTGACTCCGCGTGAACGTGCGGTCATCACTCTGCGCTACGGTATCGGCGATGGTCGGAGCCGTACATTGCTCGAAGTTGGGAAAGAACTGGGTATCTCGCGCGAGCGCGTGCGGCAGCTCGAAGTGGTGGGGTTGAAGAAAATGCGTACACACTTAGGATCTCAGATTCTGGATACATAAAAGAGTACAGGAGGCATCTTCGCGTTTGGAAGCCCGGGCGCACCTTTCATCCTTGGTAGTGCGCTCGTGGTGTTGGCAGCATTGATCGCGTTACCTGCACTTTCAAGCAAACACAAGGTAGCCCTTACGCATTCCACGCCCGATGTTCAACTAGTCTCTACTGCGCAAGATAGCTCCTAAAGAAAGGTTCTGTCATGTTCTTCCATTTAGGTAGGATAGTCAGCCGCTATCGCTGGTTGATCGTGTGCCTGTGGATGGTCTTCTTTGCGATGGCTTTGCCATTTGCCCCGCAGGCGACCCAGGTACTACATGCTGGCGGATTCGTCAGCCCCGATTTCGAGTCGGAACGGGCGATTACTCTGCTGGCACAGAAGCTGCACTTCAACCCGACCATCGTTCAGGTGATCTTTACGAGTCGACGCTACAGTGCTGATAGTCCAACATTTCCGCAAGAGACACAGCAGGCTCTTACACGCGTGCGCGGTTGGTCGGAAGTCTCAGGTGTGATAAGTTTCACCGATAATCCACGTCAGATCTCATTCGATCGCCATGCCGCCTATGTGAATGTACTGCTTAAGCCTGATCCCGATACTGCCCCGAAGTTACTGCCTGAACTGGAGCGCCGTTTGCAGGCCGTTCCAGATTTGCACACACATATTGGTGGTGGACCTGTCTTTTTTGCAGACATACAACTGGTCAGTGAGCGTGATCTCCGTCGTGCAGAAATCCTGGCCCTCCCCTTTGCTCTCGTTGCACTACTGCTCGTGTTTCGCTCGGTCGTTGCTGCAATCCTCCCCGCTTTAGTGGGGGGAAGTGCTGTCATCGTCGCCCTGGCGCTCATCTTTGGCCTCGGACACC
>Ga0137378_10004596_pt1 | contig 11912 bp, 10 predicted proteins | sample SagtaG_21_FD_104813 | JGI IMG/M metagenome (GOLD analysis project Ga0137378, IMG submission 104813) | Vadose zone soil microbial communities from Sagehorn Ranch, Mendocino, California, USA - Sage2_L_60_16 metaG | ecosystem: Environmental > Terrestrial > Soil > Vadose zone | place: USA... | reverse complement strand
GGCATGAAGTGGTTTCGCTTGCGGAGAGGGCATGAGAGGAATCTCCTTCGTTTCAGTTTACTTTTTTTATTCTAGCATGCCCTGCTATACCCTCCTGCGTTATTTCCGCGAGGCTGTACTAGTGGGAAGCCAAAGCACATGTGTAGTTCTACCCATTGGCACTACCCATTTTTCCCGGGGTGGGCGAGGTCAGCGGCACAGAAGGGCATTGCTTCACAGACTTTTGGGCGGCTTACAAGGCGGTGATCCCACATGAGCAGCATACAGCTGTGGTAAAAAGAAACCGGAGAAACCACCCACGTCGAGCGGTGACATAACACCCTGCGGCAGCGTCTGACCCGTTTTGTGCGCATGACGGCGTCGTTTTCCAAGTCCGAGCTCATGCACGAGGCTTGCCTGCTCCTCTTTCTTCATCGCTATAGTTTAGACAAGGCTATCCTTCTCACATAAGCCACTACCGAAATTCGTACTCCTGTAAACGGCTCTTTTACCAACGGATGTGCCAAGTAGCCAGCACGAGCCATTACAACCCGTTCACACAGGGCTGGGGTTGCTCACCGACCAACCCCAGCCGTGTGTCTCTCACGAGTCTCATTACCATCCAAACACAAATGATGGTCTCGTGGGGAACAGTGCCTTGAGCACCGGCTTGGCCTCACTGCTTACCCATGCATCGGGCATGGCATGACGCAGTTCTTCGACGCTGCGATGGCCGAAGAGCAATTGCAGGAAGACCAGCGGGGGATAGCCCCCGCTGACATGCTCCTCGAAATCCTGTGTGCGCCAGTTTTCCGCTGCTGTCAGCCGTCCCTGCTCGAAGACCATGCGCAGACCGCCTCGATAGAAATCCAGCTTGATTTCGCCTGTGTAGCCAGCGACAGGAGAAGCCGCCAGCCGTTTTTCCAGCGCGGCAGCGATGTGGATGAGGAACGCCGGGAGATCCTTCACACGGACATACCAGGCGTAGGGAGGCTCCTTGGCGCGATCCAACTCATCGCCCAGCACCTCGTGCACGGGGTGGGTGGTTCCCAGGTAGAAGCCGATTTCACTGAAGGGAGGAGTGTCGGGCCGGGCCAGTTCTACGTTGAGGCCGTAGGTGTGAAGCGCACGCAAAACAGATGGCAGAGCTGCTTGTAGATTCACGCCCTGGGCGAACTCCAGCAGCATGACGCCCAGATTCTTTCCCCAACGCCTGGCTAGTGGTGCGACGAAGCCGACTGTCTGCCCTGCGACATCAACGATCATCAGGATCTTCATAAAATGTCCCAGGTCGGGGTGTGCTTTCCAGGTTTCGATCTCGTAGAGCCACTCTTTGCGAGTGATGCTTTCTGAGACCATACTACTGCCTCGACGTCGGTTGTAGAGGGCCACAATTTCCGGGATATCCTCAACGGTGGCCTCACGGAGTGTGAAGGGCTCAGACTCCCCCTCCTTCGCTTTGGGGATCAGCGAAACGAGAGTCGTGCGTCTATCTTCCAGTTCGAGGGCATATTCATAGCCGAACTGGCGATAGAAGTAGGCGATGCCGGTGATGGCTTGGACAAGATCCCCTTCGGCCTCACTACGCTCATGGGCCATCTCGAAAAGAGCGCGAATGAATCCGCGATGGCGATACGCTGAGTCGGTGGCAACCATTTCGGGACGACCAACGCTGAAGGGAATACCTTCGTAGGTCCAGGTGTGTTTCCACAGGCTGGTGCAGGCCACCACCGGGTTCCCTTCCTTGCTTGTATCCTCGATCAAGCCGAAATCTTGCGGGCCCATCAGGGGATGGTCGCCATTCATCAGGCCGCGAATGACCATCATCACGTTGGTGTTCGGTGGCTCCTCGGCTTTCTCACGAAAAGCCATACTGAGCAGTGTAGCGATGCGCTCAGCATCTTCGACTGTGGACCAGCGGAGCACGAGACCCTCGCCTAGATCACGACGAGATGAGGTACTGAAAGTCGTTTGCATACGGTTCTCCTCTTTGTTCTGCAATGGGTGCATGAGAAAACAATACATGGAGGTAAAAAAAGCCCAGCAAGAAGACCGTGGGGTCGGATTAATGCCAGGTGCCCACGATGTGCGAAAGTGAGGGAAAGTTACCCGTCACTGGTGAGCAATGGGAAACTCTCGCCTGCCAATGGGCACAATGACCCCCTGGGCCGGGGTATCAACGGGGTGACTTGGATGTGAGGGCATGGAGAGCATGACCAGGTAGAGTCGCTGTGTGGCGCGAAGTGATGGCTGCATGCTTCCTCTGCCTTTCCTTGATCGTGCAGTGCCGTGCTGACTAGAGTATATAGTAGCGTATCCTAACTATACCAGATGTGTAGCAGGGATTGTCAAGTCCCGACGTGGGGTCATCTTCTCTTGCGAGGCAACCTCTATCCCCCCCATTCCAGGGCAGCTTTCGCTTTCTCCCTCATCCTTTGATAACCGTGCCGTCAGGAGTTCTTGCAATATCCCTTCCTGTGACCAGGAGTATGGTAGAGTAAGGCGCTGAGACAGCCGACGGGAGTGCTACTGCAGGAGCTGAGGAAGCACCTCGTCGTGGAACTTCGCCAACTGCTCAGCGTTGTCGGCCACCGGCCACAGGAAGACCTTGCGCACGCCTACCGCCTGAAGTTTGGCCAGTTTGTCGACGCACTGGTGTGCTGATCCGACGAGCACGCGCTCCCGCCCGAACTCTGCGGGACGACCCATAGTCGGACTCAGGAGCCCACCGAGCACTTCTTCGGCTCTCCTTTGGTCATCGGTCAGGTAGAGGAACATCGTCCCCAGGGCGTGGGGAAAGGCCTCCGGTTCCTTCCCGACCTGCTCGAGAAACACATGCAGCCGTGCCAGTCCATTTGCGAAAGCCTCCGGGGTAATATGAAAGGCGGAACCAAGCCATCCATCTCCCAGGCGAGCCACCCGTCGAAGCCCAGCATCCGAACCCCAACTGCCAATCCAGATCGGCGGCCCCGACTGCTGAACCGGAAAGGGTTCGAGCCGAGTGCTCTCGCAGGCATAGAAGTGGCCGCTGAAGGGCGGCGCATCTGGACACAGCAGACAACGCAGCATCTGGACCGCCTCGTCAAATCGCTTCCACCGCTCTTCAAAGGCGATCCCCGCCAGGGCATAGTCGCGAGCAGTTGACCCAGGACTGACGCCGACGACGAGGCGTCCCCCCGATAAGAGATCGAGTGCGGCCAGTGCCTTGGCCAAGGGAGCGGGACCCCGCACCACCGGAAGGGCAGCGGTCGTCATCAAGGTGATCCGGTGGGTACAGGTGAGGGTGGATGCCAGTGCGATGAGACTATCCAGCCAGGGACGCGAGTAGATGAGATGGTCGTTGGCGCACAGGTTCGTGAAGCCCAGGCGTTCTGCCGTCTCAGCAGTACTCACCAGCTCTGCGAGAGAGAAGGGGTGCTCTCCAAAGGTCATCGTTGGTAAGTGGACGCCAAATTCCATCTCCCCTTGCCTGCCTTTTCTACGGTCATTCCCGGAATGCGTTTCATACACAAGACCAACGCGGAAGCATTCCTTCCCTTAGTCTAACAGGTATTGTCAACTTATTCGTAAAAACGAAGAATACTGATGAGTTATAAAGAGAAAAGACATGGAAGGGTAACGAGAAGTGGGGAGGTCTGTGTGGTTATGCGACCTGCTTGCTTCCAGTCACCTCATTCCATTGCTGGAATCGGCCCTGCAAAATGGCACGGTACTTCCTGGCACGCAGACGATGTCTTCGTGGTTGGAACTGTCCAGCGATGGGGCGCGATCAGCAGAAAGAAAGCGTTGCGCGTGTTTGGCTGATTTGAACCGCCGCATCTTCTTTTCACGCAGTCGCGTGGGTTGGTGCGAGTTTTCCGCCCGGTTGTTTAGCCCTGTGTGCTGTTGATGCTGCACTCCTGGCAGGATCTCGCGTTTCGCCGCTGCATACCTCTTCAATGTATCGGTGATGATCACGCGGGGGACGTATTGGAGCCCTTTGAGGAGCTTAGGAAAGAAGCGTTTCGCCGCTTTGTTGTTCCGTCGCTCTGAACCAGCATGTCGAGGACGTTTCCCTATTGATCCACAACCCCATGGTTGAGTACCCCTGCCGCGTCTCAATCCCGCTTCAGGTCTTCTAGGATGCTCGAGTTTTCTACAGCGAGAGCGAGATGATCCAGACCGACTCGAAACGGATTGAAGCGATCATGGCTTGAAGAGGACGAAGCGGTCTCATACAGGGCGACGAGCATTCCAGACACGTTGATGAACACGGCTGCATCTGTTTCCCTCACCACTTGGTATCCGAGTGTGTCAACAGAGAAGTGTTTCGCCCACGCGAGATGGGTGACTCTCAGACCTAGATGACTCAAGCCGTTGGCGTTCAACTTCCTGGCGGTTTCCTTTCCTGGCTCTTGGGACAGGCCCCTTCTGCATGCTTGAGGAAGACAGATGGCAGTCCAAGCCCCGGCCTTGCGCAGGGTATCATGCTCGTGTCAAAAACCGCTGCGCTTTTCCCCTCTCATGCGCTTGATCGATCACTGCCTGTGCTGGCTCCGTGGCCCCTCTGTTCGAGGATGATGAGAGAAAAGGACAAACGGAAGGCCCATTCGTGCTCAGTTCAGTGGCAGAGGAGGCATCAGCAAGGTCTCACGGAAGCGAGTGCGTGAGCAGGCAGAGACACGAGAGCCAGCGCAGACAGGAGACGGCAAGGTGAAAGCGCCAAAGTTCAAATAATACTAGAAAGATGAATAAATAATCAGATCGGAACCGACGGGAGTCGGATTACCTGCAAGAAGACCAGCGTGACAGGCAGACATGATCAGCAAGAACCAGGAGATATCTGATCTTGTTTGGGGAAGGTGGAGGGAAGTCTCGCCTCAGCCCAGCGCCAACGCCTCGCCCGTTTTGTGCGCCTGACGTTGTCGTTTTCCAAGTCCGTGGTGATGCACGAGGCGAGTCTCCTGCTCTTTCTTCATCGCTACAATCTCGACCGGGCTATCCTACTCAAATGAGCCACTACCGACAGAACTAACTTCTTACGAGCTTCTTTCATTCCGCCATCTCAACACCGTTCGCAAAAAATCAAAGTTCCAAGGTGGATCGACTTCTACAAGGATATGTGTTGCCCCCACTTGCAAATAAGCCTCAAGCTGGGAGAGACTCACCCTTCTTGGTAAAGAAATAGAACGTTCAATCTCCTTGGGATTCCGACCAACTTTGGTACACCAATTGTCTAGAACCTGCATTTTATGGGCAACTGTGGGTGGGTCACCAAAGGTATTTGAGATATTCGCATATTGTGCGACGAGACGTAATGTGACCTTCTCACCGCCACCGCCAAGCAAAATCGGGATGGGATTGCGAATGGGCTTGGGAGCACATACCTGCCAGTGGCCTTTGATCATTTGCAGTCCCTTCTCCAGGGAGGCCAAGCGGCTGCCAGCAGTACCAAACTCATAGCCATACTCTTGATAATCGCGCTCAAACCACCCGGCACCAATACCCAGAATGAGCCGACCGTTGCTGATGTGATCGACAGTCTTGGCCATATCCGCAAGCAAGGTCGCATGGCGATAACTATTGCAAGTGACCAGACAACCTATCTCTGCTCGCTGGGTCAGCGTTGCCATTGCCGTGAGCAGCGTCCACCCCTCGAAGTTGCTTCCTTGAGGGTCGCCAGTAAGGGGAAAGAAATGATCCCAATCCCAAATTGTGTCAACGCCCAGATCCTCGGCGCGACGAACAGCATCCGCATACGACTGGTAGGTGGTATGTTGTTGGCGTAATTGCACCCCAATACGTACGGGATGACGAGTTGTAGCTTGTGTCACAGCAGCATATCCTCTCTTCATGACAAGTTGTGCTGATTCCTCCTTGCTTGATTGTAGGCCTGTTTGTATCGAAACTGCAAGTATACGTCTGTGTTGGCTACGTGGCACATCCGTTTGTATGGCTTACCAACATCGTGGCTCTCCCTAGAATTTGCTGATTCTGGTCCACTGCAATGGTTGTGCTCGAGCGAAAGGCACTGATAGAGCCAAGTGGAAAAGACTCATCTCATGGAAACTACCTCGAATCATCTAAACTTGGGGAGAGCCATGAGGATCGAAAACAATACAAGAGGAGCCGAGGCCAGGCTCCTCCCTGAGCGAAAATGTCTGGATCATTCAGATGATATACTAAAGAAACAACGCGCGAGAGCAAACTTGGTCAGAGGTTGGTGGGTCTTGACCAGGCGTGATGCGCGGAGGAGGAACAAAACAACCCATGATGCATGCACACTCCTGGTGGCAAACGGGCGTGATTTATCAGGTCTACCCCCGCAGTTTTCTCGACAGCAATAGAGATGGAATAGGCGATCTCCCTGGGATCATCAGCAAGCTGGATTACTTACGCTGGCTCGGCGTTGACGCGATCTGGCTCTCGCCCATCTATCCGTCTCCCATGGCCGATTTTGGCTATGATATTAGTAATTACACTGCTATTCATCCGCTCTTCGGGACTCTGGAGGACCTGGATAGCTTGCTGCACCAGGCCCACCAGCGCAACCTCAAGCTCATCCTGGACTTTGTGCCCAATCATACCTCCGATGAGCATCCCTGGTTTCAGCAGGCACGCCAGAGCCGCACCAACGAGAAACGCGACTGGTACATCTGGCGCGACCCTGCTCCTGATGGTGGTCCCCCGAATAACTGGACGAGCAGGTTTGGCGGTTCTGCCTGGCACTTCGACGAACAGAGCGAGCAGTACTACCTGCACTTGTTCGATGTGAAGCAGCCCGATCTCAACTGGCGCAATCTCAAGGTGCGCCAGGCCATGTATGATATCTTGCGCTTCTGGCTCGACCGGGGCGTCGATGGCTTCCGCATCGATGTGCTCTGGATGCTGCTCAAAGATGAGCAGTTCCGTGATAACCCGATGAACCCTGATTGGAAGCCGGGTGATCCTCCTTCCGCTCGCCAGGTGGGTCTCTACACGGGAGACCTGCCGGATATGCATGCGCTGGCGCGCGAGATGCGCGCCATTGTGGACCGGTACGGCGAGCGCGTCTTGATCGGCGAACTCTATCTCCCTCTGACGAGCCTGATACAGTACTATGGTGAGCAGCTCGACGAGGCCCACCTGCCCTTCAATTTCCAATTGGTGACCATGCCAACCTGGGGGGCCAGTACCATTCGCCAGGTGGTCGATGCCTATGAAGCGGCTCTTCCGAGAGGGGCCTGGCCCAACTGGGTACTAGGCAATCATGATCGGCCACGCATCGCTACGCGTGTGGGCCGGGAGCAGGCGCGGACGGCCCAGATGTTATTACTGACCCTGCGCGGGACCCCAACCTGCTACTATGGCGATGAGTTGGGCATGCAGAACGTGGCGATTCCACCGGCACTGATGCACGATCCACCAGGGAAGCAAGACCCTCAACATAGCCGCGACCCCCAGCGGACACCCATGCAGTGGGACACGAGTCCCAACGCTGGATTCTGTCCCCCTGAGGTGCAGCCCTGGCTGCCGGTTGCCAGCGACTATCACACCTACAATGTTGCCGTTGAGCAACAGGAGACGCACTCCTTCCTGACCCTGGTGCGCGCATTACTGACCCTGCGCCGGTCCTCGCCTGCTCTCAGCGTGGGTTCGCAGCGCTCTCTTGACCAGCCGAACCCCGCCTGTTTCGTCTACCTGCGTCAGCACGGTAGGCAGCGCTATGTGGTCGCTCTCAACTTTTCAGCACACGAGCAGGTTGTCAGCCTGCCGGAACAGGGGCAGGGCCGTCTCCTCCTCTCTACCCACCTGGACCACGAGGGCCCCATGGCCTTGGGAGAGATGCACCTGCGTGGCAATGAGGGGCTGCTGATTGAAATGGAGGCTCCATCTTTACCCGGGTAGGGGGCGAAGGCACTACGTGCTTCACGGCCCTTGAGATGGCTCTTTCCTTTCGAGAGCCAAATGATTTGACAAACCACAGAAACAGGAACGGAGAAACTCGTATGATACATTACCACGAGCGAGGCCTTCAGAAATGGGCATCGATGCCAAGGGCCTCCTTTCCTTCGTGGAGCGGCTGGGGGAAAAAGGGTGCCGTTCCTTCATGGTTCTGCGACTGGTCAAAGTCATTGAACAGATGACGTAAGACTGAACCCTTGACCTCGTTGGTGAGGCGAGCGGAGGGTGCAACAGAGGGAGAGCATATGACTGATGCACAGCAGGTTCAGCAGCAAGCGGCCCTATCACTCGAGCGACTGTGGCCGCGCCTGGAGATCACCTTTCGAGACGAAGCCGATGTCGCACCCGCAGACTGGCGTGCGCTGGAGATGCGACTGCGGCACGAGTGGGAACGGCTCTTCGGGCTGCTGCTTGGCCTTTACGGCGGACACTACGACTTTTTCTATCACCTTGAGGAACTCTTGCGCGCGGCAGCGCGCAGCTGGTTTGCACGTCCCACCTGGCTCAAGCAGTTGGATGCGCGGCGCGAAGCTGCTCCCGCGTGGTTTCAGTCGCAGCAGATGGTCGGCGGCATGTGTTACGTTGATCTCTTTGCCGGGACCCTGCAGGGCTTACGCGACCGCTTGCCCTCCTTCAAAAAGCTGGGACTCACCTATCTGCACCTGATGCCCCTGTTCGAATCACCCGAGGGCAAGAGCGACGGCGGCTACGCCGTCAGCAGCTACCGTCGCCTCAACCCCAAACTCGGTACGATCGAAGAGCTGGCCGAGCTGGCCTGCGAGTTGCAGGAGCAAGGCATCAGCCTGGTGCTCGACTTCGTCTTCAACCACACCTCCGATGAGCACGAGTGGGCACGGCGCGCCCAGGCTGGCGACCACGAGTACGAGCGCTTTTACTTTCTCTTCCCCGACCGGAGGATACCCGACACCTACGAACGCACGCTGCGTGAGATCTTCCCCACGGTGCGCCGAGGGAGCTTTAGCTGGCGTGAGGACATCCACAGGTGGGTCTGGACGACTTTCAACAGCTTCCAATGGGATCTGAACTACGCCAACCCGGCAGTCTTCCGCGCGATGGCCCAGGAGATGCTCTTCATCGCCAACATCGGGGTAGAGGTCCTCCGGCTCGATGCGGTCGCCTTTATCTGGAAGCGCATGGGCACCAGCTGCGAGAATCAACCAGAAGCCCACCAGATCATCCAGGCATTTCACTGCCTCGCGCGCATCGCTGCCCCCGCGTTGCTGTTCAAGTCTGAGGCGATTGTCCATCCCGACGACGTGGTGAGCTACATCAGCCCGCGGGAGTGCCAGATCAGCTACAACCCCCTGCTCATGGCGCTGCTCTGGGAGTCGCTGGCGACTGGCGAAGTCAAGCTGCTCGCTCACTCGATGCGCCGCCGTTTCCGGCTGCCGCAGGGGACGGCCTGGGTGAACTACCTGCGCTCGCACGACGATATCGGCTGGACGTTTGACGACAACGACGCCCGCTGGAAGTGGATCGATCCGAGCGGCCACCGGACGTTCCTGAACCAGTTCTACATGGGGCGCTTCCCCGGCTCTTTTGCACGCGGCGTGCCGTTCCAGGAGAACCCGGACACCGGCGACGCTCGCATCTCGGGCACGCTGGCCTCGCTGGCCGGGTTGGAGTTGGCGATCCAGTCGGGCGACGAGCAGCAGATGGAGCTGGCGATGCGGCGCATCCAGATGCTCTACAGCATCATCTTGAGCATCGGCGGCATCCCGCTGATCTACCTGGGCGACGAGGTCGGCACGCTCAACGATTACGCGTTCGCCTCTGACCCGGACAAGGCCGACGACAGTCGTTGGGTCCACCGCCCACAGGCTGATTGGGCATGGCGAGGGAAGGTAGAGCATGACCTCAACTCGCCGCACGGCCAGGTCTTCGCGCAATTGGTGCGGCTCATTGCGCTGCGGAAGCAGCAACCGGCGATCTCCGATAGCGAGACAGCGTTCGTCGAGACCGGCAACGGACACCTCTTCGGCTACGTCCGCCACGGCGCTGGCCAGCGACTCTTCGTCGTGGCGAGTTTCTCCCCTCATCCCCAAGAGATGGATGCCAACCTGCTGCGAGTGTACGGGGTAGGCTACCGCTTCACCGACCTGATCACCGGACAAACGCACACAGCTGAGCAACCCTTGCGGTTGGAACCCTACCAGTGCGTCTGGCTGGAGCCAAGGAGTCTCCCCAAAGTGACCGGGGAACCCAGCGAATGGGGCACCTCATACCCATCTGAAATGCTCACAGAAGAGCAAGACAGGAAAATCCCGCGGTTCCCTTCTGTTTGATGAGTCATACCCGGAAAAAGGCGGTGAGACGGATGTGTCAGAACTGAGAACACGGGAATCAACACAACGTGTTAGGCTGTGCTGGCTACTTAGGACATCCGTTCAGTTATATAGCCACGTAAGAGCATTTGCATGTTCACTTCTCCGTTATCCTGCTCATTTGTGCCACTACCTCCGATCACTTGTGTTGTGAGAAGAGCCAGGGAAAGAAACCTGAGACGCTACTTGATGCGCCTAATGAATAGACATAGCCCCAAACACTATGACCAGCGCCGGGAAATTCCGTATAGCGTGGGTTGCCGCCCGCGGCGCTGATCGCGTTGATCATGTCACGCGAACCTGATACCGGTACGGTCGTATCTGCCGAGCCATGAAAAGCCCAAATGGGCAGACGGGTCAGCACTGACGCTTTGGATGGATCGCCTGCACCCGCGATGGGGGCCGCAGCGGCGAAGTAGTTGGGCCAGCGCTCAATCGCCTCCCATGTCCCGTAGCCTCCCATCGAAAGTCCAGTAACGTAGAGGCGGTTGGGATCAATGGTGGTGTATTGTTTTTGCAGCGCATCCACAATCTCCTTCGCCAGGAGCAAGGCATTTGCTGGTCGAGCGGCAAGGGTATAGGAGCCCTGCTGCGCCGGTACGTTGACCCAGCGCTGGGGATAGACGACCTGCGGAACGACAATGAAACTGGGCCAGTGATCTTGCACCTTTGGAGAACTCCATACTCTCATGTATACCTGATTCAGCAGCACATCCCTATTTTGGATCGATGTATTTTTCACCTTTGCACGCTCGCCCCCACCGTGAAGCAGGAGCACCAGGGGATACTTTTTTTGCGGATCAAGATGCGCGGGTATATAGAGGTAGTACGTCATCTGCATGCCGTAAGAACCGGTAAAAATCCGTGTAATAAAACCCTCATAGGGTGTCGTTCCCACGGTAGGAGTCGGTGGTGACAATGGAACAGAGGAACATGAGATGATTGCGAACAGCAACACGCTCATTCCCAGAGCAGACCAGACAGTAGGATGCTTCCAGCTTTTCACCAAGATGTTCCTTCCATTGACTATTCCCTTCTCTTTTATTTGCCGAGTGCAGCATCGATGCATAGCAAGAAAAACTCTGGCCAGGAATAGAGAACCCCATTCATCGGAGTCGTTGCAAAGCAGTAAAGACCCGTTCCGGTGTTATGGGTAACTCAATCATGCGTACTCCAATGGCGTCATAGATGGCATTTGCAATGGCTCCGGCAGAGACGGCGGCAGGTGGTTCCCCTATACCGCGATTTGCAAACGCCCCGAGTCCCTGGCCCGACTCTAGCAGAATGGTCGCGATCTCCGGTACATCGACAGAGGTAGGAATGAGGTATTCACGCAAGGAAGGTGTCTGAATGATGCCGTTCTTCACGGCGAGTTGCTCCATCAAAGTGAAGCCAATGCCCAGCGCAACTCCCCCAAGCATCTGTCCCTCAACACTTTGCGGATGGAGCGCCTGCCCGATATCGTGGCAGCAGGCATATTTCAGCACAGACACTTCACCCGTCTCCTCATCGACTGCCACCTCGGCAGCATGGGTGCCAAAAGTAAAGTCAAGCCAGTCAATGCCAGTGCCGCTTTCGCTCGCGAATTTCTTCTCTTTCGGCGTCTGAAACACTGCATGTTCTGTGAGGGGAATATCTCGCGCCCTGGCTTCCGCAATGACATTC
>Ga0137378_10004594_pt1 | contig 11913 bp, 8 predicted proteins | sample SagtaG_21_FD_104813 | JGI IMG/M metagenome (GOLD analysis project Ga0137378, IMG submission 104813) | Vadose zone soil microbial communities from Sagehorn Ranch, Mendocino, California, USA - Sage2_L_60_16 metaG | ecosystem: Environmental > Terrestrial > Soil > Vadose zone | place: USA... | reverse complement strand
GCTCCGAGCCAATGTTCCTGCAGCAGACTTTACCGTGCTCTGTCCCAATACGCGGCAGTGCGTGCCCCAATTGGGCGTATCGCAAAGTCTGGACGGCATCGCCGACCGGCTGATGTTCCGCAACGCCTATCGCCGATTTCCCGACGGTCGCGAGTCGCTGCTTAACAACTTTACGGTCAGCGCGGATTCGGTGGCAGGCATACGTTGGTTTGAGTTACAACGCGCGCTCCCTGGGAACTGGACGCTTCGCCAGCAAGACACCTATCGGCCCGACAATACCTGGCGCTGGATGGGTAGCATTGCCTCAGATAACCAGGGGAATATTGCGCTTGGTTTCAGCGCTTCCAGTGAAGCGATTCACCCGCAAATTCGTTATGCAGGCCGATTGGCTACTGATCCACTGGGCATCTTGTCAGGGGAACGGCATCTTTTTGACGGCACCGGCAGCCAGGCTGGGATCAAGTTTCTGGGCGAGTTTTTCTCCAAGGATCGCTGGGGCGATTACAGCGACATGACCATTGATCCGGTGGACGACTGCACCTTCTATTATACTAACGAGTACTATGCAAAGACGGGCCGTGGCGCAAACTGGAAGACACGGATCGGCTACTTCAAATTCGCGGGCTGCACGCCACCGGTAAAAGCAACTACCCGCTTTAGCGCCTGGGACCGAGGCGCGCCTCTTTCTAACGCCCTGGTGTCAATCGATGGTATTCCTTATGGCGCAACGCTTGCTGATGGCACTTACGATGCGGTATTGCCTCTCGGCTCGCACACCTATGCAATCTCGAATCCGGCGATTGGGAGGCAAATCGGGAGCTTCACTGTTACTAACGGTCAAACCACACTTGTGGAAGCCCATCTTTAAGGAGGGCCGGTGTTGTGGAAGTTTCGGCGCTAAGCGGCGGGTGGAACATCTATCGCTCTGTCGGATCAGCTAAGTTTGTTCCCGGACAAACAGGCGTTCAGGTGCCGATCTCAGTTGATGTCGAGCAACCTGCTCAAATCCCATTGAAGATATCGATTCGAGGTTCGTCAGCGAAGTTCCAAGCCATGACGTATTATGGCGGAAACTAACTGACCGCGATTGAGATAGAGGGATTAACAAAAATGACGTGTGATGAGAGTGATTCGAAACGTGCCGCCACTGAGTTTACGTTACGATCAGCGCGTCCACGTTGAGCCATTCGACCATGAGATACGTCGTCCGTCATCACTGAGATGACCATGTGGTCCCCCGAAAATCGTTATGTCATTGCCAGACAATGATCCGCTGCTCTGCTGACCTGCCTCATTGGTTATCGTCACACCTCGACCTATCACACTGATGGTTGTTGGTTTGCCGTCATGATACCAGCCTCCGCTAATACCCTGCCCGGGAGCAGAGCCAGAATGAGATCCGCCCTGATTTGGTTCCCGCGTCCATGTTGTGCCATTGTTCCAGGAAATGCGCCGTCCTCCATGGCCGACAGAGCCTTTGAGTCCCCTGAAGTCTAATTCGTAGGGAGAATTCGCGACACCGCTAGTTCGGCGCCCGTTTTCATCGATTATCGTCAGATTTCGACCATCGGGATCCACATTTATGCTTGTCGGCCTCCCATCATGAAACCACTGTCCGCTTAGACCTGAAGCGAAGCCAGTTTCACCAGCATGATGGCCCGTAGCCGCCGCCGGCCAAGGCGATGATGAAGCAACGACCGCTCCAGGGGGACCCGATTCCAAGGTTTCGCAACCGCCACCGGCTAAGGCACCGGAAATCACGACTAGCATCGCCACGTGCAATTTCGGCCAGGTCCACTTTTCGCCTGCACGTGCATTGCTTTTCAGCGCATCAACGACATTTGTTTTCATAGAAACGGGACTTTATGCGACGTCCTTGGGCGAAAGCGAGTATTTTCTTATACCTAGTCATTGCTAGGTGCAGAGGACAAAAATGCGAGAATCCGCGTCGCGCGAAGTACTTGGAAATAACCGCCGACAACCTCAAACAAGGGAAGTGGAGTTTGGGCTACGTTGGAGCGGTAGATTGGCGCGCTGTTAGCCATCGACCTCGGGCAGATATTCGCGGTGTGAAAGGCGCGTTTTCGAAGGTCACACGCCTTATAGGGGGGCCACAGCATTCCTGAAATGGGCTGTTGAGGTTGGGGTTTGCCTGATTTCCGCATCTCGCTCGTGGGTCGCGCTTTTTGTCTCGCAGAGTCGAAAAATCGAATGCTGAAGTAGCACAGCAGGGCCGGATATGTATTTGCCTGCGAACCCGCAGCATCGGGCTATGGTCATACCATATCTATTATGAGCGGGTTCTTTGAGGAGTTGCAGCGCCGAAAGGTTTATCGCGTCGCGGCCGCTTACATCGTCGCCGCGGGATTCTTAATTCAAATGGCCTCGGCGGCGTTTCCAGCATGGGAACTGCCGAATTGGAGTTTGCGGCTCGTTATTGCTCTTTTGTTAATCGGTTTTCCGATCGCGGTTATACTCGCCTGGGCCTACGACATTACTGGGCAGGGAATTCAGATCACCCCGACGACAGGCGTTCATCGGCGACGAAACCTCATTTTGCTTGTCGTTACTGCTGTTATTATCTCCGCTTCCGCCGGATTCTTTCTTTTGCCACGGGCCGTCTGGTATAAGGTCGACAAATCAGTCGCAGTCCTGCCTTTTCAAAATTTAAGCAGCGATCCAAATAATGCTTATTTCGCCGATGGCATCCAGGCGGAAGTCCTGACGCGCCTGGCTAAGATCGCGGATTTGAAAGTGATTTCGCGCGCTTCGACGCAGCAGTATCAGAGTAGCCCGGGCAATCTTGCTGAGATCGCGAAGCAGCTTGGCGTAGCGAACATCCTTGAGGGTAGCGTCCAGAAAGCAGCCGATCAGGTGCGGGTCAACGTTCATTTGGTTAACACGCAAACCGGTTCGCAGCTCTGGGCCGAGACGTATGATCGAAAGTTGAGTGATATCTTTGGCGTCGAGAGCGAGATCGCCAAAAGAATAGCGGAGTCGTTGCAAGCGAAGCTGACCGGTCGTGAGGAGCAAGCGTTGGCTGCCAACCCCACAAATAATTCGGACGCTTACGATGCCTATCTACGCGGGCTGGCTTTGGAAGCACAAAGCAACTACTCGAGCGATGCCCTATTCAAAGCTATCGATTTTTATGACCTGGCGGTACGGCTTGACCCGAATTTTACGCTTGCCTGGGCGCGACTTTCTGGTGCGCACGCGCTTCTTTACTTTAACCGCGGCGAGGCAACTGCCGCTCGCCGCGATGCGGCCAAAGCAGCTTTGGAACAGGCGCAGAAATTACAGCCGAACTCGCCCGAAACCCTGCTATTTCTGGGTTATTATCAATATTGGGTGTTGCACGATTATGGGCGCGCCAAAGCCACTTTCGAGCGCGTCAGCAAAATGTTGCCAGGTAATAGCGAGGTCTCATACGCCCTTGGTGCAATCGCGCGACGGGAGGGACATTGGGATGAAAGTCTTGCATATTGGGAACGGGGCCTTGCCCTCGATCCTCGGAATACTGCGTTACTGACTGAAGTGGCATTCAGTTACGCCGCGCTTCGACAATTCCCGACAGCTTTGAGGCTCTACGATCGGGCACTGGATGTTCTCCCTAATGAGTTGTACTTAATGGCGTCAAAAGCCAGCATCGACCAGGCTGAAGGTAACCTGCAGGAAGCCGCTAAGTTGCTGGCCCAGGTAAGCGCACAAACGAATTCGGACATGGCCGTTCGGGTCAAACTCGCTCAATTGAGACTTGAACGACAACAGGCTGAGGCCACGCGGTTAGTGCAGCGCCGACAAGCTCAACTCCACTCTGCTTCTCCGATGGACAAGGGCATCAAACAGGGGGCGCTGGCATTGATCTATCGCGTAGCTGGAGATACCGCATCAGCAAAAGCTGCCGCTGAACAGTCACGCAACACGCTGGAGCCGATCAGCAAGGAGCAACCAGACAATGCGTTCGCGGCTGCAGCGCTGGCCGTTATCTACGCCATGCTCGACGAGAAGGACTTAGCCTTGAAGGAAGCGGAGCGTGCAATCACGCTTGTGCCGAGTAGCAAAGATCGACTGTCCGGGCCCGGGTTCGAAGAGAACCTGGCACTAGTTGAGATGATCATCGGTGAGAATAGCCGTGCGATCTCAATCCTCACGCGACTGTTACAAACGCCGTATGGTGGCTGGCTTTATAGCCCAGCGCCCATTACGCGAGCACTGTTAAGGCTCGATCCAATTTGGGACCCTTTGCGCTCTGATCCTGCTTTCCAAAAACTCTGCGAAGAAACGCAGCCGTGAATCTTCCGGCTTTTGCCAGGCTGAAGGCCTAACGCATACGACACAATAGCGCTCCAGCGTCGTCTTGATCCGAGGCGCAAATGCTTAACCTCGCACTTAGGCTTGTCCGAAACCATGGCTATGCATAATCGTGGGAGTTATGACTTTCCTAACCATCCCAGAAAGACCTCGGCAAGAACGCTGCGTGAATCTTCCGGCCTTTTTCTGGCCGGGAACCTCGCGTCTGTAATGGTCATCGCCGCTCTGGCGACGCTTGCGTGTCCCAGCCTGACTGCGTGGGCCCAGACGGCCAAGCGTCGATCAGATCATGCGCTTCGACCGGAATTTCGCGCCTCGTTTATTCCGTTCGGCAATGACTATCGCGGCGGTGTTTCCCTCGCGACGGGCTGGCTCGCGGGCTCGCTTGGCGGCGCGAAGCGCATTGTCGTCAGCCAGCTCGCGGACAGCGGTTCGGTCAAGATCTTTTCGAGTGGCTCGGCGCTGGATGGTGGCCCGTCGGTGTACTTGCAAAGCCCATTGCACCACGACCACGGCGCCGCATTCCACGAGATGGCCAACTTCAAGCCATTCGATGGATCTACCGGAACGCGAGTTGCCACGACCAGCACGACCACGGGCGCCAACTTGCTGGCCAGCGGTGTTGCGACAGGCAGCACGGACGCAAGCAGAAGTACGAGCTCGTCAGGCCGAACGCGCAGGCGACGAAACTGCAACCCGTGCAACTCGGCCAGGTCTGGTCCGGCAAAGGATCGCAGCCCGTCATTCTCGGCGGCGATTAGCTCTGCGTTGGGGCATCTCCCGCCGCGAGAGCGCTGCGCCTTGCTGCACTCTCAACTCTCAACCAAAGACTCTCAACTGTATGCGTCCTCACTTAAACTCCCAACCTCCACCCCATAGTGTTGGAGGAGCCAATTCGACAACATTACCCGCTGGATCGCGAAAGTAGATGGAACGGCCACCTTCTTCCCAATCCATTTCCTGTTCGATGGAAACTCCAGCTTCGTGTAATTGCTTCCGCCATGCACTGAGGTCCTCCGGCTTCGCGGTGAACGCGATGTGCCCGGCGCCTGAAGCTCCGTGAGACGGAACTTCTCTACCCGCAGCGCGACTCTTGCGTGGATCAAATATCAGCAGAACGCCATCGCCACAGTGAAAAACCACGGCTAGATCTCCTCGTCGGATAACTTGCAAACCTACGGCATCACGATAGAACCGTTCCGCAGCATCAAGATCTTCGGCGTACAAGACTGTCTCAAAGATTCCGCCTGGTCGCATCGTGGGACATTCTACAGTGCGTCTCCCAAGGTGTGCAGTATTTGTTGAGGCATGGTGGCTGGGAACTCATTTGTTCTCAGTCTCGCTGGCGGGCTGCGTTGCCAGCACACAGCGGAATCCGTAAATGACGTCGCGATCGTTGCGATCGACTACGTTGCGATAGGAGGATTGCATTTCCAGACGATTGCTTGTCGCCCAGGAGCCGCCACGCAGCACGCCCCAATCACGGCTGGTTGCGCTGGCGCCTCCCTTATAGGCGTCGAGGCACCATTCCCAAACGTTTCCGCCCAGATCGTATAGGCCTAATGAATTTGGCTTGAAACTTCCGACCGGCTTCGTTCCGCCGCGGCGCCGTCCCGCGAGTGCAGCATAATTTCCTGTGCCGTTGGGCGGCGGCCATTGTTTCCCCCACGGGAATTCATTTTTAATTTTTCCATCGCGCGCTTCCGGCGTCGTGCCGCTTTCATTCACCAGACCGACCGCCATGCTCCACTCGAGATCGGTCGGCAGCCGGTACGCTTGACGGTCTTCAATCAGATTTTCGTTGTGTTCCTTTTCGGTCAACCATTTGCAAAACGCCATCGCGTCAAACCAGTTCACTTTCACAGCTGGATCGGTTGCGGCTTGCGGAAAATCGGCCGACTCGCAGTGCCGTCCAGTCGCGCGGCAAAACGCTTCGTAGTCTTGTACCCTCGTTTCCCACACCGAAATCTGAATATCCCCAAGTGGAACAAACTTCATGCCCAGGGAATTAGTAAACGGTTGCCCGGGCGCGGGGCCGACGCTCTTTTCTAAACGTGCTGCCAGAAACGTTTGCTGTTGCGGCTCAACTTTGCCATTAACCGAACCGGGGTTGTAACCGGATAGCCGCAGCTCGTAGGTGACGTCGCCCGGTTTCACTTCCTCGATGACCAGCGGCGTTTGACCGAGGTCTTTCCCATTCGCAATCACACTCGCGCCACCCGGTGCGCTGGTAATCTTCACGCTGCCATTGGCAAAAATAAAATGCGCGACGTTTTCCCGTTGTGCGTCAACGTCGATCTTTTGTTGTTCGTCAGGCCAGCCATTAATGTGGGCGACCAGCTCATGCGGACGCGCAGGCAGATCCACGCGAAGTGGCGTGCGGCCGCGCGATTTTCCGTCTACAAAAATCTCCGCGCCACTGGGTTCACTGGTGATGTTTGTGATCGCGCTAACGAACGCGAACGATTTACTCGTGGTCTCGCCACGCTGCACTTCTATGTCGCCGCGCATTTCCCAATCGCCGCGGCGGGCGATGATCGAATATTTGCCGGTTGGAAGATCGCCTATCGTTTGCGGCGTAACGCCTTCGCGGGAAATCTGGTTGTCTTCGCTTTTTATCCAGAATTGCGCGCCGGGCGGCTCGGATTGGAGTTGAAGTGCGCCTTTACTGCGCACGAGTCGAAACGGTGGCAGATCAAGCGCGCGTTTGCGCCCAAAATCGACACTCGTCTCCACAGGCTCGTATCCCGGACTCATGATGCGAAGGTTGTATTTGCGGGGTTCCAAATCTGCGAATGTCGCCGGACTTTTTTGAGCGTGATCTCCCAGAACGACGAGCGCCCCAACCGGTTCTGTCCGAATCGTTGCTCGAACATCAGCGCCCGGCTGCGCCCGGCTTAGCCAAAACCCGATTCCTGCCAGCACAAGCACCAAGAGCAATCCGGTGACCACGAAAACTTTCGCGCGCGATTTTCCTGGACGCTCGCCGCGCTCAAGTGCCCCGAGGTCCCGATGCATTTCCGCGGCTGAGTCGTAGCGCTTCTTCGGATCGTTCGCGCACGCTTTCATGAGCACGCCGTTGAGTTGCAGCAGACGTTCGCGGTCCGGCCGCGTGCTCAATTGCGAATCGATCTCCGGAAAATCGAATCGGTCTTTTCCGGTGCAAGTTTCATAAAGAAGTTTGCCGAGGCTGTAGATATCGGCGCATGGCGTGCCTGGTCCTTCCGGCGGTACGTAACCTTCGGTTCCGACAAATGATTGCTGTCCGCTAGCTGCCACCAATCCGATGTCGGCAAGCTTTGGCACCCCTTCGATAAAAATGATGTTCGATGGTTTGATATCGCGATGGGTCAACCCGCGCCCGTGCAATGCTTCAAGCGCTTCCGTTAAGGAGAGCCCAACTCGAATCGACTCGTCAGCAGAGAGGCGTTTGTGACGCGCGAGATCGGTTTTCAAAGTGCGCGGTTCGTAAGTCTCGATATTGATTCTGCGCCCGGCCAGATGATCGTCGGCCAGCTCCATGCTGTAATAAAGATAATCGGCAGTCCGACCGACGTGCAGAATGTTGATGAATCCGGCATGTGCGCGAGAGATCGGCTCGAACGCGGACATGCCTTCGAATTCCCGCAGAAAGGTGCGTTCGCTTTCAAACGTGCTGCGGTATACCACCTTGACCGCGCGAAACGCGCCGGTCACCGTCCGCGCCAGCCAAATCTCGCCGTAAGCGCCGCGGCCAATCACACGCAGCATTTCGTGATCGGGAATAATCGGGATCTGAGCGAAAACTCGGTCGGGAATTCCCAATTTTACACAAGCCGCCGATGCGAAGCAACGTACGGAACATAGGGCTCTGCCCTGTGCGCCAAGCGGAGTTGAACTCCGCTGTCGAGCGATGGATGGCGACCAAAACCAAGCGGTTTGAAAAACCGCTGGGCGCACAGACTGCAAGTCTATGTTCCGGAGATCTTTTCCAGCGCTTTAATTTCCTTTTTCAGTAACGCGCCAACGCGATGTCGCGCCAGATACACCTGGCCGACATTGACTCCTAATCGCTCGGCAACTTTTTGTGCCGACCATTCTTTGCGCACGTAACAGTCGAAAATTTGAAACTGTTTCGGCTCGATTTTCTTCTTCACGCGCGCGACCGCCGCTTCGAATAAATTCTCTTTCCAACTCGATTCCCACACCGCATCGAGATCGACGATCCGGGAATCGGGGACACGCTCGATTGTTGCCGTCAGGCGGTCATCGGTTGAACGAGGACGTTTCGCGTTGCCCGGTTCGCGTTTGCGAAATTGATCGGCGATTCGCCAGCGAGTTATTTGCAACAGCCAGCCTTTAAACGAGCCAATTGCCGGATCGTATTTCAACTTGTCGATGTTCTTCGCGACGGTGATGACTGTTTCCTGCACGACTTCCTGAGCTTCGGCGTCGGTTAAGCCGGATTTTCGGGCCGCCGAGTGAATCAGTTTCCAGTAAGTGTCGAAAAACTCCTGCCAGCGCAGTTGATCGCCCCAATCTGCCAACCGCTCGACCAGGCTGCGGCGCGTGGCAATCGACCCGGTATTCTTCATGTCACGTTTCTATGTCAGTTTGTCCCTAAGGAAAATTACTATTCGATTTACTGAAAGATTCCTGATGAACTTGCGTATTTCCGACTATGAATACAAGCACCCCGATCACCCGAGCACTTCAGCTGGCTGCTCGACCATTTCTGCTTCTCCTCACCTTTCTCAAGCGAGTCGCTCTCGCGGTCTTCGGCCGGTTGCAATGGAGTCCGCCGCGCTGGTTCTCACGAACCGGCGCCGCCTTTTCCGGTTTCAATCGGGCACATCCCCTCACCACGGCTTTCGGAATCATCGCGATTCTTCTGCTCGCATGCGGGACGGCGTGGACGTGGCACTGGTATCAACATCGACCGAAGCCGCGTTACGTAAAGGTCATGATCGAGGCGGTTCCGGTGACGAAGTTGGAAAAGGACTTAAAGTTTCCAACGCTTGATATTCGATTCAGCGATTCCGCGGCGCGCCTGGAAGATAAGGACAAAACAAATCTGCAAGGTGTCCGATTGGATCCGCCGTTGCCGGGCAAATGGATGTGGGCTGGCGACAAACATTTATTCTTTCAACCCACGGAGGACTGGCCGGCTGATAAAAAATTCAAGGTCATCTTCGACAAGAAATTTTTCCCGCCGCATCTCGTGTTGGAGCGATTGACTTATGAGTTCCAGACGCCGCCGTTCGCAATCGGAATCAAAGAAGTTGAACTATATCAAGACCCCTCCGATCCCACCCAACGCCAGGTCACGGCGACACTCGAGCTGACCCACGAGGTTGAGCCCGGTGAGTTAGATCGACATATCCAACTGATGATGGTCGGCGGGTCAGCCGTGTTTCCGCCGTCCGATCCGGCGCCGCATTTTGCGCTCACTTACGGATTGCACCGGCGCGTTGCTTATTTGCGCAGCTCGAACGTGACGCTGCCGGATAAGGAAGATTTTATGAAGATTGAGCTGAGCAAAGGTGTGCGGACTGCGCAGGGCGGAGCACAAACTCGCGACGCGGCCGAACAAAAGCTGCTCATTCCTTCCAATGGGACCGCATTTCAAATCAAAACTATCGAAGCAACCATCGCCCGAAACAAGGCTGGCGAACCCGAGCAGGTCCTGATTCTAAACACGACGGCGGACATTAGCAGCCGCGAGCTGGCCAAAGTCATTCAGATTCGGTTACTGCCGAAGCGTGAGGCCAAAAAGACTGACGAAAGCGATTCCGAAAGCTCCGATTCGGAATCCGCCGCTCAAAGCAACGACAGCGACGAAAACAGCCAAAGCGCCGGGTCGGAAGAGGAAGAGTCCGAGGAAAAATCTAATAGCGCGTCGAAATGGCAAAGTCCGACCGATGTGCCGGACGATGTCCTCGAGCAGGCCAAGCGAATTGAATTCACCGTTGTTCCCTCGGAAAAAGCGCAGGATCGACAACATGCTTTTAAGATCCGCGTCGAATCGGAAGGCGAGCTCTACGTCCGTGTCCCAAAAGGAGTGCGCGCTTTCGGTGATTATCCTTTGGCGGAAGATTACAACGCCGTCGTGGCGGTACCGCAGCTTCCGCGCGAAGTGCAGATTGAAGGTCAAGGCGGACTGCTGGCGCTCAATGGCGACAGGAAATTGTCGATTCGTTCACGTGCTCTGCGGGCGATCGAATTCGAAGTTGCGCGCGTTGCCACAACCCAAATCAATCATCTCGTTAGCCAGACCGAAGGCAAGTTCGAGGACCCGGAGTTCCGTGCGCCGCAGTATTTTAACAAGGAAAACATCTCTCGGATCGCGATTGAGCAGCAGCCGATCGCGGTGGAAGACAAATGGAAGTCCAATTACTCGGCGTTCGATTTCGCCGAGCACCTTCGCAAACCAGCAGATGGCGGCAGCGAGCGCGGCCTGTTTTTCCTGACTGCGCGCGGCTGGGACCCAGCGAAAAAGAAACCGATCAACTCCGCCAGGGACAGCAGATTCCTGCTCATTACCGACATCGGAATTTTGACGAAGAAAAACATCGACGGCAGCAGCGACGTTTTTCTGATGTCGATCAAAAGTGGTCAACCGCTCAACGGCGCGACGGTGGAAATTCTGGGCAAGAACGGCGTGCCGATCCAGACGGCCCAAACGGCCGCAGATGGTCATTGCGCTTTCCCCTCCGTTGAAAAATCGGAGCGCGAAAAATTGCCGGTGGCGTTTGTCGCGCGCAATGGCGACGACATTGCGTTCATGCCGTTCGCGCGTGAAGACCGTGTTTTGAATTTTTCTCGCTTCGAGATTGACGGGGCGCAGAACATCGCTCCGGAAGGTCTCGATGCATTCGTCTTTACCGAGCGCGGTGTTTACCGGCCGGGCGATGAAATTCACATCGGGCTGGTAGTCAAACAGCGAAGCTGGGGTGGCAATCTCAAAGGTCTGCCCATTGAAACCGAAGTGGTGGATGCACGCGATCTGCCGGTGCAGACAAAGAAACTCACTTTGCCGGAGACTGGCTTTACCGAGCTCACCTACCAAACCGCCAATGAATCGTCCACTGGCCTTTACGCGTTCAACGTTTATCTGATCAAAAATAACAAGCGCTCGGATTTACTCGGTTCCGCTACGGCGCAGGTGAAAGAGTTTCTGCCCGATCGCATGAAAATCGAGACGCGCCTTTCCAAAGGTGCGCCGCGCGGCTGGATTCATCCCAGGGACATGCACGCGTCCGTTGCACTGGCCAATCTGTACGGCACGCCCGCAACGGATCGGCGTGTAACCGGCAAGGTTGAGCTGGCGCCAGCCGCATTTTCATTTCCGGCGTTTCGCGAGTTCACTTTTTTCGACCCGCTCGTTGACGAGAAGAAAACTCCACAAGAGCAAACTGTCGATCTCGGCGAACAAAAAACCGATGGCGAAGGCCACGCGGATTTTGATTTGCAGCTCGAACGGTTCGCCGATGCGACTTACGCCATGCGATTCATTGCGGAAGGCTTCGAAGGCGAAGGCGGGAGGAGCGTTACGGGCGATGTCGGCGCACTTGTTTCCGCTCTGCCTTACGTGATCGGCTACAAAGCCGACGGCGACCT
>Ga0137378_10004590_pt1 | contig 11915 bp, 12 predicted proteins | sample SagtaG_21_FD_104813 | JGI IMG/M metagenome (GOLD analysis project Ga0137378, IMG submission 104813) | Vadose zone soil microbial communities from Sagehorn Ranch, Mendocino, California, USA - Sage2_L_60_16 metaG | ecosystem: Environmental > Terrestrial > Soil > Vadose zone | place: USA... | reverse complement strand
GGATTGCACCTAACTCAGCCCAATGATGACCCTCTCCATGGGAGACATTCTTCCTTCTGCCGGGAAGACTCTTGCCTTTACGCTTTATGCTCCCCTTGCCTGGAAACTAGCTTGCATCGTGAGCTTCGATCTCATGCGGGCTGTCTCCTCGATGTTCTCCGTCGCGCGTTTCCGGACGCTTCTCCTTTTCGGAAACAACAAATCGCGCATCTTCAGCTTCGCTTTGTGAAGCTGAGATTTTGAGTTACCGATAGAGCAGTGCAATAGTTGCGCGATCTCGTGATGCTGATAACCCTCGACCTCGTGTAGGGCGAAGATCTTCCGGCAACCTTCAGGGAGTTCCCGGAGAGCGCGCCGCAGAGCAATGCGGTCAACAGCGCCGGACAAATGGGGATCGCGCTGGCCGAAGTCGCGTCGAAGAGAAGGCGATTCAGAGCTGACTGGCTCGTCCAAAGAAAGCAGGGGGGGTGATTTGCGACGGCGCAGCTTCATCAGCACTGTATTCACAGCTACTCGATAAAGCCAGGTTGAGAATGCAGCATCACCTCTGAAACTGCTGACACTGCGGAAGACCTGCAAAAACGCCTCTTGGGTCAAGTCCTCCGCCTCGGCCACATCTTTGGTCATCAGCAGGCAGACTGAGTACACCCGCTTTTTGTGCAGCTGAAAGAGCGTGGCAAAGGCCTGCTCTTCACCGCGCTGAGCACGCTGCACAAGACTGAGTTCAGAATCGTCCCGGCTACGTTCGTTTTCGCCAGGCATTGCATTGGTTGCTGTCGCGGAAATTACGCAAGTCGCCACTGTAGTCTCCTTACGGTGAAATCGCCGCTTTTTGACTCTCCGTGGTAGCGGAGCATTCCTGGAGAGCTTAAAGAAATGGAAGTGGCTGTCCTATCAGGTCACATCTGTAATTGGGGTCTAAGCTTGCTGTACGCAAAAAGAGAAGTGAACTATTGAGGCCGTTGGACTGGGTGACATCGTTTGCGAGAGCTTGAAGCGCGAGGAACCACAGGAAAATTATCGGCACCAGCCGGGCACGTAACTAAAGCGGAGATTTTCTTGGTGCATACTCTGCCAAAACTCTCCCCGGCCACACCATACAGCGGATCGTGGACTTAGAAGGTGAAATCCCTGTAGGGGAACAGATGGGGTTGGGTCAGCGGAGACTCGCGAATGAAAATCAGTCCAGCCGGAAGCCGACCTCGACGCTGATCTGCACATTGACCGGCTTACCATCTTTCATCGCTGGCTGAAAGCGCCATTGTCGGACAGCTTCGATGGCTTTCGTGTCGAGTCGAAACCAAGACCGCGGACGACGCGGATATCTCGTGGGTGTCCTTCGGCATCAACAATCATCCAAAAGGATGCAAGTTCCCCTGGCTCTTGGCTCGGCGCGCTTCCTCTGTGTACTCGGGATCAGGAGTGGAAACAGGCTGAGGAGCGGAAATGCCGCCACCGACTTTAAAAACACCACCACCGATGCCACCGCCGCTTCCCGGGCCGACGCCGGCGCCATGACCTGCGCCCACCCCACCACCCGGAACCGATGCCGCCTCCTGACCCAGTACCATTCGAGGGCGGAGCGGCCGGCAGTACCGCTGCCATGGTTCCGAGGTTGGGGATGTGGTTATCGGCTATGTGTACCTGCGGAGGAACCACCACTGTCGGTTCTGCGGTGAGCCGTGGTTTACCGCCTCTCACCTCTCCACCGAAAACTGAATCCGATCACCCGAAATTGCCTCCGGCTAAATCCGCCCCGCCAGAAGCAAAACCAACACAATGACAACCACCAAACCCAGGCCGCCACTTGGGTAGTATCCCCAAGACCGGCTGTAAGGCCACGTCGGTAAAGCCCCGAGCAACAGAAGAACCAACAGCACAAGAACGATGGTTGACACGATATCCCTACCCGGATTTGCGAATCGGCCGCCGATACGACGTGCCGGGCGCACAACTCGAATTCAAAACAGCTTTAGCAACTCTCCAACCTGGATTCCTTTGACATACCATTCATGCTTTGTCTCTTATGCTTGACTGGTGTACTTGCTGACGGCAGAGAGAAACGCCTCAGTGCCGCGGGGCGGTTCAACCTTTCCCGACAGAAGTTCTGAAAAGGGGATGAATTTGCCGTATAGAACGCGGGTCTCGTCTTTATCTTGCGTAACCGCCGACCCGTTCAGATCAATGCCGGCAAAAATGCCCCGGGCTCGAGAATAGGTAAGCACTTCTGCTTTCATCTTCCAGTCAGTGTCGGCAGCCGCATCGCGTCCCACGGGGCCCGCTGCGGCGGAGGCGTCAGCGCCCAGCTTAAATTTGCTTGAGAGCAAATGCTGCATGCCCTGGTCGTTCATAATGACCATCACCAGATCAACCGCCTGACCGCCGAGCTGTAAACCCCAGCTGCCTCCAGTAATCGTGATTGGCGCGGGAGCGCTCCAACCATTTGGCGTTCGGCAGGTTGCGATACCTTTTCCATGACTACCGCCGAAGCCAACGGCAATCTTGACCATGTTGGGGATAACCGCTAGACACTTGGCATCGCTCAATACCTTATTCGGAATGGCCTTGTCCGGTGTTGCCATAATTTCAGTCAAGACCTTGGCCGATGCATCAATTCGCTTTTCGATTTCGGACCGGTCCTTGTCTTCGTCAGCGGACCAGCCCATGGCGGAGAAGAGCAACACGATGGCGCTCAGCACCACGACAAATCTTGGCACTCCTTTGGATCGGTTCATATTGAGACCTTTTTCCGCGCTCCAACTGAGCAGCGCCATTTCTCTTCGTGCGACCATACCCTAGCTTTCGGGTTGGGTTCGTTCTATCCGGTTCACCCTGTACGGGCTTACAGAACTTGCCTGAGGACCGAATGCCGTCGTCAGGCATAGGGCTTTGGTGCAGAGCGGCCAGAATCAGCGGAAGTCCGGTCGGACGAAGCGAATCCAGGACCAGTGGGTTTGCTTAGGGTGCTTTCGGCTGTTATCTAGGGGTTCGCGGGTATTGTGTCCTGCCCGTTTCTCGAACTATTGTGTGTTTCTACTCGACACGACGCCCCAACAACAGGTGCCGGTCCCGCTGGGAGGAATCGGCACCTGCTCCTCTGATTGATTCGCCATGCAATCGTAGCCCACGCCAATAAACTGCAGCGGGCACTTTACCGGGAAGAAGTCGCTTTTTGATTCTTAACCTCCAGCTCATTCACCACGGTTTCACATTCGGCACTTGAGCGGCAAGCTTTTCGACCGTGGCACGCTGGGACTGCGACCTGACACTTCCCTTCAGGGGCACAACTCCGTGGTTCATGTCATAGCGCACATCTTTGTTCAACCTATGCTGAACCAGCATGGCATCGAGGTTCTTCTCAATTCCTTTGTCGAGGTCGGACTCCACTTTCTTCGCAGTGCTCTCCTCTCCGGGAGGTCGCACGGATATCTGATTGGACACAACTTGAGTCCCGACAATCGACCTCGCAATCGATTCCGCTTGCAGCTTGTCGTTGTCGCTGGCAACCTTGCCGGTGAGGGTGATCAGGTTCTTGTCCCGATCCTGGCTCACGCTAACGTGTTTCACCCCAGCTTGATCGAGGGCCTGATGCTTGGCGTCACATCAGGCGCCTTCGTGGAATTGTTCGCACATCCCGACGCGACTGAGATCACGAAAGCGATGAGGCAGATGCTTACACTCTTGAGTGCTGTCATAATTTTTCTCTCCGGTGCGCCGGCTAAACCGGCGAGGTTGTAGTGAATGCAAAAGTCATACGAAAGTGGATTGGCGACCCACATCGGCCTCGAGTCATGCGGAGCCGCTCGCGAGGGCGGCGTCGAAGCGTTGACAGGGGACGTGCGGGCCGGGTATTCAGCCGCGTAAGAAAATTGTTCCGGGACGCCGACGCTGCCGGGCAACCGGCAACGGTCACGGTGTTGCGGCAGACGATACGGAAAAGGTTGCAGACGAAGCTGAATGAGGTGAAAGCCGAGCTTCAGCGACGAATGCACGAACCATCCCCGAACAAGGCAAGTGGCTGCGGGCGGTTGTGGGTGGACACTTTCGATATTACGGAGTGCCCACGAACCAACCGGCGCTGACGATTTTTCGATTCCGAGTCGATTGGCTCTGGCATCGCTTGTTGTCGCGGCGAAGCCAGAACGGCCGAGTCCTCTGGGATCGCATGCGGCGCATCATCACTCGCTGGCTGCCTGTGCCTTGTGTCTGTCATCCCTCTCCTCTGCGGCGCATGGGCATTGCCACCTAAGGCACCTAAGGCAAGAGCCGTTATGTGGTCTCCCCATTTATGTGGTATTGAGCCCGTAAGAGTCGACTTTTTCAGGGAGTGCAGTTCAGCGAACACAACATAACCGAATCGCATACTTTTCGAATCTAGAGATGAAAGCGAAAGATTGGTCATGTGAGAGTTCACCGATTGGCCGGAAAACGAAAGAACGATGACGCCAGACGCACCCGTTGCTGACGTTCCCGAGACCACCGGAGGCAATCTCTTATGTGGCGTCGGGCTGGTTCGGTACCCAACCATATCAAGGCCTTACGAGTCTGGGGCCACATAAATGGGGAGACCACATCCAGGTCTTATGTGCTCGAGCACATAAGACCTGGGAAACCCGCTCGTCCGGATCCGTGGAGGGGGCTGTGAGCAATCGCGATCGCTACTCCGATCCCTACTCCGACTGTACGTCCCACGGCGCCAGGGTCCGCCATCCGCAGTGCGCAATCGGCTGGAATGAACTGGCAGGCAAGTCTGATTCCGGATGGAACGGTACTCAATCGGAAGGAGCCTTCAGAACGTTGGAAAATTGAGGGTAAACAGGGGCGGGGAACAAATTGCGATAGATGCTGGCGGCCAAGGATGGCTTCCAAGTCGGTCAAACTGCAAAGGCCCGCTCGGGCCACCGTGTGCAGTCACTCCTTCGATAGGACATGGCGCCAGCCGTCTCCAAAGAAACCTAAACCCAGGTTCGGCGGGCTGAAATCAGTGAAAATCCTTAGGGCCGGCAGTTCCTCCCTGTAGCCGGAGTGGATGCCGCTGTCTGTTGAAGAATCACCCCGCAGTATCAGCCGTTCACGCGGCTTCTTCTCCCCCAAGAGGAAGAACAGCAATCACGGATGTACCGTCACTGCCAGAGCGAATCTCAAGAGAGCCCCCGAGCTGCCGAGCCCTCTCTTGCATTCCCTGAAGGCCGACTTCCGGCTCTGCGCTGGCGCCCGGTTGGGGCATTCCCCGGCCATGATCTTTTACTTCCAGACTCACCTCGTGTGCGTCCCGCGCAATTTCGATGATGGCGTCGCGGCTGCCGGAGTGCCGATGAATGTTGGTAAGAGACTCTTGTAAAATACGGAATATCGCGATCTCCACTTCCCTGGGCAGCCTGCCGAGACTTGCGCTGATGTCCATCTGTATCGGAATCTTGCTCCTTTCGGAGAATCCCTCCACAAACCATCGAATTGCGGAATCGAGACCGGCCTCCTCAAGCAAGGGCGGGTGCAATAAATATGCCGTGGTTCGGAGATCGCCTAAGATTTTTTCCACCATCGCAATGCAGTCTTCCACTTCGCGCATCGGTAACGGGCTCAGCTTCGCTGTCCTCGCGTGAATGGTTGAAAGTTTGAGAGACAATGCCGCCAGAATCTGTCCGGCACCCTCATGCAACTCCCTGGCGATGCGTCTCCTTTCTTCATCCTGCGTATACAGCAACCGGCGGGAAAGGGCTCGAAGGTCTCCTTCAGCTCTTTCAAGCTCTCGTGTGCGGTCCTTGACTCGCATTTCCAATCCATCGTGAGCCTGTCGCAGATCGCTGTCGCGCCGTTGAATCTGCCTTAGCATTTCATTGAATGCTTCGATAAGGACGTTCACCTCGTCATGGCCGTGGGACGCTTCAGCCTGCAGGCTGTAGTTTTTCTCCCGCGACACTACTCGCGCGGTTTCGGCCAGGCGGACGAGAGGCTCAGAAACCGCCCGCTGACACCGCCAGGCAAAAAACGTCGCCGCTGCCAATGAAAGCAGCAGCACGGCGATGATGGTTTGTGCATACCGCTTCAAACGATTCTCCAGCAACTGGGAGTCTGAGCGTATGTATACGGCACCGATGGGCTTGCCTTCGTGGACAATGGGATGTAGCACCGCGACTTCGTCACGAGCGAAGAAATGACTCTCGGTTTGAGGTACGGTGGTTGGAGGCAGGCGCGGAGTTTTCCCCTTGCCATCTCGCCAGTACTCCGCAAGGGGACGGCCATCGGGAGTGTAAATGCCGGCGTAGAAAATATTGCGGGATGCTCGCAAAGCCGACAGAGTATCTTCCGCCGACTCGGGATAGTCGAACAGCAATGCCGAAACGGTGTTCGAACCAATGATCTGCGCCAGCATGGAGACATTGCGTACCAGCGCATTGCGCGAGGACATGACGTCGTACACCAGAAATGCGCTGCACGACAGCAACAGTGCTACGGTAGTTACCAGGAGATTCAACCAGGTGAGTTGCTTCGCGATCGGATAGTCTCTGAGGTGCAGCATTGACCACTTAGTGTCAAACACGCTGGCGAACGTTGCTGGAAATATGGCAAAGTGCAGGCTTATCTTTCACTTTGCCAGCGTGGGAATATCCCCGGTTAGCCTGGATGCGGAGAGAAAAACAATTTCCGCGCCCGACTCTACCCCCGGATCAGGATTCTATATCAGCTGTTTCCAACGGGGTGTCGGACGAAGTACGTTTTGCCGGGAGAACGGCAACCACGCTTGTGCCGTGGCCTCCGGATTCAATCTCCAGACTTCCCCCCAGCTGCCGGATTCGCTCCCGCATGCCTTGAATGCCCACTCCGACCCTGGGAGCCGGCATCGGCATTCCTTTCCCCTGGTCGCGAATCTCGACCTTAATACTCTGGGCATCGTGAGTAATGCTGATGCTGGCCGTACTGCTGTCGGAATGGCGGTGAATGTTCGTTAGGCACTCTTGCACCATGCGGAAAATAGCGGTTTCGCATTCCGCCGGCAACCGTCCCAAATCCTCTGCCAGATGCAGTTCGACCTCGACTTTGCTTCGTTCCGAGAAGCCCTCTACATACCAGCGCAGAGCTGAGGGCAAGCCCGCCTCGTCCAGCAGCGGAGGGTGCAGCAGATGAGAGATGGTTCGCAGATCTCTTGAAAGCTCGTCCACCAGGCTCAGGCTTTCCTTGACCGGCTTGACCAAATCGGAATCCCGTTTGGCTAGCTCTTCTTCGAGGGGAACCAAGTTCAAGTTCAACGCGACCAGTATCTGGCCCGCGGTATCGTGCAATTCACGGGCGATGCGGCGTCTTTCATCATCCTGCATCCGCAAGAGCCGTCCGGAGAGGGCACGCAGACGTTCCTGCGCACGCTCAAGTTCAGCCGTGCGGTCCCTCACTCGTCCCTCCAACTCTTCGCGGGCCTGTTTTAGCGCCTCTTCGGCTCCCTTCCTTTTACTGACGTCCATGCACACGCCCATCAGTCGTAGGGGACGGCCGGAGGCATCCCGAATAACTTGGCCGCGTGCCTCCATCCAACCAACGGTTCCGTCTTCTCTCGCTTGCCGATATTCGGTGTGATACCGTCCGTCGCCGGCCAGCGCACGCTGAATCGCTTCCTTTACCTGGCTCCGATCCTCTTGCCGGATGCATTGCACAAAAGATTCGAAATTTCCCGCAAACGAACCAGCGGATTGCCCGTGAATCCGCTCCATATTCTCGGACCATTGCACTTTGCCCGTAAGGATGTCCCAACTCCAACTGCCAAAATTGGCCGCTTCCAGGCTGAACCGCATTCGCTGTTCACTTTCGCGCAATGCCATTTCCACTTGCTTAAGCTGGGTCACATCCCGTGCAGTCTTGGAGGCGCCTACCATCCTTCCAGAAGCATCTTTCACCGGAGAGATGGTGAGCGATACGGTGATTCTTTTCTTGTCTTTCGTGAGCCGCTCAGTTTCAAAGTGCTCAATACGTTCCCCCGCCCTCAGCCTTCGCAGTATTTGCGTTTCTTCACTCTGAAGTTCCGGAGGAATGATCAAAGTGATCGACTTTCCCACAGCGTCTTTTTCCGTGTAGCCGAATATGCGCTCCGCACTCGCGTTCCAGCTGGTGATGATCCCGTTAAAGTCTTTCGAGATAATTGCGTCCTCCGAAGACTCCACGATCGCTGCCAGTCGGGATCGTATTTCTTCAACCGTCCTTTGCTCGGTGATATCTACGCACGAGCCAACGTAACCCTCGAACTCGCCTTGATCGCCAATACGGGGGACTCCGTGACTGAGTATCCAGCGAAATTTCCCGTCCGCACGGCGCAGACGGTATTCCATTTTGTACGGCTGGCGGGAGTGAAACGAGGACAAATAGGTATCGAGACTCCGTTGACGATCGTCGGAATGGACTCCTTCCCCCCACCCATTCCCCAATTCCTGCTCCAAGGTTCGTCCGGTAAAGTCAAGCCAGCCCCGGTTGAAGTACGTCGCAAGAGAGTCCGCACCGGAAATCCAAATCATCGCTGGCACGGAATCGGCCATGTTTTGGAACTGCCGGTCTTTCGCCTGCGGCGTCTTCTCTCGATCGGAAGGTTTCGCCAATGGTGGCTGCTGTGTGGGCTGCGGCGGAATTGTAGCGCGATTCGGGGCTCCGGGTTGGCTTGGCTTCGATTTCTGCGGCGGCAGATCTGAGCCGATTCCGGGAAGCTGGCGGTCGTGGATCACGGACTCGACCGCCGCCAACAACTGTCGAGATAGTTCGGACTTCGCAACGTAGCCGCGAGCTCCAACCTCCAATGCTCGTTGAGACATGTACGCTGCATCATGCTGGCTCACCATAAGAATCTTGGACTGTGGCACTTCTTTGCGAATGACTCGGGCTGCATCCAGTCCGTTGAGGTGAGGCATACTTACATCGAGCAAGATGACATCGGGCTTGAGATGTTTCGATTTCTCAATCGCATCGAGGCCGTCGACCGCCTCGCCACAGATCTCCCAGTCGGTCTGCATGTCAAAAAGGGAACGGATACCTTGCCTGACGATTTCATGGTCGTCGGCGATCAGAATTCGCACTGGTCCGGTGTCTGTCATGCTTGTTTATTCTTTCATTCCAGCGCCCCGTGGAACCCGCTTGGGCGCGGCATCCTAGAGCATTGAAGAAAGTTTGCGACCGGTAGCCTTAGGGAAACTTGAACCAACTTCGAAAGCCCGCTTCAGTCGGAATGAAAAAAAGAAAAAAAGAAGATACCGTCCGAAGACCCGTCAATGTCACCTGGCGAGATTATCTGGCAGGTTGAAATTTTCCATACAGTGTTCCCTGTAGGGACAAATTCATGGACTTTGCGGCGGGGAAAAAGATAGTCGGATGCTCTCAGTGACTAAGCTGTCCGATAAACACCCCATACGACTCAGGATGTGCCCCTGGGCAGCCGACTTTGGAGTCGCCAGCAAACGGTTAGCCGACGAAAATCCATTTTTACTAAGCTCGAAGTTGACCTTCTGCGGGGATGCTGACATGTTCAACGCCACCAGCACCACTTCACCTTTGTAGCTGCGCAGATACGAAAACACGTTTGGTCGCTCTCATTCAACGCCATGTAGCTGCCGTCCAGAAGCGCCCGGTTGATATGCCGCAGCCTGAGAACCTGCTTGTAGAACTCCAGCACTGAATCCGGCGGCTGCGATTCCGCGACAACGTTGTGAGTCTTGTAAGCAGGCGGAACCGGAAGCCAGGGTGTGGCTTTGCTGAAGCCCGCGTTCGCACTGCCGTCCCATTGCATGGGGGTGCGTTCCCCGTCACGGCCTTTCTCCTTCGGCCATCCTCGTTGACCAATGGGATCTTTTACATCTTGTTTTCGCGTGGGAGGAGTCGTCTTCATACCGATCTCTTCGCCGTAGTACATGATGGGAGTTCCGCGCACAGTCAGGTAGAGTGCAGCCATCACTTTGGCAATCTGATCATTGTGTTGCCCGTCGCCATATCGGTCATAGGAGCGCACGATATCGTGGTTGCTGATTACATAAACGGGCCAGCCTCCGGCGCCATCGATCCCTGCGATATGTTCACGAAACACCGGTGCCGAGAACCGCAATTTCGTCAGCATCAGGTCCATGGGCATCTGCAGCTCATTGCTGTGCTCGCCATAATATTGTTTTAACTCGGCAACATCTTTGGTCCAAGTTTCGCCGATCAACACCGCACCGCTTTCGTCAGCAACTTTACGCAGACCGCGCAGCGCGTCATGCACCTCCGGCAATTTGGTGTTGTACTTGTTCTCCTCGATGGGATCGCCGTACGCATTCTTCCCGGAGCCAACGATAGGATTATCGTGCAGGCCCGGATCCTCAAACAGCGTATCCACCGCGTCCAACCGGAAGCCGGCCACGCCGCGCTTGTACCACCAGCGGCTCACGTCGAACATCGCGCCCTTGACCGCAGGATTGCGCCAGTTCAGGTCTGGCTGTTGGGCATAGAAACAATGGTAGTAATGCTGGTTTGTGTTGGGATCGAACGTCCAGGCCGGCCCCCCAAACGTCGAGACCCAGTTATTTGGCGGCTTGCCTGGTCCCTTGCCGTCGCGCCAGATATACCAGTCGCGTTTTTCGGAAGAGCGCGAGGACTTCGAATCCATGAACCACTTGTGCTGGTCCGAGCTGTGATTGACAACAAAATCCAAAATGACGCGGATCTTCCGCTTCTTGGCGCCGCTCACCAAGTTATCGAAATCTGCCAGCGTCCCATACATGGGATCAATGTTTTCGTAGTCAGACACGTCGTAACCGAAATCTACTTGCGGCGAGGGAAAGCACGGGGTTATCCAGATCGCATCCACACCGAGATCCTGCAAGTAATCCAGCCTAGAAGTAATGCCTTTCAGGTCGCCCACACCGTCATTGTTGCTATCGGCAAAACTGCGCGGATAAGGTTCGTAGAACACCGCATGCTGCCATCATTGATGGCCCTCTGTATCCACGGTGCCGGCCTTACCTTGAGCGCCCGCGCCAACCGGAGTCATCAAGAGGACGAGGAATAGCAACATCAACAGCAAGATTTTGTTTCTCATGGGAAATTTTCTCCAGGACAGCGGGCTACTTAACGAAATGTAATTACTGAATATTTCCGCAAAGCAGTCAGTCTAAATTTTTTCGGGTCTTTGCGCTCACGCTTGCCTATGGCTTCCCGAAATGAAGGATCACCTTGCGGTGTACATAGGACTCATCCACGCCTTCCGGAAACTGAATGAGGACTCTGCCGAATGGCCCGAATTTGGTGATGGCAGAGCCTTCGACCGAGCTAATCTGCTGAGGATTCCACACCGCAAGTTCGTATTGACGGCCGGGAACGCCGGAAAGTTCCACCGTCAACTGGTCGCGGCCTGCATTCCAGGACTCGGAAACAACGCGTAAGCTGCGGCTGGCGCTCCCCAACGGTGGAAGATCATTTGCCGTGGCAACCCCGAAATCATTCTTGACCCGAATCACTAAGGTGTGGGAGCCTTCGTGGACCGCCAAGCGCAACGGCAAATGCTGATCCTCGCCGTTCGGCTGTACTTTGAATGGCATGGGACGGCCATTCATCTCCACCGAAGTCACCTGCGTGCGCAAACTGAAGGCCGGCGAGAACTCGACGAAGCAATCACCAGAACCGGTGCGCTTGATCTCGAGCACAATGCGATCGGTGGTCTTGCGATATTGAAAATCTGCGCTGACCGATCCAACGTGCACGTTGCGAATGGCAAATGAAGTCCAGTCGGCAGGCGCATGAGGGGCCAGCATAATCCGATGGTTTTCCGCGTCGGTTTCCAATTACAAAATTCCGCGCAGAATCGGACTGACGACCATGGCTGCCGACCATATCTGGTGCGGCGAGGCAGTCGAAAGGGACTCATAATAATCGCCGGAAAGAACTTCGGTGACGTGACCGAGAGATCCATCAAG
>Ga0137378_10004588_pt1 | contig 11923 bp, 10 predicted proteins | sample SagtaG_21_FD_104813 | JGI IMG/M metagenome (GOLD analysis project Ga0137378, IMG submission 104813) | Vadose zone soil microbial communities from Sagehorn Ranch, Mendocino, California, USA - Sage2_L_60_16 metaG | ecosystem: Environmental > Terrestrial > Soil > Vadose zone | place: USA... | reverse complement strand
TCTCAGCCGGCCGGCCCCCAAGGGCCACAAGGCATTCAAGGCATGCAAGGACCACCCGGGCCTCCGGGACAACAAGGTATATAGGGAGTTCCAGGAGTGGACGGCGCGACGGGACCACAAGGACCGAGAGGTCAAGGCTGCAATTTCAATGGGGCATTCGATTCCGCGACTGCATACGCTCCGTACGACGTGGTCACCTTCAACGGTTCGAGCTATGTAGCAAAGGCATCCACCAACCGTGGCGATCCCGCGCCAGACACAAGTGCGAATTGGAGTTTGATGGCGCTGCAGGGGGCAACCGGCCAGCAAGGACCAAAGGGAGACACGGGGGATCCGGGCGCAACAGCGCACAAGGTCCAGCCGGTCCCCAAGGTCCCCTGGAGTTTCGAGTGGCGGAGGATTCAACGGACTGCAGGAGTTCAAGAGCTCGGCAGACTTCCCGGTACCGTGTGGTATTACCCATCTACTAGTCGAAGCCTGGGTGGCGGCGGAGGTGGAGGAGCACCTCAACGACATCAGCGTGCTCGACAACGGCAATGTTCGCGTGGTGTGGGCTGCCAACGACGGGAGCCTTGGCGACGACAATATTCACGCGACCACGTTCACGCCCCAGAGCCATCAGATCAGCTTTCAGATTTGCCCGCTCTACGATCCCAACGTGGTCAAGAAGAGCGGCAGCGCCTATCCAATCAAGATTCAGCTCTGTGATTCCGCCGGCAACAATCTTTCTTCGCCTTCGATCGTCGTGCACGCCGAGGGTGTAACTAAGACAGGCTCGAACACGCCCATGGAATTCGATGACACCGGAAATGCGAACCCAGACTTCGATTTCCGTTACGACTCGACGCTCAACGGATACACCTTTAACCTCAGCACCAAGGGGTATGCCGCGGGTACGTACAGCCTGAGCTTCACGGCTGGAGCCGATCCTGCTATGCATTCGGCCATCTTTCCAGTCAAGTAGGGGAGTCTGAAACGGTCGCCGGACGCGGCTGAGGTTGTCCCCACCCTTTTACGCGCGAAAGGGTGGGGATTGAGTCCTACGAGCACCCGCTGGTGCTTCCGCAGCTCATGCACTTATAGCAACTGCCATTTCTCACCATAATCGAGCTGCAGACGTTCATGTGGGCGCGTCTCCCAGGTCAATCATTCCGGCTGGGGGTCGGCGGGAAACGGGTTTCGTTCAAACCACCCCATACAGCTTCAGTCCCAGCACTTTCCCGTATCGCCCGAAATCTCTATCCGTGGTAAAAATCTGCCAGTTCCGCCGATCGGCCACTGCGCAGATCAGAAAATCAATTGCCGATCCCGCAATTCCCCGGCTGCGGCAGCGGTTGTGCATCTGCGCTGCTTCTTCGTAATCGTCCCGTTCAAGCCGAGGATCATCGAAGGCACGTAAATAGTCCCGGAGCTTTCGGAACCGCTCCTCCTCACGGATTCCCGAAAGCAGCTCCTGCCGCACCACGCCCATTAGCTGCGCACGTCCGTCGCGGATGAGCTCCGCGAGTGCCTGTGTCAGCTCATCCGCGCGCGCGCTCAGATCGCCTTGTTTGCGCCGCAAAGCCAGGGACCACACCGGAGTATCGACCAGCACAAGCATCAACGAGAGCGGCGCCGCTCCGCCTTGTAGTCATAGGCCGGATCGAACTCAAAACTCCCAAACGCCTTCAGGATGCGCTGCTGCTTGCGCCGTTGAACGTATTCAGCCAGCGCCGCTGCGACGGCATCTTTCTTGGTCCGGTGTCTTCCGGCCTTGCGCGCCTCCTCGATCAGCTTGTCATCCAATGCTAGATTGGTGGCCATGTGTAGATTGTTACACATAGGTGTGTGTGACACAAATAGTGTTTTTAGACAAATACTGCTTCATAGGAGTTACGCGAGGATTCGTGGAAGGGCACGGCTTCCAGCCGCGCCGCCGCCGCTCTCGCTCTGCTGATCGCGGCGTTAGAGTACACGAGGGGTCGGCAGCACCTGAATTTGCGCCCCACCTTGGGACGCAAATTCGTGCCCCAAAATACGCTCGCTTTGCGGCTGCGGCGACTGCCGCGCCGGTAGAGCCGGCGGTAATCGGAGTCTCGGGTTCGGACCGAGAGATGACCGGCCGCATCAACTTCCAAGCATCACGGTACTGCTCGGACGAGGATCGCCTCGATCCAGGGCTAAGGCATATGGACTCGGCAACGGCTTAGTTAGAGGATGGATTGGTAGATATACCAATCCATCCTGCCGCGTAGGGTGCCTATTCTGAAAAAAGGCCGGTCTAGCTACACCCGCTCGTGCTTCCGCAGCTCATGCACTTGTAACAACTGCCGTTTCTCACCATGATCGAGCCGCATACGTGACAGGTGGGCGCGTCTCCCAGGTCAATCATTCCGGCGAGGGCGTCGGCGGCGTGGATGTGGCCCGTCGTGCGTCCTTGGTCGTTGGTCGTTGGCAAACCCGCAGCGGAATCGGCGGGCGAGGGCGCCCGCCCCACACCATCTTCTGCTGATGGCTGAGAGCTGACGGCTGAGAGCCTGGGCCTGAGATTCTCGAACAGCAACTGCTGCTGGCCGGTTAGGAAGCGGAGCTGCAGCCAGCGGAAGATGTAGTCCATGATCGACTTGGCAAAGCCGATGTCGGTGTTGTTGGTCCAGCCGCTGGGCTCGAAGCGGGTGTGGGCAAATTTTTCGCACAGCAGCTTCAGCGGCACGCCGTGTTGCAGCGCCAGGGAGACGGCGCAGGCAAAGCTGTCCATCAGGCCGGAGACGGTGGAGCCTTCCTTGGCCATGGTGATGAAGATTTCGCCGGGGCTGCCGTCGCGATAGAGGCCGACGGTGATGTAGCCCTCGTGTCCGCCCACGTTGAATTTGTGGGTGACGGACATGCGCTCGTCGTCGAGCCGGTGGCGGATGGCACGCGGCGGAGCGTGCAGATCCTGCTCTTCATGCTGGACGGGCGAGACGCCCGTCGCTCCATGAGATTCTGCAGTCTTAGTTCCCGCGGCCGAGAGTGGCTGCGACTTCTTGCATCCATCGCGATAAACCGCCACGGCTTTCAAGCCAAGCTTCCAGGCCTGAAGATAAGCTTCGCTGATGTCTTCAACGGTCGCCGACTCCGGCAGATTGACCGTCTTCGAGATCGCGCCGGAGATGAACGGCTGAGTGGCCGCCATCATCTTCAGATGTCCCATGTAAGCGATGCTGCGCGTGCCTTTCGCCGGCTTGAACGAGCAATCAAACACAGCCAGATGATCGTCTTTCACCAGCGGCGCGCCTTCAATAGTCCCGGTAGCGTCAATGTAACTGACAATCGCGTCCGTCTGATCGTGCGTGTATCCCAGCTTGAACAACGCCGTAGGCACGGTATTGTTCACAATCTTGATCATCCCGCCGCCGACCAGCTTTTTGTACTTCACCAGCGCCAGGTCGGGCTCGATGCCGGTGGTGTCGCAATCCATAAAAAATCCGATCGTGCCCGTCGGGGCTAGGACGGTGACTTGGGAGTTGCGGTAGCCGTGCTTTTCGCCGGAGGCTAGGGCTTCGTCCCAGCAAGCTTTGGAGCCTTCGTAGAGAGCGCTGGGGATATTGTTTTTGTTGATGTTGTTGACCGACGCGCGGTGCATGCGGATCACGTCGAGAAACGGCTCGCGGTTGATGTAGAAGCCGGGGCAGGCGCCTCCGGGCATGACGTTTGCGCCGAGGATAGTTTCGGCCAGGCCCTTCAGCGTGGGCTCGGTGATGGGGACCAGTGGGGGGCATTGTTCGGCGATGCGACTCGACTGCAAGTAGGCTTCGCCGCACATAATTGCGGTTACGCAGGCGGCATAATCACGGCCGCCGTCAGAGTCGTACGGCAGACCGCAAGCCATCAGCAGCGCGCCGAGATTCGCGTAGCCGAGTCCGAGCGGACGATAGTCATGCGAATTCTTCATGATCATTTCCGTCGGATATCCGGCGTTGTCAACGAGAATTTCCTGGGCGGTGATCAGGATGTCCACGGCGTGACGATAGGCTTCTACGTCGAACGTTCCGTTGGGCGCTAACTTCAGCAGATTCAGGCTGGCCAGGTTGCAGGCTGAATCGTCGAGGAACATGTATTCGCTGCACGGATTGCTGGCGTTGATGCGAGCTGTGTTTTTCGACGTGTGCCAGCGGTTGACTGTGGTGTCGTACTGCATGCCGGGATCGCCGCAATGCCATGTCGCGTCGGAAATTTTGTAGAGCAGCTCTTTGGCTTTGAAGGTCTGCACTGGGTGGCCGTCTTTGACAGCCCGCGTCGAGAAGTCGGCGTCGCGCAGGACGGCGTACATGAAGTCATCCGTCACGCGCACGGAATTGTTGGCGTTCTGAAAAAAGATGGATGAGTAGGCTTCGGAATCGGGCGAAGATCCGTCATATCCCAGCGAGACCAGCGCGTGGGCCTTGGCTTCTTCTTTCGATTTGCATTCTATGAACTCAACGATATCGGGATGGTCAACGTTCAGGATGACCATCTTGGCGGCGCGGCGCGTCTTGCCTCCGGACTTGATCACGCCGGCGAATGCGTCAAAACCTTTCATGAAGCTGAGCGGGCCGCTGGCGGTGCCGCCGCCGCTGAGTGTTTCATTCGATGAACGCAGCGGAGAAAGATTGGTGCCGGTGCCTGATCCCCACTTGAAGAGCATGCCTTCGGTCTTGGCAAGAGTGAGGATGGAGTCGAGCGAATCTTTCACCGAGTTGATGAAGCAGGCCGAGCACTGCGGCTTGGTGTATCCAGTGACGCCGAATTCTACGGTTGTGGTGACGGGATTCCAGTGCCAGTTTTGGCCGTCAGACTTCGGCTCGATGCGGTCGCAACCTACGTTAAACCAAACAGGAGAGTTGAAAGCCGCGTATTGGCGAATTAGCAGGTACACAAGCTCGTCGTGGAAGGTAGCGGCGTCTTCGGGAGTGCGGAAGTAGCCCTGGGCCAATCCCCAGTCGCGGATGGTCTCGGCGACACGGGCAACGAGTTGGCGCACGCCGGTTTCGCGCTCCGGTGTGCCGACTTGGCCGTGCAGGTATTTGCTGGCGACGATGTTTGTCGCGGTCATGGACCAGTCTTTGGGGACTTCGACGTCCTTTTGCTCGAAGATGATTCCGCCCTTCGAGTCGGTGATTTGCGCCAGGCGCTTTTCCCATTCGATTTCGTCGTAGGGGGAGACGCCGGGTTTGGTGAAGAAGCGGCGGATGGTCAGGCCAGGGTTTTTTTTCGGTGTTGACGCGGTTGAAGTGGCGGCGGGTGTGGTTGTGTTTTGGGTTTGGATCTCGGCCATGTCTTTCTCTCCGTGCGAAGTTTTTCTGCTCCACCAGATTCAGTCGTCCCTATGGGACTTCTTCATCCTCTGGTCACCGGCACCGAAGCACCGGCTCTTCTCTGTCGCCCCTCCCGGGGGCTTGCGCAATTTTTCTTCTACTCAGGGCTTACGCCCTGGGCCTATTCTTTCGCCGCTTTGCGGCTTTGTCTGAGTATGCCTTCGAAAGCCTGCCGGTAGCGGCGCCGGGTAGATTCCCGCCTCCGCTACTTCCTGATTTTGTACTTCCATGCCCCATGCGAAGGGACTAGAAGGCACGCTTTCGCGGACGATTTTGGCGGCCGCGTCACCAGAGTCACTCTGTACACCGACAAATTCGCGGACGGGAATGTCCGCGCCACATGGGTCAAATCCACCTGAGCTGATGCCGGATGCGGTTTCCGCGGACTCTTGCATCCAGCGTTGAAACACTCCGCAAGTGGTGGACCGTTGGGCGGCGTCTTCGATCACCGTGTAACGGGCGAAGCAGCGTCCAGAGGCAAGCCGCTCGCGGAGCGGATTTCCGGGAAGAAACAGACGGCCCAGCGTCATACCGAGGTCGTCAGTTTCGCTGATTTGGAATAGCGCCAGCATGCGCTTGCCTACGGGCGAGGACGCCCGTAGCGCAATTGATTCAGCCGGGTGAATAATCTCCTCGCCTAATGCGAAGATTCCCGGTTTCGCTGGAGCAAGCAGCACACTGAAGCTGGATTCGCAGCGGAACCATTTGCACCATTGCAACCGAAGGTGGTCAAGAGTCGGCTCGACCCCGTGCCGGGCCAATGACTCGTTGACTAGTTGCGAAATGTTTTCCATCTGCGGCTCCTTTGATAATCGCACTTGCGAACGTTGAATCAGACATCTGCGGACAAGTGCCGCAGGGGCCAAAGCTCGGGCAGAATCTCCGAATAAACGCAGGGCCAAAAGCCCTGCTCCACCCAAGGCACATACAAATTCCGGAGAAATCCGGAGCGGTCACCGCAAGTTGATATTTGAGGAGCGGCGCTTGGGTCACCTCGGCCAGAAGCGCCGTCCCTGTTTTCGTTTCGCGCCGTTTTCCCCTGCCCCTTCGCGCCCAAGAGCAGAACGCGCTGGGAACCCCCAAAACGGTCGCGAATACTGCCTCTGGGATAGCAACAGTACTGCTGTATGTTGTACGTGTCAACAACTAATCGCTATATATTGTATCGTATTGAATTAACTGGGTGAATTCCTGGTCAGGGACGCATTTTCCACAAACCGGGTCAAATCCGCAGATTATTGGTTGCTCGTGGAGTCGAAATGTTGTTGCCGGAGAATGAAGAACGGCAGTTTTCCCGCTCCAAGTTCTGCTGTTCAAGGACGACGTACACATCTTCAAAAATCTCTCTCGGGGCGATGCGCAGAAGACCATTGGTGGAATGCACCAGATAGTCTCCCGGCCGGCCACAGTGCTCGCGACCGAGGGGATCGGTGAAAGTAAGAGGATCGGTGAGTTGTTTTGCGCGGACAAGAAAGCGAGTGCGATAGGTGTTCCAATCATCGGACATGGTTCGGGCCTCATAAATAGCTTTTGGCTGTGAGCCATCGGCGTCTAGCCGGCTTCTCCTTTTCGTTTGCAGATGCGACGAATTGACGGCTGGAATTTCTCGAGCAGTGTTGTGAATGTACTCGCGGGATGTGGGGTGGTCAATTCTCAAATTTTGGTGCAATGCAGTTGTTACGAAATCGAATATTGCCGCGAGTCAAAATCACGCGAATGTCCTGAAAGGCAGGAGCAGAGCGGGTTTTGGCTGGGTTGAGTCCCAGCGCCGGAGAATCCCGGAGAAATCGCTTGTGGCTCGCGGGCTGATTATCCACATGTCAAGCACAGGAAATGCAGAGGACAAGACCGGCCGGTGCATTTCCTCGGGACAAGCTATAAGATTACAGAAGCAGACTGATGAGAAGCTGGTCAATTCCGGCAGGCAAAATCTTTGACATCGAAATCCGCATTCACCTGTCCTTTGTGCTGCTCCTGCTGTTTGTAGGACTGAGCCAGCAAGTGGCGCACGTGCCGCTGAACCCCTGGCGTGGCGCCGCGCTTGTAGGCATCATCTTTGCCTCCGTAGCGTTGCACGAGCTCGGCCACGCGCTGGTCGGCAGACATTCGGGGATTTCGCCCAGAGCCGTCGAATTGCACCCCATCGGGGGAGTCACGATTTTTGATGAAGCCCGTCCAGCCGTGCCTCCAAATTGGAAGCGAGATGCACGCATAGCCAGCGCAGGCCCACTTGTGAACTTCCTAGCGGCCGGCGTCGCAGGAATATTCCTGGACGTGGTCATGCCGCGCGCGCAGATATGGAGCAACCCCTACGTGGGTTCAGCAAATCTCGCTCACAGCGTAGTTTGGGCGAACCTTTGGCTTGGGCTGTTTAATCTGCTGCCTGCCTATCCGATGGATGGCGGCCGGGTCCTGCGAGCAATTTTCAGTCGCAGTATGGACCCTGTGAGCGCTACACGCCGCGCCATCAGCATTGGCAGAGGGTTTGCTCTCGCCTTCATGATCGCGGGTGTGTGGAACGTGTGGTTATCAGTTATTGGGATTTTCCTCTTCATTGCTGCGCAAAAGGAGGACCGCGCAGCCGTATTTCAGTCGGTGCTTGAGACGGTGCGGCTGGAAGACATCATGCTGACCGACTTCGCCACACTTTCGCCTGCCGACACTCTTGAAGACGCTTTGGAAAAGGCAGTGCATTGCCTGCAGGATGATTTTCCCGTCATTCGTGGCGCTGACATGGTTGGAGTTGTATCCAAGCAGAAGATTTTGCAGACGCTGAGGAACGAGGGGAATGGCTACGTCCAGGCAGTGATGAACCGCATCTTCGACGTCGCGCAAAAGTCGGAGTCGCTGTCTTCGGCTTTCCGCAAGCTGAGCGCCCGGAATCTAAGCATTATTCCGGTGGTCGAAAACCAGCAGCTTGTGGGTATTGTGACGCTGCAAAACCTGATGCACTCAATGGCCCTGCTTGCAGAAACGCGAAAGCTTCGCAAAGCCGCGCTCAATTCCTGATCAAAATTTGAAGACGATACCGATTGAAGGCTCGGCCATGTGCCCCTTGGCGCCGGTAACCAGCGTTTGCACGTGGAAATTCGGCGCTTTATAAACCAAGCCGCGATATTGCAAACGCAGCGACAAGGCCCTCCAGAGACGATAATCGGCGCCGCCGCCATACAGAAATGCCAGCGACGTTTGCCTCGTAGCGCCGAACGCAGCTTGAAATCCATCAATGTAGCTGTTGCCCGGGTAGAAGCGCAGGGCGCCAGCGCCGCCTAAGAGAAACGGTTCAACTTTCGCGGTTCGAAATGGGCTGAAGACGTATGCGCCGCTGTATTCCGTCACGTCGGAATTAACTCTGAAGGTGTCTGGGTCAATGAAGTACTTTTGCGAATTCGAAGTGCGGCCAATGTTCAGTTCCAGCGCATGCATTCGGTTGAAACGAAAACGGAATGTGCCAAGGACTGCTCCCGAGGTAGTTGGCTTCAGCGCGACTCCACCGGCATAGGCAGTTGAGGTCTTGCTAAATACGCCAGCCCACGCGACGCTGGCGTCAAAATGCCCGACGTCCTGCGCCGAGGCGGCCGAAATGGCGGCCACGACAATTGCGATTTGAACTGCCGCTCTCTTAAACATTCCAATCCTTACAAGAAAATTGGCCGTGTCTTTTCTTTGAGATTTTTGCGGTACCTTACGGACTCTGCGGTCAAAATCTTTAGAGCTTTTAACCCCAAAGAGCGCAAAGATTTCGCGAAGTGCGCAAAGGGTATCTCGTCCACTGCGTCTCGATAGATCGCCTAGTCTAGCCGAATCGCCTTGGCCTGTTGCACCGCCGGAACGCCACGTAACTCGCTGACGACTGCCTCGGGCACAGCGCCATCCACCTGCACAACCGCGATCGCCTCCTGCGGAACTCCAGGCTGCGCATCTCCGCCGCGCCGTCCGAGAGAGAAATTCGCAATATTAATTCCATGCTTGCCCAGCACCGTACCAACCCTTCCGATCACGCCCGGCACGTCCTGGTTGCGCATGTAGATCAAGTTCTGTTCAAGCGGCGCTTCCACATCGATTCCATCGACATGCAGCAGGCGGGGCGTGTTTTCTCTTAGCACTGCGCCCTTTACTCCATGTTTCTCCTTCTGGGCCTTAATGGAAATCGAAAGCACGCTGCCTGCTCCACCGGTTGATGCTTTCGGCTTGCGGTCTTCCCGTACCGTGAGTCCGCGAGATGAAGCAAGACTGGCCGCATTCACCAGGTTGGCCTTTTCATCCACGGCCACGTTGAGAATTCCCTTGATGGCGGCATTGCGAATGAGTTCAGTTTTCCATTCCGTGATGTGTCCGGTGTAGCCGATGGAAATCTCCTCAACTGAACTGTCACTGATCTGCGCCAGGAATGAACCGAGCCTCTCAGCCAGTACAACATACGGCTTGAGCACCAGATATTCGTCATGCGAAACCGATGGCACATTCACCGCGTTCTGGATGACGCCATGCTTCAGGTATTCCTTCACCTGCAGCGCGATCTGATGGCCGACGGCTTCCTGGGCTTCATTCGTCGATCCGGCTATGTGCGGCGTCAGAATCACGTTGTCCATCTTCTGCAGCGGCGAGTCCTTCAGCGGCTCCTGCACAAAAACGTCAAGGGCGGCGGCGGCCAGTTGGCCTTCCTGCAGAGCAACCGCCAATGCCCCCTCGTCAACCAGTTCGCCACGAGCACAGTTCACCAACCGCAAGCCGCGTTTCATCTTCTTTAACGACTCGGCATTGATCATGTTCTGCGTTTGCGGAGTCAACCCAACATGCAGCGTCAAATAGTCTGATGCGGCGTAGACCTCATCCAGGGTGGCTAACCTTATTCCGTTCTCTTTCGCGATTGCTGGCGAGACGAAAGGGTCGTGCCCGATTAGCTCCATCCCGAACGCGCGCGCCCGCTTTGCTACCTCCAGCCCGATCTTCCCCAGCCCCACGACACCCAGCGTTTTGCCGCGAAGCTCGGTTCCCTGCAGGGACTTCTTCTCCCATTTGCCGGCATGCATCAGTTCGTTCGCCCGGGGCAGGAACCGCGCCATCGACAGCATCAGCCCAATCGTGTGCTCGGCCACAGCGACGGCATTTGCGCCGGGCGTGTTCATCACTGCGATGCCCTTGCGCGTGGCAGGTTCAAGTTCAATGTTGTCCACCCCCACACCGGCGCGTCCAATCACTCGCAGCTTGGAAGCTTTCTCGAGGAGCCCAGCGTTCACCTGCACCGCCGAACGCACCAGCAGTGCGTCAGCAGTTTCAAGCTCCTGCGCGAGACTTCCATTCAACTGGTCGGGCGTGACCACGTTCCATCCTGGCTCGCGCAACAGATTCACCGCCGAGGAAGACATCTTTTCCGCCACAACGATTTTCATGATCAATGATTCCTTTACAAGAAAATGACAGCCTTCAGACACCTTGCTCTGCGCGAATTTTTAAAATCGCCTTATCCTTCAACGGTGGAGAAACAAAATGAAATTTGTCCTGGTTCTGCTGTTGGCCGCTACTGCAGTTGGATGCGGCGGTTACGGCTCCAGCTATAACTCGATGACTGGCGGTGGCGCAGCGCCCCATATTTCCCAGCTCTCCCCCGGAAGCACCGCCGCCGGAAGCGCCGCGTTCACCATGACGATCACCGGTACCGGTTTTACCTCGGCCTCCGTTGTCTATTGGGGAACTACCGCCATCGCTGCCGGAAGCACGGGCTACGGTTCGACTACCCAGCTCACAGCAAACATCTCGGCGTCCATGGTGGCCAACCAAGGCATGGTTTCCGTTTATGTCCACACCGCTGCAGGAAACTCGAACTCCATGACATTCAATATCACGTAGCACGGACGATTTCGCCCGATGCCCTCTGACACGAGCAGGGCACACGATCAATTCTTTACGCCGGCCACTTCAGCCAGTTCGCGAGTCCGTGAGCGAGCAAAAACTTCCTGAGCCGCGCGAACCGCGGATCCATACTCAATCGGGCCGTCGGTCACGGTAGCCAGCACGTGCTCAAGTGCCGCTAAAATGCCGATCGTGTCCAGATAGTCGTAATAGCCGATATGCGCGATACGGAACAGCTTGCCCTTCATGTCGCCCTGGCCATTCGCCACAACCGCTGAAAAAGACTCGCGGAATTCCTTTACGATCTTGCCAGAATCAAGCCCCGCTGGAGATGTGACCGCGGTCAGAGCCGCACCGGGAGCGGACGTGAACAATTTCAGACCGAGTGCCTTTACGCCGGCTCGGGTCATCTCAGCCGCGAGCTCGGCATTGTCCACCAGCGCTTTGCGTCCAGCAGCGAGATCGCCGTTGCCCATCTGGCGTATGAAATCGAGAGCCGCGCCTAGCGCTGCGAACAATGACGTCGCGGGAGTGAACGCCGATTCGCCCTTGGCGGCGGCCTTTCGCTCCTTGCGGAAATCAAAGTAGTAGCGCGGATTCTTTGTCGTTTCCATGCGCTTCCAGGCGCGCTCGTTGATCGCGCAGTACGCAAGGCCCGGAGGAATCATCAATGCCTTCTGCGATCCGCCGATGATGACGTCGATGCCCCAGCCGTCCACGTCAAAACGAGTCGTGCCCAGGCCGGTGATTGCGTC
>Ga0137378_10004585_pt1 | contig 11927 bp, 9 predicted proteins | sample SagtaG_21_FD_104813 | JGI IMG/M metagenome (GOLD analysis project Ga0137378, IMG submission 104813) | Vadose zone soil microbial communities from Sagehorn Ranch, Mendocino, California, USA - Sage2_L_60_16 metaG | ecosystem: Environmental > Terrestrial > Soil > Vadose zone | place: USA... | reverse complement strand
GGCGTGAAGCACGTCGCGCCGGGCGATCGCGTGTTTGGCCTCGCGGTGTTCGGCCTTGCAACGCAGACGCTGGCGCGCGGCGGTGATGTCTGCCGCATTCCGGGGAGACTCTCGTTCGAGGAAGCGGCGACGCTGCCCGTGGTGTTCATGACTTCGTGGCATGCGCTCAAGACCGTGGCGCACCTCCGCGCTGGCGAACGTATCCTCGTCCACGCGGGCGCGGGCGGGGTCGGCATGGCGGCGGTCCAGATCGCGCATCACCTCGGCGCCGAAGTCATCGCCTCGGCGGGCAGCGCAACCAAACGCGCGTTGCTAAAGACGCTCGGCGTGAAGCATGTGATCGACTCGCGGCGCGGCGACTTCGCCGAAGCCGTCATGGAACTCACCGGCTGGCGCGGCGTGGACGTCGTTCTCAACGCCCTCGCCGCCGAGGCGATCCCGATGGGGCTCTCGTGCCTCGCGGAGTTCGGCCGCTTCATCGAGATCGGCAAACGCGACATTTACCAGAACTCGCGCATCCCGCTCTGGTCGCTCCGGCGCAATGCGTCGTTCCACGTCGTCGCGATGGACGCCGTCTTCAGCGGCGATGAAGCGCTGACGCGGGAGATGCTCCGCGAGCTTGCCGAACGGGTCGAGAAAGGCGCGCTCACGCCCCTGCCATTCCGTTCCTTCCCGGCGACTCGCATCGACGCGGCGTTCCGCCTCATGGCGAGCGGCAAGCATATCGGCAAAGTCGTCGTGTCCTTCCTGGAGGCGTTTGTGCCGCGGCGCGGCGAGCCGCTCGCACCCCCGTTCGCCATCAAGACTGACGGCTGTTACTTGATCACCGGCGCGTTCGGCGGCTTCGGAAAAGTGCTCGCCGACTGGCTGGTCAAAAGCGGTGCGCGGCACCTCGTGCTCAGCAGTCGCAGCGGCGCGGCGACACCAGCAGCGCAAGCCTTCGTCCAGAGCCTGCGCGACCGCGGCGTGAACGCGAAGGTGGTGCTCGCCGACGTCGGTTCAGCCGAGGATGTTTCCCGACTGCTCGCGGAAATCCGCGCGGGCGATCAACCGCTTCGCGGCCTGTTTCACCTCGCGATGGTCATCGACGACGCGCCGCTCGCCGCGCTCAATCGCGAGCGTATGCGGACCGTGATGGCGCCAAAGGCGTATGGCGCATGGCTGATGCACAAGGGCACGCAGGATCTCCCGCTCGATTGCTTCGTAATGTTCTCGTCCATCTCCAGCATTTTTGGGAATCCGGCGCAGGGGAATTACGGCGCGGCCAATGCGTTCCTCGACTCGCTCGCGCATCACCGTCGCGCGCTCGGCTTGCCAGCGCTGACCATTAACTGGGGCGTGCTCGGCGGCGAAGGTTACGTCGCGCGCAACCAACGCGTCGCCGAGTACCTCGCGCGGCAAGGCACGACAGAACTCTCACCCGGTGAAGTGATGTCGCTGCTCGAATCGTCCCTCGTCGCCGGCAACACACAGGTCGCGGCGATCCGCGTGGACTGGGCGAAGTGGCGGCAATTCTTCCGCAGCATGCAGGAGAATCCGCTGCTTGAGCGCATCCTCGCATCCGTCGAAGGTCAGGGAGGCGGCCCCGTGAAGAGCGACTGGCGGCTCATGATCGAATCGGCCGCGCCGAAAGATCGCGAACCGATCATCGCCGCAGCCGTGCGCGATATCATCGGCTCCGTCTTGCGGGTTAAGCCAGACAGTCTGCGCAACGACCAGCCGCTGACTGATCTCGGATTGGATTCCCTGATGGGGGTCGAAATCGAGAACGCGCTCGAAGCGGCCATCGGCGTGGCGTTGCCACCGACGAGTCTGATGCGCGCTCGCACCATCGGACAAATCGCGTCGCTCATCGCCGGCCATATGGGTGCCAGGACCGCAACTCCAGCACCTACGGCGGCCGCGGCGCCGGTGGAAGCCCCAGTGACCGAGGATGTCAACCTGGAGGCGTTGTCCGACGAGGACATCGACCGTCTGCTCGGCACCGACGCCACTGCGGACGAAGTTCCCGATCCGAAATGAGCAACGCGCTAGCTAGCCGAGCCGACGCCATGTCCAGTGACAAACGCGAGCTTTTCAGACAACGGCTGGAAAGTGGGGAAGCCCGCCTCCACCCGATCACCTTTCCCCAGCGGGAGTTGTGGGAGACGTCGCCGGTGGCGCTGGCGGATCCCGCAAACCATATTTGCGGCTTCGTCGAAATAAAGGGCAGGATCACTTTTAAGGAAGCCGAGATGGCCATCCAGCGGGTCGCTGACCGGCAGGAGGCCATGCGCATCTCCTTCCTGCCGGGAAAAGAGCGCGTCTTGCAGATGATCCGGGCCAGCGGCAGAGCATTGTTGGGGTACCGTGAACTCTCTTCCGCCGAAGCGCGGCCGGATGCGCTCGAGGAACTGATGAACGAGACTTACCGGTTGCCGTTTGATCTAATGCAAAGGCCGCTCTACCGGGTGGAGATGTTGCGACGGGCTGCCAACGACCACATCCTGGTGTTCTCGATCCATCACGCCATCGCCGACGGTTGGTCGTTGGGTGTCTTCGTGCAGGATCTGTGCACAGCATACGCGATGGGGCTGTCCGGTTTCCGCAAAGCAGTCGCCGTGCGAGTGATGGGGCTGTCGAATACTCTACCTCCTGTACCCCAAACCTACAGCGAATGGGCCGCAGCCGAACGGGCTTTCTGGCAGCCGGCCGAGCTGGAGCCGCGAGCGGCTTTTTGGAAGTCGCAGCTCGCGGGCTATCGCCGAATCTGGAACGCCCTCGAGGGGCCGGATACCGCCTCCGGCGCGCATCAGCGCATGGTTTCTCATTTTCCCGCCGAGCTTGCGAATGCTGCGCGGGAACTCGCCCGCCGGAGCGCGGCGACGCTCTTCTGCACCCTGCTCGCCGCGTTTCAGGTCGCGCTCTCACGCTGGACGGGCGCGCAGGACATCCTCGTCGGCACGCCGGTCGCGAACCGCACGAAGAAGGCGATGAACGAAACGATGGGCTACTTCGCGGGGATTGTGCCGCTGCGCGGTACGGTCGAGCCTGAGCGCTCGTTTTCCGCCGGGCTGCGCGCGCTGCATCAGACGACCGTGGATTGTTTCGCGAACGCCATGCCCTTTGCCGAACTGGCCCGCGCTCTCGGCGATGCGGGAGCGCCGGGGCACAATCCCATTTTCGAAGTGCGTTTCGCGCTGCAGAACCATCCGATCCCCGACGTGGCGCTGCCCGGCCTGTCGGCGAAACTGCGGATGCGCTCGACTGGTACCGCGCGGTTTCACCTTGCCTGCGAAATCACGGAGGAAGCCGAACAACTCGAAGTCGTGTGGCTCTTCCGACCGAAACTCTTTCCGGAGGCGGAGGTGGAAAACCTTGGACGCATCTTCCAGAATCTGCTCGACAGTGCCTGCCGCTCGCCTCAAACCAGCATCAACGCTCTGACGCACGTGTAATGAATGCCACGCCGACTATCGAGAGCTCCATCGAACCGCACGCGCCGCACTGGATCAGCCGCGGCGCGTTCCAAGTGCTCGTGGTATTGTTTTTCCTCACGCAGGTGTCGATGGGCTTCATCGTATATTGCGCAAACTACTGGCTCGCCGTGCCGGTGGTCCTGATCTCCAGCCATCTGATGCACAGCATGCTGATCGGCTTTCACGAGGCGTCGCACGGGCTGCTGCGCAAGAGCCGGCGGCTTAATGAAATCGACGGTTTGGTCATCGGCATCTTCAGCCTGATGAGCTTCAGCCTTTACCGCGCGGCGCATCAATTGCACCACGCCTACCTCGCCTCCGAGCGTGACGAAGAGCTCTGGCCCTTCGTCCATCCGCGGATGCCGCGCGGGGCGCGCGTCCTGGCGGCTGTGCTTGAGCTCACTTTGGGACTGCTGTTCACGCCGTTTCTTTTCCTGCGGACCTTCCTCCGCAGCGGTTCGCCAATTCGGAACAAAAAATTACGTCGTCGCATTTGGACGGAGTTCGCGGTCACCGCGGTCATCTGGACTGCGATCCTGACGGCGGCCGCCGTCTTCGATGCGTGGAAATATCTCCTCTGGCTGCATCTCATCCCGGCGTGGCTGGCCGCGAACATGCAAAGCCTTCGCAAGTATATCGAGCACGTCGGCCTCACCGGCTCGACGGTGAACAGCTCGACGCGCAGCATCGTGGCGGAGGGCTGGGTGGCCATGTTCGTTAACTTCACGCTGCTCCACGAGCCGTATCACGGGGTCCACCATTGGCGCTCCGGGCTGCGGCACCCGGAATTGCCTGAGCACGCTGCCGCGCTCGAACCGAACGTGGAGGAGGAACGCCCGCCTTTTCGCGCCTTCGGCGCCGCGGTGCATGATCTGTTCATCAATCTTGCCGACCCGCGGGTTGGCGCCCAGTGGCTCGGGGTGGCGCGCACAACCCGCCAGGAACTCGCCAGGCGAAGGTTGAACTAATGGCGATTCCGAATGGAGATTCCGGTTGGGTGTTTGAAGCCAGCGGACTGAAGAAGCAATACGACGACGGGCAGGTGCAGGCGCTGCGCGGCATTGATTTTCGCATCCAGCAAGGCGAGTTTGTCGCGATTGTAGGCCAGAGCGGCTCGGGAAAATCCACGCTGCTCCAAATGCTTGGCGCGCTCGACCATCCGAGCGCGGGCACGCTCAGGTATCGCGGCGCTTCGCTCGCGGAGCGCGCCGATCTCGCCTCGTATCGCGCCCACGAGATCGGTTTCATTTTCCAGGCCTTCCATCTGCTCCCGACTTTCACCGCGCTCGAGAACGTGCAAATCCCGATGTTTGGAACGCACCGCTCCGTCTCCGAGCGAAAACATCGAGCCATCGAATTGTTGAAAGCCGTCGGACTCGAAACGCGTCTGCATCATTTTCCCGCCAAACTCTCCGGCGGAGAACGCCAGCGCGTCGCCATCGCGCGCAGCCTCGCCAATGGCGCGTCCGTCCTGCTTGCCGACGAGCCGACGGGCAATCTCGACAGCGAAAACGCGGGGCTGATCCTCGACCTGATCGTGGGCCTCCGCCGCGAGCAAAACTTCACGCTCATCCTGGTGACGCACGACGTGGGCATCGCCCGCCAGGCCGCGCGCATCATCGAGATGAAGGACGGCCGCATCCTCTCCGACGCGCTCAACCAGGAACCGGCATGACCTTTTTCACCGTCGTCACCCGCGGACTGATGCGGCGCCCCGTGCGCACCGGGCTCACGATCGTGGGCATCGCGATCGGCATTGCCGCAGTGGTCGCGTTGGTTGGAATGTCGCGCGGTTTTGAAACAAGCTGGCAGACCGGCATGAAATCCCGCGGCACCGACATCGTGGTCAGCAACATGGGCAGGGGGCTGACGCCCACACCATTCAGTGCCACCGTCCTCGAACGCATCGCTCCGCTTCCACACGTCGCGGAAACCTGCACCCTGCTCGTGGACCTGATCAGCGTCGAGAAAGCGGAGATGATGATCGTGTCCGCGCGGCAGTGGGATGGTTTTGCCTGGAAAAATCTCAAGATCGTCTCCGGGCGCTTGCCGAACGACGACGCAGAGGGCGCCGTAGTCCTGGGCAAAACCGCCGCTGAAGTTCTGGGGAAAAAAATCGGCGATACCCTCCAGCTGGAAACCGAGGAACTCGCCGTGGTCGGGATCGTTGATGGTGGCGCGGTGGTCGAAAACGGATCGGTCATCCTGTCTTTGCCACTGCTCCAGGAGATCACCGGCAACCAGGGCAAAATCAACATCATTGACCTGCGCGTCACGCCGGGGACATCCAGGGAGGAGCTGACGCAGCTCTGTGGGCAGATCACCCGTCTCGTGCCCGAGGCTCGCGCCGTCATCGCGGCCGAACACATCCGCGACAGCCAGGCCTATCACATGATCAGCGCGATGAGCTGGGGCACCTCGTTGCTGGCCATCCTCGTTGGCGTGCTCGGGGTGATGAACACGATGCTTATGACCGTCTTTGAGCGCACCCAGGAGATTTGCGTGCTTCTCGCCCTCGGTTGGAAACGCAGCCGGATTGTCCGCATGGTTTTGTGGGAATCGGCGTTGCTCGGATTCCTCGGGGGCTTGGGTGGAGTGCTGATCGGCGTGGTGGGCGTGAAGCTCCTCGTCACCACGCCGGCCATCCGCGGGTTGCTCGAGCCCGAGTTGAACCCGCAGCTTCTTGTCATGGCTGTGGCCATCGCGGTCGTGGTCGGTGTTTTCAGCGGCATCTATCCCGCCTGGCGGAGTTCTCGTCTCACGCCGAGCCACGCCTTGCACGGCTGACGTTCCCCACCCGGCACCCGCGCATCAACTAATATGAAACCATTCCGCCTAATGTCCCTCCCCGTGGTTGCTGCCATCATTGGCCTCACGCTCGCGTTCTGCTCCCGCGCTGCCGAGGACCCATCGTCGATGACAGCGAACAACCTTGCCTCCCGGCTCAGCACGCTTCGCCAGGACGGCGAGTCGTATGTGCGCCTGCGAATGGAGATCAAGGGGGCCACCACGGAAACGCTCCAGCTTCAAATCAAGGCACGCCGGACGAACAGTTCTTCCGAGGTCGTATATCAAGTGCTTTATCCGAAGGAACGGAAGGGCGAATCCGTGCTCCTCCGGAAAATTAGAAACCGGCCCGCCAGCGGTTCTGTTTTCGTGCCGCCGAATACCCTGCGCCCGATCGACGACCTCAAAGAGCCGCTGCTCGGCAGCGACCTGTCGTATGAAGATGCTGTCGACAATTTCTTCGCGTGGGACCAGCAGGTGATCGTCGGCACCGAGGAGGTGGACGGCGTGAAGTGCCCGATCCTCGAATCGAAACCGGGCAAAGACGAACGCTCGATTTATGGCAGCGTGCGGAGTTGGATCGACGCGCGGCGCCTCGTCCCGCTCCGTGTCGAGAAATACGCCGCCTCCGGGCGACTGCTTCGCCGCATCGATACAACCCGCGTGGTCGCCGACGCTGGCCACCACATCCCGGCCAATCTCGCAGTGGGCGGAGCGCGACCGGATTCGTTAACCCTGCTCGATGGCTCTCGCGTCAGGCACAACGTGACCTACACCGACCGCGATTTCACCATCGAAGGCCTTAAGGAAATCGCCACTCCGCGTAGGTCGCCAGACTAACTCTAAGAACTGGTTGTTTATCGGCCATCCTGACGCCGGTTGGCGCAGCGCGGTGATTTACTCGATCGCAGTGAGCTGCCAGCGTCGCGGTACTGATCCCTGGCAGTATCTGAACGATGTGCTCAAACGCCTCCCTTCGCTAAAAGCAGTCGGAGTTGGGAACTCTGCTGCCCGCCAACTGGAAACTCTTTTAGCCCGTTAGCACTTAGCACTGGTGCGGATCGCCTCGCCACCCGGGACGGAAACAATGCGGTTCACCCGACGCTAACTATCAACAATTGACAATCATACCTAAATGTCAATTATTGAGCTGTGACCCGTTGCCAGGCTTAGGAACTTCCTTCGGCCGTGATACGACCACCTTAATTGAATCTCCCGAACTTCGGATCTGGCTGGGTGCGGACTATCCCGAAAGTAGCAAGAAGCAATCGCCCCGTTGCAGTATTCGGAATTCTGTCGGAGGCAGAATAGAAGTGCTTTCAGCGTACGGTCAGTGTCGTGTGTCAATAAAAAGAAAAACAGTGAATCAAAATCGAAAGTAAGACTGAATTGGAAGTTTCTAAACCAAAACGCGCCACAGTCAAGGCGACAGACAATTGACAATTATACCTAAATGTCAAATATTGAGATGTGACCCAATGCCAGGCTTCTCGCATCGGCCCCGGCTGCGCATCTGCGGGCTGGGGGCCCCTGGACTAGGTGAGCGGCGCTGTTCACAGTCAGGCCAGGCCGGCAAAACCGGCAGAAACTGCCGGTTGACCTTGCCGTCTGGGTTGACTAGGCTTGCTTCGTGCTGGGGAAGCCCAAAAACCAAAAGCGGTTGCTTTGGTTCTGATATGGAGGAACGCGCGCACCGCGGAACGTCAAGAAAAGAAGCAGGAGGACGAGGGCAACATCCCGCTGCGATGGAGCCAAGTCCCGAAGCACTATCCGAACTAAAGGAAAAGCCTTATGGCAATCGTGGCAGTTAATGAGATGAAACCCAAAGAGCACCCATAAATGGCCGTCGCACGTCCAGTTGATTTGCCGGTTCGCTGGGAGCTCTCGATGCACCCGGATCAAACCGCCTCCCTCACTTTTATCGGTGAGCTTGATACCGTCTCCACTCCCGTGGCGTGGACAGCGCTCGAGATGGAATTAGAGGGGAGCAAATTGAGCCGTCTCGAGGTTGATCTGCGGCAGCTTGTCTCTTGCGACAGCGCGGGACTGGCGTTACTCTATTACATTTCCATCGCCAGGATGACGCCGGGCGCAACGGTTGCCTTAACCGGCCTGAATCCGGAACTCCAGCCTCTGCTTGCCAGTTACTCAACGGAGGACTTTCAGGCATTACAAGAACACGAGCCGGTTAGTCCATCGTTTGTTGACGACGTCGGCACGGCAGCCTGGTCGTGGCTGACCGACTTGCGCCACCAGGTCGAATTCATGGGAGAAGTCACCCTCGGCGTGATAACGGGCCTGCTTCATCCGCGGCGGATGCGTTGGAAAGAAGTGTTCCGAATCTTTGAATCCGCCGGAGTCAACGCCTTGCCGGTAGTGTCATTGCTTACCTTTCTGGTGGGCATGGTGATCGCCTTCGAGTCGGCGCAGCCTCTGGCGGATCTCGGCGCGCAGGTGACCGTGGCGAACTTATTGGCCCTGGTGATGTCGCGCGAAATGGGCCCGGTGATGGCGGCCATCATGCTCGCTGGCCGGTCGGGCTCCGCCTTCGCCGCCGAGCTGGGCACCATGAAAGTGAACGAAGAACTAAACGCCCTCAAAACCATGGGCTTGTCATCCGTGCAATTTCTGGTTGTGCAACGAGTCGTCGCAGGTATCCTTTTGGCGCCGGTCTTGACCATTTTCGCGATGTACGCGGGTTTGGTCGGCGGTATCCCCGTTCTCTTGGGCTTGGGTTTTCCGTTGCGGGTGGTGCTCAATCAGGTCGAAATCAGCGTGCATTTTGGCGATCTTGCCGAAGGGCTTTCCAAGAGTATCGTCTTCGGAGCGCTCGTCGCTTCGGTGAGCTGCCTGCGCGGGCTGCAAACCGGCGAAGGGCCTCGCGCCGTCGGCGAATCCACCACGCGTTCGGTGGTCAGCAGCATTTTGTTGATCATCCTCGCCGACGTGATTTTTGCCTCGGTGACCTACAACTTGAGAAAATGAGCGAACCTGCCAAGATCCTGATTGAAGCGCGCGATCTGACGGTCGGCTACGGCGACCGCCCGGTTCTCGAACAAATCAACTTCCAGGTGCATCGTGGCGAGGTGTTCGCCATCCTCGGCGCCTCTGGCGCGGGCAAGAGCACGTTGCTCAAACATCTCATCGGCCTCTACGAGCCTAAGCAAGGCGACGTGTTGATTTCGGGCGAAAGCCTCGTCCAAGCCGAAGGCGAAGAACGGATGCGCATTCTGCGAAAATTCGGCGTCCTCTACCAGGGCGGCGCTTTGTTTGGCTCGCTCACTGCGGTTGAAAATGTCCGTTTGCCGCTGGACGAATTTACCGACCTGCCGGAGTTGGCCAAGGATTTCATCGCTCTTTCCAAGTTGCGCCTGGTCGGCCTGGAAGCCGCCGCGACGAAGCTTCCGGCAGATCTGAGCGGCGGCATGCAAAAGCGCGCCGCCATTGCCCGCGCCATCGTCATGGATCCTTGCGTCCTTTTTCTGGACGAACCCTCCGCCGGCCTTGACCCGATCACTTCGGCCGGCCTCGATGCGCTGATTCGCGAATTGGCGCGGGGGCTTGGCATCACCTTTGTCATGGTCACTCACGAGTTGGCCAGCATTTATGCGGTGGCCGACCGGGTCGTCGTGCTCGACCCGAAGACCCGGCGAATTGTCGCCGAAGGCGCTCCGTTGTGGTTGCGGGAGCACGCGACGCAGCCGTGGGTGCGGCAGTTTCTAAACCGGGAGGTGGCATGAGCGCAAAAACACATCATTTTAGAATTGGTCTTTTCGTTCTCGCAGCGGCCCTGTTGTTTGTCCTGGCGCTCTTTGCCATGGGCTTGAAGACTTATTTGGGCAAGCGCGACGTTTTTGAAACCGCTGTTACGGGCAAAGTCGAAAATCTCTCCGTCGGCGCCCTCGTCAAGCTGCGCGGAGTAACCATCGGCAAAGTCAGTTCCATCGGATTCATCGGGACCGAATATCCGGATTACAACGAACAATTTGTTCTCATTCAGTTCCGGGTTCCGAGCGGCACGGTTTGGAGCGGGCAGACGGACCAAATCCAGCAGTTGCTTGACACCGAAGCCGCGCATGGCCTTCGTGCGCGCGTGCAGTCGCAGGGCTTTCTCGGCGCCAGTATCCTCGCCTTGGAATACGTTGATCCCAAGTTGTATCCGATCGCGCCGATTCCCTGGACTCCCAGGCACTACTACATTCCTTCGGCGCCAAGCCAACTCAATCGCCTCTTGTCGTCCCTGGAGAAAAATCTGAGTCTCCTGGAGAACGTTGACCTTGCGGAACTGTTGAATCGGGCAAAAACGTTGATTGATGCCGCAAAACGCCTGGCCGAGAATATCAATCAAATTGATTTCAAGCAAATCGGCACGAATGCGGGTTCCCTGATTGTCGAATTCCGCGAAACCAACCGCGGCCTTCAACGGACCCTTGCCGACGCGCAAACCGCCATCAACGGCGCTGATTTGCCTGCCATCAGCCGCGACGCCGCCGCGCTGGAAGCCAAGCTTTCCGACGCCGCGGTGGAGCTGCGGCATGTTCTTGCCAACGTGGACACCGGCGAACTGAACGATTCGCTGGCCAATGTTCGCGCCGCCACCGACGAACTGGTTGTCTTGCTTCATGATTTGCAACAGCGACCCTCGTCGGTGTTGTTCAGCAAGCCCCCCAAACCGCTGCCCGAATTGGAAAAACCGCCCAGAAAATGAGTAGCCTTGCCCCCATGATTCTCGCCTCCGCCATTTTGTGCGGCTGCGCGTCCGGTCCCGCCTGGAACCGGCGGACGTTTGCCTTCAGCTTGCCCGCTGATCCGCCCACCACAAAGGCACAAACCAATATTGTTGCGCTGAGCCGCGTCTCCATTTCACCGCTTTTTCAAAATCGGTCCTTTACCTACAGGACAGGCGAGAACTCCTACGTACAGGATCCTTACGCGGGCTTTCTAATCGCACCCGAACGCGCCGTGGCGGAATCAATTCGCGCTTCGATGCGCGCAGGCGGCGTCTTCGGGCGGGTCGCGGAGCCCGGCGGCGGCCTGACGCCGACATTGGTTGTCGAGGTTTCTGTTAGCGAGCTCTACGGTGATTTTCGGAAGGCGTCACAGCCGGTCGGGAAAATGGAGATACGCTTTATCTGTTATGAGGTCAAGGACGGCCACCCAGGACGTATCGTGCTCGACAAGGTCTGCGCGCATGAAACCCCGCTGGCCAGAAAAGCGGCCGAGGCCTTGATGGCCGCCTGGGACACCGACTTGCGGCAAATCATGCAGGAGATCAATTCTGAATATGCCAAAGCCAGGTCTAATGACCGCTGATAAAGTCAGGGCACGTTGAGTTTCGCGGGGTGGGCGAGCCCATCGGCGCATAGTGCCCAACTGCCAGTGAGCAGCGGGAGTTCAAACGCCCCAGGAATGGATGAGGGACGAAGAGCGGGCTGGCCGGGTGGTCTCGGGCGACAGACTCGGCCGCCAACTTGGCTTCCCCACGGCCAACCTTGACGTGACCGGGCTGGCCCTGCCGCCGAACGGAGTCTATGCCGTTCATGCCGAGGCCGGCGGCAAGACCCATCGTGCGGTGCTCAACATCGGCCATCGCCCCACCTTGCAGAACCCCAATCCTCAACTGCGCGTCGAGGCCCATCTGCTCGATTACCAGGGCGACCTTTACGGTCAGGAGCTGGAAGT